>Ga0308167_1002686_pt1 | contig 15824 bp, 18 predicted proteins | sample PhyCR1_2_FD_202138 | JGI IMG/M metagenome (GOLD analysis project Ga0308167, IMG submission 202138) | Phyllosphere microbial communities from UC Gill Tract Community Farm, Albany, California, United States - DLSLRC.R1 | ecosystem: Host-associated > Plants > Phyllosphere > Unclassified | place... | reverse complement strand
GTCTCGTCGGGCAGGCCACGCGCCCACTTCGACGCCGGGTGCGGCGTGAGCGTGCGGGTCAGCATCTCGTACGCGGCGAGCCAGTGCGCCGACTTCGGCCGGTCGATCGAGCGCCGGTAGAGCTCGTTGATCTCGTCACTCAGGGCGATGATCACGTCCGGCACCTCGGGCCAGTCGATCGTCAGCTGCGTGTCCGTCCAGTGCAGGACGCCGTGCTGGTGCATCCAGGCGAACAGCAGCTGGCCGCCGAGTCCGTCGTAGTTGCGGACGCGGCTGCCGGTGATCGCGAAGCGGAAGATGCGGTCGAAGACGACCGCGTACTGCACCAGGCGCGCGTGGTCGCGGATGGCGCGCTGCGCGTCCTGGAGGCCCGTGTCGGGTCCGGCGGACAGCTCGCGTTCCAGACGCACGGACTCGCGGAACGCGGTCAGGTCGCAGCGGAGCTCCTCGAGCGAGTAGAGGAAGAACGGCATCCGCTGCTTGATCATGAACGGGTCGAAGGGCAGGTCCCCGCGCATGTGCGAGCGGTCGTGGATGATGTCCCACATCACGAAGACCCGCTCGGTCAGCTGCTGGTCGTCGAGCATCGCAGCGGCCTCGGCCGGCAGCTCGAGCTTGGTGACGTCGGCGGCGGCACGGACGACCCGGCGGTAGCGGGCGGCCTCGCGGTCCTGGAAGATCGCGCCCCACGTGAAGGCGGGGACCGTGCGCATCGCGACGGTCTCGGGGAACAGCACCGCCGAGTTCGTGTCGTACCCCGGGGTGAAGTCGACGAACCGCAGCGCGACGAACAACGCGTTGCCGTGGTCGCCGGCCTCGAGCTCGGCGATGAACTCCGGCCAGATGACCTCGACCAGGACCGCCTCGACGAACCGCGAGGTGCTGCCGTTCTGCGTGACCATCGGGAACACGACCAGGTGGCCGAGCCCGTCGACGCGGTGCTGCTGCGGCTGGAACGCGGTGAGGGAGTCGAGGAAGTCGGGGACGCCGAAGCCCTGCTCCTGCCAGCGAGCGAAGTCGTGCTGCAGCACCTGCAGGAACGCGGCATCGTGCGGGAAGTGCGGTGCGAGCTCGGCGACGGCCGGCACGATCACCGCGACGTGACCGGCGGCAGCGGCGTGGTCGGACGGTTCGGGGACGGAGCCGTCCCGCGTCTGCAGGGCCTGCAGGGCGACGACTGCACGCTTGAGCCGGAGCCAGGCGGGATGGGCGGCGATCTCGCGCACCGACAGGTGGTCCTCGACGACCTCGGGCTCTCCGACGATGGCGTCCTGCGAGATCTTCTGGACGAACTGGGACATGTCGAACCTCCCGTCATTGGGGTCGGCCGCGGATCTGCGGACGAGTGGTGCGCGTTACCGGATCGTCTCGAGCCTAGGGAAGTTCGGGGGACGCAAAGTTGCCCATCTCCGGTGGAATCGTGCGTCGTCACGGCGCTCGCGCGGGCATCCACGCGAGCCGCGCACGGAACCGTCGCTCCGCGTGGCTGGGATCTCCGGAAGGGACCGGGGAGTGCTGTCGACTGGCCTCGGGGCAGGGCTGCTGCGCGCGCTGGTCCGCATCGACGGCTCGGCTGCCGTGTGATCGGTACGGTGGTCGCCATGGCCCGATTCACGCCCCCAGCCGCTGACGCGATGCGCGCCCGGCTCCTGCTCGCCGCGCGGGACGAGTTCGCCGCGGTCGGACTGGCCGCCGGCAGGGTCGAACGGATCGGTGCCGCAGCGTCGAGCAACAAGGCGCAGGTCTTCCACTACTTCGGCAGCAAGGAGGGGCTGTTCGACGCGCTCGTCGCCGACACCGTGACCGAGACGTTCGCCGAGGCCCCGCTCGACACCGCCGACCTCGCCGCATGGGCCGGCAGGGTGCACGACTCGTACGTCCGTCGCCCCTGGGCCCAGCGGCTCGCGACGTGGCACCGGCTCGAGCGCGCCGACGTCCCGCTCGAGTCCGTCGCGACGAGCTACGCCGACGCGGTGGCCGAGGTCGAGCACGCCCAGCGTGCCGGGGTCCTGCCGCGGGCGTTCCGTCCGGCGGTGCTGCTCGGGCTCGTGCTGCACACCGCGGCGTTCTGGAGCGCGACCGCTCCGGAGTACGAGCCGCTGGTGCAGGCCGTGACGCCGCCGCGGCGTCGCCAGGTCGTGGTGGACGCGGTCGCCGCCCTGCTCGGCGGGAAGTCCTGACCGAAGGGTCCGCGAGCACCAGCGTGAGGGCGCTGGGGCCGAGCGTGCGGGACGGGGCCGCACCGGGCCTCCTGGCCGCCCCTCAGTCGGCTGCGCCGGCGGCGACCCGCAGCGTCCGCTCCGCGTCGTCGAGGTAGTCGGCGAGCAGCGCCGAGGCGGCGTCCTGGTCGCCACCGCGCAACGCGGACACGATCGCGTCGTTGCGTTCGACGAAGTCGGCGTGGAACGAGGCCGGGTCCGCGGTGGTCAGGAAGGCGAGCCGCATCTCGGCGAGCAGGCCGTCCATCAGGGCGTGGATCCGCTCGCTCGGCACCGCGCGCACGAGCTCGGCGTGGAAGCGGATGTCGGCGGTCCCGACCGCACCCCAGTCGCCCGCGGACGCTGCTGCCCGGGCGTCGGCGACCGCTGCGGCGGCCTCGGCGAGTGCCGGTGCGTCGGGGGTGCAGGCGCGGACGGCTGCCTCCTCGAGCACCCGCCGAGCCGCGTAGAGATCGGTGACGTCGGCGGCGGAGAGCCGGCGGACGAAGACCCCGCGGTTGAACACGTGCTCGACCAGACGGTCGCGGGCGAGCAGCCGGAAGGCCTCGCGCAGGGTGTTCCGTGAGACCCCGAGCTGGTCGCTCAACCGCTCCTCGGACAGCTGCGCCCCGGGGGAGAACCCACCCGACGCGATCATGGTGCGCAACCGCGTGGCCGTGGAGTCAGCGCCGCCGACGGTTCGGGTCATGGCACCGATCCTGGCACGGGTGGCGTTTGTGAAGGGCGTGTTACAGAGCGGAACCGGCTCTTGCGATTGTTGAACAATGCGGTCCAGACTGTCCCGCATGTTCGTCCTCATCGGCGTCGCCGTCGTCATCGTCGGCTTCGCATTGCGCATCAACGCGCTCCTCGTCGTCACGGTCGCGGGCATCGTGACCGCGGCCATCGGCGGGATCGGTCCCGTCGGCATCCTCGACGCGTTCGGCAACGGGTTCGCCTCGAGCCGGTCCGTCACGACCTTCGCGCTCGTCCTGCCCGTCATCGGTCTGATCGAGCGCTACGGCCTGCAGGACCAGGCGAAGCGCCTGATCGCGAAGCTCGACAAGCTCACGACCGGTCGCCTGCTCGCCGGCTACCTGGTGATCCGGCAGGTCACCGCTGCGGTCGGCCTGACCAGCATCGGTGGGCCGGCGCAGACGGTGCGCCCGCTGGTCTACCCGATGGCCGAGGGCGCGGCGACCAAGAAGTACGGGCGGATCGACGACCGCATGCGCGAGAAGATCAAGGGCTACTCGGCGTCGTCCGACACCGTTGGTGTGTTCTTCGGCGAGGACGTCTTCGTCGCGGTCGGCTCGATCCTGCTCATCACGACGTTCGTCGACTCGACCTACGGGCTGTCGCTCGAACCGATCGACCTGGCCCTGTGGGCGATCCCGACGGGCATCGCGGCGCTCATCGTGCACGGCGGACGCCTGCTGCTGTTCGACCGCCGACTCGACAAGATGGCGGCGGACGCCCGTGCCGACGCCCCGACCCTGGGGGCAGCAGCGTGATCACCAGCGAATGGCTCTACTGGCTCATCGGCGCGTTCTTCATCGCCGTCGCCGTCCTGATCGTCACCGACACCGCGCACGCGAAGCGCCTGGGCAACGCGGCGTTCTGGGGCATCCTCGGGCTGTCGTTCTTCTACGGCACCTTCGTCGCCGCCGGCACCGTGCCGGCCTGGACGCTCGGGATCGCCGTCCTCGTGATGGTCGCGCTCGCCGGACTCGGCTTCACCGGCACGACGAGCCGCACCCGGGTCGCGAGCATCCCCGGCGCGGGCACGGGTGCCGAGACCGGCCCCGCCGAACCCACCGGCGTGACGCAGAAGATCACGAACGCCGGCAGCGGCAGCACGAGTGTGCTCGCCACCACCAGTCCGGACGAGCGCGCCGCCTTCGCGACGAAGTACGGCAACCGGCTCTTCATCCCGGCCCTCGTGGTGCCGGTGGTCGCCGTGCTGGTCGCGACGCTCGGCCCGCTCGTCTCGTTCGGTGGCGAACCGCTCCTCGCCGAGGGCAGTGCGACCCTGACCGGTCTGGGCATCGGCTCGGTGCTCGCCGTGGTCGTGGCCGTGTTCGTCCTGCGCCCGCCGAAGATCGCCACCCCGATCCGCGAGGGCGGTCGCCTGCTGCAGGCGATCGGCTGGGCGGCGCTGCTGCCGCAGATGCTCTCGACGCTCGGCATCGTCTTCACCCAGGCGGGGGTCGGTGACGCCGTCGGCACGATCATCAAATCGGTGCTGCCCGATGGCTCGCTGCTCGCCGCCGTGGTCATCTACTGCCTCGGCATGGCCCTGTTCACGATCATCATGGGCAACGCGTTCGCCGCGTTCCCGATCATGACGGCCGCGATCGGCTGGCCCGTGCTGGTGCAGGGCTTCGACGGCAACCCCGCCGCGATCTTCGCGATCGGCATGCTCGCCGGCTTCTGCGGCACGCTCGTCACCCCGATGGCCGCGAACTTCAACCTGGTGCCGGCCGCCCTGCTCGAGATGCGGGACAAGTACGGCCCGATCAAGGCGCAGATCCCCACCGCCGCCATCCTGCTCGTCGTCAACATGGGAGTCATGTACCTTGTCGCATTCTGATGCCGCCCCGATCGACCTGACCCGGGCCGCCTGGGCCGACCGCTTCGCGGCCGTCGCCGCGGACAACACGACCCGCGAGTACCCCTACGCCGCGCACCACGCGACGTCCGGGCCGGACGACCGGGCACTGCCCGTCGAGCTCCACCCCGCCTTCGCCACGTCGTACGACTGGCACTCGTCGGTGCACATGCACTGGCTCGCGGCGCGCCTGGTCGCGCACGGCCTGCCCACCGACCTGGAGGCCCGGCTCACCTCGATCCTGCAGGCGCACCTCACGACGGATCACCTGGCGACCGAGGCGGCCTACCTGCGTGGGACGCCGCACTACGAGCGCCCCTACGGCTGGGCCTGGCTCGCGCGGCTCGCCGCCGAGGTGACGGCGTCCGAGGCACCCGCCGTCCGGGCACTGGCGCCGGGCTTCGCGCCCGTCGTCGACGTCGTCGAAGACCTGGTCGTCCGGTGGATCGACGGCGCCGCGCACCCGGTCCGGCACGGCGTGCACTCGAACTCGGCGTTCGGGCTGCTGCTCGTGCTCGAGGCCGCCCGGTCGCTCGACCGTCCGGCCCTGGCGGCTGCGGTCGAGGGGGCTGCGGAGGACTGGTTCGGCGCGGACGCCGGGTGGCCGTTCGCCTGGGAGCGGAGCGGGCACGACTTCCTGTCCGCGGGCCTCGCCGAAGCCGACCTGATGCGGGCGGTGCTGCCCGCCCCGGAGTTCGCGACGTGGGCGCGCGGCTTCTTCGCCGCGGTGCAGCCGGGCGACGCGATCCTGCGGTCGACGGTGGTCCGTGACGAGAACGACCCGCAGCAGGTGCACCTGTTCGGGCTCGACCTGTCGCGGGCGGGCTCGGCCCGGCGCATCGCGGACGCACTCCGCGCCGACGGTACGGACGACTCCGGCACCGGGATCGCCGACCTGCTCGACGACGCGGCCGATCGGCTGCTGGCCTCCGGGCTCGCGGCGAGCGTGGGCGAGGAGTACTACTCCACCCACTGGCTGGCGAGCTTCGCCTGGGACGCGATGGAGGCCCGGGAGCACGCCGCCCGCTGATCGTTCGTCGGGAGCGCTGGTCGTCTCCGGACACGTCGAGGATCCGGAGGTACCTTCGGGGCCATGAGCGATCCGAAGGACGACGAGACCCTCGACGACTTCCGCGAGGCGCAGGAGACCGACTACGAACCGGAGCCGACCGTGCTCGACCCCGACGACCTGCCGGTGGTCGACGACGCGGACGACGAACTGCTCCCGGACGACGACCGACCGGTGCCGCTCGACACCGACGACGACACGATCTGAGCGAGCGCGCCGCCGTCGTGCCGCGGCGTCAGCACCGGCGTTGGCGTCAGCTTCGGTGTCGGTATCCGCTCAGTCGAGCGGAAGGGTCCGCGCGAAGGTGCGGGTGACCGGAGTCGCGGCGAGGAACGCTGCCATCGCCGGAGCGCCCTCCGGCGTCGCGCGCCAGGCCACGTAGGTGTCGTGGTCCTCGGCGGTCGTCCACGACTCGACGACGACCATGCGCGCCGGGTCCTCGTCGTCGACCAGGACCTCGAGCGACTCCAGGCCGTGGAACGACGCGGTCTGTTCGAGCGTCTCGCGGATCGCACCCCGGAGTGCGTCGTCGGGGGCATCGCTCTGGAACTGGACCTCGAGCAGGACGGTCATCGACATGGGGAACCTTTCGTCAGCGGTGTCCAAGCCAACCCCTGACCCCCTGCGCTTGTTCCGGGTCGGTCAGTCGACGATGCGGAACCGGAGCGGATCGCCCGGACGGAGCTGCGCAGCGAGGTCGATCGACGACGGTGTCAGGACCGCGACGACCGGGTAGCCGCCGGTCACCGGGTGGTCGGCGAGGAACAGCACGGGGAAGCCCTCGGGCGGCACCTGCAGTGAACCGGTCTCCACGCCCTCGCTCGGCAGCTCGCGTGCCACGGAGCGGGCGAGCGGTGTCTCGGCCGTGGTGCGGACCCCCACGCGGTCGCTGTCCGCACTGACGGAGAAGTCCTGACCGGTCAGGGTCGCACGCCACTCCGGGGTGAACCAGTCGTCGCGCGGTCCGGGCACCACGTCGAGCACGACCGGCTCGTCGGGCCACCGCGGTTCGGGCTGCGGCACCGCGTCGACGATCGGCCACGACACCCGGGCGTCACCGACGGGCAGGACGTCACCGGCGGACAGCGGCGGCGGACCGAGGCGCGCGAGGGAGTCCCACGAGCGACTGCCGAGCACCGGGTCGACCGCGAAGCCACCGAGGACCGCGACGTAGGCGCGCAGGCCGACGGTCGCGGTGCCGACCCGGAGCGTGTCGCCCGGAGCCAGCAGCAGCACCTCGTGTGACGCCGCCCCGCGGACCGACCCGTCCGCCCGCTCGACCTCGACGGGGCAGGCCGCGCCGGTGGTGGCCGCGACCACGTACGCGTCGGCGCGCAGCGTGACGGAGCCGAGCAGGGCCTCCAGGACGGCCGCGTCGGGACGGTTGCCGACCAGCCGGTTGGCGAGCGCTGCGGACCCGTGGTCGGCGGCTCCGGCCGCGCCGAGGCCCATGTCGCTGAAGCCCGGGCGCCCGAGGTCCTGCGTGGTCGCGCCGTAGCCGACCTGCACGACGGTCAGCGCGGTCATGCCGCACCCGCCACGACGAAGCGGACGAGCGTGCCGGCGGGGGCGAGCGCCGGGAGCGTGCGGTCGAGCGACCACATCGGGACGTCGGTGCGGCCGATGAGCTGCCAGCCGCCGGGGGAGGTCCTCGGGTAGACGGCGCTGAACTCGCCGGCCACCGCGACGGCCCCGCTCGGGACGGCCGTGCGGGCGGTGCTGCGGCGGGGCAGGTCGAGCGGCCGATCGCTGCCGGTGAGGTAGCTGAAGCCGGGTGCGAAGCCGCAGAACGCGCTCGTCCAGAGCTGCCCGGTGTGCCACGCCACGAGCTCGTCCCGCCGCATGCCGGTCAGCTCGGTGACGGTGTCGAGGTCCTCGCCGTCGTAGGTGACGGGGATGACGAGCGGGTCGGCGTCGTGCGCTTCGAGCGTGGCGCTGACCGGGCTGACCGGGCTGACCTGCGTGAGCTCGGTGCGGAGCCGCCCGGCGTCCGTCGTGGTCGGGTCGAACCGGAGCAGCAGTGTCCGGGCGCCGGAGACGACCTCGGTCAGCCCCGGCAGGGCGGCCTGCGCGAGCCCGGCGCGGAAGGCGACGACGTCGGCGAGGGAGTCGAACGTTGCGAGGAGTGCGGTGCCGCCCGCGGAGCGGACCTCCGGACCAGTCACGGTGCGAAGGGCGCGATCGTCACGCCGTGCTCGGTCAGCAGCGCTCGGATGGCACGGGCCATCGCCACCGCGTCGGGGGAGTCACCGTGGACGCAGACCGAGTCGGCACGCACGGCGATCTCGGACCCGTCGACAGCGGTCGCGACCCCGTCGGTGACCATGCGGAGCACCCGGGCTGCGACCTCGTCCGGGTCGTGCAGCACCGACCCCGGCTGCTTCCGTGACACCAGCGAGCCGTCGGGTTCGTAGGCGCGGTCGGCGAAGGACTCGCTCACCGCCCGGAGCCCGTGCCGCTCGGCCGCCAGCAGCAGCTCCGACCCCGGCAGCGCGAGCACCGCGAGGGACGGGTCGACGTCGGCCACGGCGCGGACGACGGCCTCGGCCTGCACCGGGTCGGCGCAGGCGGTGTTGTACAGGGCGCCGTGCGGCTTGACGTAGGTGACGGCCGTGCCGGCGACGTGCGCCGTGGCGGCCATCGCGCCGAGCTGGTGGACGACGTCGGCGTACAGCTCGTCGGGGGTGACGTGCACGGGTCGGCGGCCGAACCCGATCAGGTCGCGGTAGGCCACGTGTGCCCCGACCGCCACACCTCGCTCGGCGGCGGCGCGGGCGGTGGTGAGCATGATCGTCGGGTCGCCGGCGTGGAACCCGCACGCGACGTTCGCGCTCGAGACGACGTCGAGCATCGCGGCGTCGTCGCCCATGGCCCAGGCGCCGAAGCCCTCGCCCAGGTCGCTGTTCAGGTCGATCGTGGTCACGGGTGCTCCCTGTCCTCGCGGGTTGTTGAACAATCTACCGATCGTCCCGGTCCCTGTCATCCGTTGCCTCCGGGTGGACGGCGGTTTCCGAGGTGCGCCACGTACTGTCCGAGTCCTCAGTACCACCGGCGGCAGTGCTGCCGGATCGATCTCTGCACTGGAGCAGCTCATGACCGACAGTGACAACACGCACGACGCCCCGAAGAACGACTCCGAGGGCACCGAGAAGCCGGGCGGCCTCGGCGACGACAACACCATCCCGAACAACCCCGACGGCCTGGCCGCGGGCCACACGGGTGACGACTCGCACTTCAACCCGGAAGAGGACGGCGAGCACTAGCGGCTCCTTTCCGGCCTGCGGGTCGATGCAGAACGACACCGTCGTTGTCCTCCGACAACGGCGGTGTCGTTCTGCGTCGGCAAGCATCCGTCCGCCCCCGACGAAACATGCGTCACAAAACCTTCCGGCACGAGGTTTCCGGTGCTACAGTCCCGATCACCTAGCAGCACTAGGGATTCAGCGGGCGCCGAAGCCCCCTGTGACTCAAGGAGGAGTCATGTCGACACCGACGTCGAAGGAAGAACCCACGCGGGGCATCGCCGGGACCGCGTCCCCAGCGGTCACCGCAGCCGCCGGAGCCACCGCCACGGACGCCGCGGCGTCCCGAGCGTTCTCGGTCGAGGGCATCACGCAGTCCGTCAGCACCGTCCGGGTGGGACGCGGCTACCTCTGGGGCCTCAGCTTCGCCCAGTTCGGCCTGTTCGTCGCCCTGCTCACGCCCGTCTTCGTGAGCATGTCGATCAAGGCGACGGAGCTGAACCCGACGAGCCCCGAGACCGTCGTCGGCTCGGTCCTGCCGTTCGGCGCGCTCGGCGCCCTGTTCGCCAACCCCCTGTTCGGCGCGCTCTCCGACCGCACCCGCACGCGGTGGGGCCGTCGCCGCCCCTGGATGGTCGGCGGTGTCGTCGTCTTCGTCGGTTCCCTCGCCTGGCTCGCGTTCTCGCCCGACGTGCTCCAGCTCACCCTGGCCTGGGTGCTGGCGCAGGTCTCCGCCAACGCCGTCCTGTCCACGCTCACGGCGAGCTTCGCCGACAACGTGCCGGAGTTCCAGCGCGGCAAGGCCTCGAGCGTCATCGCCCTGGCGCAGAACATCGCGATCCTGGCCGGGCTCTACCTGGCCGTGTACCTGGTCGGCAACCTGCCGGTCCTGTTCATCGCACCGGGCGTCCTGGCGATCATCGCGGTCCTCGTCTACTCGTTCGTCGCCCGTGACGACCTGCCGACGACGCCGGTCAAGCCCTTCAGCTGGATCAACCTGATCAGCTCGTTCTGGACGAACCCGATCAAGCACCGCGACTTCGGGCTCGCCTGGTGGGGCCGCTTCCTCATCACCTTCGGCACGTTCATGTTCACGACGTACCGACTCCTCTACATGCAGGACCGCATCGGACTCCCGCAGGCCGAAGCGGTCGGCGCCGTGGCGTTCGGTGTGCTCCTGTACACGATCGCCCTGCTCGTCAGTGCGGCCGTCTCCGGCTGGGTGTCCGACCGGATCCAGCGTCGCAAGGTCTTCGTCTGGGGTTCGACGGCCATGACCGCCGTCGGCCTGGTGATCCTGGCCCACGTCGACAGCGTCGGCGGGTTCTACTTCGCCGAGATCGTCCTCGGTTTCGCCTTCGGCATCTACGCCGCCATCGACACCGCCCTGATCGTCGACGTGCTGCCCGACCCGGAGCGCCCCGGCAAGGACCTCGGTGTCATCAACATCGCGAACGCCCTGCCGCAGTCGCTCGCCCCCGCCGTCGGTCTGTTCCTGCTCGGCATCGGAGGCGGCCAGAACTACACGCTCATGCTCTGGGGTGCCGGCGTCGCCGTCATCCTCGGTGCCCTCGTGATCCTGCCCATCAAGTCGGTCCGGTGACCGACGCGACCGCCTGGAGGCGCGACCTGCGTCCGCAACGCACGCCGCGCCTCCAGGCGGTCACCTGCACCGCAGGTGACCGCTTCAGCGGGTGCCGTGCTGGCGCAGTGCGACGACGACCTCGTCGAGGAAGTCGTCGACCTGCCCCTGGTCGTACCCCTCGCGGAACTTCGTCGGCTGGAACCGGACCGCTGCGATCTGCTCCGGTGTGAGCGGGTCGACGGGGCGTCGCTGCTCGTACCCGGCCAGGGTGGTCTGGATCCGGTCGAGGAACGCGTCGACCTCGCTCTGGTCGTACCCCTCGCGGAACTTTGTCGGCCGGAACCGCTTGTCCGCAACCTCTCGTGCGAGCATGTCCTCCCCCTTCTGCTGGCGCCTCTCGTGGCCCTGCCATGGTGTCACGGGCGGGTTGCCGGGGGTCAGAGCTGCGGTGTGCGCCTGCCGAACAGCGCGTCGAGGAACCGCGAGAACCGCGACTCCGGCTCGTGGGGCGTCTCGATCGAGCGGGTCGGGGAGCGGAACGCCAGGTCGTGCAGCATGTTCCGCTTCGATCCGTCCCAGTTCGCGAACAGGTAGGTCCCGCCGATGAAGGACATGCTCCGGACCGGCGTGCGCTTCCACGAGTCGGCAGCCACGTAGTACCCCGCGTGGCCGGCGCGGATGTGCTGGATCACGGTGTCCACGTCGATGACACCGGTCGGTGTCACGACGGCGGTGATGCCCGTGCGGTCGCGGGCGACGTACTCGATGAGGTGTTCGGTCACGATGGAACTCTTCGTCACGGTGGTGAGGCGCCACGGCAGGGAGCGTGGCGAAGGGGATTCGGAACCGCCGTTGCTTCCGTTTCCAGAGTACGTCCGCGATGGGCGTGCCGTTCTCGGATGTCCGCCGTTCGCAGGCGGATGAGCGTTCAGCGGATGGCGGTCCCGGTGGCCCACTCCGCGATGCGTTCGATCGTGTCGTCGAAGTCCCGCGTGCCGGGTCGGTTGAGGAACGCGTGACGGCTGTCCGGCAGGACGTGTCGTTCGACCTCGCTGCCCGCGGCCTCGAGCTCGTCCGCGAAGCGTTCGCCCGAGGCGCGCATCACGTCCCGCTCGGCGTCGATCACCAGGGTTCGGGGGAACCTGCCGAGGTCGTCGGACGCCGGGCAGACCGCCGTGGGGTGGCCACCCGCGTACGCCCGGTTGCTGAGGTCGAGCAGCAGCGGCGCGTGCGTGAGACGCCGGTGTCCTCGGACGAGTCGCTGCACCGCCCGGTCACGGGGGAGCCGGGCGTGGAAGAACCCGTAGGTCAGCACGAGGCCGGCCAGCGGCGGGGCGGTCGCGACCGCGGACGCCGCCAGGCACGCACCGGCGCTCGCCCCGCCGAGCAGCAGGCCGGACGGCGCCTCGTCGTGCAGGTGGTGGAGGACCGCGGCGATCTCGTCCCGCGCGTGGGGTGCCCGTCGCCGCCCACGTGGTCCACCCCGGCCGAGCCAGGGCAGTCCGGGCAGCGGTCCGAGGCGGTAGTCGACGGTCACGACCGGCAGGCCGCGCTCGGCGAGTGCCCGTGCGACGGCGTCGGACTCGGGCAGATCGAGGTCGCCCCGGAAGAAGCCGCCGCCGTGCACCCAGACCAGGGTCGGGGTTCCCGTGCCGCCGCTCCGTTCCAGGGGCCGGTAGCGCCTGATGGGGACCGGCCCGTGTGGTCCGTCGATCCGTTCATCGGCGACCTCGATCGTGTCCTGGTGCTTGCCCCGCATGGGAGCAGTGTCGCAGCACGCCGCACCACCGCGACCTTCACCTGGAACGACGAGACCGGCCGGGTCGAGATGACGGGCGACATCCCACCCGCTCAGTGACGGTCAGCTGGCGCGGAAGCCACACCGAGTTCCCGCTGCAGGGTGCGGAGGACCCGTACGAGGGTGTCGAGCTTGTCCGGTCCGGCCTCGAACCCACGTCCGAGGGCAGACCGCGGCTGCACGACCACGTCGTCGCCGTCGGTCGTGCTGATCCAGACGCCGAAGTCGGCACGCTGGCCGCGGGACTCCCTCGTCGCGACGGAGAACCGCCGGATGCGCGCCCACGGCAGGTCGAACACCGGCGCGTCCCGTGACGGTGCCCACGCGTGCAGGCCGAACTCGTCGACGGTCCAGACCTCGGGGCGGGGCTTCGGGAAGTCGTCGGAGGTGCGCAGGCCGGACGTCAGCACGGGCAGGTGGAACCGGGGTGCCCGCCTCGCTCCGATGCGCGCGAGCGTCCGGCGGTCGCCTCGCCCGGCGGACAGCGTCGACACGGCCAGCAGCACCCCGAAGCCCGTGACCACGATCGGCCACAGCACGAACGACCCCTGTGTCCGGGCACTGTCGATGCCGCGCAGGAAGTCCGGGAACGCGAACTCGGCGACGAGCGCGGCGACCCCCACCGCCGTGGTGACGACCGCCGCGAGCAGCACCGGCCCCCGCTTCGGCATCTCCCCGTCGCGCAGCCGCTGCACCCACCGTTCCCCGGAGTACTCCACCGTGCCATCCTGCCCGTCGCGGCCACCGATCCGCCGCGGGCGCGACATGCTGTTCCCATGCAGTCCGTCCGTGCCGCCGCACCCGGTGTCGCCCTCGCCGTGGCGATCGGCATCATCGCCACCCTCGTCGGGCGGGTCGTCCCGGTGGTCGGCGGTCCCGTCCCCGCCGTCCTGATCGGTGCCGTCGTGGGGTGGATCGTCCGGCGTCGCACCGGTGGCACGCTCGCCGCGCTGGCTCCCGGCGTGAAGTTCTCGTCCAGCCGGGTCCTGCAGTTCGCGGTGGTCCTGCTCGGCGCGCAGCTGTCCATCGGCGAGGTCCTGCGCATCGGCGGTGAGACCCTGCCGGTGATGCTCGCGACGCTCGTCGTCTGCCTGGTGGCCGCGTGGGGCATCGGCCGACTGCTCCGGGTCTCCGGCGCACTCCGCACCCTGATCGGGGTCGGGACCGGCATCTGCGGTGCCTCGGCGATCGCCGCCGTGACACCCGTCATCGGCGCGGTCAGTGCGGACGTCGCCTACGCGATGTCGACGATCTTCCTCTGCAACATCGCCGCTGTCTTCGCCTTCCCGCTGCTCGGACACGCCCTGGGCCTCAGCCAGCACGCCTTCGGCGTCTTCGCGGGCACCGCCGTGAACGACACGTCGTCCGTCGTCGCCACCGCGACGGTCTACGGCCGCCAGGCGACCGACACCGCGGTCGTCGTGAAGCTGGTGCGCACCCTGATGATCATCCCGATCGTCATCGGGCTGGCCGGACTGGAGGCCCGCCGCGCCTCCCGCGAGCAGCACGCCCCCGCCTCGGGGCCGGGTCGCGGGTTCCGTGTGTTCCGGTTGGTTCCGTGGTTCCTGATCGGGTTCCTCGTGGTGGTGCTGCTCCGGACCGTCGGGGTCCTGCCCGCGTCCGTGGCGCCGGGGTTCGCGACGGCAGCCTCGTTCCTCATCACGGTGGCGCTCGCCGCGATCGGCTGCTCGACGGACTTCGCGGCGCTCCGCCGTGCCGGGTTCCGGCCGATGCTGCTCGGCATCGCGCTGTGGGTCCTGGTGGCGGGGACGAGCCTGGGCATGCAGGCGGCCTTCGGTCTGCTCTGAAGAAGGCCCGCCCGATGTGAGTTGATCTGCTCACCCTGGGCGGGCCTCCTGGCCGTACCTGACGGGCCGGCGGCGTCAGCCGCGCAGCGCCTCGGACAGCTTCACGCGACTGCCGGTGCGGAGCAGGGCGTTCTCGTAGACGCGGGCGCCGATGACCACGACCGCGACGACCGAAGCGGCGACGATGACGAGCGACAGGATCGGCTCCCACCACTCGGCGGTCCCCAGGAAGATCCGCATGGGCATGCCGATCGGGGCGCTGAACGGCACGTACGACATGATGCCGAGGATCGTCGGGTTGTCGTACGCGACGATGATCAGGAAGTACGGGATCATCACGAGCATCATCACCGGGGTGGTGACGCTGCCGACGTCCTCCTGGCGGGACACCAGCACGGCCGCCGCGGCGAACAGCGACGCCAGGAGCACGAACCCGATCGCGAAGAAGCCGATGAACCACAGGATGCTCGGGCCGAGCATCGCGAACATGTTGTCCTGCCCGGTCACCGCCAACGTGACGATGGCGGCGACGGCCACCGCGACGATCTGGGCGAAGGCCATGATGCTGTTGCCGAGCACCTTGCCGGCGAGCAGCGCCCGGGCCGGGATCGCGGACATCAGGATCTCGACCACCCGGGTCGACTTCTCCTCGACGACGCTCTGCGCGATCGACTGGCCGAACGTCACCGCCGACGCGAAGTACACGACGCCGAACGCGATGGCGATGAGGTAGACGAGGCCACCCGGCAGTGCGTCCGGGTCGAGCAACTCGATGCGCGGGGTGACGCTCAACGCCGAGACGACCTCGGACGGGGCTTCGTCGAGTCCGACGACCTTGTAGCCGAGCGGGTCGTCCGACGGCACGATCGCCGCGTCGACGTCGCCCTTGGTCACGAGCCGTTCGGCGTCGTCGACCGATGCCGACTCCGTGACGTCGAGCCCACCGGTGGTCGGCAGCGAGACGCCGTCGACGACCGCGACCGGGGTGGTGTCGTCGGCGGTGGCCTTGCTCACGATCCCGCCGACGACGATCGATGCGACGACCATGCCGATCAGGATGAGCGCCGAGACCACGAAGGCCTTGCTGCGGATGCGTGCCTGGATCTCACGTGCGGAGACGAGCCGCACGGCCTGCACGAAGGAGTTGTTCATCGGACGACCTCCCGGAAGACCTCGCTGAGCCGCGGCACCCGCGGCGAGAACGACCCGACGGTGCCGTGCTGGACGGCACGCTGCAGGACACGCTGGGCGGTGGCGGCGTCGGCCTCGAAGACCGCGTACCCGCCGTCGAACTCCCGTACGGCCACACCCGGCTCGTCGCGGAGCCAGGCGACGTCCCCGTCGACCAGCAGCTCCCACGCGGCGGGCCCGGCCTGCTTGCGGAGTTCCTCCTGCGGACCGGCGGCGCGGATCGTGCCACCGGCGATGACGACGACGTCGTCGCAGAGCCGCTCGACCACGTCGAGCTGGTGGCTCGAGAACAGCACCGGGACGCCCCGGGCCGCGGTCTCGC
>Ga0308167_1002683_pt1 | contig 15830 bp, 14 predicted proteins | sample PhyCR1_2_FD_202138 | JGI IMG/M metagenome (GOLD analysis project Ga0308167, IMG submission 202138) | Phyllosphere microbial communities from UC Gill Tract Community Farm, Albany, California, United States - DLSLRC.R1 | ecosystem: Host-associated > Plants > Phyllosphere > Unclassified | place... | reverse complement strand
ATTCGTCGTCAGTTCGCTGTTCAATAAGGAAATTTATGGTAACCCTCTATCTTGCTTCCGGTTCACCGCGTCGTCGTGAGCTGTTAACTCAACTTGGCCTGACCTTTGAGCGCATCGTGACTGACGTGGAAGAGCAACGTCAGCCAAATGAAGCGGCGGAGAACTATGTCCGCCGTCTGGCGAATGACAAAGCGCTGGCGGGTGTCAGACTGGCCGCGCAGGATCTGCCGGTGCTGGGCGCGGATACCATTGTGGTGCTGAATGGCGAAGTGCTGGAAAAACCGCGTGATAGCGCCCACGCCCACGCGATGCTGCGTAAACTTTCCGGTCATACGCATCAGGTGATGACGGCGGTGGCGCTGGCGGACAGCCAGCAGGCGCTGGATTGCGTCGTGACCACTGATGTGACATTCCGCACCTTAACTCAGACCGACATCGACGACTATATCGCTACCGGCGAACCGATGGATAAAGCGGGTGCATACGGTATTCAGGGCAGGGGAGGAAACTTTGTCCGCAAAATTAATGGAAGCTACCATGCAGTGGTCGGATTACCTCTGGTTGAGACAGCGGAGCTGATCAGCCATTTCCAGTCACTGCGTGCTGTAAGAGGTCAACATGACGGCTGAATTACTGGTTAATGTCACGCCTTCTGAAACACGTGTTGCCTATATCGACGGCGGCATCCTTCAGGAAATACATATTGAGCGTGAAGCGCGGCGCGGTATTGTTGGCAATATTTACAAAGGACGCGTAAGTCGTGTTCTGCCCGGCATGCAGGCCGCCTTTGTCGATATCGGTCTGGAAAAAGCAGCCTTTCTGCACGCCTCTGACATCATGCCGCATACTGAATGTGTGGCGGGTGACGAAAAGAAAAACTTCATCGTGCGTGATATCGCTGAGCTGGTGCGTCAGGGACAGGATCTGGTCGTTCAGGTTGTCAAAGATCCGCTGGGCACTAAAGGTGCCCGGCTGACCACAGACATTACCCTGCCTTCGCGTTACCTGGTCTTTATGCCGGGCGCATCGCATGTCGGTGTTTCTCAGCGTATTGAGAGTGAGAAAGAGCGCGATCGGCTTAAAGCCGTGGTGGCTGATTACTGCGACGACCTCGGCGGCTTTATCATCCGCACCGCCGCAGAGGGAATTGGAGAAGAGGAGCTGGCGCAGGACGCCGCTTTTCTCAAACGTCTCTGGACCAAAGTCAGCGAGCGTAAAAAGCGCAACCAGACCCGCTGCCTGCTCTACGGCGAGCTGGCACTGGCCCAGCGTATTCTGCGTGATTTTGCAGGTGCCGCGCTGGATCGCATCCGGGTCGACTCGCGTCTGACCTGCGACATGCTGGTGGAATTTACCGGTGAATATATCCCGGAGATGGCCGATAAGCTGGAGCTCTACAACGGTAAACAGCCTATTTTCGACCTGTTTGACGTCGAAAACGAGATTCAGCGTTCGCTGGATCGCAAAGTTGAACTAAAGTCAGGCGGATATCTGATCATCGACCAGACCGAAGCGATGACGACCATTGATATCAACACCGGTGCGTTTGTCGGCCATCGCAATCTGGATGAAACGATCTTTAATACCAATGTTGAGGCCACTCAGGCGATCGCGCGTCAGCTGCGACTGCGTAATCTGGGGGGCATCATTATTATTGACTTCATTGACATGAGCAATGAAGACCATCGGCGTCGTGTACTGCATTCGCTGGAAAGCGCGCTCAGTAAAGATCGGGTCAAAACCGGTATTAATGGTTTCTCGGCGCTGGGTCTGGTGGAGATGACGCGTAAGCGTACCCGTGAAAGCATTGAGCACGTACTGTGCCAGGATTGCCCGGTCTGCAAAGGGCGCGGCACGCTGAAAACGGTTGAAACAGTCTGCTATGAAATCATGCGCGAAATTGTCCGGGTTCACCACGCCTATGATTCTGACCGTTTTCTGGTCTATGTTTCACCGACAGTCGGTGAGGCGTTAAAAACCGACGAGTCTCATGCACTGGCTGAAGTGGAAATCTTTGTCGGCAAACAGGTTAAAGTTCATGTCGAAGCGCTCTACACTCAGGAGCAATTCGACGTGGTGATGATGTAACGCCAGCCCGATACCGGTTTCTTCGGATATCGGGCTGAAAAATCGCCCTTGTTTGGGATAAAATGCGCGTTTTAACGCTTTTATCTGAAGACGGTCGGGTATAAGAACCAACTATCCGTCGTTTACGGAACACAAGGAGAGGCGTGAGTGAGGCAGTTGCCGAGGATTTTGTTACTGCTGGTCGCGGCAATCATTGTGATTGTCGCGCTGCTGGTCAGCGGATTGCGTCTGGTGATGCCGCATCTCGACAGCTATCGCAGCAACCTTCTGCAATTCATCTCCGACAGCACGGGAGTGCCGGTTAACGCCAGTCAGTTAGAGGGAAAATGGGAGAATTTTGGCCCAACCCTGCAGGTTCGCGATCTTAGCGTCGATCTGCATGAGAACGGCAAACTCACGATTAACCGCATCAATCTGGCGCTCGACGTCTGGCAATCCCTGCTGCACTGGCGCTGGCAGTTCCGCGACCTGACCTTCTGGCAGTTGCATCTCGACACCAGTCGTCCCTTACTCGACAACGACAAAGAGAAAAACAGCTTCCGTCCGGCACAGATTAACGAACTCTTCCTGCGGCAGTTTGACCACTTCGACCTGCGTGACAGCACTATCCGTTTCCGCACCCCATCCGGCCAGCATGCTGAGCTGGCGATCCCGCGACTCACCTGGGTCAATGAAAATAATCGCCACCGGGCCGAAGGCGAAGTCAGTCTGTCGAGCTTTACCGGCCAGCATGGCGTGGTGCAGGTAAGACTCGATCTCAACGACAGCAACGGTTTACTCAATGATGGTCGTATCTGGATGCAGGCCGACGATGTCGATATGCGTCCGTGGCTGGGCCGCTGGGTGCGCGATAATACCCGGCTGGACAGCGCCCGCTTCAGCCTGGCAGCCTGGGTCAACCTGCGCGATGGTGACATCTATGCCGGAGACCTGCTGCTGCGTAAAGGCGGAGCCAGCTGGCAGGGCGAAACCGGACGACACCACATTGAGGTCGATGGGCTGACCGCGCACCTCTCACGTTTTCAGAATGGCTGGGTGGTCAATGTGCCGCAGACCCGGCTCAGCACCGACGGCCAGTCCTGGCCCGCCGGCCACTTCTCTTTGTTATGGCGTCCTGAAGATAAGCAGATGCTGGGGCCGGATGGTCAGCAGGAAGTCCGGGTTCGCGCTACACAGCTGGTATTGAGTCATATTGCGCCCATCATTCCGCTGTTTGCGCCGCTCTCTCCGGCGCTGTTTGAAAACTGGCAGACGCTGCAGCCACAAGGCACTATTGATGGCCTGGCGCTGGATATTCCGTTACAGCAGCCTGAAAAAACCCGCGTTCAGGTGAAGTGGCGTGATTTCAGCTGGCAGCACTGGAAACTGTTGCCGGGTATCAGCCATTTAAGCGGCGAAGCGCGCGGTAGCCTGAGCAATGGTCAGGTCACAGTGGATATGGGTGCGGCGACCGTTCCCTATGGCGATATGTTCCAGGCCCCGTTAGAGATTAAGCGGGTGACCGGTGCAGTGCGCTGGCTGAATGATGAACATGGTCTCACGCTGGCAGGCGAAAATCTTGACCTTGAAGCGCGGTCGCTCTGGGCGCGTGGCGACTTCAGCTACCAGCAGAATAGTGGCGGTGAGCCTCGTCTGGATATTCTGGCCGGTATCCGGCTGACCGATGCGGGCGATGCCTGGCGCTACTTCCCGGTGCCACTGCTGGGTAACAGTCTGACGCATTATCTGAGTGGGGCAGTGAAGGGCGGCAAGGTGGACAACGCCACGCTGCTGTTTGCCGGTAACCCGGCGCTGTTCCCGTTCAAGCACAATGATGGCATGTTCCAGGTCTGGGTGCCGCTTCGTCAGGCGACCTATGCGTTTCAGCCCAAATGGCCAGCGCTAAGCAATCTTGATATCGACCTCAATTTCCTGAACGACGGTCTGTGGATGAAAGCGCCGATGGCCCGACTGGGCGAGGTAGACGCGCGCAACGTTACCGCGGTGATTCCCGACTATTTGAAAGAAAAACTGATTATTGATGGGGATATCAGTGGTGAAGGCCAGCAGATCGCTGACTATTTCGATCAGACGCCGCTAAAACCTTCATTGGGTGCTGCGCTGGAGCAACTGGAAATTAAAGGCCGCGTCGGTGGTCACCTGAACCTGGATATTCCGCTGGATGGCCAGCAGGTGCATGCCCGTGGCAATGTTGATCTGAACAATAATTCGCTGTTTATCAAACCGTTAAAAACCACGATCAATAACCTTTCAGGCCGCTTCCGTTACGATAACGGCAATCTGGCCAGTGAGGATCTGCGGGCAAACTGGTTTGGTCAGCCGATGGGTGTCCGTTTCAGCACCAAAGAGAACCCGGACGACTTTGGCGTGAACGTCAAACTTCAGGGCGACTGGCAACCCGCTAAAATCAGCGAGATCCCGGCAGCTGTCAGTAAACAGCTGAGCGGACATCTCCCCTGGCAGGGCAACGTGAATATCGCGCTACCCCATCATGGCGGGGCGCGTTATGACGTGACGCTGAACGGCAATGCTAAAGAAGTAAGTAGTCACTTACCTGCACCGCTCGATAAGAAAGCCGGTGAGGCAATGCCGGTCTCTATTCAGGCCAGCGGCGACCTGACCCATTTCGATCTCAGTGGCAGCGTCGATGCAAATCATCGGTTTAACAGTCGCTGGTTGCTTGAGCCTGAGTTGCGTGTTGACCGTGGCATCTGGCTGAATGATGTACGGAAAACACCCGCTCTGCCCGACCATCCCGGCATGGTGTTGAACCTGCCTGCGCTGGATGGCGAGGCCTGGGTGGCGATGATGGCTGCCGGAGGCTCTGCAGGGGCACAGGAGTCAGGCGGCGGCAGTGATTTCAAGACCGGTGGCGTTACGCTGCCGGGTAATATCACTCTGCGCAGCCCGGCAGTCACGCTGGCGGGGCAGCAATGGCATGAGGTCGAAGCGAAACTGGCTCAGAGTTCAGGCGGCAACGGGCAGGTCAGCGTCAATGCGAAAGAACTGCGTGGTAGCCTGGCTATGGTGCCCAAAACACCGTGGCAGGTGAACCTGGATTACCTCTACTACAATCCGCAGTGGGATAACGATGCAGGAAAAGGGAACAAAGCATCTCCTCAGAAAGCCACCAGCATTAACTTCAGCCAGTGGCCCGCCCTGCAGTTGCGCTGCAAAGAGTGCTGGGTGCTGGGGCAGAAATATGGTCAGGTATCCGCTACGCTGCAACCTAAAGGAGATACGTTAGCGCTTACTAACGGGAAAGTGGATACCGGCAGTTCGCAGCTGAAAATCAACGGTGAGTGGATCAATCGTCCTGAAGATCAGCGCACCTCGCTGAAGGGCACGCTTAAGGGACCGAATATCAATAACGCGACCAACTGGTTTGGCGTCAACACGCCGCTGCGCGATGCGCCATTTGATATTGCTTACGACCTGCACTGGCGCTCTGCGCCCTGGCAGCCTTCGGCAGAGACGCTGAGCGGTACCCTGAAGACCCACTTTGGCAAAGGCCAGATTGCGGATGTAAATACCGGTACGGCGGGGAAAATCCTGCGGCTGGTAAGCTTTGATGCGCTACTGCGCAAGCTGCGCTTCGACTTCAGCGACACCTTCACCAACTCGTTCTATTTCGATTCGATTAACGGCACCGCCTGGATCGAAAACGGCATGATGCGCACCGACAACCTGCTGGTGGATGGGCTGGAAGCGGACATCGCGATGCAGGGCAACCTCGACCTGGTGAAGCGTCAGATCGACATGGAAGCGGTGGTTGCCCCTGAAATATCCGCCTCAGTCGGTGTGGCAACCGCCTTCGCCATTAATCCGGTGATTGGCGCGGCGGTATTTGCCGCCAGTAAAGTTCTGGGACCGCTGTGGAACAGGATATCGCTGCTGCGTTATCACATCAGTGGCCCGCTGGATAAACCGGAAATCAATGAAGTGCTGCGTAAACCGCGTGAAACAGACAACAAGTGAATTTGACGCCGTACCGGAATTACCGCAGGCTATGATTATCTGAGCACATAATGAGTGAGAAACGATGACTCTGAACCTGGTAAGTGAGCAGTTACTGACTGCTAACGGCATTAATCAGCAGGACCTATTTTCCCTGTTAGGGCAGCTTTCAGAACGTCGTCTGGATTATGCCGATCTCTACTTTCAGTCCAGCTTTCACGAATCCTGGGTGCTGGAAGACAAAATTATTAAAGATGGCTCATACCATATCGATCAGGGTGTAGGTGTGCGCGCGGTCAGCGGTGAGAAAACCGGCTTCGCCTATGCAGACCAGATCACACTGAATGCGCTACGTCTCTCTTCTGAAGCGGCACGCAGCATCGTTCGCGAACAGGGAAATGGCAAGGCACACACGCTGTCTGCTGTGATGAACCGTTCGCTCTATTCGGCGGTCGATCCGCTGAGCAGCCTGACGCGTGAAGATAAAATTGCCCTGCTTCATCGCGTTGATAAAGTGGCCCGTGCGGCTGACCCGCGCGTACAGGAAGTGAATGCCAGCCTGACCGGCGTTTACGAGCAGGTACTGGTGGCCGCGACTGACGGTACACTGGCGGCTGACGTTCGTCCGCTGGTTCGGCTCTCTATCAGCGTTCAGGTTGAAGATCAGGGCAAGCGTGAACGCGGCGCAAGCGGCGGTGGCGCACGTACCGGTTATGCATTCTTCCTTGAAGATGAAAATGGCGAAGTGCGCGCTGACGCATGGGCGCGTGAAGCGGTACGTATGGCGCTGGTTAACCTCTCTGCCGTAGCGGCACCTGCTGGCGCATTGCCGGTGGTGCTGGGCGCGGGCTGGCCTGGCGTCCTGCTGCATGAAGCGGTGGGTCACGGTCTGGAAGGTGACTTCAACCGCCGTGGCACCTCTGTGTTCAGCGGTAAAATCGGTCAGCAGGTTGCATCTGAACTCTGTACCGTGGTGGATGACGGCACCCTTGAAGGGCTGCGCGGTTCACTGGCGGTGGATGATGAAGGCGTTCCCGGTCAGTACAACATGTTGATTGAGAACGGTGTGCTGAAAGGCTACATGCAGGACAAGCTGAACGCGCGCCTGATGGGCGTCAGCCCTACCGGCAACGGACGTCGTGAATCCTATGCGCATCTGCCGATGCCGCGCATGACCAACACCTATATGCTGGCAGGCAAATCCTCGCCGCAGGATATTATTGAAAGCGTTGAATACGGTATCTATGCGCCGAACTTTGGTGGCGGTCAGGTGGATATCACCTCCGGCAAATTTGTCTTCTCAACGTCAGAGGCTTATCTGATTGAGAACGGCAAAATCACCAAACCGGTCAAAGGCGCCACGCTGATTGGCTCCGGCATTGAAGCGATGCAGCAGATCTCGATGGTAGGTAATGACCTGGCGCTGGATAAAGGCGTGGGCGTCTGCGGTAAAGAAGGCCAGAGCCTGCCGGTCGGCGTGGGTCAGCCCACCCTGAAGCTGGATAAATTGACCATCGGCGGCACCGCCTGATGTGACTTAAACAACCCGCCGCCTGGCGGGTTGTTAGCTTTTACGGTGCTGCTGATACTGTTCAGCCACCTGCTCAAAATAGCCGGTCAGATAATCGATACAGACCTGCACTTTAAGCGGTAACTTATCCTTCTCGGTATAGAGCGCATAAACCGGCCGTGGATCAGACTGATATTGCGGAAACAGGATATCGATCTCGCCTGCGGTGATCTCCTCAATCACCCACATCATCGGCACATAGGCGATGCCATTGCCAGACTTCAGCCAGCGGATCAGCGTCAGCGAATCATTGGTCACGAAACGTCCCTGCGGTGCCAGGCGGGTCACCAGACCTTCCGGCGCAATCAACTCAAAATTGTTGTCGGGCCTTACGCTATATTCCAGCCAGGAAAAATTATCGATATCGCCTGGCTTCTCCGGTGTGCCATGCTGTGCCAGATAGCTTCTTGCGGCGCACACCACCATCGGCATCGCGCCAAGGCGACGCGAAAAGAGGCTGGAGTCTTTTAATGCGCCTACCCGAATCACCAGATCCAGACCATCCGCAATCAGATCCGGTGCTGGAACACCGGTGACAAGATTCACACTCAGTCCGGGATATTCCCGCAACATGTCGCTGGTCATACCGGCTAACACATTCTGCGCCATGGTCGATGAGCTCCCAATTCGCAATACGCCAATCGGCGTATTGTTAAACGCGTAGAGTTGTTCATGCACCTGCGTCGCTTCCGCCAGCATACGACGACAGCCCTGATAATAGATTTTACCCGCTTCGGTTAGCCCGATACTGCGGGTACTGCGGTTCAGCAGCTTAACCTGCAATGCATCTTCCAGTTTGGCGACGATCTGGCTAATCGATGAGACGCTCAGATGAAGCTGACGTGCCGCCGCGGTAAATGAGCCCAGCTCAACCACTCTGGCAAAGACAGACATGCCTTTTAGTCGTTCCATTGTTTACTCTGGCTTAAAAGTGATTTAGATCACATTCTGTAGAAAACGTATAGTCAGGCACGTTATTATAAGCGCGCCGGGGTATTTCCCGGTGATTCTTCACCGCCTGATACCCTTCGATGATACGCTATTATTAAGCCATCCGTGGTTCGCATAGCGCTGCCAGAGGGTTTCCCTGCGACATCTGAAGAGGCAACGAAGTATCCCGGCAAGGTCGAACTAAGGATTTGTGATGAGTGTGCTTCCGGTATTTGTCATGTTTGGGCTCTCTTTTCCGCCCGTTTTCATCGAACTTATTCTTTCACTGATGCTGTTCTGGTTAGTGAAACGCGTGCTGACGCCGAGCGGTATCTACGATCTTGTCTGGCATCCGGCACTTTTTAATACAGCGCTTTACTGCTGTGTGTTTTACCTTGTCTCCCGTTTATTAGTCTGAGGTTGAAGTGAAAGCACTCATAAGAAAAATCGCGCGCTACGCGATCACCATTCTGCTGGTCATCATCGCCGTGGTTATCATCTTCCGCGCCTGGGTGTTCTATACCGAATCCCCCTGGACCCGTGATGCGCGTTTTGCGGCTGACGTGGTGGCGATCTCGCCTGACGTTACCGGCCTGATTACCGAGGTTCCGGTACACGACAACCAACTGGTGAAGAAGGGCGATACGCTGTTTGTCGTTGATCGGCCGCGCTACCAGAAAGCGCTCGATCAGGCTCAGGCGGATGTTGAATACTATCAGGCACTGGTGAGTGAGAAACGTCGCGAAGCCGGACGCCGTAATCAGCTTGGCACCTCAGCGATGTCCCGCGAGGCGATCGAGCAATCTAACAACGATCTGCAAACCAGCGAGCATCAGCTGGCGAAATCGGTGGCAACACGCGATCTGGCCGCGATCGACCTTGAACGTACCACCGTGAAAGCGCCATCCGACGGCTGGGTCACCAACCTCAATGTCTACCAGGGTGAGTTTATTACCCGTGGTTCTGTGGCGGTGGCGCTGGTTCAGCAGCACTCCTTCTATGTGCTGGCTTACCTGGAAGAGACCAAACTGCACGGTGTGGAGAAGGGCTTCCGCGCGGAAGTGACCCCGCTCGGTAGCAACATTGTGTTGCGTGGCACCGTCGACAGTGTGGCGGCGGGTGTGACCAACAGCAGCAGCTCAGTCGACAACAAAGGGATGGCAACGGTCGATTCCAATCTGGAGTGGGTCCGTCTGGCGCAGCGTGTCCCGGTCCGCATCCGGCTTGATCAGCAGCCCGGCAATCGCTTCCCGGCGGGAACCACGGCAACGGTGGTCATCACCGGTCAGGCCGATCGTCAGCCTGAGCATGTTTCACCGATGATCCGTCTGTTTAATCGCCTGCGTGAGTTTGGTTAAGAGGGCGATATGATCCAGTTCCTGCGGTTCCCGGTAAAGCTCACCTTTGCGCTGGTGTTAGCGTTAATGGTCGGTTTTCATCTCAACCTTGAAACGCCACGCTGGGCAGTCATGACCGCCGGGATCGTGGCGGGTGGCACCGCATTTGCGGCCGGTGGCGATCCGTATTCAGGGGCGCTGCGCTATCGCGGTGTGTTGCGTATTATCGGGACATTTATCGGCTGTATCGCCGCACTGACTATCATGATCGCCACCGTTCGTGCGCCTGTCGTGATGTTGCTGCTGTGCTGCATCTGGGCAGGACTCTGCGTCTGGCTCTCTTCGCTGATTAAGGTGGAAAACTCCTACGCGCTGGGACTGGCGGGCTACACCGCACTGATCATTGTGGTGACAGCCAACGCCAGCGGCGGTCTGACGCTGGTGCCCCAATATGCGGTAGAACGTTGCAGTGAAATCGTACTCGGCATTTTGTGTGCCATTCTGGCCGACATGATCTTCTCGCCTCGTTCGATTAAAAAAGTCATCGACGCGGAAGTTGATTCATTGCTGGTGGCCCACTATCAGCTGCTGCAACTCTGCGTTGCACACGGTGATAAAGACGAGGTCGATAAAGCCTGGAGCGCGCTGGTACGGCGTACCACGGCACTGAACAGCATGCGCAGCCAGCTAATGATGGAATCGTCACGCTGGAAGAACAGCAACCGCCGCTTGCAGATGCTTAATACTCTGTCGCTGACGCTGATTACGCAGGCCGCCGAAACCTTCCTGATCCAGAATTCCCGTCCTGATTACATTCCGCCACAGTATCGGTTGATGGTTGAAAAGCCAGCGTCGACCATTGAAGAGGTGCATAAGCGGATGAAAGTAATGCGGCGGGTAATGGGTGCCAGTGACAAGTCAACGCCGGTCACGCTAGCCAGCTGGGTGGGCACTGCCACTGAATATCTGCTGCTGCTTAAAGGGATCAAAAGCAATAGCCGGATTACCTCGCTGGAAGAGGAGATCCTGCAGCGTGAAGTGGTGATTCAGGCGCGTTCCGCCGAAACTCATCATGCGATGATCAACGGCATTCGCACCTTCGTTGCCACCGCGCTGGGCTCACTGTTCTGGCTCTACACGGGCTGGACGTCTGGCAGCGGCTGTATGGTGATGCTGGCTGTTATTACCGCGCTGGCGATGCGCATGCCCAACCCGCTGATGATGGCAAAGGATTTTCTCTACGGCATGACGGTCGCGGTTCCGCTGGGGGCGCTCTACTTTATGTATGTCCTGCCCGCGACGCAGCAGAGCGCACTGCTGCTCTGCATTGCCATCGGCATACTGGGTTTTATCGGCGGCATCTTCATTCAGCGGCGTCAGCTTGGCACGCTGGGCGCGTTAATTGGTACCCTCAACGTGCTGGTGCTTGATAACCCGATGCAGTTCCGGTTTAACGTCTTTCTCGACAACGTGCTCGGTCAGGTTATCGGCTGCTTTGTGGCGATGATGGTCATCCTGCTGATTCGTGATAAATCGAAGGCGCGCACCGGCCGCAAACTGCTGAACCGTTTTATGTATGCCGCGGTCTCGGCCATGACCACCAATCAGGCGCGTCGGCGTGAAAACCATCTGCCGGCGCTCTATCAGCAATTGTTTCTGCTGCTCAACCTGTTTCCGGGCGACATCAATAAATATCGCATCGCCCTGACGCTAATCATCGGTCATCAGCGGTTACGCGATGCAGAAGTACCGGTTAACGCTGATCTCTCTGCTTATCATCGGCAGCTTCGTTACACCGCAGACCGGGTGATCTCGGCCAGCAGCGACGACAAACGGCGTTACTACTTTGAGCGTTTGCTGAAAGAGCTGGATGTCTATCAGGAAAAACTGGCCCATTACGAGGCGCCTGTCAGCGTAACGGAACCAGTAAAAAGACTGGCGATGATGCTGGATAAGTACCAGAACACGCTCATCCAAATCTGAATCTGGCCGCTGCGACCTGCAGCGGCCTGCACAATCCCCGCCCATCACTAAATCTGTCGCTTTTGCCAACTATACTCTCCAGACGGAAGAGCAAAACTGACAGGGGCGAATCAATGAAATCACTGCAAGAGAGCGAACTGTTCAAGACCGGCTATTTAGCGGCTGGTCAGTGGCATCAGGCGGCCTCCACCTTTGACGTGACCAATCCGGCAACCGGTGAAGTGATTGCGCAGGTGGCAAAAGCCGGTAGAGTTGAAACAGAACAGGCTATCGCCGCCGCAGAATGCGCCTTTCCCGCGTGGCGAGCGCAGACCGCAAAAGCACGCGCTGAAATTCTTACTCGCTGGTATCAGCTGATCATTGAAAACAAGCGCTGGCTGGGACAGCTGATGACGACCGAACAGGGTAAGCCCCTGAAAGAGGCGGAAGGGGAAGTTGAGTACGCCGCCAGTTTCATTCAGTGGTTTGCTGAACAGGCGAAACGGGCCAATGGTGAAATTATTCCGCCCGCAAAAGCGGGTTCCCGGATTCTGGCAACCCGTGAGCCCATTGGCGTTGTCGCTGCTATCACGCCGTGGAATTTCCCGATGGCAATGCTGACCCGCAAACTGGGTCCAGCCCTGGCAGCGGGCTGTACAGGCATTATTAAACCGGCTAATAACACGCCACTTTCCGCCTTTGCCCTGCTGGCGCTGGCAAAGCAGGCAGGCGTGCCTGATGGTGTCTTAAACGCGGTGGCAGGTGACACTCATGCCATCAGTGATGCGATCATGGCCAGCAAAGCAGTGCGTAAAATCTCGTTCACTGGCTCCACCGAGGTCGGCAAGCTGTTAATGCGTAATGCTGCTGAAACCATGAAAAAAGTGTCGATGGAATTAGGCGGGAACGCCCCGTACATCGTTTTCGATGATGCTGACATTGATGCCGCCGTTCAGGGTGCGATTGCCAACAAATTTCGTAATGCGGGCCAGGTGTGCGTCAGCGTGAACCGCTTCTACATTCATGATGCTGTCTATGATCGTTTCACTCAGCAACTGGCTGCTGAAGTCAATAAGCTGAAGGTCGGCAACGGCATGGACGAAGGCGTGATTGTCGGTCCATTGATTGAAGCGTCGGCGGTGGAGAAGGTTGAGCAGCATGTTAAAGACGCGGTAGCCAAAGGCGGAAAATTGCTGGCGGGTGGTGAGCGACATGCACTGGGCGGCAATTTCTGGCAACCGACCGTGATTACCGAGGCGCACGAAGGCATGCAACTTGCCCAGGAAGAGACTTTTGGTCCGGTAGCCGCCTGCTTTCGCTTTGATGATGAAGAGGACGTGATCCGCCGCGCCAACGATACACCATTCGGCCTCGCCGCTTACTTCTATACCCAGAATCTGCAACGGGTGTTCCGCGTTTCAGCTGCGCTGGAAAGCGGCATGATCGGCATTAACGAATGTGCTGTTTCAACCGAGCTGGCACCGTTTGGTGGTGTGAAAGAGTCGGGTCTGGGCCGCGAAGGTTCGGTACTCGGGATGGAAGAGTATCTGGAGGTCAAAACGCTGCACTTAGGCGGTTTGAGCTAGCGGACACAGTCGGGCGGCGAAGGTCGCCCGTAGACGGAGCATGGGAGCCGTCAGCATGAAAATCGAGCGCTTTGATTTTAATGAAATTGTCGACCAGGCCCATTTCTTCCGCCAGTTTGCCGAGCGTTTTGCGCTGGAGGAGCGCCGCATCTGTGATCTGGATGGATTATGGGACGTGGTGACGGGCGATCTATTACCTATGCCGCTGGAGATTGAGTTCGTCAATCTGGGCAGGGGACAACGACGGCGCTATGGCGCGCTTATTCTGTTATTTGACGAAGCGGAAGAAGAACTGGAAGGTCGGCTGCACTTTAATGTCAGATAAAACGTCAGATGAAAAAAGGCCCCGGCGAGCGGGGCCAAAGGGTTCGTCATAAATCTGACGAGGAATTATTTATAAAGCTGTGCAGTGATGTGATAGTTGTCGCCGGTGCGTGCTTCGATCACTTTATAGGCGCTGGCACCCTGTTCATCCGCTTTCTGTGAAAGCTCAGCACGGTAATCCATTGGCGCTCCCGCGATTCCACTGATGCTTACGGTGCCCGCAGGCTGCAGGTTCTGAGTCTGATCGCCGGTTACCAGTTGTGCGGCTGATGCGCCGAACGCCATAACGGAAAGCAGACTGACTGTAGCGATGGTTGTTTTGATATTCATGGTTATCTCCTCAATACGTTCAACAACCTGCGGTTATTCGTAAAGGCGGGTCGTCGATATTTGTCATGCGCCATTCAGGCGTGATGACGGTTAATTATTTATAAAGCTCAGCGGTAACATGCCAGGTGTTGTCCTGGTTGTTTTCGATGATGCGATAATGGCTTGCGCCCTGTGCATCAGCTTTCTCTGACAGCACCTGACGGATATGTGTCTGGTCGCCGTTACGGCCACCTATGCTGATAGTCTGATTCATTGGCTGCAGACCCTGTGCCTGTTCATTGGATACCAGGCTTGCGGCACTGGCGCCTGCTGAGAACAGGGATGCCAGACTTAGTGCGGCAATCGCTAATTTCATTTTCATGGTCAACTCTCCTGAAGTGTTTACTTCAGCTCTCCGGAGCGAAAAAGGCGCGTCAGACAGAGAGCCGATGGCCTTAACGGGGCAGTTCTTAGTTGTACAGTGCGGCGGTAGCGTGATAATTGCCGTTGTTATAAGCCTCAATCACGCGATAGGCTTTTGCGCCCTGTTGATCGGCTTTATCGCTGAGTTTCTGCTTTATATCCATGGGTGAACCAGATACGCCGCTGACACTGATGGTGCCGACAGCCTGCAGATCCTGTGCCTGAGAAGCATCGATAGATTCTGCTGCCACAGCACCAAATGATAGGGCAGAGAGAATGCTAAAAGCAGCGATGGTAGTTTTAATGTTCATAGGTATTTCCTCGTCGTCTATTTTTATCTTTTTAGTTAGTGTGATTTGCATCACGAAAAGAAGTATAGAACTAATAACGATAGAAATTAATACCCCGCTAATAATGTTTTCTCGTGATTCCTTATCCTTATGGCTACTTTTAATAACTTAACGTTATAAAAACCGTATAAAAAACAGCCTTTGGTCTGTTTTTAATCAAAAAAACAGTGAGATAGATCACTTTAACGTTTAGTGCGAAAGTAGAGGGTATATCGGGCTGGAGTTTGATCTGGATCCGGGCAATGGTGCCGGATCGGTGATGTAAAGCAGTGTAAAATAGCGCAGAAGGTTAAGCAGAGTAACCGATCTCACCAGTGGTAAGATGCATGGAAGCAGGCTTATTAATGACTAATCAGCGATGCAGAGTGACGCAAAGCTGGGGGACGAGAACACACTGACGACCTGGCGCGTGAAAGCAGGCCGTCAGTCAGCGATCAGAGTTCCTGTTCAAACAGGTTGAGGATCGCGCTGTGAAGCTGCTTAACCGTGAAGTCGCGCGCACGCGTGATAAAAATCGTGTCATCACCAGCAATGGTGCCAAGTATTCCGTGTGACTTACCCAGCGAATCCAGCATACGAGCAATCAGCTGTGCTGCACCCGGACTGGTATGAATCACGACCAGTGCATCGTTGTAGTCGATATCCAGTACCAGGTTTTTTAACGGGCTGGTGGTGGTCGGCACACCCAACTCGGCGGGCAGGCAATAAACCATCTCCATTCTGGCATTACGGGTGCGCACCGCGCCAAACTTGGTCAGCATCCGCGAGACTTTGGACTGATTAATATTTTCAAAGCCTTCATCCTGAAGTGCCTGAACAATTTCGCCCTGGGAACTGAATTTTTCTTCTTTTAATAAAGCTTTGAAAGCCTTGATCAGATCGTCTTGTTTCGATGGGTTTCGCATAGGTTACCAATAAATAGAGAGAATAACCGCGCAGCCGCCTGCGGCAGAGTGGTGATTATGCATTTAAATGCATTTTTATGCAATCGGTC
>Ga0308167_1002681_pt1 | contig 15846 bp, 18 predicted proteins | sample PhyCR1_2_FD_202138 | JGI IMG/M metagenome (GOLD analysis project Ga0308167, IMG submission 202138) | Phyllosphere microbial communities from UC Gill Tract Community Farm, Albany, California, United States - DLSLRC.R1 | ecosystem: Host-associated > Plants > Phyllosphere > Unclassified | place... | reverse complement strand
TCGCCTATGCGCTGCTGGGCCCGGTCGCCAGCGTGGCGATTGGCCTGGAAGCAATTAAGCTGCAGGTAATTATGGAAGCGCTGATGATTATCGGGATGACCGCTATTTTGTGGCAGTATCAGGAGAACAGCATGATGGCACGACTAATTATGCTGCCGCGTAAGTTGCTGAATAACCGCCTGAGCACCTGGCTGGGCGACGTATCGTTTTCGGTTTACCTGCTGCATCTGCTGATTGTGATCCCGCTGATCGCCCTGCTGCTTAACCATACCGACCTCGAATTCAAAAGCGATCTGGTGCGCTTCCTGACCGTCTGCGTTACCGCTATTCCAGTCACCTATGCGCTGGCGTCGCTGCTGTATAAATATGTCGAGAAGCCAGGTATCCAGATCGGCAAACGGGTACTGAAACCAAAACTGGCCAGTCAGGCTGGCTGATCTCAGCGCTGTGTCTGGCTCTGCATCAGGCCCCGCCAGCGGGGCTTTTTTTTATCGGTCAGCAAAAGCCCCTGCCGCACCCACTGCGCCCTGACAGCCTTGCGCTACACTTTTCCGGTACCCCATGAGATCAACAGAGGAGAGACAATGAGCGTTCAGCATCTGCTACTTTCCAGCGACGGTGGTCATCTGATCATCGAAGCTGATGAACTTGAAAAGGAGCTGGTGATCCCGCCGCATCTGCGAACGGTTACCGGCGGTGAGGCTGATGGTGATACCGGTCATCGGGTTGCCGTGACGCGGCATTACTGTAAAGGCCGCTATTATGCCGTCGCGCTTGATCGCCACGCAGCCAGCAATGAGATAGATGATGTGATTGACCTGCTCCATCCCGCCCCGATTGACGAGCCAGCATCGTGAGTCGCGTTGAAAATGATTTAATACAGAGAAGGAAGGTGATTATGCAGAATAAGAAGTGGTTCGTTTCTTATGTGATAAAGCCGAACGGCGAAGATCATGTTACCGCTCATGCTTTCATTGAAGGCCATGATGTCGAAGAGGCGCTGGAAGCCTATATGTTTGAGATTAAGAAAAACATGTCGCTGCAAACCGCAGAGATTACCCTGCTCTCGGTCAGCCTGGTGTAAGTCAGCCTGACACATTAACCTCGCTACGGCGGGGTTTTACTCTTATCGTTAAGCAGATGCACCGATCTGCACTTCTGTTTTACTGGCAGAATCAGCCCGCAGTTGACGCTTTCCTGATACTTTCTTCCTTTGCTGGCATCCACTTATGGCGGTCCTGAGGCGTAAAAAAGCCCGCATGGCGCGGGCTACAGATTCGGGCGTTCAGCTGTCAGGCAGACTGGCCGGTAAAATCGATCACCATCCTGCCGCGGATGGTTCCCTGAATCATCTCATCGAAGATGGTATTAATTTCGCCGATCTTCCGTTTGGTGACTTTAGGCACCACCTTCCCTTCTGCAGCAAACTGGAAAGCCTCAGCCAGATCATTACGGGTCCCGACCAGCGAGCCGACCACCTGAATACCATCCAGCACCAGTCGCGGAATATTCAGGCTCATCTCTTCAGGCGGCAGCCCGACAGCGACAACCCGGCCACCAGCCCGGACCGCGTCAACAGCTGAGTTAAACGCCGCTTTAGCGACAGCGGTAACGACCGCCGCGTGCGCGCCACCGGTTTTTTCCTGAATAACCGCAGCTGCATCCTGAGTGGCAGAGTTGACCACCAAATCGGCCCCCATCTGTTTCGCCAGTTCAAGCTGACCCTCGCTGATATCCACGGCGATAACTTTGGCGTTGAAGACATTCTTCGCGTATTGCAGTGCGAGGTTGCCCAGTCCGCCGAGTCCGTAAATAGCAATCCATTGACCGGGTTTTACTTCTGACACCTTCACCGCTTTATAGGTGGTGACGCCAGCGCAGGTCACGCTGCTGGCCGCATAGGGGTCGAGCCCTTCCGGTACTTTTACCGAATAATCCGCCACCACGATACACTCTTCAGCCATGCCACCGTCAACGGTATAACCGGCATTCACCACATCGCGACAGAGTGTTTCGTTACCCGCGTTACAGTATTCGCAGTGGCCGCATCCCTTGAAGAACCACGCCACGCTGGCGCGATCGCCAGGCTTGAGCGAGGTGACATCAGGTGCCACTTCCTCCACGATGCCGATACCTTCATGTCCGAGGGTCACGCCCGTTTTATCGCCAAAGTCACCGTTCTTCACATGCAGATCGGTATGGCAAACTCCGCAGCACTCCATCCGCAGCCGTGCCTCACCGTTCTTCAGCGGGCGCAGAGTTTTCTCTACAACATCAACCTGGTGCTCACTGTTAGCAATTGCAGCTTTCATAAACATACCTCCCTTTGATTGAGCTGTAAGGATAAGCCAGACGCGAGCGATAACAAGTTTACGGGCGGACTGAGCGTGGCGGCGGGTGAATTTTCTCTGGATTAAGGCGGCACAGGCTCCAGCAGAGTGGAAAAAAAGGGCGATGGAGTGGAAATCAACTTATTGATTTAATTAACATTGAGAAAGGTCAGGTACTAAACAAAAAAAGACCGAATACGATGTCTGTTTACGATCGGTCGATATGGCTCATAAACAGCCAGTACTTCAGCGTCACCTTGCCCAACACCACAACCCCTTCCCGTCGATCATTTCTCCGTCCGGAGTGATGATGCCCGAGGGTAACAACTTCCCCATATGCGGGTAATCCTCAAGCTGGTGTGTGACCTTGTCGCCCGGGTTTACCCGGACAGAACATTCTGCGCCTCTACCACCCAGCAGATGTCTACGCCCTCACTCGACTTAATAACGAGTGGGTCAAAGCGCAGCCCTTTGAATAAGAACTCGCTACCCGATGAACTGGTGATACTCTCATTAATGATGCGGAACCATGGATTAAGGCCAGGCATCTCAATCTGGTCTTTCAGCAGCTTGTGTACTGAATCCTTAATGACATTCTGAACTACGCGGGTGGCAGAGTAGGCGGAGCTTCTTGCTGGCGGCCATGATGACCAGTGCGCAGGCAGCAGCCCATGATTTAGCACCATCACGCCCGCCGTGGAACACCTTATATCGCCTGGGCTGAAAAAGTAGATTTAAAATTCAGGTGCAAAGCTCAGTCTCGTCTCCGCAGCTGTCATCTTCCGCTCCGCAGCTAATCACGAATGATAGCGTGGCAAAAGGAAGGCCGTTAGCGCCAACCAGTTCGTTTTTAACGTTGTCTTTGAACGCCTGGACGGTTACGTGCTTGCCAAACAATTCGAGGTTCCTGACCTTGTCCGGCCACTTAATCTTTTTCAGGATGCCTAACATCTTCCGGTCTGCACCTCGCCCAGAATCCGGTTCAAAGGTAAGGATTTACATTCCTGACAGTTCAGCTGATGCCAGCGTTATTGTTGATGGAAAGCACATATAGCCAGCCCGGTAAGCCGACTCGATAGTCTCCCAATCTGGTGATGCCATAATTATTCCTTAGTGGTTTCTTCCGATGGCTCTGGTACGTATTCCATCTTGAGCACGTCATCTTGCACGAGGTATACCCAAGCGCCCTCTTCCCGAGCAACGCCAATGAAGCCGTTAACCATCTCTGGCTATGATCGGTTAATCAGACCTTCGTGAGTTTCGCCTGATTTGGTAGTGACTGTGATGCGGTAGGTGTCCGGCATATTGGCTCCAATAAAAAATCACTCGTGCTCAATTGCACTTATTCTTAAATCATAAATGAATGTAATCCATTGTCTGTATTACGATTTTTATATTTCTCAGAGGATGTTCTTAATATAAGATGCCCGAAAAAATTTCTATTGAGTCATGCCATGCCCGTTATCAAAATCCACTGCACTAATTGCGGTGGAGACCGTTTCAAGGCCTCGACAAACTCCCTAAAAGCTGAGCAGGTATCACATATCTATTGCGATCAATGCTCAGCCCCGGTAAGGGTCAGTGATGTGGTTTGGTATCAGGAGAATTTCATTTCAGCCCGGGCGCTCGCTTTGGAGGATAATGTTTCCTTCGCTGATTCCATTCGCCTTATAGCCGGCACGTAGCATTATCAAGCCCACCAGCAGATGAGCTTTGTAATGGCAATAAAAAGCCGCCCCGAGGCGGCTTCAGCCTTTAATCATCTGCTAGTTAATACCGGGGTGGTATTCACCTCCGAATGCCTGCACTACATTCTTAGTAATTGAGTGAGATACTTCTAAATCCGTAGGGCTTTCAGCAAATTCAAAAAAAACAATTACGTCCTCAGACACCTTATTGACAGTGATATCACGGAAATCTGAGTTTTTAAAAGCCGATGTCAACTCACGCTTAAAATCTTCGAAAACAGACAGGTCGCTGAAGTAACACGTGCCTTGATCTGGAACGTTTTTCATGTAAATCCCCTTTAGTTAAAACAGGAACATACAACAAATTGGCTCAGCCTTACAGCGTGGCTTCGATTCGCTCTCTGAGGGTGAAATAAACCCGTTGAGCGGCGTTAGTAAGTCGGGCGCTGGCTGCATCATCCAGGCCGGAGGTGCCGGTGGTGTATTGCTTCTGACAGGTGGCGTTGAGCTGCAGCCGGCGCTTGCCAGTAGCAACATCATCATGCAACTGATCGATAGTGGCTTTAGCATCAGCTAGCTCCTTTGTGTATTTCGCGTCGAGGGCAGCAACACTTTGCTGCTGGCACTGCATGTCGTTGATGGTTTCCTGCTGCGTTTCCGCAAGGCTATCTGCTGCTTCATATTTGCTGTGGTAGTGATTAGCTACCGAAGCAAACACCGCCACACAGAGGCAGAGTAGATACCACAACAGCGCCCGCCAGTTACTTGCGAGCCAAATCATCTGCGCTCTCCGCCAGGCACATGGTCCGCTCCATATCCCCGCGGTTCATCAGGCCGCACCACTTCTGCCCGCCAGCATAAATCCAGCGCCGAAACTCTTCACAGGCACCATTGACATCGCCGGCATTTAGCCGTTTCAGAAGTGTTGATTTTGCGAATGCACTTGTGTCTGCGTTATAGGTGAAGCTGTAGAGTGCGGCGCGCTGATATTCATCCAGTGGGATTTTGACCCTGCCATCGACTGCTTTCTTGACTGGCTGCAGATCGTTCCACATAAGGCGATCGCATTCGCGGTCGGTGTACTTCTTGCCTTTAATGATATCAGTGCCGGTGTGGCCGTCGCAGACTGTCCAGACACCAACAACTTCCTTATAAGGCTCGTACACCCTATCCTCTACTCCATCCTTTCCACCGAGGAATACCGTAGCGATAGCCATAGCTCCGCCACCCGCGACAGCAATTAGCTTATTGCGCAGGCTGTTTGACATAGCCATGGGTTAATCCTCATTGATGTCTGGTGCAGTGGGCCAGCGCTGAAGGGCTTTGATTTGCGCCAGAGTGGCTTTGCGCTTGTAATACCAGTTGATGCCGAGTGTGAACAGCGCCACCAGAATACCGGCCAGCACACCTACAGCACGCCATTCATCGGGACTAAGCCGGGTCAGCAGACATTGGCAATCGTCCCGGCAGATGCGCCGTAAGCTGCGCCTGATGCCAGTTTGCACATATCGATACTCATACACACCTCTGTGATTACGGTCGGTGCTGTTTGTAGTCTGAAGAAAAGAGCGCACGTCCACATCACAGCAATCAGGGTCACCCGATTTAGTTTTGGGAGTGCGCCAAAAAGAAAAGGCCCACCTAAGTGAGCCTTTGAATTTGATTATCAGGGTTTCCCCTTATTTTTGGCTTACTGCATTACCGAGGCATTTAATAGTGGACCAGCAGTTATGACTCCAGTCTACGCCACCTGATTTGCATACAACATTTATTACAGCGTCTTCGCCCATGACTACGGCTTTATATCTCACATCCTGAAAAGCTTCAGCACCGTTGGCAACATCAGGCCCAGAGCTGGTTGCAACGATGTTTCCGCCAATTTCAGTTACCATCATTGATGATTCGCCTTTATGAGCACAACTCATACCCATCACCTCCCCAGGCATTTTTGCTTGTGGACATAGGTTGTTAAAATAGCCCTCCATATTGGCGAGTTTAACTCTAGCGTCACGAGGCATAACCTATCGGACGATCTGATTTATTCATCAGTGTGTCGTAGAGGAAGAAAACCAGAGCCGGTATCACCAGATGCATCAACCGGGCCTTTCCAGAAACCCGTAAATTGAGCGGCATAAAGTTCGGCTCAAACCCACCTACATTCCATAAAATACGAAGCTTTTCAGGCTGGTTTATGAACGGGGGAATGGTGAGAATTTTGCGCAAAGATTACCCGGACATAAAAATCTATCAATGACCAAAAAGTATTTAGATTCGTGGGGAAAAGAATACGTGATGATATAAACCAGGTATCAGATATTCGGAAAAATTTCGGACATTTCATTTTTTATCGTTATAAATAAATCACATAAAAAAAGACCGAATACGATTCCTATATTCGGTCCAGGGAAATGGCTCTCAGGGAGCCGTGCGCTAAAAGTTGGCATTCTTGCAGGCGGTGTCGCCTTGCAATTTAAGATTAGATCAGCGTGCAGGATTTGCCAGCCAGCACGAGGCTGGAGGCCGGAATCTGGAACAGTTTGTGATCGCAACGGCAGAAAACAGTAGAATTGGGGTACAGCGTGGCGCTGTACCCGGCGGGTTTATTTACCGCACAGCGCCTGGGTGCGCTCAACAATCGGCTGCAGGCTCATCATATGGCCCGGATTGGCTTTGTCTTCGCTCTGAATCACGCTGATCGGCTGCGCTTTCACCTGTTTATTTTTAAACAGCTGCTCTGCTTTGTCATTCAGCGGATACTGCATCAGGGTGCTGGGGTTAATGGCAAACAGCGAACCGTCTTTTTCACAGGTCAGCATCACCTCTTCACGGTTGAACGGCCATTTGTCTTTACCGATTTCAAAGCGGCTGACGGTAATGATCTGCGCCGCCAGCGCCTGGCCGCATACGGATAACAACAGGACTGCGGGAATCACTTTCTTCAGCAACATAACTTACCTTTACACATTTCTTAAATAATATTCAGGCTGGCGACAGCGTGGCAAAAACGCTGACCAGCCCAACCACGCCACACGCCAGCAACAGTTCCAGCTGGGTCATGCGGATAAATTTTTGCTGCGTCCTACTGCCCGCCAGACGAAAGCGTGGCACCAGCCAGTAACGATTGATCAGCGCTACCAGCACCATTAACGCCACCAGCAACACCTTCCACAGCAGTAATGTCACATAAGGTGAATCAGGCCACGTCAGCGGCCAGCCGAGGATCATCAGACTGTTGATCGCGCCAGTCAGCAGCGTTAACGCGACGGCCAGATGACCATAACGGGAAAAACGCATCATGGTATGGATAGCATCAGTACGGCACTCGATCTGGCGCGCCTCGCGCATCAACAGCAGCAACGGTAACAAACCACCGGCCCAGAATGCTGCAGCAATCAGATGCAACGCCTGATTGATCTGATGCAGCAGGCCCGACCAGCCCTCCCGCATCGCCGCGTGTCCGGTTAAGGCCAGAGCGACCAGTTGTAACACGCCCGCCAGCAGCAGTGTCTGCGCCTGCAGCCGTCCCTTCAGCCATAGCCCTGCAACGGCCAGGACGCTGAACAGTATCTCCCACTGCCATACGGCGCCAAAGCGGGTACCCAGCACCGCCAGCCAGATGGCACCCTCGGCCAGGTTGGCACTGTCGCCGCTCATTAATACGTTCTGGCAGGCCAGCATTGTCAGTGCGCTCAGCAGCGCCAGCCACGTGCTCCACTGCAATAAGGGATTTAAGCCCATCGCCAGCCGTGGACGGTAGCGTGCCGGTGCCAGTAGCGCACAGTAACCTGCGCTCGCGGTCAGCAGCATCAGGGCGGCAAAATGCAGCCAGCGCAGACTCACCCAGAGGGTTTCCACCACGTTTATTTCACGCTGAAGTGGTAGCTTCCTGAGGTTTTGTGCCCGTCAACCGACAGCACATGCCAGTTAACCTGATAGTCGCCAGCTTTAAGCGGCTGGTTCAGATCAACAATCAGATGACTGGCCTGTTTCGCCCCGACACGCGCTTTGCCGGTCGCCACCGGCTGTTGTGCCGCATCCAGTAAGGTCACACCGCTGAATGCCGCCTCAATATCTTCGCTAAAATCAAGCGTCAGCGCATCCGCTGAAGAGGTCACCTGCGCGTTGGCCGCCGGGTCTGATGACTGAAGATGAGCATGGGCCAGCGCAAACTGACTGAAACTCAGGCCAGCGACAACCGCCAGCGCAGTGATCATGCGGGAAACCACTTTTTTCTGCATAAGATCATCCTTTTAACAACCGTTGAAGCGACAAACGTGGCGAAAGGATACGCTGCTCTATTTATGGTGTCGAGGCCAGCGATGCGATCCTTAACCCTTGATTCAGACCGGGGAAAACATTACTTTTGCCCCACATCATCAGGAGAACACTATGAGTCATAACCTTGCCCGGCTGTCCCGGGAAGAGAAAGACAAAATCAATGTCGATTTGGCGGCAGCGGGCGTGGCGTTCAAAGAGCGCTATAACATGCCGGTGGTGGCAGAGATGGTCGCTCAGGAACAGCCCGAGGCGCTACGCGACTGGTTTCGTCAGCGTCTGATGCACTACCGTCAGGCGTCACTCAGCCTGTCGCGCCTGCCTTATGAACCGAAGATGAAATAATGATGTTACGCGTAATTGATACCGAAACCTGCGGCCTGCAGGGCGGCGTGGTGGAAGTGGCCTCGGTCGATGTAATTAACGGCCAGATTGTTAACCCGATGAGCGATCTGATCCTGCCTGACCGCCCTATCAGTCGGCAGGCGATGGCGGTGCATCGCATTACCGAAGCGATGGTGGCCGACAAGCCGACCATTGAACAGGCGATTTCCCGCTACCACGGCAGCGCCTTCTACGTGGCGCATAACGCCAGCTTCGATCGTCGCATGTTGCCAGAGATGTACGGTGAGTGGATTTGTACCATGCAGCTGGCGCGTCAGCTGTGGCCGGGAATCAAATATGGCAATCAGGCGCTGCGGCATTCGCTGAAGCTGGACGTCACGCCGCCCGCCGATCTGCATGCGCACCGCGCGCTCTATGACTGTTATGTCACCGCCGCGCTGTTAATACGCATCATGGAGACTTCAGGCTGGGGCGCATCCGAGATGATTGTGCGCTCGCAACCGGCGGCCCAGCGCGACGATGTTCTGCCGTTCGGCAAGTATCGTGGCCAGGCGATTGCGGTGATCGCCCGCAAAGATCCGGGCTACCTGAAATGGATGCTGGATAACGTGGCCGATCTGCGCCCGCCATTACGGCAGGCGCTACGGAAATACCTCAGCGAGGCTCAGTAATCTCCGGCCGGGGGTAGCGTCCCCTGCGCCAGCCCGAGGATAAAGGTGTACTCCATCGCCACCCCTTCGTAGGCTTTATAGCGACCGGACTTGCCGCCGTGGCCGGCATCCATGTCGGTACAGAGTAGCAACAGGTTAGTATCGGTTTTCATTGATCTTAGCTTCGCCACCCATTTTGCCGGCTCCCAGTACTGCACCTGCGAATCATGCAGGCCGGTCGTCACCAGCAAATGGGGATAGGCTTTGGCTTCGATGTTGTCGTAAGGACTGTACTGGCGGATGTAGTGATAGAACTCCGCCTGACTGGGGTTGCCCCACTCGTCATATTCGCCGGTGGTCAGTGGGATCGACTCATCGAGCATGGTGGTCACCACATCCACAAACGGCACCTGCGCCACCACGCCGTGGAAACGCTGTGGTGCCATATTGATTACCGCGCCCATCAGCAGCCCGCCGGCGCTGCCACCCATCGCGTAGAGCCGTTCAGGATGCCCGATGCCACGCGCTACCAACGCATTGGTCACGTCGATAAAATCGGTAAAGCTATTCATTTTATTCAGCAGGCGGCCCGCATCGTACCATTGCTGGCCTAACTCACCGCCGCCGCGAACCTGAACCAGGGCGTACACAAAGCCGCGGTCCAGCAGACTCAGACGGCTGACGCTGAAATCGGCATCCATACTGCTGCCATAAGCGCCGTAGCCGTAGACCAGCATCGGATTCTGGCCCGGTTGATAATACTTACGGTTATAGACCAGCGAAACCGGCACTTCGGTGCCATCGCTGACTTTGATCCAGTGATGCTCGCTTTTGTAGTCGTCCGCGTTAAAGCCTTTTACCGCCGTCTGCTTCAGGATGCGACGTTCACCGGTATCCATATCCAGCTCAAACAGCGTGGTCGGGGTGGTCAATGATGAGTAGCCGTATCGCAGTTTACTGGTGCGTGGCGTCGGGTTGTAGGCCAGCCAGGTAACATAAGTCGGATCGTCAAACGCGATGCCACTGTTTTCGCCACTGGCCCAGTTAATCTGCCGCAGGCTGGTCAGCCCGCGCTGGCGCTCCTCCACCACCAGCCAGTCACGGAACAGCTGGAAATCTTCCATCACCACGTGATCCCGCGCGGGGATCAGCGTCTCCCAGCGGGATTCAGGCAGATAACGGGTGCGATAAAGCCCGAAGTTTTTGCCGTCACGGTTCGAGCGGATAAAGAACTGATGATCGTAATGGTCAATGCTGTATTCATGATCGCGGCGGCGCGGCAGGAACACATGCGGTAGCGCATCCGGAAAATTAGCGTCGATCAGCTGAATTTCACTGGTGGTGGTACTGAACAGCGCGATCAGGATGAACTGTTTTGAAGTGGTTTTATGCACGCTGAGGTGAAACGTATCATCCTTCTCCTCATACACCAGCTGATCGTCGCGCTGCGGCGTTCCCAGTTCATGCCGCCAGACCTGATAAGAAAGCAGCGTCTGCGGATGCTTCTGCACATAGTAAACGGTGCGGGAATCGTTGCCCCAGGCAAAGCTGGAAGAGGCATTGCTTAGCACTTCAGGGTACCAACTGCCGCTCTGCAGATTGCGGAAGCGGATACCATATTGCCGCCGTGACAGAAAATCCTCAGCCAACGCCATCACCTTGTTATCCGGGCTGATGTGCAGCGCGCCCATGGTGTAGAACTCACTGTGCGAGGCACGCTGATTGGCATCAAGCAGCAGCGTCCAATCATCTGATTCTACGCTGTCGGCGGGTTGTCGATAGTAGGCCGGATATTCATTGCCGCTCTGATAGCGACTCTGATAACGATACCCGTTCTTCACATAGGGCACCGAATGGTCTTCCGGCGGCAGACGATCGATGATCTCTTTGAGTACCCGCTCCTGTAGCGGTTGCTGAGAGGCCATGATTTTGCGGCCATAATTATTTTCAGCCCGCAGGTAATCAAGAACCTCGTTATCTTCACGTTTGTCGTCGCGTAGCCAGTAGTAATTATCGACGCGCGTTTCACCATGCAGCGTCATCTCATGCGGTATTTTCTTTGCGATGGGTGCTTTCATGACATCCGTCTCCGTGAAAGTAATGATTTGTAAGCGTGGCACCAAAGGCGCAGGAAGCCAAGCATCAACTGGTACGGAAACAGCAAGCTGGCCACCGGAGGTGGCCAGTCAGGATTAACTGGCGGGTAAACGGGCCTTCTCAGCCACGATATCCTGCTGAATACCGTCGCGGACATCCTGCGGAATTTTAAGCGCATCGCCCAGCGCCGACAGATAACTGCGTTCCATAAAATGATCGACGTCGATCGCGGCGCAGCTCAGGAAGTAAAGCTCCAGCGCCTCCTCTTCATTCTTCACGTCGGCGGCCAGCCACTGCGGATCGAGTGGGCGGTTCATCGCTTTCTGAATCAGCTGTTCCGCCTCCTGACCGTAACCGGACTGATGAATATTCTGCTCAATTGCTGCCCGTTCCTGATCGTCGATATGACCATCACTTTTGGCGGCAAATACCAGCGCTGTGACCAGACGTTCGGCGCGCAGGTCAATGGGCGTTTGTGCTGCGCCAAAGTCAGGTTCATTCTGGTGCGCTTCGCTGACCCGCTGCTTATATTTGTTCCATAGCACCGCGCCAGCGGCAGCACCACCGCCAATGATCAGCGCTTTACCGCCATATTTTGTTAACAGTTTGCGCGACGATTTACTGGAAATCAGCATACCCGCCAGGCCGCCCAACGCGCCCGGTGCCAGCATATCGCTTAAACCACCGCCAGACTTGCTGTCACCGCCCTTCTTTGCCAGTACCGACTGAATTTGTTGTAACCAGTTATTCATCATCCACTCCTGTTTAAGATGGTAGTCCGTCATCCTGACGAAAAAGATGTCAGGAAACGTCAGAGCGGGAAAAGTAAGGCAAACAGCAGTCCGTTCGGTAAGAAAGATGAGTACGCAATCGTTTTCGTTTATACTGCGCGCGCATTTTGTGACTGCTTAGGTGAATTTATGACGACTCTCGGAACCGCGCTGCGCCCTTCGGCCACGCGCGTGATGCTATTGGGTTCAGGTGAACTGGGTAAAGAGGTGGCGCTGGAGTGTCAGCGTCTGGGTGTGGAAGTGATTGCCGTCGATCGCTACGCGGATGCCCCGGCAATGCAAGTGGCACATCGCAGTCATGTAATTAACATGCTGGATGGTGTGGCGCTGGCCGCGCTGATCGCGCAGGAAAAACCTGACTTCGTGGTGCCGGAAATCGAAGCCATCGCCACCGACACACTGATTGCGCTGGAGCAGCAGGGACAGCGCGTGGTGCCGACCGCCCGTGCAGCACAACTGACGATGAATCGCGAAGGCATTCGCCGTCTGGCTGCCGAAGCGCTGTCGCTGCCGACCTCCCGTTACTGCTTCGCCGACAGTAAAGCGCGTTTCGATCAGGCCGCTGCAGAGATCGGCTTTCCCTGCATCGTGAAACCGGTGATGAGCTCTTCCGGCAAGGGCCAGAGCTTTATCCGTGATGCCAGCCAGCTGGACAGCGCATGGGAATATGCACAGCAAGGCGGTCGCGCCGGTGCCGGTCGGGTGATCGTTGAAGGTGTCGTCACGTTTGATTTTGAAATTACCCTGCTGACCATCAGTGCGGTGGACGGTATTCATTTCTGCGCACCGATTGGCCATCGTCAGGAAGATGGCGATTACCGTGAATCCTGGCAACCCCAGCAAATGAGCGATCTGGCGCTGCAGCGGGCGCAGGCGATTGCGGCTCAGGTGGTTGAGGCGCTGGGCGGATACGGTCTGTTTGGCGTTGAGCTGTTTGTCTGCGGTGATGAGGTGATCTTCAGCGAAGTGTCGCCACGTCCACATGACACCGGCATGGTGACGCTGATTTCACAGGATCTGTCGGAGTTTGCGCTGCATGTCCGTGCTTTCCTCGGTCTGCCGATTGGCGGCATCCGCCAGTACGGCCCTGCTGCCTCGGCGGTGATCCTGCCGCAGCTGACCAGCCAGAATGTGCAGTTCGTGAATGTCGAGGCGGCGTTGGGTGCCGGTCTGCAACTCCGTCTGTTCGGCAAGCCAGAGATCAGCGGTCAGCGCCGACTGGGCGTGGCGCTGGCCAGCGGTGACACCACCACTCAGGCGATTGCACGTGCGGTTGCCAGCGCGGCGGCGGTGACGGTCAAGGGATAAGATATAGGCGGTGAGCCTGTGCTCACCGCCTGAACTTACTTCGCCCCTTCTACCGCTTCACGCGCCAGTCGGGTAATCCGATCCCAGTCGCCCGCTTCCAGCGCATCGTTTGGCACCAGCCACGAACCGCCAATGCACAGCACGCTTTTCAGCGCCAGATAATCACGGTAGTTGGCCGGAGAGATACCGCCAGTCGGGCAGAAACGCACCTGTGGGAAAGGCCCGCCAATCGCCTGCAGCGCTTTCACGCCGCCGTTGGCTTCCGCCGGGAAGAATTTAAATTCACGCAGGCCGTAGTCCATGCCGGTCATCAGTTCTGAAACGGTGCTGATGCCAGGAATCAACGGAACCGGGCCTTCAACAGCGGCTTTCAGTAACGACTCAGTAACGCCAGGGCTGATGATGAACTGCGCGCCAGCCTCGGTCACTTCCTGCAGTTGCTGAGGATTAATCACCGTACCCGCGCCAACAATCGCTTCCGGCACTTCTTTGATCATCGCACGCAGCGCATCCATTGCCACCGGCGTACGCAGCGTGACTTCCAGCACACGGACACCACCCGCGACCAGTGCTTTCGCCATCGGGACCGCATGTTCCAGCTTGTTCACCACGATCACCGGCACGACCGGTCCGGTGGTCAGAATCTGTTCAGCACTTGTTTTCCAGTTCTTCATCACTTCCCCTTGCTTGATAACACCGGGATTAGCGGCCCGGTCATGGAGCCTCGGCTCCTGCCCTGTTAATTGCGCCACTACCATACATGATTCAGTTCCTGAGCGTCCATCGCCCGACGCGTTTTTTGAAACGCCAGTTCACTTTTCTTCGATCGCACCGGGCAAAAAAAAGGCCCGCATGGTGCGGGCCTCAGAGCATCAGTTATTCAAATTCGTTCCACGAACGACCATCGCGGGTGATCATCGCTACCGAGGCAACCGGGCCCCAGGTGCCAGCCTGATACGGCTTGGAGGAGTCGCCATCTGCCGCCCAGGCTTCAATGATGGAATCGACATAGGTCCAGGCCGCTTCCACTTCGTCACGACGGACAAACAGCGCCTGAATGCCGCGCATACTTTCCAGCAGCAGACGCTCATAAGCATCCGCCAGATGCGACTGGTTGAAGGTTTCGGAGTAGCTCAGATCCAGCTTGGTGGTCTGCAGCTTATGCTTGTGGTCGAGGCCTGGCACTTTGTTCAGGATCTCGATATCCACCCCTTCATCTGGTTGCAGACGAATGGTCAGCTTGTTCTGCGGCAGTTCTGAGTAAGAATCTTTAAACAGGTTCATCTCAGGGTTTTTGAAGTAAACCACCACTTCGGAACATTTGGTCGGTAACCGTTTACCGGTGCGCAGATAGAATGGCACGCCCGCCCAGCGCCAGTTGTCGATATCCACCCGGATGGCGACGAAGGTTTCAGTGGCGCTGGATTTGTTAGCGCCTTCTTCTTCGAGGTAGCCCGGCACTTTTTTACCCTGCACGAAGCCGGCGGTGTACTGACCGCGTACGGTTTTCTCACGCACGTTGGTCTGATCGATGCGGCGCAGCGAACGCAGAACCTTCACTTTTTCATCACGGATGCTGTCAGCGCTGAGATCGGAAGGCGGCGACATGGCGATCATGGTCAGAATCTGCAACAGGTGGTTCTGGATCATGTCACGCATCTGGCCAGCTTTGTCGAAGTAACCCCAGCGGCCCTCAATCCCGACCTCTTCCGCCACGGTGATCTGCACGTGGTCGATGGTGCGGTTATCCCAGTTATTCACGAAAATCGAGTTAGCAAAGCGCAGTGCCAGCAGATTCAGCACCGTCTCTTTACCCAGATAGTGGTCAATACGGAACACCTGACTCTCATCAAAGTATTCACCGACGCTGTCGTTAATTTCCTGCGAGGTTTCCAGTGAGGTACCGAGTGGCTTTTCCATCACTACGCGCGCCGGTTTGGCATTCAGCTTCGCGGTGCCAAGACCCTGACAGATGGCACCAAAGGTGCTCGGTGGCATGGCGAAATAGTTGATGGTGGTGCGTTTCTTCTGATCCAGCATCTTGCCCAGTTTCGGGAAGTGCGTGGTGTCATTGACATCGAGGTTGCAGAAGTCGAGACGACCGCTGAGCTTATCCCACAGCGCTTCGTCAATTTTCTCCTTCATGAAGGTTTCCAGCGCTTCACGTACCACTTTGATGTATTCCGCTTTGTCCCACTCGGCGCGGCCTACGCCAATGATGCGGGTCTCTTCATGAATCTGACCCGCTTTTTCTAACTGATACAGTGAAGGCAACAGTTTACGGCGTGCAAGATCGCCTTTGGCACCGAAAATCACCAGATCGCATGCCTGGGCTGTTTGTGTAACCGCCATTTTCCTCTCC
>Ga0308167_1002677_pt1 | contig 15857 bp, 12 predicted proteins | sample PhyCR1_2_FD_202138 | JGI IMG/M metagenome (GOLD analysis project Ga0308167, IMG submission 202138) | Phyllosphere microbial communities from UC Gill Tract Community Farm, Albany, California, United States - DLSLRC.R1 | ecosystem: Host-associated > Plants > Phyllosphere > Unclassified | place... | reverse complement strand
GCTCGGCCGAGTCGGCGAGCTTCCGGACCAGGGTCCCCAGGTCACCGGAAGCGCCGGACGTCTGCTTGGTCAGGTTGGTGAGGACCTGTGCCCCCATTGCGAACTTCATCGCTCATCCTCTCTGTCTTCTCCCCCCACCCCAGTACGGGTGACAGCGAACGAGAGCAGCCTAGACCACGATGGCGACACGCGTCACGCCCCGCTTCTGACATGATCGGACGTGCCGATGGGAGGTGGGGCATGTCGTCGATCGTGGTCGAGACCGTCGTTCCGGTCATGACCTGCGGACGCTGCGGTGCGGCGTCGACGCAGGGGCAGCGGTTCTGCACCGACTGCGGCGCGCTCCTCGGCCGTACGGTCGCCTCGTCGGAGTACGACGCGTTGCGCGACGTCGCGGTGGCGAGCGCCGGCGCGGTCGCACTGGCGCGACTCGTCGACGTCGTCGTCTGTCTGCTCGGCGCCGCCGCCGGTGCCGGCCTCCTCTTCGTCGCCCACACGGCCGTGCCCTCGTCCGACCCACTCGGCACCGCGATCGCCGGTGCGGTGACCGGTCTCGTCGTGACGGCCGTGATCGTGGCGATGCGCGCCTCCAGGACGGGTCGAGGACCGGGCGGTCTCGTCACCGGGACCCGCGTCGTCGACGTCGAGGACGCCCTGCCCGCAGGGCCGGTGCGGCAGCTGTCGCGCCTGCGCGGACAGCACCCCCGTCCCGCCGGTTCCGGACCGTGGGCGGCTGCGACCGGCACCCTGACCGCCTCGCTGCGCGCCGGTCGCGAGCCGCTCTCCCCCGCCGCCCCCGCGCTCGGCACCGCCTTCGGTGCGGCCGCGTCGGCGGGTGTCCGTCCCGGGTCTGCGCCTCTTCCTGGAGGCACGGATCCCGTCGGTCTCGACGCCACACGTCGATCCGGGGTCGGTTCCGGACACGACGGCGGCTTCGCCGCCGTGCCGCCGCCCACCGCGCCCGTCGCCGACGAGTCGGTCCCGGTGGACGCGGTCGTGCTCCGCTTCGACTCCGGCGCGCTGCACTGGTTCCGCGGCACCTGCGTCGTCGGCCGCAACCCGGAAGCGGAACCGGGTGTCGCCACCGTCGCCGTGCCCGACCTCTCGCGGACGCTGTCGAAGACCCACGTCGCACTCGTCCAGACGGACGGTGCCGTGCTGCTGCGGGACCTCGGTTCGACGAACGGCACGTCGGTGGTCCGCCCGGACGCCTCCTTCGAGGACCTCGTCCCCGGCGTCGACCTGCGCGTCGCCGCCGGGTCCACCGTCCGCATCGGCGACCACGCGTTCGTCGTCGACCGGGTCGGGGTCGCCGCGTGAACCCGTTCCGACCGGCCCGGGCGCACGACGACCGCCCGACCGCGAAGCACCCGCTCGTCGACTCGGCTGGCGGGGGCACCATCCGCATCGAGAGCCGCGCGGGCATCGTCCGCCTCGGCCGCGCCCAGGTGGACCTGCTCCGGACCGCGTCGACCGAGGGGGCCCGCCCGATCCTCGTCACCGACGGTCTGTCCGTCGTGACCGAGGCGTTCCGGCAGGCGCTCGTCGACGCCGGTGGCGCGTGGGTGGTGCGCGGCGACGACGGGCTGCGCAACGGACTCGACGGGCGACGGCTCGAGGAGTTCACCGACGCGGTGCTGCTCGGGCCACCGACCACGGTCGAGGACGTCGCCGTGGGGCACCTCCGCCCGGAGCCCGCGACCGCGGACCAGCTCGTCGTCTCGGCCTCCGTCCGGCACCGTGCCAGCGCCGAGACCGTGCTCGGCACGACGACCGAGTTGCTCGCCGTCGAGCTCGCCGGCGCCGCCCCGACCGGGTGGGGCACGCACGAGCCGGCGAGTCGTGCCTGGGACCGCCGGGCGTTCACCGAAGCGGCCCGCGAGCGCATGCCCGACCCGACCAGACTGCTCGCGGTGGGGTCGCCCGCCGCACCGCTCGCGATGACCGTCACGGCCCAGCGGACCGAGCACGGCGTCGAGGAGCTCACCACCGGGCTGCTGTCGGTCGGCGCACCAGGGGACGCCGCAGCTTCGGTGCGGGTCGCAGCCGTGCCGCAAGTACTCGGTCGTCTCGCGGCGACCCAGCTCCCGCTCTTCGCCCTGGTGCTCCGCCGTCCGGGCCGCGCCGACCTGGCGCAGGCCCCGCTCATGGCGCTCCCCCCGGTCCCGGTCGCGATGCTGCTCGGTGCGCCGTCGGTCCGACAGCTCGGGCTCGACCCCGAGGCGATGCGCGACCGGTTCGGTGCGGTCGTCGCCGGTCGACCACGCATCCCGGCACTCGTGCTGCCGTTCGGACGGCACCGGGACCGCGATCCCGTCGAGGAGCTCGCGGGCGTGCTCGCCCACATCGGCCGCGACCGGGTGGCCGACGCGGTGGGGATGGACGAAGCGACGAGGGAACAGGTGCAGCGTGCCACGGAACAGTGACTCGATCCTGCTGGAGAGCGTCTCGACGCACCGACGACGGCTCCGGCAGGCGTTCGTGCTCGGGCGGCTCGCCGACCGCCGGATCGTCAACGACAACGTGAAGCGGTTCATCGGCAGCGTCGTCCTCGCCGCGGTCGTCGGCGTCGGGTGCCTCGGCTACTCGTTCGTCACGAACGCGCTCGCCCAGCAGGCGGCCCAGCAGCAACAGCAACAGGAGACCAAGTGACCGACTTCACCCGCGTGACCGTGGTCGGCGCCGGCCGTCGCGCCGACGTCGTCGTCGCGTCCGACGAACCGTTCGCCGGACTGCTGCCGCGACTGGTGGACATCCTCGACGAGCCGATCGCGGACAGCGCGCACCCGGTCGCCCTCGTGCGTGTCACGGGTGAAGAGGTCTCGCTCGCCGCGGATGCCGCCACGCAGGAGATCGCCGACGGCGAGGTCCTGCACCTCGTCCGCCGCGCCGACGCCCCGCCGCCGCCCGAAGTCTCCGACGTCACCGACGCCGTCGCCGACTCGCTCGGTCGCCGCTCGGACGGCTGGGGCACCGCCGCCCGACAGGCCGTCGCCGCCGGTGCCGTGGGTGCCACCGCCTCGGTCGTCGGGACCCTGGTGGTCGCGGCGTTCACGGTCGCCTCGGTCCGCGCGGCGTTCGACGGCGACGACGTCTCCCCCGCCCTGCTGCCGTCCGTGCTCGCCGGGAGCGGCGTCGTCCTCGCGCTCGCGGCCCTCGTCGCCGGACGCGCCGGAGCACGCTGGACCGGCATCGCCCTCACCGCAGCGGCCACCGGGCTCGCCCTGCCGATCGGTCTGGCGGTCGGTCCCGTGCTCGGCCGCGACGGCGACCAGCCCGCGATGATCGCCGCGATCGTGCTCGTCTGGGCGTGGATCGCGCTCGGCGTCGGGCTCGGCGTCGGGCAGCGCACCCGGACCATCGGCACCGCCGCCGTCGTCGGTGTCGTGCTGCCCCTGCTCGGCATGGTCACCTGGCTGACCCCGGCTCCCGAGGCCGCCGGCTGGGGCGTGGTGGCCGTCGCCGCGATCGTGGTGTGCGGGCTCCTGCCGTCCGCGGCGATGTCGTCCGCGGGGCTCACCGGACTCGACGACCGGGTCAGCGGGGGCGATCCCGTCGCCCGCGACCGCGTGGTGACCGCCCTCGACGACGCGTACCGGGCACTCGACTGGACCACGGCGGCCGTCGCGGCGCCGATCGCCATCGCCGGTGCCGCCCTCGTCGCCGACCAGGACCCGTGGGCGATCGGCCTCGGCACCGCCGTCGTCGTCGTGGCCGCGCTCCGCACCCGAGCGTTCCCGCTGACCCTGCAGGGCGTGCTGCTCTGGAGCGCGGTCGTCCTCGCCGCGGTGCTCGGACTCGTCGGGCACGCCGCCACCGCCCCCGTGCAGGTGCTCGGGATCCTCGCCGGACTCGGTGTGGTCGGGGCCCTGCTCGCCGGCATCCGGCCCGCGGCGCACCAGCGCGCACGGCTGCGATCGCTCGGCAACGTACTCGAGACCATCTCGGTCGTCGTCACGCTCCCCCTGCTGCTCGGCACGTTCGGCCTGTTCGCCGCACTGCTGGAGACGTTCTGACGATGCGGCTCTTCGACGATGTGGTGCCCGCACTCGGACGGGCGTTCTTCGGCAGCGTGGCCGGCGGTGCGCGCGAGCTCGACGACGCCCACCGGGCGATCCGGCAGGGCGTGCCGACGAGCCGGCGGATCGCCTTCGCCTCGCTGCGCGGCGGGACGGGTTGCTCGGCGACCGCGGCGGCCGTCGCCACGGTGCTGGCACGACGGCGGGCCGGACGGGTCCTCGGGGTGGACGGGGCCGCCGGGCTGCGATCGTTCGCGACGCACGCCGGTGCCGACCGCACCGAACCGACGCCGCCGTCCGAGCGTCGGAGTGCCGCGCGGACCTCGTGGGACGCGACCGACGGTCTGGCCGTGACCGGCTCGGGACTGCACGTGCTCCGGATCGGTGACCCGCGCCTCCCGAGTCGCCAGGCAGCACCCGCCGACTGGACCGACGCCGTCGACCCGATCGCCCGCTTCTTCGACGTCGTCGTCGGCGACTGGGGGTCCCGCAGCCCCTTCGTGGACCTCGGCGCCGTCGCCGCGGACGCGCACGTCGTCGCCCTCGTCACCGGACCGGACCGCCCGTCCGTCGAGGAGGGCGTGGCGCACGCCGACGCCATCCGCCGGCACGCCCCCGGGGCGCGCGTGCTCGTGGTCCCCGTCGACACCACCGGCACCGGGCTCCGCGCGGCCCGCACCGCCGCGGAGTGGCCGGGACACGCAGTGCACCCGATCCCGAGCGACCCGAGCGTCACCCGCGGCGGCGACCGACCGACGGCCTCGCGCATCGCCCTCATCCAGCTCACCGCGGCGCTCGTCGACGCCGCCGTCGACCGCCGCGTCGACCGACCGGCACCGGAGGTGGCCCGGTGAACCGCATCGTGCACCGACCCGCACGGGTCTCCACGCCGCTCGTCCGTCCCGACGCCGAGCAGCTCGCCCCGCCGCCGCAGCTCCCAGAGGGCCCGAGCGGCGGGATCCCCCTGCAGTCGCTGCTGCCCGTGGTCGGCGCGATCTCGTCCGTGGTGATGATGGTCGTGCTGCGCGGCAACAACCCGGTGCTCATGGTCGTCGCGGCACTGGTGTTCGTGGTCGCCCTCGTCGGTGGCCTCGGCATGGCGTTCACCCAGCGCGGGAACGCCGTGCGCAACCGTCGGACCCAGCGCGAGCGGTACCTCGACTACCTCGAGGAGCTCCGCGGCGACCTCCGTGCCCGGACGACGGCGGTGCGCGAACGAGCCGAGCACGTCGACCCGGCACCGGACACGCTCCCCCGGCTCGTCGGCGACCCCGCACGGCTGTGGGAGCGGCGCCGCGCCCACGCCGACTTCCTGCGCGTCCGGGTGGGGTCGGGTGACGTCGTCTGGCTCGACCTCACGGTGCCGCCGGACCAGAACCCCGTGCAGCCCCTCGACCCGCTGATGCTCGCCGAGCTCGAGCAGGTGGCCGAGCACTACGGCACCGTCCACGCGATGCCGATCGCGATCCGGCTCGACGACGCCGGTGACGTCTCGGTCGTCGGTGACCGAGCCGCCGTGCTCGACGTCGCCCGCGCCCTCGTCGCCCAGCTCGCGGCGGTGCACGCCCCGGAGGACCTGCACCTCGCGGCGGCGTTCCCGGCCGACCGCGCGGAGGACTGGGACTGGTTCGACCTGCTCCCGCACGCCCGGATGGACCGCACGTTCGACGGCCCGCTGCGCGCCCGGCGGGTCGCCGAGGACGTCCCGACACTCGCCCGCACCCTGGCCGGAGAACTCGGCGAGCGCGCCCGGACCGCGGCGATGTGGCGGCGGTCCGGCGACTCCGGCAAGCGGAGCGACCTGCCGCGCCTCGTGGTGTTCGCCGACGAGCACGGCAGCGTGGCCGTCCCGCTCGCGCTGCCCGAGGGCGAGACCCGGCCGGAGGACCTCCGGATCACGGTGGTGCACCTCGTCGCGGACCGCCTGCACGAGCCGTCGGACGTCCGGGTGCGCGTGACGGCACGGTCGGAGCAGCCCGGTCGTACCCTGCTCGAGATCGTCGACGCGCGCGACGTGGCCGAGGGTGAGCCCGCCCCGGTGCAGGCCGCCGTCTGCGACCCGGTCGCCCCGACGCTGGTCACCGCCGTCGCCCGCGCGCTCGCTCCCCTGCGGTTGTCCGCCGACGCCGAGGAACGCGCCGAGTCGTCGGCCGCGATCGGGGTCACCGACCTGCTCGGGGTGGAGGACGTCACGACGATCGACCCCGACCGGACCTGGCGTCCCCGGGCACCGCGCGACTTCCTCCGCGTCCCGATCGGCGTCGACGACTTCGGCGCCCCGCTGCTCCTCGACCTCAAGGAGTCGGCGCAGCTCGGCATGGGGCCGCACGGCATCTGCATCGGCGCCACCGGTTCCGGCAAGAGCGAGATGCTCCGCACGCTCGTGCTCGGCCTCGCGGTGTCGCACCCGCCGGAGGACCTCGCCATGATCCTCGTCGACTACAAGGGCGGTGCCGCGTTCGCCCCGTTCGCCCGGCTGCCGCACGTCGCCGGGCTCATCGACAACCTCGCCGACGACCCGCAGCTCACCCGCCGTGCCCGGGCGTCGATCGCGGGCGAGGTCCGCCGTCGCCAGGAGATGCTCCGCGACGCCGGGGCCGCGCCGTCGATCACGCACTACCGGGAGCTCCGCACGCACCGGCCCGAGCTGCCGCCGATGCCGCACCTCGTGCTCGTCATCGACGAGTTCGGCGAACTGCTCACGGCGGAACCCGAGTTCGTCGACCTGCTGCTCATGATCGGTCGCATCGGGCGCTCGATCGGCGTGCACCTGCTGCTCTCCAGCCAGCGGATCGAGGCCGGCAAGCTCCGTGGTCTCGACACCTACCTGTCCTACCGGCTCGGTCTCCGCACGTTCTCGGAGGCCGAGAGTCAGGTCGTCTTGGACACCGGGGACGCGTTCCACCTGCCGGCTGTCCCCGGGTACGGCTACCTCAAGGTCGACACCAGCGTGTACACCCGGTTCCGGTCCGGCTACGTGTCCGGCCCGATCGAGGACGCCACCCCCGCCTCGGCCGCGGCACCGACGTCCGCCGACACCGCACCGGAGCCGTTCGAGCTGCCCGTCTACAACACGCTCGCGTCCGAGGACGACGAACCGGGCGAGGCGACGCTCGAGTCCCCCGACGTCGGCCGGAGCGTGGTCGACGAGGCGGTCGAACGCCTCGGCCGCGGTGATCGGGCGACGACGCCGGTGTGGCTCCCGCCGCTGCCGACCCGCCTGGCGCTCGGTGCCGTGCTCGACCCGAACGCCGATGCCGACCCGACCGGGATCACGGTGCCGATCGGTCTGCTCGACGACCCCGCACGCCAGCGGCAGCGCCCGTGGATGCTCGACCTCACGCAGGGCGGCGGACACGTCGCGGTCATCGGCGCGCCGGGTTCCGGTCGGACCACCTTCCTGCGCTCGGTCGCCGCCTCGATCGCGCTCACCACGACCCCGCGTCAGGTCAGCGTGTACGGCATGGACCTGGCCGGCGGCGGCCTCGGCCGCATCGAGGGCTTCCCGCACGTCGGTGGCGTCGCGACCCGCGCGGACCGGAATCGTCTGCTGCGCCTGGTCGAGGAACTCCAGGCGATGATCCGGCTGCGCGAGCGGGTGTTCCGCGACCACGGCATCGACTCGCTCGCCATGCTGCGGAGCCGGCACGCCGCCGGACGGGTGCCCGAGCTGGGGTCCGCCGACGTCGTCCTGCTCATCGACGGCTTCGGCGTGATGCGCACCGAGTTCGAGGAGCTCGAGGACGCCTTCGGCGACCTGCTCCAGCGGGGTGGCAGCTTCGGGATCCACATCGTCGTGGCGCTCACCCGGTGGAACGAGCTGCGGCTCGCGAACCAACCCCTCATCGGGCAGCGCTTCGAGCTGCGGCTGAACGACCCGGCCGACTCCACGATCGCCCGCGCGGCGGCGGCCACCCTGAAGTCCGGTGAGCCGGGCCGGGTGCTGACCGGTGACGAACTGTTCGGACAGGTCGCGCTGCCGGTGCTCGACGACGTCGAGGACGGGGCGGTCGGCGACGAGCTCGCGGCCCTCGCCCAGCGGGTCGCGGACAGCTGGGGCGGCCCGGCGGCAGCTCCGATCCGGCTGCTCCCGGAGTCGTTCGACCCCGCTGAGCTGCCGGACCCGCTCGTCTCGCCCGACACCGTTCCGTTCGCCCTGCGACAGGACACGATGGACTTCGTGGCGTTCGACCCCGCGGTCGACCAGCACCTGCTCGTGTTCGGTGACACCGCGAGCGGCAAGACGGCGCTCCTCCGGGGTCTCGCCGCCGGGTTCATGGAACGGTCGACGCCGGATGAGCTGGTCCTGGCCTTCATGGACGTCCGTGGCGGTGCTGCGGCGGGCACCCCGGACGACTTCCTCGGCGGGCACGCGGCGAACGGCCGGGACGCCCGCGGGCTCGCAGCAGCGATCGCGGCCGAACTCGAGCAGCGGGCCGCCGGCACCTCGACCGGACCGCGACCGCGCATCGTGGTGCTCGTCGACGACTACGACATCGTCGCCTCGGCCGGCACCGATCCGCTCGCGCCGCTCATGCCGTACCTGCCGTCCGCGCGCGACCTCGGCCTGCACGTCGTCCTGACACGACCGGTCGCCGGTGCCGCGCGGGCGATGTACGACACCGTGATCCAGTCCATCCGCGACTCCGGCGCCACCGGCCTCGTCCTGAGCGGCGAGCGGTCCGAGGGTCAGGTCTTCCCGAAGGTCTACGCCGAGCAGTTCCCGCCCGGTCGTGGCCGACTCGTCCGCCGCGGCACCGCGCCGCGCATCGTGCAGGTGGCCCACTTCGCCGCGGCACCGACGACGCAGCCCGCCCGCTCCGACGCCGCGGGCCAGACGACCGTCCTCGACCCGAAGGGAGCCGTCGATGCCCCGTGACGTCCTCATCCTGTCCGCGAGTGTGCCCGAGCTCGCGGCGTTCGTCGACGCCGGTGCCGACATCGCGCCCGACCTGCGCGTCCGGACGCTCGAGGGTGGCGCGGTGACCGAGGTCGTCGACCGCCGGGGCGCCGCGGTGCTCAGCGTCCAGGTGCCCGAGTACGTCGAGAACACCGCCGAGGTCGCCCGGCTGGCACCGTGGGCGTCGGTCGACGGTCCGGTGTGGTGGACCGAGGCGTGGGCACCGTGGGGACCCGCCGGTGACGTCGGCGTCGACATCGCCCGGGCGTTCGCCGCGGCGATCGGCGCCCAGGTCCTCGTGGAGGACGGCTCGTGAGCGACCTCCCACCGACCTCGGCCCCGCTCCCCCCGATGCCGGGTTCACGGCGCGCTGCCCTGCAGCGTGCCCGGACGGTCATCGTCACGGGCGTCGCCGGCGGCACCGGCACGACCACCGTCGCGGCGCTCCTGGCGGACGCGATCGGTGGACGGCTCGGCGTGGTCGTGCAGCCGACGGACCACTCCGGCGGTGAACTCGCCGCCCGGCTGCCGTCGCTCGAGCCGGCGACCTCCCGCGTGACGGTGCACGACATGGGGGCACACGTCGGACCAGCCGCGGCGCTCGCAGCAACCCCGGAGAACTGCCTCGTCGTCGTCGGCCGCGCGACCACCGACGGTGCTGCCGACGTGCGTGCCGAACTCGCGTCGATCGCGCACGAGCCCGACCCGACGCTGCTCGGGCGTTCCGTGGTCGTGCTCGTGGACCGCGCGGCGAAGCCGACCGCGGTGGACACGCGTGTGGTGCGGGACGCGGGGGTCGCCGGGGTCGTCGTGCTCCGCGCCGATGCGGCGCTGAGCCGTCCCGGCCGCATCGAGGTCGCGAGTCTCGGCCGCGCCACCATCTCGACGGTGTCGGAGCTGCTGGCGGCCCTCGGCTGGTGAGGCGGCACACCGCCGTCGGAGCGAGACACCGCCGTCGGAGCGAGACGGCGGGTCGGCGAGACTCCGCCGGGCGCGCGAGACTCCGTCCGCCCCACGAGACACCGCCGTTTTCGGCGGCGTCTCGCGACCGCAGCGGCGTCTCGCGCCCGCAGCGGCGTCTCGCGCCCGCAGCGGCGTCTCGCGACGGCAGCGGCGTCTCGCGCCCCGCGCACATGCACCACAGAACGACGGGAGGCGCGGTGCCAGCTGGCACCGCGCCTCCAATCCGTCAGGCGGGAACGCTAGGCGCGCGCGGAACGCACCCGGTCTGCGAACGCCGCGTGCAGCGGGTGCTGCTCGTCGAGCCCGGTGATCTGGGTCACGACGGCTGCGTCCGAAGCGTCGGACCCCAGCAACGTCTGCAGCTCGACGCTCTGCTCGTCGTCCGCGACGTCGAAGCGGAGCGCCGCACCCATCGCGTCGAGCAGCGCCGTGGGCTCGGTGCCGTCCTCCGCGAGGGCGGCAGCGGGCGACACGAACCGCTCGTTCCGCGAGAGCTTCCGCAGCGGCTGCCGACCGACCCGCGTCACCGTGTCGGGCAGGTGCGGGTTCTCGAAGCGACCGATGATCGCCTGCACGTAGGCGCGGTGCACCTCGGGGTCGAGCTCGTGCCGGCGGACCAGCAGGTCGCTCGTCTCGGCGAGCACCGACTCGAGCTCCGAGCGGACCGCGGGGATCGCGATCGCGTCGGAGATCTTGTCCGCCCCGGCGAGGAAGCCGTGGTACGCGACCGTGGCGTGGCCCGTGTTGACCGTGAAGAGCTTCCGCTCGATGGAGGCAGCGAGGCCGTCGACGTAGTGCGCGCCGGGGATCTCCGGCTCGGTGCCACCGAACGGGGTGCGGTCGATGGCCCACTCGAAGTAGGTCTCCACCGTGACGTCGAGACCCGCACCCTCGGGCTGCGCCGGCACGATGCGGTCCACCGCGGTGTTCGCGAAGACGGCCTTCGCCAGGGCTTGGTCGCGGACGTCGGTCGGGAGCGCCTCGACGATGAACTCGCGCAGGCGGTCCGTGGCGTTGAGGGCGTTCTCGCAGGCCATGACGGCGATCGGCGGGGCGCCGGCGTCGCGCTGTTGGAGCGCGGCGGCGATCACCGGGGCGATGAACTTCAGGACGTTCGGCCCGACCGCGCACGTCACGATCGACGCGGTGGCGATCTCGGCGACGACGGCCGCTTCGTCCTGCGCGCTGTTCAGGGCACGGAAGTTCGTGACCTCGTGGTCCCGGGCGTTCGCGCCGACCTCGTGCACGGTGTACGAGTCGGCAGCGGCCAGCGCGTCGATCAGGGGCGCGGCGACGTCGGCGAAGACGACCTCGTAGCCGGCCTCGTGCAGGAGCAGTCCGACGAAGCCGCGGCCGATGTTGCCCGCGCCGAAGTGGACGGCGGTGGGGGTGCTCACTCGTTGACCTCGCCGAGGATCGACAGGATCGCAGCGGTGTCGGGGGCGTCGGTCAGCTTCTGGACCTCGTCCTCGTCGGAGAACACGATCGCGATCTTGGACAGGATGTCGAGGTGCTCGTTGTTGACGCCCGCGATGCCGACGACGAAGCGCACCGGGTTGCCGTCCCAGTCGATCGGGCTCGCGTAGCGGATGAACGACAGCGCCGACGACTTGATGGCGTCCTTCGCGTCGTTCGTGCCGTGCGGGATCGCGAGGAAGTTGCCCATGTAGGTGGACACGCTCTTCTCACGCTCGAGCATCGCCGGGTAGTAGTCCGCCGTGACCGCGCCCGCAGCCTCGAGGATCTCGGCCGCCTCCTTCATCGCCTCCGACTTGGTCGGCGCGGTGTCCTCGGTGTGGATGCGGATCTGGCTCTCCTGCAGGACGGGCATCGGTGGTTCTCCTTGTTGTTCGAGGACGTGGTGGAGGGGACGGCGTTCGCCGTCCCCTCCGATACTGCACTGCGTTACTGGTTCTTGAGTTGTTCGACGACCTCGTCGTACTGCGGCGCGTTCATGAAGTTGCCGACGGAGACGTGCTGCGCGTTCGGGTTCTTCTGCTTCGCGCGGTCCGTCAGCTCCTCCTGGGTGATGATGAGGTCCTCGGTGCCGTCGAGGTTCGCGATCGCCTTGTTGACGACCGTGACGCCCTCGATGCCCGCCTTCTTCACCTTGTTGCGGAGGACGCTGGCGCCCATCGCGCTGGAGCCCATACCGGCGTCGCAGGCGAACACGAGGTTCTGGACCTTCGTCGCGGTGGCGGTGGCGCCGGCGGCGGAGGCCTCCTCCGAGTTCGCCGGGGCGGTGCCGCCGAGCAGGCCAGCGGTCGCGGCGTTGACGTCGCGGCCCTTGTTGGCCTGGAGCTTCGCCATCGCGGCGGTCATGTCGCCGCCGCCGTTGGCGAGGTCGCGCTTGCGGCTGGCGAGCAGGAAGAAGGACGCGACCGCGAACGTGACCGCGGCGGAGAGGATCACGGACAGGATGACGCCGACGTAGCTGTCACGGGAGGTGTTGAACAAGACGGCGAGGATCGATCCGGGCGAAGCAGGGGCCGTCAGTCCCGAGTGGAAGATCACGTTCGTCAGGACTCCGGTCCCACCACCGAGGATGACGGCGATGAACAGGACCGGCTTCTGCAGCACGTACGGGAAGTAGATCTCGTGGATGCCGCCGAGGAACTGGATGATGATCGCGCCGGGAGCGGTCGAGCGGGCGATGCCGACGCCGAAGAAGGTGAAGGCGAGGAGGATGCCGAGGCCGGGGCCGGGGTTCGCCTCGAGCAGGAACAGGATGCTCTTGCCCGACTCCTTCACCTGGTCTGCGCCGAGCTGGTCGAGCACGCCGTGGTTGATCGCGTTGTTGAGGAAGAAGACCTTGGCGGGTTCGATGAACACGCTGGCGAGCGGCAGCAGCGAGTGGTTGATGAGGAACTCGACCGCGGAGCCGAGCGCCAGAGCGATACCCGTGAACAGCTTCGACAGCCAGAAGAAGCCAGCCATGAACAGACCGAAGCCGAGGATGCCGGCCGCGTAGTTGTTCACGAGCATCTCGAAGCCGGGCTTGATCTTGCCGTCCCAGAGCCGGTCGAGCTGCTTGATGAGGTAGGCGCCGAGCGGACCGCAGATCATCGCGCCGAGGATCATCGTCGTGTCGGACCCGAGGATGACGCCCATCGCGAAGATCGAGCCGACGACCGCACCACGGACGTCGTAGACCATCCGACCGCCCTGGATCGCGATCGCGAGCGGGATCAGGTACGTGAGGATCAGGCCGACGACGCCAGGGACGCTTCCGTCGGCCGAACCGCCCAGGACGGCCACCGGGGTCCAGCCCTTCGGGATGAAGAAGGCCGTGATGATGCCCCACGCGATGAAGATCGCAATGTTGGGCATCACCATGCCGGAGAGGAAGGTGCCGAACTTCTGAACGGCGACGCGGCTGCCGCCCCGCGACTTCGCGGGAGCGTCGGGCGCTGCAACGGACGACGTTGTCATGTGCGGTGACTTTCTGTGTGGTGGTGCTGCTGCGGTGAAGGGGTGTGGTGCTGGTCGGCTCAGGCGGCGTGCACCGCGGCCGCGGCGGACTTCGCGGCCGCCGCCGTGCTCGCGGCGAGTGCCGCCTGGGCCATCTCGCGGGCCTGTTCGAGTGTGTGCTGACCGAGTTCGGCGCGCACGTCGGCCAGGGCCGCGGGGGTCATGGAGAGGGTGGTGGCGCCGAGGCCGACGAGGACGACGGCGAGCAGCGGGTCGGCGGCGGCCTCGCCGCAGATGCCGACGGCCTTGCCCGCGGACGCCCCGGCGGTGCCGAGCTGTGCGACGAGGCGGAGGACGGCGGGGTGCCACGGGTCCTGGTAGGACGCGACGGTGCCGAGCATGCGGTCGGCCGCCATCGTGTACTGGGTCAGGTCGTTCGTGCCGATCGACACGAAGTCGGCGGAGGTGAACACCTGCTCGGCCATCAGCGCGAGCGAGGGGACCTCGGCCATCACACCCGCGGTGCGGATGCCGAGCTCGCGGGCCAGGTCGACGAAGTACTCGGTCTCCTCGGCGTCGGCGACCATCGGGGCCATCACCCAGAGGTCGGCCTCGGTCTCGGCGTCGGCCTGCGCGAGCGCGGTGAGCTGGTCGCGCAGGACCTCCTCGTGGTTCCGCAGGGCACGGAGTCCGCGACGGCCGAGCGCCGGGTTCTCCTCGTCCTTGTCGGTGAGGAACGGCAGCGGCTTGTCGGCACCGGCGTCGAGCGCACGCACGACGACCTTCTTGCCGGGGAACGCCTCGAGCAGCTGCTTGTACGAAGCCTTCTGCTCGTCGACGGTCGGGGCCTTCGGCGAGTCGAGGAAGAGGAACTCGGTGCGGAAGAGCCCCACGCCCTCCGCACCGAGAGCAACGGCGCCCGCGGCGTCGGCGGGGCTGCCGAGGTTCGCGAGCAGGGGCACGGTGTGGCCGTCTGCGAGGGCACCGGCGGTGAGCGGGGCGGCCGCGGCGGCGAGGCGGTCAGCGATGCGCTGCTCGACGTCGGCGACGAGCTCCGCCGACGGGTCGGTCACGACGGTGCCGGCGGCGGCGTCCACGACGACGACGGTGCCGTCGGACAGGTCGTCCGCGCCGGTCACGCCGACGATGGCGGTGATGCCCTTGGCGCGGGCGAGGATCGCGGTGTGCGAGGTCGGGCCGCCGTCACGGGTGACGAGCGCGAGGACCTTGTCGAGGTCGAGGAGTGCGGTGTCGGCCGGTGCGAGGTCGCGGGCGACGAGCACGAACGGGGTCTCCGACTCGGGCACGCCCGGGGCGTGCACGCCACGGAGCTTGGCGATGATGCGCTGGGCGACGTCGTCGAGGTCGGCTGCGCGCTCGCCCATGTAGCCGCCCATGCCGACGAGCAGGTCGCGGAACTGCGCGAACGCCTCGAACACCGCGCGCTCGGCGTTGGTGCCGCCGTCGATGCGGGCGTGCACGTCGTCGAGGAGCGTCGGGTCCTGGGCCATCAGGGCCTGCGCCTCGAGCACGGCCTGGGCGTCGCCACCGGCGAGCTGTCCGCGCTTGTTGAGGTCCTCTGCCACGGCGGCGATCGCGGCGGCCACGGCCTGCTTGGCGTCGTCGGCCGAGCCCTCGAGCGCCACGGTCGATGGTTCGCCGAGCGGGTCCGCCATCCGGAGCACGGGGCCCTGGGCGACGCCACGGCCGACGCCGGTTCCGAGCAGTTCGGACATTCGAGACTCCTTCATCTCACACGCGCTTGCGGTGGGGTGGTTCGTTCGGTGCACAGCGGCACGGAAGGGACCCCGCCCGTGCGGCTTGAGCAGCACCATACCCCGATCCGCGTTGACAAACAAACACATCCGGGGATAAAAATGCAGAAACAGATGCCCGTTTGCGTCTGGCGGCCGAACCCGAGCGCTCGGATCAGCCGAAGACGTGCCCGAGCATGTCCGTTCCGTTCCGACCCGAGACGACGAGGCCCACGATGTACGCACCAGAGCGCCACCAGCGCATCGTCGAACAGGCGCGTGCGCAGGGCCGGGTCGACGTCAAGGACCTCGCCGAGTTGCTCGAGGTCACCCCCGAGACCATCCGTCGGGACCTCACGAGCCTCGAGCGCCGCGGCCTGGTCCGTCGCGCCCACGGCGGGGCCATCCCCGTCGAGCGCATCACCATCCACCCGGGCGTCGGCGACCGCGGCGGCATCAACCAGGCCGAGAAGATGGTCATCGCCGAGGCCGCGCTCGGCGAACTGCCCGAGAACGGCTCCGTCATGATCGACGCCGGGACCTCGACGATCTGCCTCGCCGAGATGCTCCCCACCGACCGCGGGCTCACCGTGGTGACGCACTCGCTGCCCGTCGCCATGGCGGTCGCGAACCGCCCGGGCATCGACCTGCACCTGCTCGGCGGCAACATCCGCAGCGACTCGCTCGCCGGGGTCGGCACGTGGACGCACCAGCTCATCGGCATGGTGAGCGTCGACGTCGCCTTCATCAGCATCAACGGGATCACGCCGGAGCGCGGCCTCACGACGCACAACATGGCCGAGGCCGCCG
>Ga0308167_1002676_pt1 | contig 15870 bp, 14 predicted proteins | sample PhyCR1_2_FD_202138 | JGI IMG/M metagenome (GOLD analysis project Ga0308167, IMG submission 202138) | Phyllosphere microbial communities from UC Gill Tract Community Farm, Albany, California, United States - DLSLRC.R1 | ecosystem: Host-associated > Plants > Phyllosphere > Unclassified | place... | reverse complement strand
TACCGGAGCATGACGCTCCGGAGCCCGACACAGTCTAACAGAAGGCAAGGCGAAGTGACGAACCAGGCATCGGACGAGGCTGCACGCGAGCGCGAAGAGCGCTGGGCACGGCAGGAGGAGGCGGCATCTTCCGCCACCCGGGACATCGCAGACGTTCCGGCGGTGGAGGTCATCACCACCGCAGCCGTGCATCTCATGAGCGCGGCAGCCGTCAAGCTCGGCCTCGCCGACGACCCGCACGCGGCAGAGCAGCTCGATCTCGACGAAGCTCGCAAGCTCATCAACTCTCTGGCCGGTCTCATCACCGCCGGCGCGCCCGAGATCAGCGACATGCACGCACGCTCCCTGCGTGACGGGCTGCGCTCACTGCAGCTCGCGTTCCGCGAGGCATCGACGATCCCCGACCCGATCGGCAAGGGTCCGGGCGAGAAGTGGACCGGGCCGGTCAACTAGTCACCGCGTGTGGCGGGCTCCTGGATCCCGTGGGACGCGGCTGACCTGAGCGTCAGAATGCTGCGGTCCGTGTTCCAGGAGCATCGCGGGCTCCGTCGCAGGGTTCCCAGATGGTCCGGTCGGCGGCGCGCACCACGACGACACACGAGTCAGTGGGGCGCATGCGACGGACTGCGTCCGAAACGCGCCAGCAGATGCCAGACCCGCTTCAGCGCCTGCGGCTCATGGATGCCGGAGCGCGCTGCCGCTCCGACCACGTCGGGCGTCAGTTCGTCCGACAGACTCCTCGCCAGTTCGACGTACTCGGCTCCGCGATACCTCGGATCGAGGGCGGCCGTGTCAGCCCTGAAACCGGGATGGAAGTCGACCGCTGCGAGCCGAGCGGCGGCGGCATGTGCGTCGGAGTCGCGAAAGCAGGGGTCGAGGACGATCTCCTCGACATCCACCGCGAAGTCGACTCCCCCGTGAACGTGCGCCTCGACGTAGCGGTCCAGCGGGTCGAGGTCACCCGATCGCATCTGCTCGACCAGAGCGTCGACGCCATGGAGGTCGACGACGCCGTCGGGCTCGAAGACCGAGTCCGGGTAGCAGAACGTGGCACGCGCAGCCGCCTCGGGGCGGAGCCGGACGAACGACGACCCGAATCGTGGGGATGCTCCGTGCGCGTCGCCGAGGTCGAGCGCGCCGTACACGGGTCTCGCGTGGGGCGCGCCGGCGTCGTATCTCCCGTCGAACAGACGGCTCTCCCAACGCCACCGATCGCCTTGCCGATGCGCAGTGAGCCCGCCGTTCGACGTCCCCGTCTCGAACTGTGAACGATACCGGCCGTCCCTCGCCATCGCATCCATGACCGTGCCGTCTCGAAAGGGCCAATCCGGATGGAAGTGCAGGAGGACGGCGACGGGCATGCAGCAACCCTAGCGATGGGGTGCGCTGCTCCGGTCAGGCCGAACGACGGAGCTTGACGGTCAGCGAGTCGGCGAGCACGGCGATGCGGTCGTCCGCCGCCCAGCGTTGTGCGAGGCGGGCGAGCACGGCGTCGAGCACTTCGCGTTCGAGGCCGTCGACCAGCTCGAGGATGACGATGAGCTCTGGCCCGCGCAGGCGCGCATCCGGGTCGCCGGCGGCGACTGCGACATCGATCACCGCGAGTTCGTGCGCGACGCTCGCCTGGAGGGCGCCGAACACCTCGGGAGACAGGAAGCTCGGCTCCCAGCCGTGCCCCTGCGCGATCGCCCACACTGCCGGGCGACGGATGACGAACTCGGTGTCGGAGGTCGGATCGAGCACGATGAGGTCGGTGTCGTCCGCGGACGCCGCGAGTGCGGCGCGCGTTGCGTCGACCGGAATCGGTCGCGCCGTGGCGTCCCAGCGCTGCATCGCCTCGACCGAGGAGAACACCGGCTGCACCCGGCGACCGTCCGGGGCAGCCACCGTCACGATGGAGAGCTCCTGCGTCTTGTCGACCGCGAGACCGCTGGGGGCGACGCCCTCTTCGCCCTTCTCGGCGACCAGAGGTATCAGCACCCGTGCCGTGCGGAACGCGTCGACGACCTCGCTCTGAGCGCCCTCACCTGCACGGAATCGCAGGAGGGCGTCGAGAAGCGCCGGGTCCGCGGAGCCGTCATCCCCCGCATGCGGATTCGACTCGAAGCTGCGCCCTTCCCAGGGCACACCTGCGGAGTCTCCCTGCTTCGGCGAGGCATGATCCTGTGAGCCGTGGCCCTGTGAGCCGGGGCTGCAGGCGTCGTCAGTCCCCTGCGACATCCAGAGCCTCAGCCAACGTGAAGGCGCCGGCGTAGAGCGCCTTGCCGACGATCGCACCTTCGACACCCAGCGGCACCAGCTCGCGAAGCGCGGCGATGTCGTCGAGGCTCGAGATGCCCCCGGAGGCCACGACAGGCTTCGGCGTGCGGGCGGTGACCTCGCGGAGCAGCTCGAGGTTCGGGCCCTTGAGCGTTCCGTCCTTCGTGACGTCGGTCACGACGTAGCGGCTGCAACCGGCATCCTCGAGGCGCTCGAGCACCTCCCAGAGGTCGCCGCCTTCCTTCGTCCAGCCGCGTGCGGCCAGCGTCGTGCCGCGGACGTCGAGTCCCACGGCGATCGCCTCGCCGAAGCGGCCGATCACGTCGGCAGCCCACTCCGGGTTCTCGAGCGCGGCCGTGCCGAGGTTGATCCGTGTCGCGCCGCTCTCGAGAGCCGCTTCGAGCGTCGCATCGTCACGGATGCCGCCGGACAGCTCTACGTTGACGTTCTTGAACTGCTTGATGACCTTGCGGAGGATCGGGGCGTTGCTGCCGCGACCGAAGGCGGCATCGAGGTCGACGAGGTGGATCCACTGCGCGCCCTGCGCGACCCACTCCCCCGCGGCGTCGAGCGGGTCGCCGTAACTGGTCTCGGTGCCGGCTTCACCCTGGGTGAGACGGACTGCCTTGCCGCCGGCGACATCGACGGCGGGGAGCAGAGTGAGAGAGGGAGACTGCGCGAAGTCGTTCATGACGTCCTCAGGTGAGATGGAGAGCCGATTCACCGGCACGAGAATCGACACTAGCCCGCGCATCCGCCCGCTCCAAAACGATGACGGCTGAGAACATCGTGTGCCACGCGGTAGCCTCGATGACGCCCCTGTTCGGTCGGTGAGGAGATGTTGCATGGTGCGCGATGCGGAACCGCGAGGAGGCGGACCCCTGCGGCGCGGGAATGCGCTGCCTCCCGAGACTCCGGATGACGGCGCGCAGAGGCCGGTCGCACCGGAAGGGAATCCCGACCATGCACGCCAGCGACCGCTGACCGGCGACGCGCCGTCGAGCCCGCCCCTGCCCGGGACGCGCGCAGCCGCGGCGGCGGCGTGGGCGGCAGCATCTGCCGAGACTCCGCCGGCCGGCACTCCCCGAGCGGTCAGCCCCTCCGACCCGATCTCCCGACCGCCTGCAGCCCCCTCGGTTCCCGGACCGCCTCCCGCTGCGTGGGCGGGGTCGCAGAGCCCTGCCGCTCCCGGTACTGACGCCCGTTCCGCGGCGAGCCCTGCGGCGCCGATCCCTGCCCCTGCCCCTGCCCCTGCCCCTGCCCCTGCCCCTGCCCCGAACATCCCGCCGACGTCGACGCCGACCCCGGCGAATGGCGTGCCGCAGCACCAGACCCCCGGCGTCCCGCCCACCCCGCCGCTGCCGGCGCCGACCACCGCGCCCCCGCCGGCACCGAACGCCGCTGCGGCCGAGTCGGCGTCTTCGGCATCATCGCGCCGTCAGCAGCGTGAGCAGGGTGTAGGACGACGCTCGTTCCTGCAGGAGGAGCGCCGCGAGGAGCCCGCGCGACAGGGCGGGCGCGGGCTGCTCAATCGCGTCGGATTCTCCCTCGGACCCAACGCCCGCGAGCGAGCCGTGCGCGACGACGAGCACGCTGTAAGCCGTCACTGGCCGGGACCCCGCACCGTCGCGGTCGTCAACGGAAAGGGCGGGGCGGGAAAGACACCGGCCACCGTGCTGCTGTCAGCGGTCTTCGCTCAGTACGGCGGAGCCGGCGTACTGGCATGGGACAACAACCAGACCCGCGGCACGCTCGGCTGGCGCACCGAGACCGGGGCTCACGACCGCACACTGCTTGAACTGCTTCCGCAGACGCAGCGTCTGCTCGGAGCCCAGGGACAGTCTGCGGACCTCGCGCACTTCGTGCACCACCAGCCTCAGGAGAAATACGATGTCCTGCGGTCGAAGCCGATCCGACTCGCGCACGAGAACCGGCTCCGGCCCACCGACGTCGACTCCATCCACGCGATCGCGGCCAAGTTCTATCGCCTGATCATCATCGACTCGGGCAACGACGAATCCGATCCCATGTGGCTGCGGATGATCGACCTCGCCGACCAGATCGTCGTCGCGACGACGACACGCGATGACCATGCCGAAGCCGGGGCCCTGCTGCTTGAGGCGCTCGAGGACCGCGACGAGCGCTCGGCGCGGCTCGCGCGGGAATCGGTGGTCATCGTCAGCCAGGCCGATCCGAAGGCGTCACCGGCCGAGGTGACGGACGTGATCGCGGGTTACCAGCCTCTCGCGCGCGAAGTCGTCGGCATTCCCTTCGACCGCGAGATGGTCGACGGCCACCTGCGCCTTCGGGCACTCGCGGCACCGACGCAGCGATCCTGGCTCTCGGCCGCAGCCGCGGTCGCGCGCGGTTTCTGAGCAGCCCCGCGGGCGGTCACCGACGCGCAGCTGTGCGACGGGCTCTCGATCCGGGGCGCCCGGTATCGCTCGTCACGACCGGAGGCTGTCGACCCAGTTGCGGAGCAGCTGGATTCCTGCCTCTCCCGACTTCTCCGGGTGGAACTGCGTCGCCGAGAGCGGTCCGTTCTCGACGGCGGCGAGGAACGGGTCTCCGTAGGTCGACCAGGTGAGCACGGGCTGTGGGAACGGCGGGATGACATCGAGCTCCCACGACTGCGCGGCGTACGAGTGCACGAAGTAGAAGCGCTCGTTCTCGATGCCTTTGAACAGCACGGAGTCGGCGCCCGGCTCGACGGTGTTCCACCCCATGTGCGGAAGCACGGGCGCGTTGAGTTCGGTGACCGCTCCGGGCCACTCGCCGAGGCCCTCGGCATCATGCCCGCGTTCGACGCCGTGTGCGAAGAGAACCTGCATCCCGACGCAGATGCCGAGGACGGGGCGTCCGCCTGCGAGGCGACGGTCGATGATCTCGTCGCCGCCGTGCGCGTAGAGCGCGTCTCGGACGGCTTGGAACGCGCCGACGCCGGGCACCACGAGACCGTCGGCCTCGAGCGCCTCTTTGCGATCGCGCGTCAGCACGGCGTCCGCACCCGCCGCGACGAGAGCCTTCACCGCCGAGTGGACGTTGCCCGATTCGTAGTCGAAGACGGCGACCCTGGGTGCCGAGCTCACAGCGCACCCTTCGTCGACGGGATGCCGTCGACCAGGGGGTCGAGCGCTTTGGCCTGGCGGAATGCTCGAGCGAACGCCTTGAACTCGGCCTCAGCGATGTGGTGGGGGTCACGGCCACCGAGGACGCGCACGTGCACCGTCAGCCCGGCGTTGAACGTGATCGCCTCGAAGGAGTGGCGCACCAGCGACCCGGTGAAGTGGCCCCCGATGAGGTGGTGCTCGAAACCGGCGGGCTCTCCCGTGTGAACCAGGTAGGGGCGCCCCGAGATGTCGACGACGGCCTGGGCGAGCGCCTCGTCGAGCGGGACCAGCGCGTCGCCGTAGCGGGAGATCCCGGACTTGTCGCCGAGCGCCTCGCGGATCGCCTGACCGAGCACGATGGAGATGTCTTCGACGGTGTGGTGGGCGTCGATCTGCGTGTCTCCGGATGCGCGCACGGTGAGGTCGGTGAGAGAGTGCTTCGCGAACGCCGTCAGCATGTGGTCGAAGAACGGCACCGACGTGTCGATGCGGCTCGCACCGGTGCCGTCGAGGTTCAGCTCGAGCTCGACGGTGGACTCCGACGTGCTGCGCACACGCGTGGCGGTGCGGGAGATCTGGGCGGGGGTGCTCATGAAGCCGATCCTATCGAGGCGAGGGCATCGAGGAACGCGGTGGTCTCCGCCTCGGTGCCTGCGGTGACGCGGAGGTGTCCGGGGATCCCGACGTCGCGTATCAGCACTCCCCGGTCGTACAGCTGCTGCCAGATCTTCTGAGGCTCTGCCACGCCCCCGAAGAGGACGAAGTTCGACCACGACTCGTGCGGCGTGTAGCCGAGGGCCTCGAGCGTCGCCGAGATGCGATCCCGCTGCTCGACGATCTCCTCGACCATGCCCAGCATCACGTCGGAGTTGCGCAGTGCGGCCACCGCCGCCGCCTGAGTGAGAGCGCTGAGGTGGTACGGCAGACGCACGAGCCTCAGGGCGTCGATGAAGGCGGGATCGGCGGCGAGGTAGCCCACGCGAGCACCCGCGAACGCGAAGGCCTTGCTCATGGTGCGAGACACGGCGAGCCGAGGGCGTCCGTCGAGCAGTGTCAGGGCGGAGGCCGCCTCGCGCGGCGCGAACTCCTGGTAGGCCTCGTCGACGACCACGATCCCCGTCGATGCCTCGTAGACCGCTTCGACCACGTCAAGACCGAGCGGTGTGCCCGTCGGGTTGTTCGGGGAGCACAGGAGGATGACATCGGGGTCGACATCCCTGACCTGGGCCGCCGCCTCTTCGGGCGTGATCGTATAGTCGGGCTGCCTGGCGCCGGCGACCCACCGCGCCCCGGTCCCCTTCGAGATCAGCGGGTACATCGAGTAGGTCGGGCTGAAGCTGAACGCCGTACGACCCGGCCCCCCGAATGCCTGCAGGATGTGCTGAAGGACCTCATTCGACCCGTTGCCCGCCCAGATCTGATCCGCCTCGAGACCGTGGCCGAGGTACTCGGCGAACCCCTCGCGCAGCGTGGTGAACTCGCGATCCGGGTAGCGGTTGACGTCTCGGAGCGCGACCGCGATGTCATCGAGGATGTCGCTGGCCACGGCGTCCGGAACCGGATGCGTGTTCTCGTTGACGTTCAGTGCGATCGGGAGAGGCGCTTGAGGCGCTCCGTACGGCGTGAGCCCCCGGAGGTCGTCGCGAAGTGGCAGGTCGTCGAGTGATGCAGTCACCCTTCCCATGGTAGGCCGCGTTCGCCCCATGAATGCCCGTCGAGACCGAGTGTGAACGGGAACTCCCCCGCCTCGCTCCACGAATCGGGCGGAGTCGGGCTCACTCCGAATACTGCGCCGGAATCGCCAGCTCCTGACCGATCTGCAGCTCCCCGCCGCGCAGCAGGTTCAGCCGTGTGATGTCGCCGATCACGTCGCGCGGATCGGCCTCGGGCGCGATGCCCTCTGCGATCGACCAGAGAGTGTCGCCCGGCATCACGGTCACGGTCGCGAACGTCGCCGTCGCCGTCTGCTCACCCGAGGCCATCGCGCTGCCGCCGCTGATCGCCGCGAAGGCGATTCCGACGGCGAGGGGCACCGCTGCGACGGCGAGCACGACGCGTCGACCACGCGCCGTCAGCCGGAGCCGCGTCGCCGGACGAGCCGGAAGGACTGCTGCACTGCTGAAGGTGATGGTGCTCATGTCGTGCTCCTCTGCATCTACCGCGTGGGCGGTGAAGTTGGCGTAGCGTTCGCATCCACGCCTCGGCCGGGAGCCGGGGATGCGAAGCTACGTACCGAAGTTATCTTCGAATTCGAACATCTGTCAAGCGTTCTTCGAAACAGAAGTGCGAGAATCGGCCGACACGCTCGAACAGATCTTCCACATCGTCGCGTTTCTCGGATACGGTTTCGATAGGAACACCCCATCACGGGCCTCCGACATTCGAACTGAGACGCCGGATCGCACACCTGAGGAGCACCATGAGCGACAACTCCGCCCCCGAGGCCGACGCCCCGCGCACTCGTCGCCGGAAGAGCCTGAGCCCGAAGCAGATGGCGATCCTCGAGGTCATCCAGACGTCGATCAGTCACTACGGCTACCCGCCGAGCATGCGCGAAATCGGCGACGCCGTCGGACTCAAGTCGCTGTCCAGCGTGACTCATCAGCTGGGTCAGCTCGAGCTCAGCGGATATCTGCGCCGCGATCCGGGAAAGACCCGCGCGATGGAGGTGCTCATCGACCTCCCCGGCGCGAGCGGTGAGAACCCTGCCGATGTGGCGACGCCCGTCGGAGACGCCGCACTGGTTCCCCTCGTCGGGCGCATCGCCGCCGGCGTTCCGATCACCGCCGACCAGCAGGTCGAGGAGATCTTCCCGCTCCCCCGTCAGCTCGTCGGCAAGGGCGACCTGTTCATGCTCAAGGTGTCGGGCGAGTCGATGATCGACGCCGCGATCTGCGATGGCGACTGGGTCGTCGTCCGTTCGCAGAACAGCGCAGAGAACGGTGAGATCGTGGCCGCCATGCTCGACGGCGAGGCCACCGTCAAGGTACTCCGGCGACGAGACGGCCACACGTGGCTGCTGCCTCGGAACTCCGCTTTCGAGCCGATCCTCGGCGACGAGGCCGTCGTGCTCGGAAAGATCGTCGCGGTGCTCCGCTCCGTCTGACCCTCTCCGCACACGAGCCTCCGGAATCGTGCATTCTCGGAGACCTCGTCGCCTGGCCCGAAACCCACCCTGTGTGACGCCGTGAGCCGGTGCGCCATAGGCTCGAACCATGTCGTCGCCGTTCGGTACCTGGCCCTCTCCGTTCACTCCCGACCGGATCGCCGCGTCGTCTCCGAGGATCGACGGCGCCGCCTTCGTCGGCGATGACATCTGGTGGGGCGAGTCGGTGCCTGCCGAGGGCGGTCGCCTGACGGTACGAAGTTCCAGCGGCGCCGAGATCCTCCCCGCGCCCTGGAGTGCACGGTCGCGCGTGCACGAGTACGGCGGAGGGGCGTGGACGGCGGATGCCGAGGGGACACTGTTCTTCGTCGAGGCCAAGGATCAGCGTGTGCATCGGATGCCCCGCGGTGGCGCCCCGATGCCCCTGACTCCCGCGGGGCCGGCACATGGCGGCCTGCGCCTGCAGAACGGGCGACTGTTCGCGGTGCGGGAGGACCTCTCGGTCGACCCGCACCAGCGCGGCATCGTCGAGATCCCGACAGACGGGTCCGCCTCCGACGATCCGACGCTGCTGATCGTGCTCGTGGAGGGAGAGTCGTTCTACGCGCATCCTGCGCTGTCTCCAGACGGGACTCGCGCCGCGTGGGTCGAATGGTCGGGCGAACGGATGCCGTGGCAGCACGCGTCGCTGGTGCTCTCCGACGGTACCGGCCGGACGGAGCTGCCCACGCGAGCCGCCCTCCAGCCGGAGTGGACGGACGACGGCGAGATCCTGTACTCGGATGACCCCTCCGGTCGCTGGGCGCTGCACCGACAGCGCGTCGACGGCCGCGAGGCGGTCGGTCCCGCAGAGCGGATCGACGACACGGACGCCGACACGGGATACGGACTCTGGGTGCTCGGCAATCGCTGGTATCGACCGCTCGCCGACGGTCGCATCGTGGCGGTGCGCACGAACGGACGCGACGAGGTGGACGTCATCGAGCGGGACGGCGGTGCCCACCGCATCCCCGTTGCCGCCGACGGCCATGTCAGCATCGACGATGTCGCAGGCACCCGAGTGCTCCTCTCCGGCAACAGCTCGACGACCGCGCCAGGTGTCTGGTGCGTCGACGTCGACTCCGGCGACATAGAGGTGGTCGCGGGAGCGACGCCGGCGGACCCGACGTGGATGCCCGCAGCATCAGAGATCCTGGTCGATGGCGCTCACGGCCCTGTCCATGCTTTCGTCTACGAGCCCGTGAATCCGTCGGTTTCAGCCGCAGACGACGAGCTCCCGCCCTACCTCGTGCTCGTGCACGGCGGCCCGACCGCCCATGTGACGGGCGCCTCGTCCGCGGCCATCGCGTTCTGGACCAGCCGCGGCATCGGCGTGCTCGACGTCAACTACGGCGGATCGACGGGATACGGGCGCGCCTACCGAGAACGACTCGACGGCGGATGGGGCGTGGTCGACGTCGACGATGTGATCGCCGCGGCGCGCGGCCTCGCCGAGGCCGGGCTCGCCGATCCCGACCGCATCGCGATCCGAGGGGGTTCGGCCGGCGGCTGGACGGTGCTCTCGTCGCTGGTGCGGGGCGGCACGTTCGCCGCGGGCATCAGCCGATACGGCGTGGCCGATCTGCGGATGCTGACCGAGCACTCGCACGACTTCGAGGCGCACTACGTCGAGGGCCTGGTGGGACCGCTGCCCGAGGCCGAGGCGCTCTACGTCGATCGTTCTCCCCTGACGCACGCCGATCGGATCGGCGTGCCCGTGCTGCTCATGCAGGGAGCGGAGGACCGTGTCGTGCCGCCGTCGCAGTCCGAAGCGATCCGCGACGCTCTGGCGCAGCGAGGCGTCGAGCACGAGTACGTGCTCTACCCGGGTGAGGGCCACGGCTTCCGTGCGAGCGAGACCATCATCGACGCACTCGAGAGGGAGCTCGGCTTTCTCGGACGCGTGTTCGGCTTCACGCCCGCGCGCTGATCACTCCCCGACGCGGTTGCGCAGGCGCATGGCGCGGTCGGCCTCGCGGGTGTCCTGACGCTCACGCAGCGTCTGACGCTTGTCGTATTCCTTCTTGCCCTTGGCGAGGGCGATCTCGACCTTGGCCCGACCGTCCGAGAAGTACAGCTTCAGCGGGATCAGCGTGTAGCCGCCGGCAGACACCGCATGCTGCAGCTTCGCGATCTCCTCGCGGTGCAGCAGCAGCTTGCGGACGCGCTTGGCGGAGTGGTTGGTCCAGTGCCCCTGCGAGTACTCCGGAATGTGCACGGAATCGAGGAAGACCTCGTTCCCCTTGACGAACGCATACCCGTCGCTGAGGTTCGCGCGTCCCTGACGCAACGACTTGACCTCGGTGCCGGTGAGCACCATCCCCGCCTCGTACGACTTCTCGATGTTGTAGTCGTGACGTGCGCGACGATTGGTCGCGATGACCTTCTCCCCGCGTTCCCTGGGCATGATTCTCTCCTGATCCGTGTCGCGCAGTGTTCCAGAGCCCGAGTCGGGCGCACGACAGCCTGTCAGTCTATACCGGCGAGCCGCTCACGTGCGAAGCCAGCGCCGGATCGCGAAGCCCGCCGAGAGCGCGGCCAGCACGACACCGATCCCGATCAGCACGGGGACGACGACGACGGCATCCTGCATCGACACCCACGTCGTGATGAACGGCACGCGTCCTCGAAGGTAGCCGTCGACACCGAAATGCACCCCGGCGACGACCGCCGCGCTCGCGAGGGCCGAGCCGAGGAACGCGGCGAACACGCCCTCCAGCACGAACGGCGTCTGGATGAAGCGGTTGGATGCACCCACCAGACGCATGATCCCGATCTCCTTGCGCCTGGCGTAGGCGGAGAGTCTGATGGTCGTGCCGATCAGCAGGATGGCGGCGATCAGCATCAGTGTGGCGATCCCCACCGCGATGTATGTCGCGACCGTCAACGCGGAGAAGAGCGGCTCGAGGTACTGCAACTGGTCCTGCACCTGCTCGACGCCAGCGACGCCGTTGAACGCCTCGGAGATCACCTGAGACTGGCCGGGGTCCTTCATGGTGACGAAGAAGACCTCGAACGCCTGCTCCGGGGTGATGACGCTCGCCTGGTCCTCGCCGAGCTGCTCGACGAGCTTGGCGTAGGTGTCCTCCTTGGAGTCGAAGGTGACCTCGCTGATGAGGGGGGCGAGCGCCTCGCCCTCGAGCTGGGCCCGCACGGCGTTCACCTGCTCCTCCGAGGCACCACCGTCGACACAGGTGTCCTGCTCGGAGATGTCGGAGCACATGTACACGGCGACCTGGGCCCGCTCGGTCCAGTACCCGCGCATGGTGCCGATCTGCGCCTGCATGAGGATCGCAGCGCCGACGAACGTCAGCGACACGAAGGTGACGAGAACGACGGAGATGACCATCGAGATGTTCCGTCGGAGGCCGCCGAGGGCCTCGGTGAGGATGAGTCCGATTCTCATGACGTCGGCCCCACTTCTTCGGAACCGTCATCAGACAGGCCGAGGCGATCGGCCACGCCGAGCTCGGCGACGTCGACCTGCGGCATCACGATGGGATGCGTCCAAGGCGCGACAGGGGCCTGGACGGCCACGGGCTGCTCCTCGACGACGGGCGGCTCGATCGGTGCGGCCTGCGCCTCCGGCGTCTCGGATGCGGTCGGTACGGCATCCGCGGATGCTCCCTCGGCCCTGCGCTGAGCGGTGAGCTCCTCAGCGAGCGCAGCGCGGACGAGCGAGAGGTCGGCGGTCTGGCGCTGCACCTCCTGCACCGCGGTGAGGGCGGCTGCCGCTGCCGCACCGCGCACCTCCTCCGGGACGAGGCGCGGGATGTTGGATGTGTCGCCATACCCGCCGTGCACTTCGTCTCGCACCATCTCGCCGTCGCGGAGCTCGATCACTCTGCGCTGCATCTGGTCGACGAAGCCCGCCTCGTGCGTCGCCATGAGCACGGTCGTACCGCCCGCGTTGATCCTCGCGAGAAGCTGCATGATGTCGACCGACGTCGCCGGGTCGAGGTTTCCGGTCGGCTCGTCCGCGAGCAGCACCTGGGGGCGGTTGACGAGCGCTCGAGCGATCGCGACGCGCTGCTGTTCTCCACCGGAGAGCTCGTGCGGCATTCTCTTCTGCTTGCCGTCGAGCCCGACCAGCGCGAGCGCCTCGGGGACGGCCTGCTGGATGAAACCGCGCGACGAGCCCGTCACCTGCAGGGTGAAGGCGACGTTCTGATAGACGGTCTTCGACGGAAGCAGTCGGAAGTCCTGAAACACGGATCCGATGTGGCGGCGGAAGTACGGCACCTTGCGGTTCGCCAGCGAACGCAGGTCGCGTCCGAGCACGGCGACGCGACCGGTGGTCGGCACGTCCTCTCGGAGGATCAGCCGCAGACAGGACGACTTGCCCGACCCTGAAGCGCCCACGAGGAAGACGAACTCGCCTCGCTGCACTTCGAAGTCGACATCGGACAGAGCGGGCCGTGAGGTCCCGCGGTAGCGTTTCGTGACGTTCTCGAACCGAATCATGGCGGTTCGAGCCTAAGCGCGCCCGTTCATCTGTTCGCGAGCGACACCCCGCGGGAGCCCCCTGCGTGTCACACCGCACTGCTATACATGGAGGTGCGATCCACGCCATCAGGGTGGACGATACTCCGAGGGGGAACCATGACGACGCCTGCAGGCTGGTATGACGACGGATCCGGGCGCCAGCGCTGGTGGGACGGCACCCAGTGGACCGAGCACTTCGCTCCGATCGTCGACTCCACGGAGCCCGCAGCGGATGCGTCGACCGCCGGTTCGACCGACGACGAGGCGACGAACTCCGGTTCCGCCCAGAGCGCGCATGACGCCTCCTCCGCAGGCTCCCCGGAGACCGCGGCCGACGCAGAGACCGCCGCGTCGATCGAATCCGTCGCTGCGGTCGAGACCCAGTCGTGGAATGCCCCTGCACCCTCCGACTCCGATGCCGGTGCGCAGGCGCCTGCGGACGAGGTCGCAGCTCCCGAGTCCGAGTCCTCCTGGTCCGCCTCCGAGACTCCCGTTGAAGAACCCGGCAGCGCGCAGGCACCCGACTTCACCGCTCCGGGCGCCGCTGCGCCGGCCGACGGCACCGTGCAGCCGTATGGCGGGGGCGCGCCCTCGTACCCCGGTGCCGCTGCTCCTGCGCAGCCCCAGGAGTACCCCGTCACCGCCGGCTACCCGGGGGCCGCAGCGCCGAGCTACCCCGGCGCCGCACCCTATGCGTCCGCAGGACAGCAGTACGGTGCTCCCACGGGCTACCCGCCCGCGTACGGAGCGACGGCCCCGGCAGCTCCGTCGGGGCCCTCGATCCTCGGCCTCGTCGGGCTCGGGCTCGCAGCGCTCGGCACCATCCTGTCGTGCATCCCCGTGATCTTCTGGCTCGGATGGCTCTTGCTGGGCGTCGGATTCATCGTCTCGCTGATCTCGCTGTTCCTCAAGGGCAAGAAGTGGCCGGGCATCTCCGGCCTCATCCTGTCGGTGATCGGCGCGATCATCGCGGTCGTCATGTTCTTCGTCATCGTCTTCGCGACGGTGTCCGAGGCCGTCCGCGACCTGCCGACGGCCCCGCCGTCGAGCGATTCGGACACGGGCACCGGAACGGAACAGGATCCCGGGACCGACGAAGAGGGCACGGGAGCTCCCGAGGTCGTCGAGGGCGAGATGGGCTCCCCCGTGCCGATCAACCAGATGGCCGCCACGAGCGAGGTCACGATCCACTCGGCCACGTGGGCGACGAGCGACGGCTCGAGCATTCCCTCGACCAACGGCGGTTACGTGATCCTCGACGTCACCTTCACCGGCGTCTCGGGCACGAGCTACCTGAGCGCATTCAACTTCGGCATCGAGACCGCTGAAGGCGTCGAAGGGGCCTACGACTACTACGTCGACGGGATCGTGGCTGAAGAACTCGAGCCCGGCGACACGGTCGACGGCAAGATCACCTTCGACGTCGCGCAGAGCGAGTCCTACGACGTGATCTTCACCGACGAGGTCCTGCAGGAGGTCACGCGCATCACCGTCACCCCGTCAGCCGGCTAGAACACAGCGCAGGGCGAACCCGTCCGGCGGTCGCCGGCGGTTCGCGTCGCAGGTGGGCCCGTGCACGATGCTTCCGCATCCAGCACGGGCCCACTTCCGTTCCGGCCTACTTCTGCACGGGCCCATCTCGGCTCCGGCCCGCTTCAGCTCCGGCCCGCTTCTGCTCCGGCCATGTCCGCCCGTCGCCACGCGCACTCGTCGGGGTTCGGCCTCCGACACGGACACGGACCGCGAGGGGGGACGAGAAAAGCGGGCCGCCTCGAAGAGGCCGCCCGCTGAGAGTGAGCCTTCGCTCAGTCCTCGTCTTTGCGCTTGCGCCAGCGGATGCCGGCCGAGATGAACCCGTCGAGATCGCCGTCGAACACGGCAGCCGGGTTGCCCGACTCGTGTCCGGTGCGGAGGTCCTTCACGAGCTGCTGGCCGTAGAGGAAGTAGGAGCGCATCTGATCGCCCCAGCTCGCCGTGATGTTGCCGGCGAGTTCCTTCTTCTTCGCGGCCTCCTCCTCCTTCTGCAGGAGCAGGAGTCGGGTCTGCAGCACTCGCATGGCCGCGGCGCGGTTCTGGATCTGCGACTTCTCGTTCTGCATCGACACCACGATGCCGGTCGGCAGGTGGGTCAGGCGCACCGCGGAGTCGGTGGTGTTGACCGACTGTCCGCCAGGGCCCGATGAACGGAAGACGTCGACACGGATGTCGTTCTCGGGGATGTCGACCTCGGTCGCCTCCTCCATGAGAGGGATGACCTCGACAGCGGCGAACGACGTCTGACGCTTGTCGGCAGAGCCGAACGGGCTGATGCGCGCGAGGCGGTGCGTTCCGGCCTCGACGGACACCGTGCCGAACGCATAGGGCGCGTCGATCTCGAACGTCGCCGACTTGATGCCGGCGCCCTCGGCGTACGAGGTGTCGAGCACCTTCACGGGGTACTTGTGACGCTCGGCCCAGCGCAGGTACATGCGCATCAGCATCTCGGCGAAGTCGGTGGCATCGTCGCCGCCGGCACCCGAGCGGATCGTGACGATGGCGGAACGCTCGTCGTACTCGCCGTCCATCAGCGTCTGGACCTCGAGCTGGTTGATGATCTCGGTGAGCGCGGTGAGCTCGGCGCGAGCCTCGACGGCGGATTCCTCATCGCCCATCTCGTTCGCGAGCCCGACCAGCACTTCGAGGTCGTCGAGTCGACGACCGATGCCCTCGACCCTGGCGAGCGCCGACTGCCGGTGGCTCAGCGCGCTGGTCACCTTCTGGGCGCGTTCGGGGTCGTCCCAGAGGTCCGGCACGCCGGCTTCCTCGCTGAGGCGCGCGATGTCGGAGCGGAGGGTCTCGACATCGATGACCTCGCGGATGTCACCGTAGGTG
>Ga0308167_1002675_pt1 | contig 15882 bp, 14 predicted proteins | sample PhyCR1_2_FD_202138 | JGI IMG/M metagenome (GOLD analysis project Ga0308167, IMG submission 202138) | Phyllosphere microbial communities from UC Gill Tract Community Farm, Albany, California, United States - DLSLRC.R1 | ecosystem: Host-associated > Plants > Phyllosphere > Unclassified | place... | reverse complement strand
TTGCCATGCGTTTTTTACCGCTCTGCTTGTTAGCATTGATGCTGACAGGGTGTGTTCATGAGTATCACCCGATAAGCAGCGCACCGTCCCGGCCGCAGCAATCCAGTGAACCGACCCGCAAGCCTGTAGCGCGACCCGCCCCGGTTAAGCTCTATACCGATGCCGCCGATCTGGTCAGCAAGCCGTTCCGCGATTTGGGTGAAGTCTCCGCTGAAGATTGTCAGAGCAGCAATCAGAACTCCCCGGCCAATATCGCGACAGCACGTAAACGTCTGCAGATCAAAGCGTCACAGATGAAAGCCAATGCAGTGCTGCTGCATCAGTGTGAAATCGTCACCGGCACGCCAGGCTGCTATCGTCAGGCCGTCTGTCAGGGTTCAGCGCTGAAAGTCAGCAGTCAATGAGTGCGTTCACCTTTGCGCAAATTGGGGTAATCCATTCGCCGTGGAAAGAGAAGTTTGCCGTGCCACGCCAGCCAGGTTTGGTCCAGGATGGCGGCGGCGAACTTCATCTGCAGCCACCTTATAATCAGCCGGAAGCAGTACGCGGGCTGGAAGCGTTCAGCCATCTCTGGTTGCTGTTTGTATTCCATCACACGATGGAAGGTGGCTGGCGTCCCACCGTTCGCCCTCCCCGTCTGGGCGGCAATGCGCGCATGGGTGTATTCGCCACACGTTCAACGTTCCGTCCCAATCCCATTGGGATGTCGCTGGTTGAACTGAAAGGAATCAGGATTGAGAAACAGCAGGTGATCCTGCAGCTTGGCAGTCTGGATCTGATCGATGGAACGCCGGTGGTGGATATCAAACCTTATCTGCCTTTTGCCGAAGCGCTCCCTCACGCCGAGGCGGGTTTTGCTCAGGCGGCACCTGCGGCTGATATGCCGGTTCGCTTCTCCGACCTGGCCCAACAGCAACTTCACCAGCAGTCACGCTACCCCAATCTGGCACGCTTTATCAGTGAAGTGCTGGCACAGGATCCCCGCCCCGCTTACCGTCAGGGCGAAACGCAGGAGCGGGAATATGCGGCCTGGCTGATGGATTTTAATGTACGCTGGCGCATCGACGATGCCGGTACTGAAGTGATCGCTATCGACCCGCGTTAAAACCCGCTTTTGAGCCGGTGATCTCACTGGTACACTAGCCGCCAGCAAAATTCTGTCTGTGACTTTCCGATCAACTGGAATCGTAATCAATGCGTACTACTCAATATCTGCTCTCTACTCAGAAAGAGACGCCTTCCGACGCTGAAGTGATCAGCCACCAGCTGATGCTGCGCGCCGGTATGATCCGCAAACTGGCTTCTGGCTTGTACACCTGGTTACCGACCGGGGTTCGCGTGCTGAAAAAAGTTGAAAACATCGTGCGTGAAGAGATGAACAACGCGGGCGCGGTTGAGATTTTAATGCCGGTTGTGCAGCCCGCCGACCTGTGGCAGGAGAGCGGTCGCTGGGAGGAGTATGGCCCGGAACTGTTACGGATTGCCGATCGCCACGAGCGTCCGTTCGTGCTGGGTCCGACGCATGAAGAGGTGGTCACTGACCTGATCCGCAACGAGCTGAGCTCTTATAAGCAGTTGCCGCTCAATCTGTATCAGATTCAGACCAAATTCCGTGATGAAGTGCGTCCGCGTTTTGGCGTGATGCGTTCGCGCGAATTCATCATGAAAGACGCTTACTCGTTCCACACGTCACAGGCGTCGCTGCAGGAAACGTATGACGCGATGTACCATGCCTATAGCCAGATCTTCAGTCGTATGGGGCTCGATTTCCGCGCCGTGCAGGCTGATACCGGCTCTATCGGTGGCAGCGCATCACATGAGTTCCAGGTGCTGGCGCAGAGCGGTGAAGATGATGTGATCTTCTCTACCGATTCTGATTATGCCGCCAACATTGAGCTGGCCGAAGCCGTCGCTCCCGCTGGCGAACGTGCCGCGCCGTCGCAGGAGATGCAGCTGGTTGAGACGCCAGACGCAAAAACGATTGCGGAGCTGGTTGAGCAATTCAATGTGCCTGTTGAAAAAACAGTGAAAACGCTGATTGTTAAAGGTGCCGAAGAGAGCGAGCACGCGCTGGTTGCCCTGCTGGTGCGCGGCGATCATCAGCTGAATGAGATCAAAGCAGAGAAATCAGCCATCGTTGCATCGCCGCTGGTCTTCGCGACTGAAGAAGAAATTCGCGCCGCCGTCGGTGCGGGTCCGGGTTCAATCGGGCCTGTGGGTCTGCAGATGCCAATCATTGCCGACCGTACCGTGGCGAAGATGAGCGATTTCAGCGCGGGTGCCAATGTCGATGGTAAACACTACTTCGGCATTAACTGGGAGCGTGATCTGCCGCTGGCCAGCATTGCGGATATCCGTAACGTGGTCGAAGGCGATTTAAGTCCGGATGGCAAAGGTACGCTGCAGATTAAACGCGGCATCGAAGTCGGGCACATCTTCCAGCTCGGTACTAAGTATTCTGACGCACTGAAAGCATCCGTTCAGGGTGAAGACGGCCGTAACCAGGTGATGAGCATGGGCTGCTACGGTATTGGCATCACTCGCGTGGTGGCGGCAGCCATTGAGCAGAACCATGACGACCGCGGCATCATCTGGCCAGCCGCACTGGCACCTTTTGAGGTGGCAATTCTGCCAATGAACATGCAGAAATCGTTCCGCGTTAAAGAGCTGGCGGAAGAGCTGTATGCCACACTGCGTGCCAAAGGCGTTGACGTTATTCTGGATGACCGTAAAGAGCGTCCGGGCGTAATGTTCGCAGATATGGAACTGATCGGTGTGCCACACACCATCGTCATCGGCGACCGCAATCTCGATAATCAGGAGATTGAATATAAGTCACGTCGTGCTGGTGAGAAGCAGATGATTAAGCAGGACGAAATCGTCGATTTCCTGCTCAAGGCTCTGAATAAGTAAGTTCTTAGCGTTACTCAAATGCCCCGCCTGCGGGGCGTTTTTTATTGTACCTTGCCGCGCATCGATTTGGTCGAACTGCGGCGGGCTTTTCCTTCCAGACGACGCTCTTTCGAAGCCCGTGTCGGCCGCGTGGCGCGCCGGACTTTTTCAACGGTACTCAACTCCCGGATCAAATTGACCAGACGTTGTAGCGCCGCCTCACGATTCATCTCCTGACTGCGGTACTCCTGCGCCTTAATCACCACGACGCCCTCAACAGTAATCAAATGGTGGCTGGCGGTGAGCAACCTCTCTTTATAAAACGCAGGCAGTGAAGAGGCAGCAATATCGAAACGCAGATGGATAGCGGTGCTGGCTTTGTTGACATGTTGTCCGCCTGCGCCCTGAGCACGAATCGCCGTCAGCTCAATCTCACTCTCCGGAATCTCAACCGAACGGGATAGCATAATCATTGGCTTGCTCCCCACACCTTAACCACGTTGACCTCCGATAGCCTGTTCATCAAATTAACCTTTTGTGCTCTGATTCATTCCGCTTCAGACAGCGGAATCTGTCACTTTAGCAGTGTTTCACGCACGGTTCCTGCTTTACACAAGCTGATTTCCTCTAAATGGCTATGATATAGTCGCCAGTTAACCAGAGTATTCATGCTCTGCCGAGGAGGGCCACGTGCAAAATTATTGTGAGTTAGTTCGCCGGAAGTATGCCGAAATCGGCAGCGGGGATTTAGGTTACATACCGGATGCGATTGGCTGCGCATTGAAGGCACTTAATGATGTTGCCGCAAATACTGAGCTAAACTCTTCTGTCAGGGAACAGGCGGCCTATGCCGCTGCTAACTTATTGGTGAGCGACTATGTTGATAAATGAAGCGTACCAACCTATCAATTGCGATGATTACGATAATCTGGAACTCGCCTGCCAGAACAACTGGATGCTTTCGCTGGAAATGAAAGATGGCGAGCAGCTTAAGGCAAAGGCTAAAGAGATCTTTTCACGAAAAAACGTGGAATATCTGGCTATCGATCTCTCTGGTGAATATCGCGAATTACGTCTCGACCATATCGCCAGTTTTACCCATCCAGAGTTGGGTACAGTCGTTGTCAGCGCAGAGTAAAACACGCATCACGGGCGGGACCTTCCCGCCCTGTTAAACCTCAGGGCTGCAACGAACTGTAATATGCCGCCAGATCCGCTATATCGCCGTCACTCAACCCCGCCACAAACGCCTTCATCACCTCAGCCTGACCGCCACTGCGCTCGCCCTTTTTATACGCCTGCAGCGCATGTTCCAGATAAGGTGCGTGCTGCCCGGCCAGATTGGGGTAAAGAGGCACCACCGCTTTCCCCTCTGCGCCATGACAGGCTATGCAACGCCCAGCTTTCTGCGCACCACGCTGCGCATCACCCGCAGCCCACGCCGGTAACACAACCGCCACTAAACAGGCGACAAGCCATTGCTTCATTGTTGTTCTCCTGCGCTGGATGCCCTGTCCCAGACTATCTGCCAGCCCTGCTGATCACTGGCCGCGCCAGCATGGGTAACAAACAGATTCGGAACACAGATCAGCGTCTGGTTATAAAAGATTAACGGCAACCGTTCTCGCTGCCACGGCGGTATCTGTAACTCCTGCCACAGCTTTTTCATTTCCCTTCCACCATGACGCCCCACCGGATGAACGTGACCCTGCGCCTGAAATCGCACGCTGACCTGCTCATCCGGCTGAGGATAGCGCAGCAGGCTTTGCGACTGGCTGGCACGCAGCGTGCCCAGGTTCTGCGGTAACGTCAGCGGCTGGAAGAGATCGAGCCATGCCAGCTCGGTGCCGCGCAATGAACTCAACAACGGCAGCCAGTAGAGTTGCTGACGGTAACGACGGAGTTCAGACTGACCGAATCGCAGCCGGGGCTGCGCGTCCTCCCGACTCACCATCACTTCATCGCGAATGCGTTTAAGCGCGTCACGGGATGGCATCGCTCCCCCCTGCCCGGCAATCCAGCGGCGCAATAACGCATTAGCACGCAGCTCAGTCATGGCCATCAAGGGCGGAAAATGCAGGCTGCCATCTGGCTGGATGAGCTCAGCCAGTTGGCCGGCGAGCAGTTCATCCAGTAACTGCTCCTGCTCACTGCACAACGCCGCACTTCGGGCTGTCGCTTCGGCAAAATGGGGCCAGCGCTGGTATAACTCAGGCAACAGCCGCTGACGGAGGAAATTACGGTCATAGCGTTGATCCTGATTGCTTTCATCCTCAATCCACACCAGCTGATGGGCGTCGGCATAAGTTTCAAGCGACAGTCTCGACTGATTCAGCAGCGGACGTATCAGTTGATGAGAATCCAGCGCACGCACGGCGGGCATCGCCGCCAGCCCGGCCGGACCACTGCCGCGCTTCAGCGCCAGCATAAAAGTTTCACACTGATCGTCGAGGTGCTGCGCGGTGAGTAACACCTCGCCCGGCTGCAGTGCCGCACTCAGTGCCTGATAACGGGCGACGCGGGCAGCGGCTTCAATGCCGTTTTCCCTGCCATCCACCGTGACGCGCAGTACCTCACACGGCAGCTGCCACTGCTCGCATACCGACAGGCAATGTGCTGCCCAGCGGTCAGCATTCGGGCTGAGCCCGTGGTGAACATGCAGCGCCCGCAGATGTGAATGAGAATGCTGCGCCTGCCAGTCGCGAAGCTGATGCAGCAGCACGGTTGAATCGAGTCCGCCACTGAAGGCGACCACCAGCGCGGCATCAGGTTGCAACAGAGCGTCAAAAGCGGGCAAAGGCATGGCAGAATCCAGAAAATCGGGCCACTGCATGTCGCCCGCTGAGTGCGCTATTTTACGCCTGATAAAGCTCCAGCGGCAAACCATCCGGATCGGCAAAAAACGTACACTGTTTACCGGTCAGTTCATCGATGCGAATCGGCTCGCAGATTACGCCTTTACTGGCCAGCGTGGCGACAGCGGCGGCTACATCCGGCACGGTAAAGGCCAGATGACGCAGGCCACACGCTTCAGGATGACTGACACGCGCTGGCGGCTCAGGAAAAGAGAACAGCTCAATGGTATAGCGATCCTGTAAGGCCAGGTCGCCTTTCCAGGAGTCGCGCGCCTCACGGTAATATTCGCCCATCAGACGAAAGCCCAGCACGTCACAATAGAACGCTTTGCTGCGCGGATAGTCGGAAGCGATGATGGCGATGTGGTGAATAGCGGTTAACTGCAACATAGTGAATATCCTGATTCGGGCAGGCTGTCCGCAGAAACCCTGCCGCTGTTGGTCGTTTAAAGGTTTATGCGGGATCGTTTTTCAGCACGCGGACGCGGTACTCGCCTTCTTCCGTCAGGCTGGCACCGTGAATATCCGTTTCGAAACCCGGATAATGCCGGCCAATACTGCACAGCATCAGCAGGAAATCGAGCACGGCACGGCTCTTTTCGGTGATCATCTCTCCCGGCATCACCAGTGGAACGCCTGGTGGATAAGGCAGGATCATGTTGGCTGATACCCGCCCGACCAGTTCACTGAGATCCACCGTTTCGATGTTGCCCTTCACCTGTTGCTGAAACGCCTGATGCGGCGTCATCTTCATTTCGGGCAGCACATCAAACGCCTGCAGCATCAGACGCGGCAAATCGTGATGGCGGATCAGCTGATGGATCCCCTGCGCCAGCGTCTGAATGCGCATATTGCGATAGAAGTCGGGATCTTCGGCATAGAGATCCGGCAGCATATTCTTCACCCGCAGATTGAGATCGTAGGCGCGTTTAAACTCGGTCAGACCGCGCAGTACGCTCATCGCTTTAGTTTTGTCGATGCCGATACTGAACAGGAACAGCAGGTTGTAGGGGCCCGTTTTCTCTACCACGATGCCGCGCTCATCAAGAAACTTCGCCACCAGCGCCGCCGGGATCCCCTCGTCTGCCATCTCTCCCAGCTCGCTCATACCCGGCGTCAGGATAGTGACTTTGATCGGATCGAGGTACATGTGATCGCGATCGGCCTGAGTAAATCCGTGCCACTCTTCTTCACCGGGCTGGATCGCCCAGCACTGCGCTTCGTCGATCTGTTCCGGCTGCCAGATATCGAAGAACCAGCTGTCGGACTCTTCGCGCAGGCGCTGGATCTCACGACGAAAATGCAGCGCGCGCTCCACCGAGCGATTGATCAGTCGCTTGCCGGGATTACCGCGCAGCATCGCCGCAGCGGTTTCAATCGAAGAGACAATGGCGTAATTAGGCGAAGTGGTGGTGTGCATCATGTAGGCTTCGTTAAACGTCTGTTCGTCGTAGTCGCCTTTAATGTGAATCATGGACGCCTGCGAAAACGCCGCCAGCAATTTGTGGGTCGATTGCGTTTCATACACCACTTTTCCGGGTATGCGGTCACCACTCATACCGCTTTTACCGGCGTAGATCGGATGGAAATTAGTGTAAGGCACCCAGGCGGAATCGAAATGAATCGACGGCACATCCAGCGTCTCTTTGATGTACTGGGTGTTGTAGAGCAGACCATCGTAAGTGGAGTTGGTAATCACCGCATGAACCGGCCAGGTGCCGCGCTCTGTCGTCGCCACCTTCTGCGTTATACTCCCGCGGGTAAATTCATGCTTCGGGATACCACCGAGAATCCCCAGCGCATTGCGCGTCGGCTTCAGCCAGATCGGAACCAGATCGCTCATCATCAGCAGATGAGTTAGCGACTTGTGGCAGTTACGATCGATCAACACGGTGCTGCCCGCAGGTGCGGCATACATGCCGACAATTTTGTTCGACGTTGAGGTGCCGTTGGTCACCATGTAACTCTGCTCGGCGCCAAAAGTGCGAGCGATGTACTCTTCGGCTTCAAGATGCGGACCCGTGTGATCCAGCAGCGAACCCAGCTCAGTAACGGAAATTGAGATGTCTGACTTCAGGGTATTGGCCCCGAAGAAATCATAAAACAGGCAGCCTACCGGGCTCTTCTGAAACGCGGTGCCCGCCATATGTCCCGGCGTACAGAAGGTGTACTTGCCCTCTTTCACATAGGTGAACAGCGCTTTAGTCAGCGGTGGCGTAATGTGGTCGAGATAGTCATCGGTATACTGCCGGATGTGCAGCGCAATATCGTCGGCAGCATTCAGCGCATACTCAAAAAAGTGCAGCGGCATGCGCATCTCATTGATGCTGATGTCCATCTGCGAGTGGGTGTTGATAAAGGCATACAGTGGCAGGTATTCGTTGAGCTGATTAATCTCACCGCACAGTTCCGGACTGTTGTGCGTGTCCCAGTCGAAGATGACACCGCTGATACGCGGATTGTGTTCGATCAGTTTAAGCAAATCGTCACTGTTTTTCGGGTAAAGCAGCTGGAAGCCTTGCAGATTTAACGCCGCGTCGAGTTCGCGTAACGGTTCATCTTTGTAAAACACGCCGTGCGCGCCCATGATCGCCAGAATATTCAATGCCCATCTCCGTGATTGTTGTGCAACCGGACAAGCATAACCGCTAACCAGGGGAAGGTGTAGCAAGGGGACGATCGGATGAGACTGAAAGGCCTCGGACAGGATGCAGAGAAAAACGGCGGCATAAAAAAAAGCGGACCGGAGTCCGCTTTTGTTGATGAGGCTAGGCTAAATCAGGCGTAGCCGTAGCTCATCAGGCGCTGATAACGACGATCCAGCAGCTCTTCAGTGCTTAATCCATCGAGATCGGCCAGGTCAGCCAGCAGCTGCTGCTTAAGTGACTGCGCCATATCAACCGGACGGCGATGTGCGCCACCCAGCGGCTCAGGGATCACTGAGTCAATCAGCTTCAGCTCTTTCAGACGGTGAGCGGTAATGCCCATCGCTTCAGCAGCCAGCGGCGCTTTGTCTGCGCTTTTCCATAGAATGGAGGCACAGCCTTCCGGCGAGATCACTGAATAGGTGCTGTACTGAAGCATATTCACTTTATCGCCCACGCCAATCGCCAGCGCACCACCGGAACCGCCCTCTCCAATCACCGTACAGATGACCGGTACTTTCAGGCCAGACATTTCACGCAGGTTACGGGCGATCGCTTCAGACTGCCCACGCTCTTCCGCGCCCACGCCAGGATACGCACCCGGTGTGTCGATGAAGGTGATGATTGGCATTTTGAAACGCTCAGCCATCTCCATCAGGCGCAGCGCTTTGCGATAGCCTTCCGGTGCAGGCATGCCGAAATTACGGCGAATCTTCTCTTTGGTTTCACGGCCTTTCTGGTGCCCGATGATCATCACCGGACGTCCATCAAGACGCGCAATCCCGCCCACAATCGCTTTGTCATCCGCATAAGCACGGTCGCCTGCCAGCTCATCGAAATCGTCGAAGGCATTGCGAACGTAGTCAAACGTGTAAGGACGTAACGGATGACGCGCCAGTTGAGCAATCTGCCAGGCGCCCAAATCGGCGAAAATTTTACGGGTCAACTCAACGCTTTTCTCACGCAGACGCTGAACTTCTTCATCCAGATTAACGTGTTTATCATCCTGACGACCAATTGAGGTCAGCGAATCGATCTTCGCTTCCAGTTCTGCAATTGGCTGTTCAAAATCCAGGTAATTAAGACTCATAATGTTCCTGTTCTAGTCAAACTCCAGTTCCACCTGCTCCGATCCAATCAACGAGCGCAGATCGTTAAGTAAACGATCGCTGGGCGAAACTCGCCACGCTGCACCAAAGCGCAGCTTCGCTCGCGCGTCGGCTCTCTGATAGTAGAGATTCACCGGAATAGTCCCTGATCGATGAGGTTCCAGGGACTGACGGAGCCGGTTTAATAGCTGGTCATCAATTTGCCTGTCCGTCAGCGAGATAGCAAGTCCGCGCGCGTATTTTTCGCGAGCTTCGTCGATGTCCATGACTTCACGAGCGGTCATTTTAAGCCCACCACTGAAGTCATCAAAGCTGACCTGTCCGCTAACGATCAGGATTCGGTCTTTCTCCAGCAACTGCTGGTATTTATCTAACGCATCGGTAAATAACATCACCTCAAGACGACCGGAGCGATCGTCAAGAGTACAGATACCAATTCGGTTGCCGCGTTTGGTGACCATTACCCGTGCGGCGATCACCAGACCGGCCGCCACTGTAATTTTACCCCGATCGGTTGGATGCATATCTTTCAGCCGCACCCCGCCAACGTAACGCTCAATTTCTTTCAGATACTGGTTAATCGGATGGCCCGTAAGGTATAGCCCCAGCGTTTCCCGCTCGCCATCCAGCTGCACCTGTTCAGGCCATGGCGTGACGCTGGCATACGACTTCTCAACCTGCTCCGGCTCTTCCGCCAGCACGCCAAACATATCCGCCTGGCCAATCGCTTCGGCTTTCGCATGCTGATCGGCGGCTTTTAACGCGTCACTGAGTGAACTCATCAGCGCCGCACGATGCGGTCCAAGGCGATCAAATGCCCCGGACATGATCAGCTTCTCCATCACCCGACGGTTGATCTTTTTGGTGTCGGTACGGGCGCAGAGATCAAACAGCTCGCGGAAATAGCCGCCTTCATTACGGGCATCAATGATTGCTTCGATCGGGCCTTCACCCACGCCTTTGATCGCGCCGATTCCGTAGACGATCTCACCCGCGTCATTGACGTGGAAGGGATAAAGACCAGAGTTAATATCGGGCGGCAGGACTTTCAGCCCCATCCGCCAGCACTCATCGACCAGACCAACCACTTTCTCGGTGTTATCCATATCGGCGGTCATTACCGCCGCCATGAACTCTGCCGGATAGTGCGCTTTCAGCCACAGCGTCTGGTAGGAAACCAGTGCGTAAGCCGCAGAGTGTGACTTGTTAAAGCCATAACCTGCAAATTTTTCTACCAGATCGAAGATCTTCATCGACAGTTCGCCGTCGATACCCATGCTTTCGGCGCCGTCACGGAATACGGAACGCTGTTTGGCCATCTCTTCGGGTTTCTTTTTACCCATGGCGCGACGCAGCATATCTGCACCACCCAGGGTGTAACCGGAGAGAACCTGGGCAATCTGCATCACCTGTTCCTGATAGAGGATGATGCCGTAGGTTGGCTCCAGCACTGGCTTCAGACTTTCGTGCTGCCACTGGATATCAGGATAAGAGATCGCTTCACGGCCATGTTTACGGTCAATGAAGTTATCTACCATGCCCGACTGTAGTGGACCGGGACGGAACAGCGCCACCAGTGCGATCATATCTTCAAAGCAGTCAGGCTTCAGACGCTTAATCAGATCTTTCATGCCGCGCGATTCAAGCTGGAATACCGCAGTGGTTTCCGAGCGCTGTAGCATGTCGAAACTTTTCTTATCATCCAGCGGGATAGAAGCGATGTCGATCGGCTCCAGACCCTGTTTTTCCCGGCGCGGATTGATCATCTTCAGTGCCCAGTCGATGATCGTCAGCGTACGCAACCCCAGGAAGTCGAACTTCACCAGGCCAGCATATTCCACGTCATTTTTATCGAACTGGGTGACCGGGAACTGCCCATGCTCATCGCAGTAGAGCGGCGCAAAATCGGTGATCTTCGTGGGCGCAATGACCACGCCACCTGCATGTTTACCCGCGTTTCGCGTAACCCCTTCCAGCTTACGCGCCATGTCGATCAGCGCTTTAACCTCTTCATCTGCGTCATACATCGCAGGAAGCTGCGGTTCAGCGATAAACGCTTTTTCCAGCGTCATGCCGGGATCGGGCGGTATCAGTTTTGAAATGCGATCGACAAAGCCGTAAGGATGACCCAGCACACGGCCCACATCGCGGATGACCGCTTTGGCCGCCATGGTGCCGAAGGTAATAATCTGGGAAACCGCTTCACGTCCATACATATCTGCGACGTGTTCGATCACCTGATCGCGCTTCTCCATGCAGAAGTCGACGTCAAAGTCGGGCATCGAGACACGTTCCGGGTTCAGAAAACGTTCGAACAGCAGGTCAAATTCCAGCGGATCGATATCGGTGATTTTCAGCGCATAGGCCACCAATGAACCAGCACCGGAGCCACGACCCGGCCCGACCGGCACGCCGTTATCTTTGGACCACTGGATGAACTCCATTACGATCAGGAAGTAACCAGGGAATCCCATCTGGTTAATAACGGTGAGCTCAATCTCCAGACGCTCATCATATTCCGGACGTTTATCCAGACGTTCAGCTTCGTCCGGGAACAGGAACGCCAGACGCTCTTCCAGGCCCTCACGGGATTTCACCACCAGATAATCTTCAGTAGTCATGTCGCCGGTCGGGAACTGCGGCAGGAAATACTCGCCCAGTCGCACCGTCACATTACAACGCTTAGCAATCTCTACGCTGTTTTCAAGCGCTTCCGGGATGTCCGAAAACAGCTCACACATCTCCTCTTCGCTGCGCATATATTGCTGAGGACTGTAGTTGCGCGGACGCTTGGGATCATCCAGCGTATAGCCATCATGAATGGCAACGCGAATTTCATGCGCATCGAAGTCTTCTGCATTGATAAAACAGACTTCATTGGTGGCAACGACCGGTATTCCCTCTGCGATCGCCAGTTCAACTGCCGCATGCAGATAGCTCTCTTCGTCCTGACGACCGGTACGAATCAGCTCCAGATAATAGCGGTCGGGAAAATGCTGCTGATAAAACGAAAGACACTGCGAAACCAGGGCATTGTTACCGCGCAACAGGCTGCGACCCACATCACCACGGCGTCCACCCGACAGCAGAATTAATCCTTCCTGCAATTCAATCAGCCAGTCGCGATCAATGATGGGGCCGTCGACGCCATAACCACGCTGATAGGCGCGGGAGATCAGCAGCGTCAGATTCTGATATCCAATATTGCTGGATGCCAGCACGGTAAGCTGTGTCAGTTCATCGCCCATCAGCTCACTGGCAACGTTGAAATCAGCACCAATGACCGGCTTTATCCCTGCGCTGTGTGCACCACCGTAAAATTTCACCAGGCCACAGAGGTTAGTGAAGTCGGTAATCGCTATCGCAGGCATGCCAAGGGCTGCCGCCTTCTTGATCAACGGCCCGGTTTTCGCCAGGCCATCAACCATAGAATAGTCACTGTGGACACGCAGATGTATAAAACGGGGTTCAGCCATATCAGTTTCCGGTTAAAACAGCGTCAGGCTATTAAAGCGTAAGGGTCTGGCGGGCAGCCAGTACTTCAGCATCGAGCAGCGCATTGCGTACGGGCGCAAAACTGCGACGGTGGTGCGGCGTGACGCCATATTGCGTCAGTTTTTCCATATGCAGCGCCGTCGGATAACCTTTGTGCTGCGCAAAACCATACTGCGGGAACAGCAGGTCCAGTTCGGCCATTTCACGATCACGCGATACTTTGGCGATGATCGATGCCGCACTGATTTCGGCAATCAGGCTATCCCCTTTGACGACGGCCTGAGAAGGCATAGCCAGTGCCGGACAACGATTTCCATCAATCAACACATAGTCGGGCTGAATACTCAGGCCAGCAACGGCGCGCTGCATCGCCAGCATGGTAGCGTGCAGAATGTTGAGCTGATCGATTTCTTCGGGTTCTGCGCGCCCCAGACTCCATGCCAGCGCTTTCTCTTTGATTTCGTCGTACAAGGCCAGGCGGCGTTTTTCCGACAGCTTCTTCGAGTCAGCCAGGCCGGTAATCGGGTTTGCCGGATCGAGGATCACAGCAGCAGTGACCACCGCGCCGACCAGCGGACCGCGACCCACTTCGTCCACTCCGGCAATCAGTCTGGCGACAGGATAGATAAAATCAGGCATTCACCAGCTCCAGTACCGCATCCGCTGCCTGCTCATCGGCGTTCCAGCGGATCTGTTGATGTAATTCATGAAACGTCTGCAGCAATGTTTCGCGCTCGGGTCCGGTATGCAACAGCGGATCTAATGCCGCGGCCAGGGCTTCAGGCTGGCACTCATCCTGCAGTAACTCTTTGACCAGCTCTCGCCCTGCCAGCAGGTTTGGCAGCGAGACGTAAGGCGTTTTCACCAGCCGTTTAGCCAGCCAGAAAGTGGCCGGCTTCATGCGATACCCGACGACCATGGGGCATTTTGCCAGCATGCACTCCAGTGCGGCAGTACCGGACGCCAGGAGTGCGGCATCGCTCGCAATCATTGCTTCACGTCCCTGACCATCCAGCAGATGCATCGGCAGCTCGGGAGCGACTTCGGCTTTGATCTTCTCAAACTGTTCGCGGCGACGCGCGTTAACCAGCGGCACCACAATTTCCAGCGCCGGATAGTGACGACGCAACAATTGAGCGGTTTTAAGGAAATCAGCGCTGAGCATTTCCACTTCCGCACCCCGGCTGCCGGGCAGCAGGGCCAGACAGAGCGCATCATCGGCAATGCTGAGATGACGGCGTGCAGCCAGTTTATCAGGTTGCAGCGGCATCGCATCCGCCATGGTGTGACCGATAAAGCGGCAGGGAACGTTATAGCGATCGTAGAAGGCTTTTTCAAACGGCAGGAAGGCGAGCACCAGATCGGTGTTACGACCAATCTTAAACACGCGTTTTTGACGCCATGCCCACACTGATGGACTGACATAGTGGATAGTGCGAATGCCCGTTTGTTTGAGATTGCCTTCCAGCGTGATATTAAAATCGGGCGCATCAATGCCGACAAAGACATCAGGTCTGAGTTCGGTAAAGCGCTGCGTGAGATCACGGCGGATTGTCAGCAGACGTCGCAGGCGACCCAGCACCTCAACGATGCCCATTACCGCCAGCTCCTCCATCTCATACCAGGCTTCACACCCTTCTGCCTGCATCAGTGGCCCCGCCACGCCGACAAAGCGTGCATCAGGGTGGCGGGTTTTGAGGGCTCGAATCAGACCTGCACCAAGAATATCGCCGGAGGTTTCTCCGGCGACCAGGGCAATCGTTAAAGGACGCGCTGACATGGTATTAACGAATTAATCCACGAGTTGAACGGGTGAAGAAGTCGTAGAAAGGCTGCACTTCGCTGTGCTGCTGCGCGATGGCTTCGATCTCAGGCTTCACTTCTTCAAGCGTTCTGCCGCTGCGATAGAGCAGCTTGTAGGCATTGCGAATCGCGTGCAACGACTCTTTACTGAAGCCACGGCGTTTAAGACCTTCGATATTGATCCCGAACGGCGTAGCGTGGTTGCCTTGCGCAATAACGTAAGGTGGCACATCCTGCGCCACGCCGGAACAGCCACCTACCATCACGTGAGCACCGATGATGCACCACTGATGTACCGCTGTCATGCCGCCAATAATGGCGAAATCATCGACCGTGACATGGCCACCCAGGGTAGCGTTGTTGGCGAAGATACAGCGGTTTCCAATCACGCAGTCATGCGCGATGTGGACATTCACCATCAGCAGATTATCGCTGCCCACAGTGGTGACATGGCCACCCTGAGTGGTGCCGCGATGAATCGTCACGCTTTCACGGATGCGGTTGCGATCTCCGATCTCTACCCGTGTTGGCTCACCGGCATATTTCAGATCCTGATTCACTTCGCCAATCGAGGCGAACTGATAGATCTGATTATCTTTACCGATACGCGTGTGGCCGTTTACCACAACGTGTGACTTCAGTACCGTTCCCTCACCGATCTCAACATTCGCGCCAATAAAGCAAAACGGGCCAATGTGAACACGGGCGCCAATGACAGCGCCCTCTTCGATGACAGAACTGGGATGGATAGTGGCTGTTGGATCAATCACGAATTATGCCTCCCGGCTGCGGGCACACATCATAGTCGCTTCACAAACGATTTTACCGTCGACAGTCGCCACGCCTTTAAAGCGAGTCAGACCACGGCGGGTTTTCTCGAAAGTGACTTCCATGATCATTTGGTCACCTGGTACCACAGGGCGCTTGAAGCGGGCACTGTCGATACCGGCAAAGTAATAGAGTTCGCCTGGCTCCAGTTTACCTACGCTTTTAAACGCCAGAATACCGGTAGCCTGCGCCATCGCTTCCAGGATCAGAACGCCAGGAAAAATCGGTTTACCAGGGAAGTGCCCCTGGAAAAAC
>Ga0308167_1002674_pt1 | contig 15887 bp, 13 predicted proteins | sample PhyCR1_2_FD_202138 | JGI IMG/M metagenome (GOLD analysis project Ga0308167, IMG submission 202138) | Phyllosphere microbial communities from UC Gill Tract Community Farm, Albany, California, United States - DLSLRC.R1 | ecosystem: Host-associated > Plants > Phyllosphere > Unclassified | place... | reverse complement strand
AGGTCGGTGAGGCCCGGGCCGGGCACGGTCGTGCCGAGCTCGCCGCGGACGTTGTCGGGGGTCTGACCGTGTCTGATGAGGTAGAGGCGCATGGCTCACCACCCTACGGACGGCCGCCGACACCGCCCCGGGCGCGGGTCAGCCGGCGAGCACCGCGTCGGCGCGCTCGCGGGTGGCACGGACCAGCGCGGCCGAGCGCTCGTCGGGGCCGGCCGCCCAGGCGCGCGCCGCCTCCTCGGCCATGCCGTGCCGCACGTGCCGCGCGACGAGGCGTCGCAGCCGCTCGACCTGCGGCACCTCCACCCACCAGGCGAGGTCGAGCTCGGCGCGGGCGCTCCGCCACGGCTCCTGGTCGACGAGCAGGTAGTTGCCCTCCACGATCACCACCTCGACGTCGGGGGCGACCTCGATCGAGCCGGCGACCGCCTCCTCGAGGCCCCTGACGTAGTCGGGAGCCCAGACCGTCTCGTCGGGCTCGACCTGTCGGATGCGGCGGAGGAGCGCGAGCCAGCCCGTCCCGTCGAACGTGTCGATCGCGCCCTTGCGGTCGAGCCGACCCAGGCGGGCCAGGGTCGCGCCGGCGAGGTGGAAGCCGTCCATGGGCACGACGACGGCCGAGCACCCGGTCGTGAGCAGCGCCTCGGCCAGCACCGTCGCCGTCGTGCTCTTGCCGCTGCCGGGCTCGCCCGCGAGGCCGACCACGACGCGACGGCCTGTCTCAGCCCTCAGTCCGACGACGATCTGGACAGCGTCGCCGACGGCGAGCGGCTCAGGACTCGGGGTCGGCGAGCCTGACTGCGGCGTCACGGGGCGGGCCGGCTGCGGTCAGGCGCCGGGCGTGGGCGTCGCGCGCCGCGCCGAGATCGCCTTGCGGAGCACGGTGATCAGGATCGGCAGCACGGAGACGAGCACGATCACGATCGCCCAGACGTCGATGTGGTCGGCGATGATCGGCACGCCGCCGAGCAGCGAGCCGAGCACCGTGAGGCCCACGGCCCAGAGGAACGCGCCGATGACGTTGAACGCGAGGAACGCCGGGTAGCGGTAGCCGGCCGTGCCCGCGGCGAGCGGGACGTAGGTGCGGACGATCGGCACGAAGCGGCCGAGGATGAGCGAGAGGCCGCCGTACTTGGCGAAGAACGCCTCGGCCTTGGCGAGGTGGGCCGTCTTCAGCACCCGCGCGTCGGGCGTGAACCAGCGCCGGCCGAAGCGGTTGCCGAGGAAGTACCCCACCTGGTCGCCGAGGAACGCGGCGGCGAAGGCGCAGAGGGCGATCAGCCAGACCGGCAGCTCGAGGGCCTCGTGCAGCAGACCTGCCGTGAACAGCAGCGAGTCGCCCGGCAGGAACGGGAACAGTACGCCCGACTCGATGAACACCATCAGCGAGATGCCCGCGAGCGCCCAGGGGCCCAGCGCCGGCAGCAGCGCCTCGGGGTCGAAGAGCAGGAAGCCGCCGGAGGCGAGGGGCAGGGAGGCGAGGAGGGTGGCTGTCGTCACCGGGCGAGTGTAACGACAGCCGCCTCCGGCCTGCCTCCTCCCCCGGTGGTCGCAGGCCGCCGTCCGCGGGTGTCGTCCGGTCGGCGGATGTCGGCGGCCGTGCCCCTCTCCTAGTCTCGACGCAGGTCGGCAGCCCCCGCACGCGACGATGCGTGCCCGGGGCGACGACACCCGCACGACGACGAGAGGCACCCCCATGATCGAAGCTCGATCACTCACGAAGAGATACGGCTCGAAGGTGGCGCTCGACGACGTCAGCTTCACCGTGCGACCCGGCGTCGTCACGGGGTTCCTCGGCCCCAACGGCGCGGGCAAGTCGACCACGATGCGCATGATCGTCGGGCTCGACCGGCCCACCTCCGGCTCGGTCACCGTCAACGGCCGTCCCTACGCCGACCACCGCGCGCCGCTCCGTGAGGTCGGCGTGCTGCTCGACGCGAAGGCCGTGCACAGCGGCCGCAGCGCCCACGACCACCTCCTGGCCATGGCCGCCACGCACGGCATCGGCAAGGCCCGCGTCCGCGAGGTCATCGCCCTGACCGGCCTCGAGTCCGTCGCGAAGAAGCGCGTCGGCGGCTTCTCGCTCGGCATGGGCCAGCGCCTCGGCATCGCCGCAGCGCTGCTCGGCGACCCGGCGACCCTGATCTTCGACGAGCCCGTCAACGGCCTCGACCCCGAGGGCGTGGTGTGGGTGCGGACCCTCGCCCGCCACCTCGCCAGCGAGGGACGCACCGTCTTCCTCTCGTCGCACCTCATGAGCGAGATGGCACAGACCGCCGACCACCTCATCGTCCTCGGCCGGGGCCGTGTCCTGGCCGACGCCCCCGTCAGCAGCGTGATCGCCCAGGCGTCCGGCGACGGCGTGCGCGTGCGCAGCCCGCACCTCGCCCAGCTGTCCGACCTGCTCCGCAGCCGCACCGAGGTCGTCGTGACGACGACCGAGGACGGCGCGCTCGACCTCCGGGGCGTCACCGCCGCACAGGTCGGCGAGGCTGCAGCTGCCCAGGGCATCGTGCTGCACGAGCTCACGCCGATGGTCCGATCGCTGGAGGAGGCCTACATGACCCTCACCCAGGACTCGGTCGAGTACCACGCAGGAGGCACAGCCCCCGCAGCCCCCGCAGGAGGCGCCCCCGCGGCCGCCGACGCCGCATCCGCCACGACGTCGGGAGCGACGCGATGACCACGACCACCACGCCCCGCCCGACGACCCACGCCCACACGGCGGGCTCGGGGGTCTCGTTCGGCCACGTGCTCCGCTCGGAGTGGATCAAGCTCCGCAGCCTCCGCTCGACCGCCTGGTGCTTCGCGGTCATCGCCGTGCTGCTGATCGGCTTCGCCGCCCTCGGCGCCGCGCTGTCGTCGGTCTTCGCCGGCGGTGCGTCGACGCCGGAGCAGCAGCAGTCCATCGCGGTGACGATCATCACCTTCGGGTCGCCGTTCGCCCAGCTGGTCGCCGCAGTGCTGGGTGCACTCGTCATCACCGGCGAGTACGGCACCGGCATGGTCCGCTCCACCTTCACGGCGGTCCCCCGCCGCACCGCGGCCCTCGTCGCCAAGGTCGTGCTGATCGGCGGGAGCACCTTCGTGGTCTCGCTCGTCGCGATCGCGATCGCCCTCCTGGTGGCCACGCCGCTCCTGGCGGGGCAGGACGTCGACGTCGACCTCGCCGACGGTCGGCTCTGGGTCTCCGTCGTCGGCGCCGCCGCGGCCGTCGCCTTCACCGCGATGATCTCGTTCGGCCTCGGTGCCATCATCCGGAACGGGGCTGCAGGCATCGCCGCCGCCATCGGCGTCGTCTTCGTGCTGCCGATCATCTTCACGATCGCGCAGGGCCTCATCGCCAAGGGCTGGATCTACACGCTGAACGAGTTCACGCCGCCCCAGGCCGCGACCCGCCTCTACGACTACCCGCTCGACGGCACCTCGATGCTCACGATGCCGGGCGTCGACGGCTCGCTCGTGCTCGAGCCGTGGCAGGCGCTGCTCGTGCTGGTCGGCTGGGTCGTGGTGCTGTTCGCGATCGCGCTCGCCCTCGTGAAGCGACGCGACGTCTAGTCCGCAGCCGCGCCTCCTCGGCGGCAGGGGCCGATGCGACCACCCGGTCGCGTCGGCCCCTCGCCTCGTCCCCCTCGGATCGGGAATGAACGACGCCTGTCGAACGCTGCACCGGTGTCTCGACGGCGAGACACCGCCACCCGCCACCCGCCAGCCCCTCCAGGGAGATCACATGACGAGCGACACCGCCGCGTCCACCGCCGCCGACACCGGCTCGGTCGGCACGACCCCCGACGGCGACGACGCAGCCCTCGCGGCCCGCAACAAGCTCGTCATCGGCCTGCTGCTGGTCAGCGCCTTCGTCGTCATCCTCAACGAGACGATCATGGGCGTGGCCCTGCCGAGCCTGACCCGCGACCTCGACATCACCGTCACGGCCGGCCAGTGGCTGACGACCGGCTTCATGCTGACGATGGCGGTCGTCATCCCGATCACCGGGTTCCTGCTGCAGCGCTTCAACACGCGCCCGGTCTTCATCACGGCGATGAGCCTGTTCAGCCTCGGCACCGCCATCTCGGCGATCGCGCCCGGCTTCGGCGTGCTGCTGCTCGGCCGTGTCGTCCAGGCGTCCGGCACGGCGATCATGATGCCGCTGCTGATGACGACGGTGCTCACGCTCGTGCCCGCCGCCACGCGCGGACGCACGATGGGCAACATCTCGATCGTCATCTCGGTCGCGCCCGCGATCGGGCCGACCATCTCGGGGATCATCCTCAGCGTCTTCGAGTGGCGCTTCATGTTCATCCTCGTGCTGCCCATCGCGCTGGGCGCCCTCGCGCTCGGCGCCGCGCGCGTCAAGAACGTCACCACCCCCCGCACGGTGCCGCTCGACGTCTTCTCGGTGATCCTGTCCGCCTTCGCGTTCGGCGGCATCGTGTTCGGGCTCAGCTCGATCGGCGAGGGCGCCGAGGCGGCCGTGCCGGCCTGGCTGCCGATCGGCGTCGGGGTCGTCGCCCTGCTCGCGTTCGTCCTGCGCCAGCGCGCGCTCCAGCGTGACGACAAGGCGCTGCTCGACCTCCGCACCTTCTTGTCGCGCACCTTCACCACGTCGGTCCTCGTGCTCGGCGTCGGCATGATCGCCCTCTTCGGCACCCTGATCGTGCTGCCGATCTACCTGCAGAACGTCCACGGCCTCGACCCGCTGGCGACCGGCCTGCTCCTGCTGCCCGGCGGCCTGCTGCAGGGCGTGCTCTCGCCGATCGTCGGCCGGATCTTCGACAAGCACGGCCCGACCGTGCTGCTCGTGCCCGGCACGATGCTCGTCAGCGCTGTGCTGTGGTTCCTCTCGACCGTGTCCGAGTCGACGCCCATCCCGATGGTGCTCGGCGCGCACGTCGCCCTCAGCGTCGGCCTCGCGCTGATGTTCACGCCGCTCTTCACGTCGGGCCTGGGCTCGCTGCCCGGCCGTCTCTACTCGCACGGCTCGGCGATCGTCGGCACGGTGCAGCAGGTCGCGGGCGCGGCCGGCACCGCCGTGTTCGTGACCGTCATGACGCTGGCCACCGTGTCCGCGGCGAGCGGCGGGGCGGGCGACATCGCCGCCGCGAGCGCCGGCGTCCGCGCCGCGTTCCTGGTGGGCGCGATCATCTCGCTCTTCGCCGTGGTCGGCGCTTTCTTCGTCCGCCGGCCCCCGGTGACCGAGGGCGCCGAGCCGATCGTCGCGCACTAGCCGCACCTCCCCCACGACCGCCCTCCCCGACCACCGGGGAGGGCGGTCGTGCGTCCGGCGCCGGGAGTACCGTCGCCGGTGTTCGTGCATCCTCTGCACGGATGCACACCGCGCACAGGGGAGATCACCATGAGCAGCTCGACGTCGACCACGGCCCGAGGAGGCGGCGGCAGCGTCCGCAGCCTGGTCCCGGCCCGCATGGACCGCCTCCCGTGGACCAAGTTCCACTGGACGATCGTCGTCGGGCTCGGCTTCTCGTGGGTGCTGGACGGCCTCGAGATCCAGATCGTCGCCTCCGCCGGGTTCCAGGCCGACCTCGGCCTGACCGCCGCGCAGGTCGGCTACCTCGGCACGATCTACCTGCTCGGCCAGGTGGCAGGCGCCCTGGTGTTCGGCCGGCTGAGCGACACGCTCGGCCGCAAGAAGCTCTTCATCCTCACGTTGGCCATCTACCTGGTCGCGAGCGGGCTGGCCGGCCTGTCGCCGAGCTTCGCGTTCCTGGCGGTCTTCCGGTTCGTCGCCGGCATGGGCATCGGCGGCGAGTACGCCGCGATCAACTCGGCCATCGACGAGATCATCCCGTCGCGCTACCGCGGCCGCGTCGACATCGCCATCAACGGCACCTACTGGGGCGGCGCGGCCCTCGGCTCGGCCGCCAACCTCTTCTTGCTGAACACCGACTACTTCGCGGAGAACGTCGGCTGGCGCATCGGCTTCTTCATCGGCCCGGTGCTCGGGCTGATCATCATCTACCTGCGCCGGCACATCCCCGAGAGCCCCCGCTGGCTGATGACCCACGGCCGAGAGGAGGAGGCGGAGGCGACGGTCACCGACATCGAGCACCGCGTCGAGGCCGAGGGGCGCACCCTCGAGCCGGTCAGCGACGACCAGGCGCTCGAGGTGACCGACCAGGGCCGGATCCCGTTCAGCGTCATCGTCCGCACCCTGGTCAAGGACTACCCGAAGCGCACCCTGGTCGCCGCGACGATGATGATCACCCAGTCGTTCCTCTACAACGCGATCTTCTTCACCTACGCGCTCGTGCTGCAGAACTTCTACGGCACGGACCCGGCGTCGACGCAGTACTTCTTCTTCCCGTTCGCGATCGGCAACCTGCTCGGGCCGCTGCTGCTCGGCCACCTCTTCGACACGTGGGGCCGCCGCCAGATGATCCTCCTGACCTACGGGGTCTCGGCGGTCGTCCTGGCCGTGTCGGCCGTGCTGTTCCACATGGACGTCCTGAGCGCGACGACCCAGACCGTGTTCTGGTGCGTGTCGTTCTTCTTCGCGTCGGCGGGCGCCTCCTCGGCCTACCTCACGGTGAGCGAGATCTTCCCGCTCGAGCTGCGCGGCCAGGTGATCGGCTACTTCTTCGCCCTCGGCCAGATCGCCGGCGCGGTCGCCCCGACCCTCTACGGCTCGCTGATCGGCGACGGCACCGATCGCGGGCCTCTGACGGCGGGGTACTTCCTCGGCGCGGGCATCATGCTCGTGGGAGGCGTGATCGCGTTCGTCTTCGGGGTGTCGGCCGAGCGGAAGTCGCTCGAGTCGATCACGAGCCCGTTGTCGGTCGTGACGCCGGGCAAGGGCGGTGGCGGCAAGCCCTGACGAGGCGAGCAGCGGCCTCTCGGGGCCGCAGCCCGCAGCCCTCAGGGCGCGGGCTGCGGCACGCTGACCGCCGGCGGCACCGCGGCCAGGTCGGACAGCAGACCGATGTCGACGAGCACCACCTCGCCGGCGAGCGAGGCGGCGGGCTCGATCAAGAGCCCGGCCTTGTGGGCGCCGAAGGTGACGGTCAGGGTCGCGGGCAGCACAGTCGGCTCGGGCACGGCACCGTCGTCCGGGCCGATGCCGCTCGGCACGTCGACCGCGACGACGGGCGGGCCGTCGGCGGCCGTGACCCAGGGCAGCAGCGCCGCGACGACGTCACGGGCCGGGCCTCGCAGGGCCGGGTCGGCGCTCGTGCCGGTGCCGAGCACGCCGTCGAGGAGGACGGCCGCGCCCGACTCGCGGAGCCGGGCGCCCGCCTCCTCGACGGTCGACCACCGGGCCGCGTCGTCGACGACGGCACCGGAGGCGCGGGCCGCGGCGAGCCCCGCCTCGTGCAGCCGGCTGCCGGTCGGGACGACCGTGACGGCGCAGCCCGTGTCGGCGAGCAGGGCGCCGGCGAACAGCGCGTCGCCGCCGTTGCTGCCGCTGCCGACGAGCAGCACGACGGGCGCAGGCCAGCGGTCCCTGGCACGCAGCAGCCCCTCCACCTCGTGCGCGAGCCCTGCGCTCGCCCGCTGCATCAGCGGCTCGCCCGCGTCGAGGTGCGGCTGCTCGGCCGCCTTCACCTGTGCGGCAGTCCACCCGTCGATCATCGCTCCATCGTGCCCGCGCGCCGCCGGCCCCGCCCGTACCTCCCGTGCCGGCCTCAGTGCCGCGTGCCTGCCGTAGACGACGTCGGCGCGGCTGGGCGCGGCTGGGCGCGGCGCGGCGGGCGGCGGGGCGGAGCGGGACGTGTCGAGGAATCAGGTGACGGGCGACGACGGGCCCGGGGCGGGGCAGCCCCGGGCAGCTCGGCGACGACGACACCTGAGTCGTCGACGCGGCGCCGCGCTGCCAGACTGGTCCGATGCGCGACCACGTCCAGAACCCCGTCGACGGCACCGAGATCGCGTACGAGGTCGCGGGCGAGGGGCCGCCCCTGCTGCTCGTGCACGGCTCGGGCCTGTCGCGCGGCGCGTGGCGCGGTCTCGGCTACCTGCGCGACCTCGAGCGCGACTTCACCGTCGTCGCCCTCGACCTGCGCGGCCACGGGCGGAGCGGTGCGCCGCACGACGCCGCCTCGTACGACATGTCCCTGCACCGCGGCGACGTCGCGGCCGTCCTCGCCGCGACGGGCCTCGCGCCGGTCCACGTCGTCGGCTACTCGTTCGGCGCCCGCGTCGGCCTGTCGATCGCCGCGCACGAGCCCGAGCTGCTCCGCACCCTGACCACGATCGGCGGCAGCTGGGCCCCGATGAACGGCAACATCGGCGCCACGTTCGCCCCGGACTGGGAGGAGGCGCTCCTGACCGGGGGCATGCCCGCCTTCGTCGAGCGCTGGGAGCACACCATGGGCCGTCGCCTCGACCCGGCGACCCGGCTGGCCTTCATGAGCGACGACCCGCTCGCCCTGGCGGCGTTCTTCCGGGCGGCCGAGACGGGCGGCGGGCTGACGGCGAAGCAGCTCGACGACGTGTCGGTGCCCACCCTGCTGATCGCGGGCACCCGCGACGAGGCACGGCACCGCGAGTCGCAGGCCGCCGCCCGCCGCATGCCGACCGCGGCGTTCTTCGAGCTCGTCGGGCAGGACCACGCGTCGTCGCTGATGCCCGTCGACCAGGTCACCGACCTGCTCCGCACCTGGCTCGAGGCCGTCGACGCCTGAGGCGCGCGAGTCGGGGCCCGTCCCGCCGCGCGCGTCGCGGCGCACGTCGCGGTCCGCCCCGCCGCGCACGTCGCGGCGCACGTCGCCGCACGGGCCCCTGCCCTGCGATGATGGACTCACCATGGGCATCAGTCGTCGAGCGTTCCTGACGGGGTCGGCCTCCGGGGCCGCCGTGCTGCTGCTCGCGGCCTGCACGACCGACGGCCCCTCCCCCGTGCCGACGACCCCGAGCAGCACGCCGACGCCCACGCCGACCCCGACCGCGACGCCCTCGGCCGGGCCGACGCCGTCCGCGTTCCGCCGCAGCGGCTGGGCCGACGACCCGTTCGCGCGGGGCTCGGGCAGCTACCTGACCACGTCGTCGTCGGACGACGACCGCGCGGCGCTCCGTCGGCCGGTCGACGACCGGGTCTTCTTCGCCGGCGAGGCCACCGCGAGCACGGCGCCGGGCACCCTCGGCGGGGCCCGCGCCAGCGGCTTCGACGTCGCGGACGCCGTCGCCGGGGTCGCCGAGCAGGGCGAGCGCATCGCCGTCGTCGGCGCCGGGATGTCCGGCGCCACCGCGGCCCGGAGCCTCGCGGCACGTGGCTACGACGTCGTCGTCGTCGAGGCCCGCGACCGCGTGGGCGGCCGCGTCGCCTCGTACACCGGGGGCGACTGGCCGTTCCCCGTCCAGCTGGGCGCCGCCTCCCTCGACGGCCAGGCGGCCACCGCCCTCGTCGCCGCGCTCGCCCTCGGCCGGGTCGACACCGTGCGCCTCGGCGAGGTGCTCGAGGTGCGGTCCTCCGGCGGGCAGGCGACCTCGCTCGTCGGCGTCCCCGAGCGCTCCTTCGCATCGGCCGCCGGGTGGGCCGACGACCAAGCGGCCTCCGTGACGGTCGCGCAGGCCGTCACCGGCGCCGACGCGGGGCCGGAGCAGCAGTCGCTCGAGCCCGACGCCACGGGCGTGTCCGACGCCGCCCGCCTCCAGTTCGTGCTCGACGAGGCGCTGCCCGTCCGCTGGGGCGCCGGGCCGGACGACCTCGCCGAGCGACAGGACCCGGGCGACGTCGGCGAGCTCGTCGCCGCCGACCTCGGCAGCTTGTTCCCGCTCGGCGAGCCGTTCGTCACCGGCGACCTGTCCGCGTTCGTCGAGGCGCAGCTCGACGGCCTCGACGTGCTGCGGGGCAGCACGGTGGCCCGGATCCAGTACGGCGACCGCGGCGTCGGCCTCCGCCTCGCCACCGGAGAGAGCCTGTCGGTCGACCGCGTCGTGGTCACCCTGCCGCTGGGCGTCCTGAAGGAGGGGACGACCGAGTTCGCCCCGGAGCTGCCGACCACGCACACGGCCGCGATCGAGACGCTCGGCGTCGCCCAGCAGGAGGTGCTCTGGCTGCGCTTCGACGAGCGCGCCTGGAGCACGGAGGCGACGGTGCTGACCACGGTCGACGGCGCCTCGGGCTTCCGTGTCTTCGTCAACCTGATGCCCTCGACGGGCGAGCCGGTGCTCGTCGCGCTGGCGGGCGGGGACGACGCGGTCGCGAGCCTCGAGCTCGGCGACGACGAGGCCGTCGCCGATGCCCTGGCGGGCCTCGCGCCCTACTTCGACCTCGTGCCCGAGGCAGCGCCCGAGTCCACGTCCGACCCCGCCGCGGGCACGGACTCGTCGGAGGCGCCGGCCGGCTGATGCTCGCCGGTGTGGCGCACCCCCGCGCCGCCGACCTCTGCGTCACTGACCTGGGCGCCGCCGACCTCGTCCCCCACGACCTCGGCGCGCTGGCCGCGCCGCAGCAGCACGCCCGGCCGCGGCCCCGGCCGGAGGTGGCTGAGCGCGATCAGGGCCGACATGACCCCCACGATCACGCCCAGGGCGATCGCGTTGTACATCACGAACTCGTCCGGCCAGCGCACCTGCGCAGGGTCGAGGAAGAAGTACGGGTACCAGCCGACGTCCGCGCCGCGCACGATCGTCGCGATGCCCCAGACGACCGGGAACACCAGCACGACCGAGAGCATCGCCCAGCTGACGCGGGTGCGCCCGGGGGCGAGCACCCAGTCGACGACGAGGAACCCCGGGATCCAGAAGTGCAGCACCTGGGTCGACCAGGGCACGCCGATCGCGAAGTCGTTGCTCAGCGACTCGATCAGGATGATGCCGTAGACGATGCCCGACACGACGACGTAGGTCGTGACCAGGGCGTGCACCGCGGCGAAGGCGCGGCCCTCGGGTCGGCCCCGGAGCGACAGCGCCCCCGAGACGGCGAGCACGAGCACGTTCGCCATGTTGCTCTGCTGCGTGAAGTACGCGAAGTAGTTGACCGTCGAGAAGGTCGAGAAGCCGAGCGTGTAGAAGAAGTACGACACGAGGGCGGCCGTGCCCACGGCGGCGACGACGAGGCGCAGCACGCCGACGACTGTTCGCACCCTGTTCACTCGCTCCTGGTAGCGCGGGGACGCCTCGGGTAGGCCTCCCGTGCAGACGACGACCCTACTAGGACGGGCCGGTCTCCCCCTGAGGGGAGACCGGCCCGTCGGCACAGCCGTGTCCGGCCCGCAGACCGGACGGGTCAGGTCAGCTCATCCGGCCTGACCTGGCCTGACCGCAGCTCAGCTCGGCTCAGCTGGGGATGTAGTCGAACGTGTCGGGGTCGGGACCCGTGCGCTCGCCCTTGTCGAGGTCCGTGATGGCCGCGACGTCGGCGTCGGACAGCTCGAAGTCGAAGAGCGCGAAGTTCTCCTCGACGCGCGAGCGCGTGACCGACTTGGGGAACACGATGTCGCCGCGCTGCACGTGCCAGCGCAGGGTCACCTGGGCGGTCGACTTGCCGACGCGCTCGGCGATCTCGACGAGGGTCGAGTCCTCGAGGACCTTGCCCTGGGCGATGGGCGACCATGCCTCGGTGTGGATGCCGTGCTCGACGCCGAAGAGGCGCAGCGAGTCGTTGGTCAGGTACGGATGCACCTCGATCTGGTTGACGGCGGGTACGACGTCGGCCTCGTCCAGGAGGCGCTGCAGGTGGGCCTGCTGGAAGTTCGAGACGCCGATGGCCTTGGCACGCCCGGTGGCGTAGATCTCCTCGAGCGCCTTCCAGGTCTCCAGGTAGTCGACGTCCGTGGTCGGCAGCGGCCAGTGGATCAGGAACAGATCGACGTAGTCGGCCTTGAGGGCGTCGAGCGTGCCGTCGAACGCCTTCAGGGCGTCGTCGCGACGGTGGAAGCCGTTGTTCAGCTTGGAGGTGACGAAGATCTCGGAGCGGTCGATGCCCGACTCGCGCAGCGCCTCGCCGACGCCTGCCTCGTTGCCGTACATCTGCGCCGTGTCGATGTGGCGGTAGCCCACCTCGAGGGCGGTGAGCGTCGCGTCCTTCGTCTGGTCGGGCTCGACCTGGTAGACGCCGAAGCCGAGCTGGGGGATCTCGACGCCGTTGTTCAGGGTGATGGTGGGGATCGATGTCATGCACCCATCGAACCACCGCCTCCTGCGGTGTTCTCAGCGACGTCACGGATCAGCCCTGGTGCATCGGGCCCGACCGTGTTACCGTTGCAGGTCGCTTGGCAATGATCCTCTCAGATCGTTCCCGACTCACGGCCCTGTCGTCCACACGCAGGCCGAGTCGAAAAGCCTCGCACGATCACCGGTTCGAGCCTCACCCGCTCGCCTACTCACCGGTCGTCGCCCGAGACGAGGCCCGACCAGGCTCCCCGAGCCTGAGGACATCCGTCCGCCCCCACCGCCGAGAACGGCGGTCCACGCATGCCCCGCGCTGCGTGCCACGACGCTGAGCAACACAGCACACACCGAAGAAGAGAACACGCATGAACGAGAACATCACCACCCTGAGCGGCACGGTCACCACCGAGCCCGTCCTGTCCACCGCCCGCCTCGCCGAGTTCGTCGTCGTCGACGCCTCCGGCGCCGAGTTCGTCGTCCGCGCCTGGAGCGACGTCGTCACCGACGACGTCCGCGTCGGCGCGACCGTCACGGTCGAGGGCGCCCAGGGCTGGGTCATCCCCGGCCGCAGCTGGCGCCGCGAGCCCAGCCGCACCATCGTGCAGGCCTACGCCGTGAGCGCGCACGCGCTCGCGCTGGCCGCCTAGGCAGTCCCGAGGAGGCGCGAACCGCCTCCTCGACGCCCGTCGCGCCCTGCGCGTCGACGGCCCGACAGCGCGACAGCGCGACAGCGCGACAGCGCGACAGATGAGAGGCCCCGGTGCAACACGCACCGGGGCCTCTCTGCGTCGTCGGGGACGGGTCGATCCCGCTGCTAGGCCGTGGCGAGCCCCGTGGCGCGCACGAGGATCGGCCGGTGGTCGCTGATCCCGGCGGGCAGCGTGACGACGTCCTCGATGGTGAGGTCGTAGCTCGTCGCGAAGTCGAAGTGGCCCTTGACGTACTTGTAGCCGAGGTAGGTCGGCGTGCTGCTGCGGGTCAGGACGAAGCCGTCGCGCTCGATGCGCTTCTTCAGCCCGCCGTGGAACCACGGGTAGTTGAAGTCGCCGACCATGAGCATCGGCACGCCGGGCGCGAGCGCGCGCATCAGCTGGTGGGCCGACTCGACCTGCTTCTTGCGCAGCCCGTTGGTGGCGGTGAGCGGCGCGGCGTGGAACGACCCGATCAGGACGTCCGCACCCGAGATGCGGTCGTGCAGGTGCATGGCGAGCAGACGCTCGTGCGCGGGCGACATGACGCGGTCGTGCATGCTCTTCTTCAGCGCGTAGACGTTGGTGCCCAGCAGCTCGAAGCGGGAGCGGCGGTAGTACGCCGCGAGCCCGAGCCGGTTGTTCCGGGTCGACGCCGCGAGCGAGAACTCGCCGAACTCGTCGGGGATGTCCTTCGTGTCGGCCTCCTGCAGGCAGAGCACGTCGGCGTGGTGGTCCTCTGCGAGGGCCCTGATCTCGCCCTTGGCGGTGTGCTCGCGCAGGTTGTAGCTCACCACGCGCATGGTGTTGCCGTTCTGTCCAGTCACGAGTGACGAACCTAGTCCCTTCGTGTTTCACGGAGACGCAAGGTGCGCTCAGGGGCCATCCGGCGCGTCGTCCGGCGCGTCGTCCGGCGGCGGACGAGGAGGCGGCCCGCACCCCCCTGGGGAAGGTGCGGGCCGCCTCCTGCGCGGTCAGCCTGCTGTGGCGTCGGCCCGGTGCGGCGTCAGCCGGTGCTCAGCGCCAGGGCAGCCCCGGGAACCAGCGGTGGAACAGGTCGCCGATGGCGCCCCAGATCCAGCCGATCAGGCCGGGCAGGTCGAACCCGCCGTGGCCGGGTCCGCCGTGGCCGGGCCCGCCGGGCTCCCCCGGGCCGGGGCCCGGGTCGACCGGCGTCTCGGGCTCCTCGCCCGTGGTGACGGTGAGGTAGCTCGCCGTGCCCGTGTCGCCGTAGACGACGCGGCCGAGGTAGCTGCTCTCGTACGCGAGGTCGGACCAGGAGGCGGTGACCGTCGTGGTCTCGCCGAGCCCGGCCTCGAGCACGGCCGGGTCGACGACGAGGCCGCCCTGGGCCGCAGCCGGGTCGAGCAGGTACGACGTCAGCGTCCAGCCGAGGTCGCCCGCGCCCGAGTAGAAGTCGACGAGCAGCACGTACCGGCCTGCCGCCGGCGTCTCCACGTCGAGCTGCTCGTCGGCCGAGCCGGTGGCCGCGGCCCCGACCAGCTCGTCGGGCTGGCCCGACGCGTCGGCCGTGTAGAGCAGCAGGTCGAGGTCGGCCGTGTCCTCGGCCGAGTCGAGCACGAATCGCGCGTGCGTCGTGCCCTCGGCGACCGTGAGCGGCACCTGGGCAGCGTCGGCGCCAGCGGTGCCGGAGCCCGTCGCGACCTGGCCGAGGGCGAGGCCCTCGGCGGCGAGCGGCAGCGACAGGGCGTCGCCGGCGGTCACGTCGACCGTCGCCTCGCCCGTCACGCCCTCGCCTGCGAACTCCGCGGCGACGTCCAGCTGGACGGGCCGCACCGCGAGCGGGCTGCGCGCGTCACGGGTGCCGTCGGTCCACGTCAGGTAGCCGGTGGCGAACTCGTCGAGCGCGGCCGTGGTGCGGGTGAAGGTGACGGTGTAGTCCTGAGTCTCGCCTGCCTCCGCGAAGGTCAGCGTCGAGGGCGAGACCTCCGCCGTGACGCCGGCCATGGTGACCGGCTCGGCCGTCCAGGTGCCGGGGCCCGTCGCGGTGACCGACCGGGTCACCGTCGTCGTGCCCGCGAGCGAGCCGACGCTGATCGAGGGGAGGTTCAGCGACGAGTCGGTGCCCTCGATCGTGTCGATCGAGTCGACGTAGGCCTGCCAGTCGGCCGTGCCGCTGCGGTACAGCAGGCCCGGGTCGAGGAACGCCGTGGGGTCGACGTGGCCGGCGCCCTGGGCGAAGACGTCCTGGGTCGGGGCGCCGTCGGCTCCGACGAGGTCGTAGGCGGTGGTCATCATCGCCGACTTCACCTCGGCCGGGGTCCAGTCGGGGTGCACGGTGCGCGACAGGTAGAGCGCCGCGAGGCCCGCGACGTGCGGCGACGACATCGACGTGCCCGAGAGGAACTCGTAGCTGCCGGGCTCGCCGGCGGCGTTGGCGCCGTCGGCCAGGATCGCGACGCCGGGGGCCGAGATGTCGGGCTTCAGCAGGTTGCCGCCGTCGGCCGTCACCGGGCCGCGCGACGAGAAGCCGGCGATCTGGGGCGTGGCGGGCTCGGGCAGTCCGGCGGGGTTGCCGTCGACGAGGGTGACCGTCGCGCCCTCCGTGGCCGCGTAGGCGTGCAGGGCGTCGTGGGACGCCGCGTCGACGTGGACCGTGGGGACGGTGTGCTCGTCGAGGTCGACCGAGCTGGGCGTGGGGTTCACGAGCAGCATCCCGATGCCGCCGATGCGCTCGACCTCGGCGCTCTTGGCCGTACGGTCGTAGACGCCGCGGTCGCAGAGCACGATCGCGCCGGAGGCGGCGGCCGCGTCGGCGTCGAGCGAGTCGGGTCGGCAGAGGGCCGCGTCGGCCGCCGTCGCGCCGTCGACCGCGAGGGTCGCCGCGTCGACGAGGGGGCCGCTGAGGCCCTCGGTGCCGGTCGGCACCGTGATCGAGCCGCCGAGGTACGAGGCGCCGTCGCCGGTGAGGGCCGTGGCCGCGTAGCTCGGGACCGTGCTCGCGGCGACCGTGGTGATCCAGGGCGCCGCGTTGTCCGCGGTCGTCGGCGTGGGGCCGTCGTTGCCGGCCGAGGCCGCGACGAAGACGCCCGCCGAGGCCGCACCGAGGAACGCCTGGTCGGTGGCCGAGAAGGTGCTCGTCGCCCCGCCTCCGCCGATCGAGTAGTT
>Ga0308167_1002673_pt1 | contig 15887 bp, 12 predicted proteins | sample PhyCR1_2_FD_202138 | JGI IMG/M metagenome (GOLD analysis project Ga0308167, IMG submission 202138) | Phyllosphere microbial communities from UC Gill Tract Community Farm, Albany, California, United States - DLSLRC.R1 | ecosystem: Host-associated > Plants > Phyllosphere > Unclassified | place... | reverse complement strand
ACGACGACATCGTCAAGGCCGGGCACATCAATCAGGACCTGACCCGTTACGAACTGCACCGCGTCTGGGAAGTGATCGGCACGGTGAAACCGAACGAGCGGCACATCTACGCCAAGCGCCACATGTACATCGACGAAGACAGCTGGCAAGTGGCACTGGCCGATCACTACGACGGTCGCGGGCAACTGTGGCGCGTCGCCGAAGGCCACGCTCAGTATTACTACGATCACCAGGCTCAGGCCTACACGCTGGAAGCGCTCTACGACATCATTGCCGGCCGTTACATTGCTCTGGGCATGAAGAACGAAGAGAAGCACAGCTTCGAATTCGGCTTCGAAGCAAAGGCTGCCGATTACACGCCATCGGCCCTGCGCGCCGAAGGCGTACGCTGATAATTGGGCGCCACCGCTGGACAAAAGGCGACCACACGGTCGCCTTTTTTATGGTCATCAATCAGCGTGCTGAATACTCGTCAACAAGGGCGCGGGAGAGGGCTAGGGTGAGCGCACAACGATAAGAAGGCTCACCCGATGACCGCCATGACCCCGTGCCTGGATCGACCCGGATTTCTGCCCAGGCTTTCTTCACATCATCAGCTTCGCAATCGCCTGAGCGAACCGCTGCTGGCATCAAGCGCGCGGGTCAGGCTGTTATGTGCCCCCGCAGGCAGCGGCAAAACCGCACTGCTGACCGAATGCCTTCTGCAGGTGCGCTCAGATTGCGAGGCCATTTGGCTGCCGCTGGCAGGAGCAGCGTTCAGCCCCGAGGAATTCTGCCTGCGTCTGACGCGGGCGCTCGGACTGGTCGAAGGTCTCGACATACCGCAACTGATGACGGAGCTGGCGCATTGGTCAAGGCCGACTTCGCTGTTTATCGATGACTACTGTCGTCAGCCAAATCCGCCTCTGGATGCTCTGCTGGATCGCTTGCTGGCGGTCAGCAGCCCGGCGCTCACATGGTGGCTCAGCACTCGCCGCCGGCCGCAGTGCAACTGGCCGCGGCTGTTGCTCGATGACGAACTCTACGAGTCCGAGCCCGCCAGTCTGGCGCTGACTCACGATGAGGTTGTATCGGTGTTGCGCCATTTGCCGCCAGATCAGGCGGACCGTGTCGCCGCTCGTATCCTTGAGCGTACCGGCGGCTGGTGCGCAGGCGCGCGCATGGCGATTTTGCAAAAGTGCGACTGGTCGCAGAACCCGCAGCCGCAGCAGCGGGTCGACACGTTGCTCGACTATCTGCAGCACGAACTCTTCAACCACCTGACGCCGGAGCAGGACGAGGCGTGGCGTGTTCTGGCTCACCTGCCACGGTTCAACGCGCCGTTATGCGAGCATTTGTTCGGCCCCGGCGAAGGCGCGCAATTGCTGCACGATCTGCAGGTGCTGGGCTGTTTTATCGAGCCATGGCAGGACTCCGCTGACTGGCTACAGGTCTTCCGCCCGCTGTCGCGAATCATGCAAGCGTCGCTTTGGCCGTGCGCGCGTTCCTGGCACCGGCGCGCCTGTCAGTGGTTTACCGCGACGCAGGATTGGCGAGCAGCGTTCGAGCAAGCGTTATTGGCCGAGGAATACGAAACCGCCGTAAGCCTGTTGCAGCATCTGAGCTTTGAGGACTTGTTCGAAGACCAGACCGTCGTCCTGCTGTTGCGCTTGCATGAGCAACAGAGTCAGGAGCTGACCTTGATGACTGCGCAGTTGATCGGGCTGGTCACCGGGGCTTTGTTGTTCGCCGGCCGATTCGAACAGGCCGGGGAATGCCTGGCCCATCTTGCGCGCTTCATGCCGCAGCCGACAGCGCATCTGCAACAGCAGTTGTTGGCGCGTTGGCAAGCGCAACAGGGCTGGCTCAGGCATCTGCAAGGGCAGATGGAGCCGGCGCGCGCCTGCTTTCAGGAGGCGCTTGCGGCGCTGGCAGATGATGCCTGGCAGGCCCGTTTGATGTGTCTGTCGGGGCTGACCCAGCAGGCGTTACTGTGCGGTGAGCTGGATCAGGCCCATGCCCTGAACCGCGAGGCGCTGTGCCTGGCGCGTGCTCACGGCTCATTGCTGTTCGAAGGGTTGCTTGAGCTTGACCACGCGCAATGGCTCGAGCAGCGCGGGGCGCCCCTGCGTGCAGAGAATCTGCTGGTGGACATCGAGCACCTGCTGCGCCAGCGCATCATGGTGCCCACGCCGCTGCTCGGCCGGATTGCCCTGCGCCGCGGACGGCTGGCGCTGTGCATGGGCCTTGAGGCGCAGGCCGCGGAGCTGTTCAGCCGCGGCCTTGAGGATTGCTCGCGCAGTGCTGACAAACGGGTTTTGTATGGCTACCTGGGGCAGGCGCAACTGGCCGGTAATCGCGGCGATTATGCCTGCGCTTTCGAACGCCTGCGCGAAGCGGAGAGGGTCATGCAACAGCGGCAGATTCCCGATACGGTTTATCGCGGCGTCGTGCTGCAGGTCAGTAGCCAGTTCTGGTTGCAGCAGGGCCGGCCGCAACTGGTGCAGGAGGCGCTGGGCCGGCTGTTACGGCATTACTGTGGACCTTCTGCGCTGCAGGCGCCTCCCGCGACGTTTGAGCTGATTATCCGCATTGAATACCTGCTCGCCTGTGCGCATGCACAATTGAATCGATCCGAAAATTGTCTGCCAACGATTGAGCGATTATTACGTCACGCCCATGCCAAAGGCATGCTGACGGCGGAAACGGAGTTACTGCTGGCCTGCGCCGAGCTGGCCGAATCGAGCGGTGACACGGCAGCGGCACAGCAAGCTTTCCAGCGCGCCGGGATGCTGGTGGAGCGCTGCCGGTTACAGCAGGCCCTGCGGGAATGGGAATTGCGCCGAGGCAATGCCGGCCAAATGTCCGGGGCGCAAGTTCCGCCTTTGCATTCCGAGCCGGGCGACCCTGCGCCGGGGCTGAGTCGGCGTGAACGCGAAGTGCTGATGCTTATTGCTCAAGGCGCTTCGAATCAGCAAGTTGCCGAGAAGCTCTTTATTTCATTACATACCGTCAAGACTCACGCAAGGCGTATCAATGGCAAGTTGGGTGTGGAGCGTAGAACCCAGGCTGTGGCGAAAGCCAAGGTAATGGGGCTAATTGTTTAGTGGGCTGTACAGATTAATAAAAGTTAGTTTGTTTCCTTTCGTTGTGCATGTTTTGTAAATTGTTGGGCCTTTTGGTCGGTGGAAAAAGAATTTACCTTGCCGGCTATCTGCAGTGGCTGCAATCGCAGCTCTGGATAGTTATAAAACAAGGACAAGTTGTGAGTAAATTGTTTAAAAGTCTGATGCGCCATTCGCTCGGAGAGCAAGTTACATGGGCTGAAGAGTGGGAAAAGGCAAGTCAGGCAAAATCCAGACTTTTTGCAATCATCGATGCAATGCCGACCGTGGCAGATACAGTGCGGAATTTGCTTGAGAGTGAGTTGGCACGGCTGCGCAAGAATATTGATATCGATAAGGTGTACATCAATACAGACCCTGCTTTTCCGGCTGATGAAAATCGACCGTCGGGCACGCTTTGGGAAGTGACTCTTTATTGCCTGGATAACAATGTCAGCCCGCTCTACATTGACGGCAGCGATGGAGTCTTCCTTCTCCCGGATACGTTTGGCGAGCAGTTCAAAGTCAAAACCCTCGATACGCTGATTGTCGAAGATCTGATTGCGGCAGTGTCTGCCGGACTGCCAACAGCGCTGCGCAGCGACATCGGAAAGTTCTGGGCGGCTTCGGTGCAATCCGCTCGTCCCGACGCTGAGCCGTCGTCCAACAAGCAGGCATTCATCGAGGCCTACGCGTCGGTCACGAGTGCAGAGCTTTCGCTATCGGTCATGGCCAATAATTTTGACGCCAGTCTGGGTGAGAGATTCGCTTATCTTCTCGACGGCATGGGCCGCGGGACATTTGAAGTCAACCTCCGGCCTGTGCCGGATTATCTCCAGTAGTTGCAACCCTGCTTCGTTCTTGACAATGCCGAGCGTCCGGAAGCGGAAATGCCGCTGGTCAATGAGTCAACCAGCTATCTCCTGCATACGCCGGAAAACGGCTTTGAGCTATTTGAGAAAAACAGCGAATTGCACGAACATCTGCAAGGCCGACTCTCTGTGCCCGGCGACCAGATCCGATATCTGAAAGCCGGTCAGAGCGCTCATCGGTTCTGCGCAGAGGCACATCTCAAGGGCCAACTTGACAGCGTGTCGGCATTGGTCGATGGCCGTGAGCAACTGGATACTACGCTGACCTCTGCGCTGCAGGAAAACCAGCAAATGCATGTCCTGCGCTATGGCATCAATACCCGCTTCTTCCTGCTTTGGCGCGCGTTGAAACGTACCGAATGGCCAAACTGGCTGGTGGCCGCCAGCAGTGACGTCCAAGAGCGATATACCGAACTCGAGGACTCCAGGGATCAATACCAGGCTGATTATTCAACTGCGTTCGATGCATGCTTTTCGTTCAAAGACTATGTTTTGCGTACCTTCGCTGGATGGGCCGGGCGGGTCCTCGGCGAACAGCTGGATCCAGAGGCGATCAGCGTCCATAGCTCTTACACTCTGCGCATTGCCGGTCGCACTATTGAGCAGGAAGATACCCGGACTCTGACAGAGTTTATTGTGTTCGGCCTGCATGACAATGATCACAAAGCCACCCTCACTATTACCGGCGCGCCCAATGGAAGCCGGTTCACGGCCGAAGCACTTGAGCAGTGGCTGGCGCACCGCAACGTTCGGTTGGAATATGCACAGGACCTCGCTTCAACACCTTCTGTCGACTATCAGGAGGCCTATCGTAACTATCTGTTCAGCCAGATGGAGTTTGCGGTTTTTGTTGCTCGGCACTCTGGGCGGCTGGATTCCACCGATGCGGAAATTATCGAGCGGGTCATGGCCAATGATTCCTCGGTGACTATCCAGGGATTGAAAATCAGATTACATGGACCGGCGTTGAAAGATGTCCTGATAATCTCGGCCGGAGGATACGCACCGTCGCTGATGTTCATCAAAACCCCTGCAGGTGATTTCGAACTGCACAAGTTTTCCAATATTTACGCGGCGAACCGCTGGTTGGAGACGGCGCTGACCTCAAATCGTGAATACGCGGCGTTGTTGATCCACCCAGACTACCTGAACGGTGCGGGTGTTTTGCGCGTCAATGCTCTCTCACAGCTGGAATATAGCTATACGCTGGATGGTCAACCGGTCGAGCTGCATCTGGACTCTGAAGCCCCGTTGGCAGACTACGTGAATGTCGCCTACCGCGCTGAAGTGGCGCTGCATAAAGCCATTGCACCGGCAGCTTATCGGGCGATTGGTTTCGAAGGCCGCAAGCGCTACGCCGGTTTGACCACCGAGCTCAAGGCGCTGTCCACAGTGGATGCGCGGGACAACGGATTCCCGACGTTCGAGCAATTCACCTATGACGCCGTTAAAGCACAAATAGAAGAAATCCTGCGTTCTCGCGGGACTGACGTTGCGGTCAATCCCGACCATATTTTTGTGCAGACCGAAGATTATCGTAAGAGTGTGACCGACGTCTTGCTCGAGGGGCTCGCCTTTGAAGCGGTGCATCCGGCTTACGAAACAAAATTCAGCCCAAAATACTATCTGGTGAATGGGCATCCCAATATTGAAAAACTGGATATCCGCGACCTTTCTTCGCTGTCGAAAACATTCCGCCCCGGTGACCGATATGCCGCAATGCTGAAGGAACAGTTTCTGGACAAGGCTCACCCGGATTACGCATTCAAACGTGCGGTGCACGCTCGAAAAATTCGTTGTGAAATGAACTGCAACGCGTTTTCCGACTTTTTTAACGGCAGATTGTCGTCTGAGACTTTTGCAGCGGTGCAGCGCGTCATTGATAGTCTGAAGGAAAGTGGTGGATATCAGTCGATCGTTAATGACAACTTTGAGGGTGATGAGGGACTTTACAAGTTAAACGTTGGTAAGCTGGGTTTGGCAGCAACCTGGGACCGCACGGTGGGTGGCGTTTATATATTCCGTCTGAAACTGCTATCCGGTTTTCATGATTTGCTCTACACGCCTGACGCGCCGGATCTTGTCAGCTTCCGGCCGATCGCAGAGTTCATTCCTTCGATTCGTTTCCGATATGGTCCGTTCAGGGAGTATTACAGTGGGCGGATAATGCTGGTTGACAAGCAGGTGGTTGAAAGTTATTTCGATGACCTGGTTGCCACCCTTGATACCAGACCGGTCCTCCGCACGCAAAATCGCGCAAAGCTTCCTGATCTGTTTACTTTCCATGACGAGCGTGTACGCCGAGTACTCAGTGACATAGACGAACGCACCACCAGTCTCAATGAAGTAATCGCCAGCCTGATTTATGACAACCTGTTGAAGGCCGCAAACATTGTCAGCCTCGTGGTGCCACCGATAGGTACGGTGGTCGTCGCCGTTCAAATGATGAAGAGCATCTACGATGCATCACAGTCGCACCGACGCGGGGATTATTCCGCTGCGCTGGGACATGTACGCGATGTATTGACCGGATTGCTGACATTAGGCAAGGCTGCGGCGGCGGGCGCACCCGCGAAACAACTTACCCGGGTGCAGCGCTCGTTTCTCGACATGTTTGAAGACGCTCGGACGGTCGCCGAACTCGTTACGTATTACACCGGCCATGAAGACCCCCAGGATGAGCTGATCGGCTTCTTCAAGTCACTGATGGAAGATGCTGGCACCGCATTGAGCAAGACCACAGTGCGCTGAGCCGTTTCGAGCGCTGATAGTCCGGACTTATCCTTCATAACCCATTCGCCAACTCACGGCCCGCGTCGCAGCCAACAACCGCTGCGCCGCCGGGCCGTTTTCGTCGGCGTGGAACAGCGAGGTCGGGCCGACGATGGTCAGTACCGCGGCGATCTGCCCGACCGCGTTGAACACTGGCGCAGAAAGCGCATCCACACCCGGCATCAACAAACCATGCACGTGATGCAGACCGCGTTCGCGGATCTGTCCACACAGCGCTGCATAGGCTGTTTCATCCTTCAGCGGATGCTCGGCGACTGCGATTTCCTGCTCGCGCAATTCATCGGTTTCCCGGTGCGGCAGGTAAGCGCTGAACACCAGCCCGGTAGACGAGCTGAGCAGCGGCAGCACCGAACCCAATTGCGTCACCACCGTCACTGCGCGCACCGCCGGTTCGATATGCACCACAGTTGCGCCCTGATTGCCCCAGACTGCGAGGAAGCAGGTTTCGTTGAGCTCATCGCGCAACTCGGACAGCGGCAGGGCGGCGACTTTCAACACCTCCATGCTGTTGAGTGCGGCCAGGCCCACGCGCAGTGCTTCGCGACCGAGGCCGTAATGGTTGGTGGCGGTGTTCTGTTCGGCAAACCCCGAGGCAATCAACGCCTGCAAATAGCGATGCACCTTGCTCGCCGGCATCTGCACGTGTTCGGCCAGTCGCGACAACGAAGTGGACGGCGACAACTCGGCCAGTGCCTTGAGGATGTCGGTGCCGACCTCGGCGGAGCGGACTTTCTGTTTGCCGTTACTGTCGCTGGTTTTTTCCATGGGGCTGGCGGTTCCGGTTCGAATGGGCGTCTTTATAGCTTGACGCTGGATAGCGAGCAAATTACGTTATGCGTAATCAGATTACGATAATAACAACCCCGGCGTGCCGAGACCTCTGAGCCAGAGCGATGGGCCATTGCCGACTCCCTGTTCAGGAGGCTCCATGAACCTCGATTCAACCGCTCAGGCTTTGGCGTATCAGTCCGGGTTCGGCAACGAATTCAGCTCTGAAGCGTTGCCCGGCGCGCTGCCCGTTGGCCAGAATTCTCCGCAAAAAGCCCCGTACGGCCTCTACACCGAATTGTTCTCCGGCACCGCGTTCACCATGCCGCGCAGCGAAGCGCGACGCACCTGGATGTACCGGATTCAGCCATCGGCCAATCACCCGGCGTTCGTCAAATTGGAGCGTCAACTGGCGGGCGGGCCATTGGGTGAAGTAACCCCTAATCGCCTGCGCTGGAATCCACTGGAGCTGCCGACCGAACCGACGGATTTCATCGATGGCCTGGTCAGCATGGCGGCCAACGCCGGGGCTGAGAAACCGTCCGGCATCAGCATCTACAACTACACAGCCAACCGTTCGATGGAGCGTGTGTTCTTCAACGCCGACGGTGAAATGCTGCTGGTGCCGCAACTCGGCCGACTGCGCATCGCCACCGAACTGGGCGTGCTTGAAGTGGCACCGCTGGAAATCGTCGTGCTGCCGCGCGGTCTGAAATTCCGCGTTGAACTGCTCGATCCGCAGGCGCGCGGTTACCTCGCCGAGAACCATGGCGCGCCGCTGCGCTTGCCGGATCTGGGGCCGATCGGCAGCAATGGTCTGGCCAATCCCCGGGATTTCCTTACCCCGGTCGCCGCGTACGAAAACCTCCAGCAACCGACCACCCTGGTGCAGAAATTCCTTGGCCAGTTGTGGGCCACCGAACTCAATCACTCACCGCTGAATGTCGTCGCCTGGCACGGCAACAACGTGCCGTACAAATACGACCTGCGCCGTTTCAACACCATCGGCACGGTGAGTTTCGATCACCCCGATCCGTCGATCTTCACCGTGCTGACCTCGCCGACCAGCGTGCACGGTCTGGCCAACCTCGACTTCGTGATCTTCCCGCCGCGCTGGATGGTCGCCGAAAACACCTTCCGGCCGCCTTGGTTCCACCGCAACCTGATGAACGAATTCATGGGCCTGATCCAGGGCGAATACGACGCCAAAGCCGAAGGCTTCGTGCCCGGTGGCGCTTCGCTGCACAGCTGCATGAGCGCCCACGGTCCGGACGGAGAGACCTGCACCAAAGCGATCAATGCCGAACTGAAACCCGCGAAAATCGACAACACCATGGCCTTCATGTTCGAGACCAACCAGGTGCTGCGCCCAAGCCGTTTCGCCCTCGACTGCTCACAGTTGCAATCCAGTTACGACGCCTGCTGGGCGACGCTGCCCGCCACGTTCGACCCGACCCGGAGATAACTCATGACACACAATTCCATTACCCGCAGCTGGGTCGCTTCGGCCAACGGTCACAGTGATTTCCCCTTGCAGAACCTGCCGCTGGGCGTGTTCAGCCTGAACAGTTCGACGCCTCGCGCAGGCGTGGCGATCGGCGAGCACATCTTCGATTTGCAAGTCGCGCTTGAGGCCGGTCTGTTCGACGGCGTTGCACGCAGTGCCGTGGAAGCCATGCACGGCGGGCAATTGAACGCGTTCTTCGCACTCGGCCGTGAAGCGCGGGTGGCCCTGCGCGCACGGCTGATCGAGCTGTTCAGTGAAGGCAGCACCCTTCGCGGCAGCATCGAAGCGCAAGGTGCGACAGTGCTGCCACTGGCTGCCGATTGCCAAATGCACTTGCCGGCGCGTATCAGCGATTACACCGACTTCTACGTCGGCATTGAGCACGCGCAGAACGTCGGCAAATTGTTCCGCCCGGATAACCCGCTGCTGCCGAACTACAAGCACGTGCCGATCGGTTACCACGGCCGCGCATCCACGGTGCGAGCGTCCGGCACCGACGTGCGCCGGCCGAAAGGCCAGACGCTGCCGGCCGGCCAGACCGAACCGGTATTCGGCCCCTGCGCGCGTCTGGATTACGAACTGGAACTGGGTATCTGGATCGGCCCGGGCAACGAGATGGGCGAGCCGATTGCCATCGCTGACGCTGCCGAGCACATCGCCGGGTTCTGCCTGCTCAACGACTGGTCGGCACGGGATATCCAGGCTTGGGAATACCAGCCGCTCGGGCCGTTTCTGTCGAAAAGTTTCATCACCAGCGTCTCGCCGTGGGTGGTGACGGGCGAAGCGCTCGAGCCATTCCGCACGGCGCAACCTGCGCGCCCCGAAGGTGATCCGCAGCCGCTGCCGTATCTGCTCGACAAGCGTGATCAGGACGGCGGCGCCTTCGATATCGAGTTGGAAGTGCTGCTGCGCACCGAAGCCATGCGCGAGCAGAATCTGCCCGCCCATCGCCTGACCCTGAGCAACACCCGCTACATGTACTGGACCGTGGCGCAAATGGTCGCGCACCACAGCGTCAACGGCTGCCAGTTGCAGGCCGGTGACCTGTTCGGTTCGGGCACTTTGTCCGGCCCGGAAAACGGCCAGTTTGGGAGCTTGCTGGAGATCACTGAGGGCGGTAAGAAACCGATCGAACTGGTTTCCGGCGAAGTGCGCAAGTTCCTCGAGGACGGTGACGAAATCATCCTGCGCGCCCGCTGTGCCCGCGAAGGGTTTGCTTCGATCGGCTTCGGCGAATGTCGCGGCACCGTGATCGCTGCACGCTGACGGGAGCGGCTCATGGATCTCTTTACCTATTACCGTTCCACCTCGTCGTACCGGGTGCGCATTGCGCTGGCATTGAAAGGGCTCGATTACCAGGCGGTGCCGGTCAACCTGATCGCACCGTCGGGTGGTGAACATCGGCAAGCGGCGTATCTGGCGCTCAATCCGCAGGGTCGGGTGCCGGCCTTGCGCACCGATGATGGCGCGCTGCTGATTCAGTCGCCGGCGATCATCGAGTATCTGGAGGAACGTTATCCACAGGTGCCGTTGCTGCCGGATGATCTTGTCGCGCGTGCGCAGGTGCGAGCTGTCGCGGCGGTGATCGGCTGCGATGTGCATCCGCTGCACAACGTCAGCGTGCTCAATCGCCTGCGCCAGTCGGGGCAGGATGAGGCGCAGGTGGTGGAGTGGATCAGCCACTGGGTCAGCCAAGGGCTGGCGACGGTGGAGCAGTTGATCGGCGACAGCGGTTTCTGTTTTGGCGAATGGCCGTGTGTGGCGGATGTGTATCTGATTGCGCAGTTGTATGCAGCAGAGCGGTTCAACGTCAGCCTGGAGGCATATCCGAAGATCTGCCGTGTGGCTGCGTTGGCGGCTGAACATCCGGCGTTTATCAAGGCGCATCCTGCCAACCAGCCAGACACCCCTAAATGATCGTTCCCACGCTCTGCGTGGGAATGCATCTCGTGACGCTCTGCGTCACCACGCTGCTGCTGGAAAGCGGTTTGAAACTCAACGAGGCCAATCTTGTGACGTCGATGTTCCTGTTCGCCGGGACCCTGGGCGCGATTTGCATGGCCTGGTTCGCCGACCGGTTGCAACGCAAGGTGCGCCTGTTGTCCGGCGTACTGGCAGGGGCGGCGCTGTGCACGATTCTGCTCGGGCTCAACCACGACGATCCGCGTTTTCTGGTGGCCTGTGTGTTTGCCGCCGGGTTCTGCATCATTGGCGGGCAACTGACGCTGAATGCCTTTGCCAGTAACTTCTATCCGGCCCATGTGCGTGCCACCGGTACCGGTTGGGCATTGGGCGTAGGCCGATTCGGTTCGATCCTCGGGCCGCTGTTCGGCAGCCTGCTGCTGGCGATGCACATTCCGGTGGAGCAGATTTTCTTCTTCTGCGCGATCCCGGCGGTGATTGCCGCGCTGCTGATCATTCAGGTGCGCTCGCCGACTGATGCCTCCCGAGCCACCGTGGGAGCGAGCCTGCTCGCGAAGAACGATAACGTGGTTTGACCGGAGACCGAGGTGCCTGCTTCGCGAGCAGGCTCGCTCCCACACAGCTTTGTGTGGCCTCAAGGATGGGGGCAAGCCTGCGGAAGGTGGTCAATGCACGACGGAGTTGGGCGGCAGATGACCGAGGCGTTCGGTCAGGCGCAGGCGCTGGATCGGATCTTCGCTGAGCAACAGCGCGTGCTCCAGATCGAAGCGTTCAGCGTTCGGACAATCCAGCCGTTGATACAAACTGGCGCGAGCCATGTAATCGGCAGCCTTCGCGCCACCCAGTTCGAGCACTCGTTCCGCGTCGATCAGCGCGGCGATGTGATCGTCGTGGGTCAGATGCAATTGGCGCAGGTTGCGCGACAGGCGCTGGAGCATCTGCACTGGCGTCGCGGTGAGCAGATGCTCGGCGCTGAGCTGCATGTTCGGTCCGTATTGACGTTGCAACAGCTCGCGACAGTCGTTGGGATACAAGCGTCGACCTCCGCAAGGGTCGAGCAAGTGGTCGGCGCCGGGTACCCGCAACAGGAAATGCCCGGGGAAGTTGACCCCGACCAAAGGAATCTCGAGGCCATGCGCCAGTTCCAGTGCGATCAACGCCAATGCCAACGGCTGACCCCGCTGGGTGTGTAACACACGATGCAGCAGCGCTGCCTGTGGACGCAGCGGCAGGAAATCATCCTGGGCGAAGCCGAGATCGACCATGCGCCGCAACAGCGGTTGCGCCAGTTCGCTGACCGGCAGCATCGGCAGGCCGTAGCTGACGCGTAATTGCAGATCCTTGAAGGTACGCAACCATGTCTCGGGCTCGAGAGTTTTGTCGTGCTCGGCACTTATCCACAGCGCAGCTTCCAGCAGGGCTGGCGGTGAACGATGCAGGCATTCGAAAAAGCGTTGGCGCGCACTCATCTGAATCTCCCTCCAATGCCTCGTTTTAGCCCCGTCCGGGTTGTTCGTCCAGTGCTGGGCTCGCTGAGCGCGACTTATTGCGGCATGACATTGTCCGCTCGGCGGCTCATGCCGGTGCGCGCCAGCAATTTTCAGGGGCAAGCCTATACTGGCGTTCTACAAGAAGTGATTCGGGAGCCTGTCGATGTTCGCTCTCATGCAAAGCACTCGCCTGGAATCGCTGCACCTGAGCGTGGATCCGGTCACCGGGTTGAAGGCGGTCATTGCCATTCATGACAGTCGCTTGGGGCCAGCCTTGGGCGGCTGCCGTTACCTTGCCTATCCCAACGACGAATCTGCGGTCGAGGACGCCATTCGCCTGGCGCAAAACATGAGCTACAAAGCGGCGCTGGCCGGCCTTGCGCAGGGTGGCGGGGTGGCGGTGATCGTGCGCCCGGCGCATATCGAAAATCGCGCCGCGTTATTCGAGGCTTTCGGTCGTTGTATCGAGCAACTCGACGGCCGCTACATCACCGCCATCGACAGCGGTACTTCAGTGGCCGACATGGACTGCATCGCCCAGCAGACCCGGCATGTCACCAGCACCACCTCGGCAGGCGACCCGGCACCGCACGCGGCCATGGGCGTGTTCACCGGCATTCGCGCCACGGCGATGGCGCGCTTGGGCAGCGACAACCTCGAAGGTTTGCGCATTGCCATTCAGGGGCTTGGCAATGTCGGTTACGCACTCGCGGAGCAGCTGCACGCGGCAGGCGCCGAGTTGCTGGTCAGTGACATCGACCACGGCAAGGTGCAACTGGCGATGGAGCAGCTCAATGCCCATCCGATCGCCAACGACGCATTGCTCAGCACACCGTGCGACATTCTCGCGCCTTGCGGTTTGGGTGGGGTGCTCAACAGCCACTCGGTTTCGCAACTGCGCTGTTCCGCTGTGGCCGGTTCGGCGAACAATCAACTTTCCCATCTGGATGTGGCGGATCAGCTGGAACGGCGCGGCATTCTTTACGCGCCGGATTATGTGATCAATGCCGGTGGGCTGATCTACGTTTCGCTGAAACATCGCGGTGAGGAATTGCCGACCATCACGGCGCATCTGTCGAAAATCAGTTCGCGGTTAACCGAAGTTTTTGCCCACGCGCAGGCGGAAAAGCGTTCGCCGGCGCGGGTGGCGGATGAGTTGGCGGAGAAGGTTTTGTATCGCTGAAAGCAAAAGATCGCAGCCTTCGGCAGCTCCACAATCAGAATGTTGGAGCTGCCGAAGGCTGCGATCTTTTTAATTACTTCGGCGCTTTCGCTGCTTTGGCTGGCTTCGTCGGCGTCTCATCAGGTTCTGTCGCTTCAGCTTTTTCGACAGGCTCGGCCGGCGCATTGATCAGCTCCGACAGCGCATCGGGCTGGCTCTTGAATGCTCGGGCGAACACATCACGATTCTTCGCCATGTAGATCCCGGCTTCTTCCACTTGCTGTTCAGTCAGGGACGGAACGGCTTTTTGCAGCACATCGGCCAGATATTCGGCCAGTTCGAGCATTTTGTCATGACGATCAGCTTCGGCTTTATCCATGAACAAGCGCTCCAGATCTCGGCTGCTGCGGTATACCACTTCGACGGCCATTCACCACCTCACATGCCTTCACGTTAAGTTGTCTTGACGACTACTGTATCCATATACAGCGAAAAGGATAAGCGAATCCCTGCGCCATGGGTAGTGGCTTTTCAATGTAGACCGGATTTGGCGTTTGTCAGTGAGCCGTGTCGCTGCTGTTCCGAGCAGGCTCGCTCCCACGGGGATTGTGCAAAGCCTCGAGCCTGCGACCAAACGCCACGGCGCGGGATTTGCGGCGGATCGCCATGATGCGTGGCCCTGAACCTGCATGAAAACCGTGGCTACAAGGCGCGCGCGCAAAACCGTCACGTGCGATACGCATCATCCGCCCGAAACGGGCTAAGGAAACTCATCGTGAAAATAAACTGGGCCGAGAAACTGCGGCGTAACGTGCATCAACTGGCCGAGTCCCTGGGCAACCTGTTCGTCGAAACCTTCCACTATCTGGCGCTGTTCGCCATTGGTGCGGTGACGGCGTGGGCGGCGGTGATGGAGTTTCTCGGGATGCTCGAAGTCGGGCACATCAAGATCGATGACATTCTGTTGCTGTTCATCTATCTGGAACTGGGCGCGATGGTCGGGATTTATTTCAAGACCAACCACATGCCGGTGCGCTTCCTGATCTACGTGGCGATCACTGCACTGACGCGCTTGCTGATTTCCAACGTCTCGCACCACAACCCGCCGGACATGGGCATCATCTACCTGTGCGGCGGCATTCTGTTACTGGCATTCGCGATTCTGGTAGTGCGTTACGCCTCCTCGCAGTTCCCCTCAGTGAAGATCGAGAACCCGCAGCGCAAGATCGGCACGGGTTCCAGCGAGCATCCTGAAGTGGAAAAGGGCGAGCTCTAAAGGCCCGCCGCCTGGCCGGGCTGGCCCTTGACGCGTGGCGGTGGCGGGGTCAGTCCGGCGCCGCTGGTCATGGCTTCGAGAATCGACATGGCGCTGTGGCCCTGTTCGATGGCGATGCCGAACTGGATGCTTTGTACCAGCCGTTTCAAACGCTCGGGATCGTTGCGCTGTTCGGCGCTGATCATGCGCTTGGCCACGATGCGGCCGGCGTTGGACAAGGTCAGCATGATGCTGCCGTCCAGGCCCTGAATGCTCAGATTGATCTGATAGTCCGGCGCGAAAGCATCGGTAATGATTTGAAATGGGTTGTCCATGATGCGTCACCGCCTGATTGAACGTGCAGTTGTTGACCGGCCATGATCCGATTTGGTTCGCAACACCAGACCACTGGCATCTCGTTCGCTGAGGTTTGCAATGTCCGTTTGCCTCATGGGTGATGTAGCAAGGGGCATGCCGGAAAAATTGTCGAACAATAAACACGGCGAAAAAAACGGCGAGCCTCGGGGCTCGCCGTTTTTTGTGGCGCGTTTTCAGGGCAGGAATGAGCCGATGATCGCTGACAGTGCAGTCAGGCCGATCAGCATTCGACCCAGTTCACCGCCAAGCCGCCCCGTGAAGTTTCCTTGTATTTGTCATGCATGTCGGCGCCGGTGTCGCGCATGGTGCGAATCACCCGGTCGAGGGAAATGAAGTGATTGCCGTCGCCGCGCAGGGCCATTTGCGTGGCGTTGATTGCTTTCACCGCCGCGATGGCATTGCGCTCGATGCACGGCACTTGCACCAGGCCACCGACCGGATCGCAGGTCAGGCCGAGGTTGTGTTCCAGGCCGATTTCGGCAGCGTTTTCCAGTTGCTCCGGCGTCGCGCCGAGCACGTCGGCCAGACCGGCGGCAGCCATCGCACAAGCTGAGCCGACTTCGCCCTGACAGCCGACCTCGGCGCCGGAGATCGATGCATTTTTCTTGCACAGAATGCCGACGGCAGCTGCACCGAGAAAGAACGCGACGACGTCA
>Ga0308167_1002672_pt1 | contig 15888 bp, 18 predicted proteins | sample PhyCR1_2_FD_202138 | JGI IMG/M metagenome (GOLD analysis project Ga0308167, IMG submission 202138) | Phyllosphere microbial communities from UC Gill Tract Community Farm, Albany, California, United States - DLSLRC.R1 | ecosystem: Host-associated > Plants > Phyllosphere > Unclassified | place... | reverse complement strand
CCGCCGCCCACCTCGACGACGGGAGAGCACGCGATGCCCGAGACCACGGAACCCGAAACCGACCTGCTGCTCACCCGTGAGGAAATCCAGGCCGTCACCAACACGCCGCTGTCGGAGAGCGAGGCGCAGTCCATCGCCGTCCAGGCGACCGACGCCGTCCGCGACTACTGCGGGTGGCGCGTCGCGAAAGCAAAGACAGAGACCCTCACCCTGCCCTCTCGCGGTGGCCGATCGATCTTCCTCCCCACACTCCACGTGAACGCAATCACAGCCGTCACCGTCGACGGCGTCGCGCTCCACGTCAACGACTTCGACTGGGATGCGAACGGCATCCTCGAGCGCACCTCCGGCCGGTGGCCGTGCGGACGCCGCGCCGTGACAGTCACCCTCAACCACGGCTACACCGCCTGCCCCGGCGGCATCTCCCAAGCGATCTCCGCCGCCGTCGCTCGCGGCGTCCTCGTGCCCGCAGGCGGCATCGCATCCGAGACCGCGATCGGACAATCGATCGTCTACTCGCGCATGAGCGCCGGCGGGCTCGTCGCAGGCGCCATGTTCGTCTCCGACGAGCTCGAGCGCCTCGACCGGCACCGACTGCAGGCGAGCCGATGAGACTGCAGCCGCGATTCACGCCGCACACCGTCACCGTCCGCGACCTCGTCGCCGCCGGCGGCATGGGCTCGGAACACGCCGCCCCGCGCGTCGTCGAGCATGTCTGGGTGGTCGACGAGCGGCAGGCGATCACCGACGCCTCGGGCGCCGAGGTCATCTCGAACACGCAGGTCTCCACCAACGTCGACGAGATCATCCCGCTCGGCTCTCTCGTCACCGTCTGGAAAGGCGAGCCCGGTGAGCGGGAGGCAAAGGTCGTCAAGATTGGCGTCTTCCGACACCGCCGGCTCCCGCAAAGTCAGACCCTCTACCTCACCTGACCGGCCGCGGCCACGCGCGACGCGCGCCGTGGGGCTTGCAATCGAACGGAGGTGCCCGTGAACCTCAAGCCGATCCTTTCGATCGTCGAGAAGGCCGCACAGGACGCGATGAAGGACACCGGTCGCAAACTCCTGAAGCGGTCGAACGAGCTCGCTCCACGCGACGACGGCGACCTCATCAAATCCGGGAAGGTCGTCGTCGACGACCTCAGCATCTCAGTCCGCTACACCGCCCCGCATGCCGTCTTCCAGCACGAACACCTCGACTGGGAGCACGAGGACGGCGGCGCGAAGTTCCTCGAGACCGCGTCAGACGAGATCGACATCGGCGCCGAGGTCGCGCAAGCAGTGAGGGAGGCGCTCGGGTGAAAGACTCCGCCCTCAAAACCCGACTCTGCGAGATCCTCGGCACGATCGCAGGCTTCGAGTGGAACACCACGGGCGCCTACGCCTCGGACTCGATCGGCGTGTGGTTCGGCGGCATCGAAGACTCACCCGATCGCGCAGTCGGCGTCCGCCTCTACGGCGGCAGCGACGTCGACAAGCTCACGAAGCGCAAGGCGCAAATCTGGGTGCGCGGCGCGCGCGACGAACGCGGCTCCGCAGACGACATCGCGGATGCCGTGTTCGACCGCTTCGACAACCTCTCCCGCGAGGGAGGCATTCTCGGCATCCGCCGCGAATCCATGTCGGACCAGGGAACCGACGACAACGGCCGCGACCAGCGGTCGGAGAACTACACGATCACTCTCGACAATGAGGAGGCTCTGCAATGAGCATCAATCCCCTTCCCGCCGGCACGACGCTCGGTCAGAGCTTCGAGTACGGCCTCGACATCAACACCGGCACGTTCGGCTCGCCGTCCTGGCAGGAGATCCGGCGCATGTCCGGGTGGGCGCCGACCTTCCCGAAGGTCACCCAGGATGCCGCGTCATACGACGACCAGGGCGCACCGAATGAGGACGTCTCCGGCCGCGGCTTCGCCGGCGCGTTCACCGTGCAGGCCAACCGCTCCCAGACCACGGGCCTGTATCTGCCCGAGGTCGAGGCGCTCGTGAACGCGTCGCGTCGCGACCGCGAACAGGCCGTCGTCGACGTCCGGTTCTACCACAAGCCGAAGACGGGTGCGCCGCACCCGACTGACGCCGGCCGCATCCTGTCGACGGTCGAGCTCTCCCGACAGAACACGGGGAACGCGGAGATCGACATCTTCGCGATCAGCCTCGCCGGTAAGGGCTCGTACACGCCGATCGCCAACCCCTACGCGCGCGTTATCGGCGGCGCCCCGATCGTCTCCGCCGTGACCCCGGCAGGGCAGGCCGCGACCAAGCTCGTCACCATCTCGGGCTCCGGCTTCCTCGGTGCGACGGCCGTCAAGTTCGGCACGACCTCGGCGACTGAGTTCACCGTGATCTCCGAGGCGACCATCGTCGCCACCGTCCCCGCTGGCTCGGCGGGACCGGTGAACGTCACCGTCGTCACCCCCGCTGGCACCTCGGCGCCGCTCTCCTACACCCGAGGCGCCTGAACCGGCCCGGAGGCCCGGGCGCGCACGCGCGCACCCGGGCCTCTGGTTCCACCCTCCCACCGCGACGAAAGAGCTCCGCATGCCCACTGCTACCGACTTCGCCGACTGGGCGATCCCCGCGCTCACCCTGCCGCCGCTGCCCGGCAACGACGGCGAGCCGCACGTCTTCGTCGTCCAGCCACCCAGCGTCGACGACGTGGCGAAGCTGATCGCATGCGCCGTGCGCGGCGAGGTGAAGCTCGGCATCGTGAAGGGGCCGATCCCTCCCGAGGTGCAGGAAATCCTCGACACGATCACCCCCGACCAGCACCCCGCGCTCGGGTCCACGCATCAAGACATGGTGGCCGCCGGCGTCCACCCCGAGACCATCGGGCGGGCGGCCTACTACAGCGTCTTCTACTGGACGCGCGGTCGCGACTACGCCGACAGCCTCGCCGCACTCCTCTGGGGACGCGAGCAAATCGTCGCTGAGGAGGCGGAGACCTCCGCCCCAAAAGACTAGAGACGGCCGAGGACTGGGCGCCCTACGGCATCGGAGAACCGGGCGAAGACGGCTGGTATCCCCGATACCGGCAGGCACCCGAGGAGCTCAGACCTCGCGCCGTCACCCCCGCCACAAGCGGCCCGAAGATCGACACCTCCTGGCTCGCCATCGTGACGAACTGGCGCATCGTCGTCGCCGAGCTTATGGAACGCGGAATCGACCTCTACGATCCCGCGGTTCGACGGCGCCCGTGGCCGGGAGTCCGCGCACTGATCTTCTCGCTGATCGACTCCGACACCCGGCTTCGTGCCGCACTGCGAAGGGACTCCGATGGCGAAACTAACGGTCGCTGACCTCGAGGTTCTGTTCACCGCGAACACTCAGCAGGTGCAGACCGCCGAGAAGCAGGTCATCGCCATCGGCAAGAAGATCGAGGGCAAGCCGCTCAAGATCGAGGCGGACGCGAAAGGCGTCCTCGCCGACATGGATCGCGTCGAGACCGCGGCGAAGAAACTCGTCTCTGAACGCGCCGTCATCAAACTGGACGCCGACATCTCCCGCGCCGAGAAGAACCTCGAGCGGGCCGTCGACAAGCTCGAGGATCTGCACATCAGGGCCGAAGGTGGGCTCGACGTCACTGCCGACGTCAAGCGGGCCGAGGCGTCGATCCAGCGGATCGAGCGGATGCTCGACGGCCTGCGCAGCGCACGGAACACCGTCGATGTCGAGGTGAATCCCGAGCCCGCCGAGTCAAACCTGAAGCGGTTCCTTGGTCTGTTCAAGCGGCGCACGGAGGAGGCCGGCTCTGAGGGCGGACGCTCACTCTCGCAGGGGCTCGACGCAGCCACTCGCGGCGCCGGCGAAAAGGTCGGCGCCGTCGTCGGCGGCGAGATCGAGTCCACCCTCGTCGACGCGCTCTCCGCAATCCCCATCGCCGGCGGAATCATCCTCGCCGGCGTCGCCATCGGAAAGGCCGTCGTCGGCGGCATCCAGGACGGCCTTGCCGTCGAGAAGCGATTCGACAACCTGCAGGCACTCACGGGAATCAGCGAAGCCGACGCACTCCGCATCGGCCGTGCCGCCGGCGAGGCGTACGCGAACAACTTCGGCGAGTCGATCGAGTCCAACATGGATGCGACTCGGCTCGCTCTGCAGTTCCGCATCCTCGACCCGAGCGCCACGACGCGCGATGCACAGCTCGTCGTGCAGGGACTGGCCGGGATCGCCGACGTGCTCGACGAAGATGTTCGCCCCGTCGCGCAGACCGTCGCTCAGCTGCTCAGCACGGGCCTCGCGAAAGACGCGAAGCACGCCTATGACCTGATCGCAACGGGCGCACGCAACGGGCTGAACCGCAACGAGGATCTCCTCGACACCCTCACCGAGTACCCGTCGCTGTTCCAGCGACTCGGGCTCTCCGGCGAGGAAGCACTCGGCCTGATCAACCAGGGTATGCGCGCCGGCGCACGAAACAGCGACCTGGCAGCAGATGCTCTCAAGGAGTTCCAGATCCGTGCGACGGACGCCTCGACGGCGTCCGCGGCAGGGTTCGAGGCGCTCGGCCTGAACGCTGAGGAGATGACAGCTCGGATCGCTGCGGGTGGCGAATCGGCGCGCGACGGCCTCGCGCTGGTTCTCGACAAGCTTCGAGAGACCGAAGACCCCGTGCTGCGGAACGCGGCCGCCGTGGGGCTGTTCGGCACGCAGTCGGAAGACCTCGCAAACGCACTGTTCGCGATGGATCTCTCCACCGCCGTCGACCAGCTCGGCGGCGTCACCGACGCCGCACAGAAGATGTTCGACACCCTCGCGAGCAACGATGCCTCCAAGATCGAGCAAGCGCAGCGGAGCATCGAGGTCGCAGCAGATGGGATCAAGGGCGCCCTTGCCGGCGCATTCGCGGACCCACTCACCGACTTCGCCGACTGGGTCTCACAGAACCGGGGACCGGTCCTGCAGTTCTTCGCCGACCTCGTCAACGGCGCGATCGACTTCTCGATCTCTGCGACCGAAGGCGTCGGCGCGTTCGTCTCCGGCCCGCTCGCGGAGATGGTCGAGGGGCTCGCGGTTGCGATCAAGTTCTTCAACTGGGGCGCAGATACGTCGGAGCTCGACAAGCTCGCGGAAAGCATGCGCGGGTTCGAGTCCACTACGGACGGCGTCGTCGACAAGCTCGAGGGGATGCGCGGAGAGTTCAACGGATTCGCTGACGGTCAGATCGCTCTCGGGTATGTGAGCGATGCTGCCCTGCGCACGGCGGATGCCGTCGCGCAGGTGGGGCTCGCGGTGGACGGTAGCCAGTTCGCGATGACGAATCTCGACCTCGCGAACCTGTCGGCAACCGAGTCGGGACGCGCTCTGCAGGAGCAGCTCGACCTCGCGGCGCAGTCACTGCGCGACGAGTACGACGCCGCGATCGCGGCGGGGGAGTCCCAAGACAACCTCCGCGGCCGGTACGACGCGACGTCGGGCGCTCTCATGGGTCAGCTCACCGCGATGGGACTCACGCAGGATCAGGCGCAGGCGCTGATCGACACCGTGCTGCAGACGCCGGAGGAAGCCTCAACGGTCTACTCCTCAAACGCGGACTCTGAAAAGGGCAAGGTCATCGATCTGGGTAACCGGATCATCACCCTGCCCGATGGCAGCACGGCGATCTATGCCGACACGTCGCCGGCGAGCGGCACGATCGATCGCCTCATCACGGCGAACAATGGCCGGCAGATCAGGATCAAAGTCTTCGCGGACGGTTCAGGGTTCAGGCTTCCCGGAGGTCGGGAAGTGACTGCGCAGGCGCAAGGCGGGATCGTCGAGTTCATGGCAGACGGCGGCCTGCGAGGGCTGTCGCCGATGTCTTCTGTTGCACAGATGGTGCCGCCGAGCACGTGGCGAGTGGTCGGCGATCGCAGCGACGTACCGGAGGCGTACATTCCGCTCGACGGGTCAGAGCGATCGATGTCGATCTTGCAGGAGACGATGCGCCGTATGGGCGTCGTTCCGATGGGGGCCGGCGGAATCTCTGGTGGAGGCGCGCCTGCTGACGCTCGGGCGGTGGCGCTGCTCGAGCGCATCGCGGACAACCTCGCGCGGCCGAACCTGTCGATCGTCAACCCCGTGTCCAAGGACGCGAAGTCGGACGCGTGGGAAGCCGCGCAGATTCTCGATGTGTAGGAGGTTGCCGTGTACTCAGTGAACGGTGTCCCACTCGACAATCCCTCGCTCGGGTGGATTCTCCGAGCTCCGACGAAGCCGCTTTCGACGCTGAGCTTCGAGCGGGCGTCTCTGACGAGCGCGGGCCGAGTTGGGGTGGTCGCGGGACTTCCCGCGACCACCGGCCCTGTCTCCCTGCGGTTCGTCGTTCAGACCGCTCGCGCGAACCTCGAAACGCTCGTCGCCGTGTTCGGCGCCGGCGGCACGCTCGCCTTGACGAGCAACGCGGTTAGGCAGGTCGAGTTCGAGACCCTCAGCCACACGCCCGAGGGCTACGGACCGGCCGATGCGATCGTCGACGCGACGTTCCTGATTCGGCTGCCGGGCGTGTTCTGGCGCGATATCTCGCAGTCGACCAAGACGAGTCCTCTCGCCGCGGCCTCCGTCGCGGTCTCGGTGTTCGGTGGCATCTCAGCACCGGTGACTGACGCAGTAATTCGCGTGCAGGGCGCGGCGACCGGAATCCAGATCGCCGACTCGTCGGGCGCATGGTTGACGCTGCCGAACGTGGCCGCCGGGCAATGGCTGCGCTTCGACTCTGCGTCCGGGAAAGCGTTCGTCACCACGTCGGACACGTGGTCGGGTGGCACCGACGTATCTGGGCAAGTCGACTTCGGCGGCCCTCGAGGCGTATTCGAGATCGCTCCCATCCTCACCCCGGGGAACCCCTCCGTGCGATTCGGACAGGTTGCCGTCACCACGGCGACCCGCAGCGGGGCGTCGGTCGACGTACGCGGGAAAGCCGCCTACGTGCTCTAACCAGGAGGTTCCACGTGTTCGATATCCGGCTTCGCGAGTTCACCCCCGCCGGCGTGAAAGGCCGGATTCTCAGCACGCTGAGTATCGCATCGACGGACGCGGAATCGGCTACGGCGACGCTGCAGTTCTCCACCTCGTCTCGGGTGGCAGGGCGCCTCGAGGCTCCGTTCGTCGTCGGCCTCGAGTACACGACCGGCGGCAAGTCGTGGTCTCGCCCGCGGAACGATCTCTACGTCGTGCTCTCGGACGCCGAGAACGCGAAAGATCAGACCGACGTGATGACGTTCACGGCGCAGTCGTACGTGGGCTGGCTGCTGTCTCAGGCGCTGCACTGGTGGAACACCGACAGCGACGGGCGCACCCGCACGTACGACATGACGCCCGGGCGACTCGTCCGACAGCTCGTCAGCGAAGCACAGGTCTCGACCGCTGGCCTCGAACGTGGGTGGGCTCCCATGCTGACCACCAACTTCAGCGACACGCACGATTCGCTCGGGCAGGCGTGGAAGGCCGAGGACCGGATCAAGATGGAGGTCGACCTCTGGCGGCCGTACTCCGCGCTGTTTCAGTCATGGATCGAGCAGGGGCATTTCGAGTGGTGGGCCGAGGGCACAACCCTCATGCTCGCCCGACTCGGCTCGGGCGCTGATCTGTCGAGCAAGATCGCCCTAGGCGGTCCCGGCTTTGAATCCGCGCCGGCGAAGACTGACTTCAAGGGCACGTTCTCAACGATCGTCCTCATCCCGGACAAGGCGGCCGCGACGCACGCGCTCAACGCTGGGGCCGACACGAGGTTCGGGGCTCTCGAGACGTCGATGACGATGTCGGGTGTCAGCGACCCTGCGACGGCTGTGCGCATGGCTCAGCCTGTGATGCGGGAGAACCGGGGCAAGAAACTCGAGCTGTCGTTCGACTGGACGCCGGCAGACGGCGGCCCCGTTCCGTGGGCCGATTTCACCATCGGTGATCTGGTCAGTGCTCGACGCAAAGTGGGGAAGCTCCCGCAGCGCGTCGTTGGCATCCAGATGTCGAAGCGTGACGGGCTCGTCTCGGCCCGAGCAATCGTCGGCTCGAAGCTCGTCGGACTGCAGGCGAAGATCGCCAAGCGCGCCGGCTCTGCGTCTCAGGGCGGCATCATCGGCGGAAGTGGCGCCGGCATCCCGTCGAACCCCGGCGTGAAGCGCCCCGATCCGATTGCCCCGTCTGGGCTGCTCGTCACGTCCGAGGCATACTTCGATGCCACCGGCACCGCGTACGCGTCAGTGACGGCCACGTGCAGCACGGTCACCACCGACGCGCTCGGCGGGACGATCAAGGTCAAGTGGTATGAGCTCTGGGCGAAGAAGAACTCCTCGGGTGAATCGTGGACGCGCCTCTCGATCACTGAGGCGGAACCGCCATCGATGTCGTACGCGGGTCTCCTGGCAGGCGAGTCGTGGTCGTTCAAGGTTCGAGCGTATGTGGAAGACCGCATCGTCAGTGCGTTCTCCCCGGTGTTCAGTCTCGTGCTCGCCAAGGACACCACCCCGCCGCCAGTCCCCGCGCCGCCCTCGGGTGAGTCGCGGCAGGGCCAGGTGATCCTCACCCACACCGGCTTGACCGCCGATGGCCTCGCGCAGCCTCTGGACATCTCGCACTTCAACGTGTGGATGGCGACCACGGCGACTGGCGCTGGGGTGAAGCTCGGCGAGATGCAGGGCGTGCCCGACGTGTTCACCACGCCCACGCAGCCGTACAACGTGCCGCGCTGGTACTGGGTGACCGCTCAGGATAAGTCGGGCAACAAGTCCGACCCGTCCACACGGATCTCCGTGACCACGAAGTCGCTCGTCCCTGAGGACATCACGCAGGACGTGATGGACTCGATCACCGACATCGTGTCGCAAGACGTGGTGTCGAACATCGGTGGAACGGTCACATGGGCTACGCGCGACCCCGCGGCGGCAGACGGCGCGGGCAAGCCAGTCGGGGCGATGTGGTATCGCCGGGATTCCGCGAACAGCATCGTCGGCATGTGGGAGTGGTCGGGTTCGGCTTGGGCGACGCGCCTGTTCGGCCCCGGCCCGATCGCCGCCGATGCGATCACGGAGGCGAAGATCGCGACGGGAGCAGTGCTCGAAGCGAAGCTGGCGGATGCCGCAGTGGCGACGGCGAAGCTCAAGGACTCGGCGATCACCGAAGTCAAGATCGCGAACCTCGCGGTCGGCACGGCGAAGATCGCGGAGGCAGCGATCGTGAACGCCAAGATCGGCGATCTGGCGGTCTCCACCGCGAAGATCGCGAATGCGGCGATCGTCGAGGCGAAGATCGGCAACCTTGCCGTCACCACGGCGAAGATCGACGATCTCGCCGTCACTGACGCGAAGGTGCTCAACCTCAACGCGGCCAAGCTCACTGCCGGGTTCATCGACGTCGCGCGGCTCGAGGCGAACTCGATCCTCGCGAACAAGATCGGCATCGGCGACTTCACGAACTACGCCGCCGGGTCGGACTTCGAGAACCCCGCCCTCAACCCGTGGGGCGTGGTGGCCGGGGTCAACTACATCACGAGTGCCACCGCGAACTCGGGGGCGTACAGCTTCGTCCTGAAGGGCGCCGGCAATGCCAACTCGTATCTGAACACTCGCATCCCGGCCAAGCCCGGCGATGTGTTCTATGCCGAGTTCTGGATGCGCCGGAGCTCTCTGTGGGACGGCCAGGCGGGCAACAGCAAGATGCGGTTCGGGTTCTCCGGCGGAGGCCTGGTTGCTCTCGGTTTCGCCGCAGCCGACGCTCCGGCAAACGTGTGGACCAAGAAGTCGTTCACGTTCACCGTGCCTGCTGGCACGACAACGGACATGAACGTCATGCTCGTGAACCAGGATTCGACGGCGGGCGACTGCTACCTCGATGACATTGTGATCCGCAAGGTCTTCGGTGGGGAGCTGATCGTCGATGGGGCGATTACCGCTCTGAAGCTGGCGACGAACTCGGTCGAGGCGGACAAGATCGCCGCGAACGCGGTGACGGTCGACAAGATCGCGGCCGGCGCGATCACCACCGTGAAGCTGGCGGCGCTCGCGATCACGTCGGACAAGATCGCCGCGAACGCGATCACGGCGTCGGAGTTGACTGCGGACGCGATCACATCGAAGCACACGATCACCGGTGCGCGGTTCAGAACTACCGCGACCCCAAGCCGCGGCATCGACATCAACTCGCTCGGCCTCACCATGTACAACTCAGCTGGTCAGCCGACTGTCATCATGGACGCCAGCAACGGTAACGCTACTTTCACGGGAACGATCAGGAACAAGATCAGTGGACCGCGAGTGTCGATCAGCTCGGGAGATGCCGCCGCAACCGTCTATTTCTACGGCGGCGCTGAGGGCCCGAACATCCTGCCGGCGCAGATCTCAAGCGATCCGAACGGGCAGAGCCTCTTCCTATACGGGGGAAATCCGAACATCTCAACGCCCATCTTCACGGTGTTGCGGCTCAACGAGCGGACCTCTCCCATCTCTTGGCTGCTGGGTCGTTCAGGATTCGACGGGGCTACCGCCTACCCGCGAATTCGCGGAGATGAGAGCACTGCTTCCTATTGGGAGCGCTCGACGGGGCACCGCATAACGCTGGACCCCAACGGATGGACATACGTCGTCGGCAACGGCCTGCAGATCGCAGGCGGGCTGACGGTTTCGGGCGCGAAGAGCTTCGCGATGGAGCACCCCACGAAACCGGGAGTGACTCTCACCCATGCGTCGACAGAGTCCCCGCACAACGGCGTCGAGTACTGGTCAGACGGACTGGTCGAGATGCCCGCTCAGGGTTTCAAGACGGTCACTCTGCCCCCGTACTTCGAGGCGCTCACGGCACCCGATCACCGAGTGGCGATCCTCACCGCGGGATCGCCCGATGCCGGTCTGAGGTACGACCCCATCGTGAACGGGAAGCTCATCGTTCACGGCACACCAGGCGCTCTGTTCAGTTGGGTCGTCAAGGCCCGCCGCGTACAGATCGTCGACGGTCAGGACGTTCTCGCGTTCCCGATCGAATCCACAACGGTAGCCGCAGTGGCGCCGACCGAACCAGAACAGGAATGAGAAACCGATGGACCCCGTACAAGAGAAGCTCGCAATCCGCATCGCCAACGACGCGGTCAACATCGCAAGTCTCGAAGCGAGGATCGACGCGCTTATCTCCGAAGTCGCCCGCCTGACGGCGGGCGCCCCCGCCGAGGCCGCGTCGGCTTCCGAATCGAAGCCGAAGCGATGACCCTGAGGCCCCGCCCGCACGGGCGGGGCCTCCCCATTCCACTCCGCTCTCGAGCGGGGTTTCGTCGTTAAGGAGAGTCCCCATGTCGACTGACCAGTCCTTCGAGGCGGGCAAGATCGCCGCGAACGCGATCTGCGCGAGTGAGATCCTCGCGCATCCCATCGTCGCCGACAAGATCCTGCCGCTCGTCGTTCGGGCAGACAAGATCCGAGCCAGCGAGATCACCGCTGTGAAGCTCACTTGCGGAGCACCCACCCCGGTGAAACTCACCCCTCGCGAAGCCGCGGGGATGAACGTGCCCGGCCACGACGAGATCCGCCGCATCCTGCAGTCTGAGGGCGCCCCGCCGCACATGACGCTCGACATCGGAGGCAGCGAAGACGTCGACGGCGATGGCCTCGTGACCGTCTCGCTCGGCGAAGACGGCCACGAGCTCGTGTTCAAGGACGCCTGATCATGGCATTCACCTACACGGGCGAGCAGGTCGATCTCGGCTTCGGCCGAGGCTGGCTGAACCGCCCCGCCGCGGCATCGATCCGCCGCATCGACCGACAGATCGGGCACCCGCTACAGATCACCGAGGCAGGCCGCACGTGGGGGCGTCAGAACGAGCACTGGCTGACGTACAAGCGCGTCGGCCGGCCGATCGCCCTCCACCCCGACACGCCCTCCGAGCACCAAAAGGGCAACTCGATCGACTCCGACGAGGCGCAGCGCATCGTCGCGATCCTCGAGGACCACGGCTGGCGACGCACCGTCTACCGGTGGGTCAACGGCAGGTGGACGCTCGTCGAGCCCTGGCACTTCGAATACTTCGCACACCTCGACAACCACCGGAACGACCCCGCGGGCGGATCATCCACACCCGCACCTCATGTCCCCAAGGAGGACGACGACATGCTCATGCTCAACCTGCACGGGATCGGCACCGCGACGCATAAGGTCGCGCTCGGCCCCGGCGTGTTCCGGCACTTCATCGGAACCGACCCGTACGAGAAGATCAAGAACCTCGCGCGCATCCAGGACGACTGGCAGGACGTCAGCTATAACGAGCTGCCCGCCCTGCTGCGCACGTACGGCTGCGATCTGAACATCTGGGATTGGAACCCATCTGCGGGCGGGTTTTGCATCCTCGACCCGCTCACAGGCACCGTGAAGCCGGGGAATGCCTGGACAGCGTCGGGTGCTACCCGTGCCGCGATCGCCGGGATCAAGATGCCGGCGATCGACCCGGCGCCGATCGTCGCCGCAGTCGAGAAGGCTATCGAGGCGGGCATTCAGCTCGACGAGAAGGCGATCGCGAAGGCCGTGAACGACGACGCCGCGAACCGGATGCGCAGCTGATGCGTCGGCACCCGGCGGCCGAGAAGAAAATCAGCGGCTGATGCCGGGCATAGACCCGGCGCCACCTGCGACGGGGAATCACCACGCGGCGCACTCGAACCGCATCGGCTGGGGGTGGTGGGTCGTTGCCATCGTGGGGATCTCCGTCGCGGTCGCGGTCGTCGGCGTCGCTTTGTTCGCATCGCTTCGCTCGGGCCGCGAGATTGACCCGAATCAGGTGATGCTCGCGCTCATTGCGCTGCTGGGAAGCCTCGGTGCGGTGATCGTGCCGAAGCTCAACGCGGTCGGGAAGAACACATCGCAGACCGCCGAGCACGTCGTGAACTCGCACTCGCAGAAGAACCTCCGCGACGACATCGACGAGATCAAGCGGATCGTCAAGGCCACCGAGTCTCGGATGCACGGCGTCGAGCAGAGCCAGAACTATCAGGCGCGCGACATTCTCGGCATCCGTCAGGAGATCGGACAGATCCGACAGACCGAACGCGACCAGTGGGACGCGATCGAAAGCACAGCCAACCGCAAACGGCAGAACCCCAACCAGACCTAGGAGGTCACGCATCATGCACTTGTCCAACCTCACGAGCCGCGCATGGTGGCGAAGCGCCGGCATCCGCGCGCTGTACACCGCCATCGCGATCGGCCTGCCGTACGTCGGCGGCGCGCTCATCTCCGAGATCGCCTGGCTCACCGCGGCATCCGCCGCGGGCCTCGGGTTCCTCGCCTCTCTCGCGACGTCACTCGCCGGCCTCCCCGAAGCGGAGGGCGTCGACCTGCCGTGGTGGCTCGCCGCGATCGAGCGAGTGTCGAAGACATTCGCTCAGGCCCTGGCGGCAGGCTTCCTCGGCGCGACCGTCCTCTCTGACGTCTCGTGGTCGACGGTCCTGCAAGCTGCAGCGATCGCCGCGCTGACGTCGCTGCTTCGACTGATCCTCGCAACGTTGCCGAACGATCCGACTCCGACGATCGTGCTCACGCAGTCGCCGGAAACCGGCACGTGGTCGGATGCCGAGCGCGCCGAGCAGTTCGCGCGCGACGCGGCCATCGACCGCGCGAACGCCGAACTCGACCGGCGCCTCGCGGAGCACTGACGCACGAAGAACCCCCACCCCGCCTCACGGCCGGGTGGGGGTTCTTTCCGCATTCCTGCGTCGTTCGGCTTGGCTATGAGAGACCGATCTGCCGTGCCTCAACGCGGCGACGTGTCGTGCGCGGCCGCGACCTGTCGCGCGGGACTCGAGCGACGGATGCGTCGCGCCCGCCGGCGCGATCGATCCATCGACCAGGCCGAGCGATGCGTCGTGTCGCGCCGGCGCCGCGCGATCGCTACATGCCGCGCTGGATACTGAGCGGCGGCGTCCGGTGATCGGGAAGGGAACGGCGGTGCGCGCCGACCGCGATCCACGGCTCGACGCCAGGCATGTCGCGCAACGCCGCGCACAGCGTGGCGATCTGAGCGTCCTCGAAGTAACCGACCCACGTACCGACAGACTCGGTGAGTATGTCGAGGCGTTCGCCGGCGGTGGCGTAGAGCTCGGCAATGACCGGCGCGGGGTCTGCGGTGTATCGATTGCGGGAGCAGATCGCGTCGATGCTGACGCTTAGCAAAGTGTCGGGGGAGAGGGGTCGATGCATGGCCGGGCGTCTTTCTCCGGCCGAGATGGGAGATAAGTCTACGCGTGGGCACCGACGTCGCGATGCGAGTGCCGATGGCTGTCCGGGATGGCCTCGGGGGGGCGACGCATTCAAGTCAACCCCCTCTGACGGCGGGGGCTCGCGGAGTGAACTGATTCCTAAATCGACAACAGCGGACGAGGGGAATCAGTATGGTTGGGCGTATGGCGACTCTGCATTACGGCGTGTCACACGATGCCGTTCATATCGAGGATCGTGCTCTCGCACACCTGAAGATCGTCATCGCGACGAAGCTGCGGAGGAATGAGTGTTTCACGCTGTCGTGGAAGCACCCCGAGGGTGAGCCTGTCGGGCGCTCGACGATCTGGATTCATCCGTCGATTCCGTTGCGGTTCACTTTCGATGAGCCCGAACCGCCTCAGATCAACGTGGAGTGGATCGAGAAACTCATGCACTCGGCAAACTCGACCGGCGGCATCATGCTCGTCGATGAGATGATCGAGACGCCAGACCCCGAGAAGGGATCTCGGGGGAAGTAAAGACCCTCGCTTGTCCTCAGACCGGGTGGCGTCTTCGTCTCTACCAAAATCCGAGTAGTCGGCGCTTAGCTTCGCGGAACTTCTCGTCGTTGAGGATCCCCTGCTCGTTGAGCGCCATGAGCTTCGTGAGCTCAGAGTCCAGATCGAATGCTGGAGACGGTGAGGCGGTCGGCGCGGGGTGCTGCTCATCGTTCGCGTGCAGTGCGGCATAGCGTCTCTGCGGGGGCAGCTGATCGGACATACGTAGTGTTCCTCTCTATCTGCGCGCCTGCGACGGACCACAGGAGCGCGCAACGGTGTCCCGACGGCTCTGGGGACCTATCGGGACACCTAACCGGCTTCGCTGGGGACTCCACCGGCTCAAGGCCGCTTGTGCACGGCAATGGTCAAGGTATCCCCGATGCACCTCGATCCGTTGGGGGTTGCGTGAGCGTGAATCGGGCGTAGCATGACGCACAAGAGCGTGTACGGGCTATGTCTGGGGACTGGATCGGGTCGCTCCGGTCGAGGGACTCTTCCTCATCAGGGTGGCGCGCGACCCGAGAGAGAGTCCCTCCACTGTGCGAATCGCCCGCCGTCTGAATCGTGGTCAACGACCGTGAATGTCCGGACCGTCGAACTCGGGCGGCATCTCCACATCGTGAGCCTGCTGCACGTGTCCACACTCCGGACACACCCAGCCGCCAGGGACGTCGCGCAACACAATGTCATCGTTCGGGCAGTGCGGCTGAGCCCCGACGCCGATTCCATCCATCGCGGCACCTCTAGCCTGCGCGTGCAGGGCATGCCCGTTCGAAGGCTGCGTTCTTGTAAGCGCGGATCGCCTCGTCTTGCTCGGCTGAGCGGCTGTCTCGATCTGCCGAATATCCGAGCATCGGGGCGATCGCATCGTTCAACTCGAGGTTCGTCATCTCCGCGTCAGCTTCGCATAAGGCTTCGTCCGTGCTGAGATCGGGCAGCGGGGCGTCGGATGCGGGCTCGCCGATCTGCAGCGACTCCCCGCTCATCGCGGAAGCAACCGAGCCGGCCGCAGGGCCGTTGACGATCCAGTCCGGCCCAACGGCGATGACGTGCGGGGCGGGGTTGGTGTCCTGCAACCCCTCGAGAACCGAGATGGCGCTGTCTCTTTGTGACGTGGAGGTGTATGTCGTGAGGAGCGCTCCGTCTGAGCAATCCCCGGCCTCGCTCGCGACCGCTGTGGTG
>Ga0308167_1002669_pt1 | contig 15900 bp, 12 predicted proteins | sample PhyCR1_2_FD_202138 | JGI IMG/M metagenome (GOLD analysis project Ga0308167, IMG submission 202138) | Phyllosphere microbial communities from UC Gill Tract Community Farm, Albany, California, United States - DLSLRC.R1 | ecosystem: Host-associated > Plants > Phyllosphere > Unclassified | place... | reverse complement strand
CGGATCCGCGTGTGCGATGGCCGCGGGTGGACTGACCGCCGTGATGGGCGGCACCAACCGGCAGATCGAGAACGCGGCCGAGATCGCGATGGAGCACCACCTGGGCCTCACGTGCGACCCGGTCGGCGGGCTCGTGCAGATCCCGTGCATCGAGCGCAACGCGATCGCGGCGTCGACGGCGGTCACGGCCGCACGTCTCGCCCTGCGCGGCGACGGCAGTCACTACGTGTCTCTCGACGCGGTGGTCGAGACGATGCGTCAGACCGGTATCGACATGTCGACGAAGTACAAGGAGACGAGCGAGGGCGGCCTCGCGGTCAACGTCATCGAGTGCTGAGCGGGAGCGGCGGCTCAGGCGTCGTCGCGCAGCTTCGCGGTGAGGGCGTGCAGTTGCGCGAGTTCTGAGTCGCTCAGGCGCGCCATGCGCTCGGCGATGGAGCGGGCGTGCGAAGCGGCGATGCGACGGAAGATGACCGCTCCCTCTTCGGTGGCCGTCACCAGGGACCCTCGCCCGTCTTCCGGGTCGGCGCACTTGGTCACGAGGCCGCGCGCGACCATCCGCTCGACCAGTCGCGAGACGCTCGGCTGGCTGATCAGCATGTTGCCCGTGACCTCGCGCAGGCGTGCTGTCATGCGCGGGGCGCGGGTGACGGTGAGCAGCACGTCGTACTCAGCCTGCGTGAGTTCGGTGCCGTCGAAGTCGGTGCGGATGTCGTCGAACACCTCGTGCTGGGCGCGGAAGAGACTCTCCCAGGCCTGCACGGCGAGACGACGATCGGTCATAGGTTCAGCGTAGGGGAGCGGCCCGGCGGGACCGCTCTCTCGACCTCGGCGCGGCGCACAGAGTAAGGGCCGGTCGGAGAGGCTTCCGACCGGCCCTTGTCCCTGCACCAAGAGTGTCCTGCAATCACATGTCGGTAGCTGCCACAGCAAAACAACTACCGTGCGAGCACTCTATAACGGTGAGGTAACGGAGGGGAAGAGGGGCTCGTTATGTTCTTGTGATCGATTTCCGACGAGCGGGCCGGGACTCGGTTCCTGATGCCGGGCGCGACGGCTCTGCGTATTCCGGCCGACGTCGGCGCGTTGCCCTCCGCGGTGCTCGGCGGACCGAGGGCGAGGAGTACATTCGCCTCATCCTCATCGCTTAGGGATCCCGTGCGCCTGCTGCCCTCTTCGTCGCGCGTCGTCTTCGGTGGCATGGTCGCCCTCGTCGCCGCGGTGACGACGGCGCTCGCGGTGCTCGTGCCCGCCCTGACCGAGCAGGCCGGTGACGCCGGGGCGCGCGGCGTCGTCGCCGCTCGATCGGGAGCCGAGACCGGCCTCGACCTCGCGCTCCCGGCATCCGGAGACCCCGTCGCTCAGGACGAACTGGTGCGTCGCACGATCGCCCGCGTCATGCCCGACGGTGCCGACCTCTCGATCGAGAGGACGGAGACCGCCGGGCTCCTCGACGCCGGGGCGGGGCGCGCGTATCTCGCGAGTATCGACGGCACCGCCTTGCCCCTCGAAGCCGGACGATGGCCCGCCACCGCCAGCGAGGCCGCCCTCGGCTCCACTGTCGCAGAAACGCTGGATGTCGAGATCGGCGACACCTTCGACCTCGGCGGCCGCACGGTGCAGGTCATGGGATTGTGGTCGTCGTCGCGCGCGGCGGCGGATCGATGGTTCGGCGTGCGAGCGGCCTTCGCCGCGGGCGGGGGAGAGGGCCCCGTCGCAGTGTCGGCGGAGGTCGTGGACGCCGTGGCCACCGCGGACGGTCTGACGCGCGAGGTGCATTGGACGCTGCGCCCCGACGCCGCGCGCCTCGACCTCGCGACGTTGCACGCGGTGAGCGCGGGGTGGCGAGCGCTGCCGGACGCCCTGGCGGCGGAAGGGGTGGAAGCCGCGGACATCGAGACCGCCGGGGCCCTCGTCCCGACGGCGCAGATCGCGTCGGCCCGCGCCGCGGTGCTGAACGCGGCCGCGCCCGTTTCGCTGGCGACCGTCGCTCTCGCCTCGCTCGCGGTGACGACCCTGTTCGCCGCTCTGCTGGTGGGCTCCGCAGCCGCCGAGCGCCGGACCCGCTGGGCGCGGGGGCAACCGCTGACGCGCATCGTCGCCGCCGAGTCGGTGCGAGCGCTCGTACCCGGCGTCGTCGGTGCGATCGTCGGTGCGGTGACGGTCGCCGTCGTGCTCACGCCGTCCGTCGCCATGGTCCCGTGGATCATCGGTGCCACCGCGGTGGGGGCCGCGGCTCCGGCGGCGCTCGTGGCCGTCCTCGCCACCCGCGACGTGGGCGTCCTCAGCCGCGCGGAGGGGGCGGCATCACCCTCGCGCCGGTGGAGTGCCGGGGTCGCGGCATCCGTCGTCCTCCTCCTCGCGGGCTTCACGACCTGGCGCGCGCTCACGCTCGGCTCGACCTCGGGCGACGGTCGCGGCGGCCTCTCGCCCGACCCCGTCGCCGTCGCCGCCCCGGCAGCGCTGCTGCCCGCCGCCGTCCTCGTCGCGACGGCCGCCCCGTTGCTGCTGACGCAGCGGCTTCGCGAGCGTCGTGCCGCCCGAGGCAGCGCCACCGCGTTCCTCTCCGCGATGGGCGCGGCGCGGCGTCCGTTCGCCCTCGCCGCGACCGTCGCCGTCGTGGGGGTCGCTGTCGCGCAGCTCGGGTTCGCCGCGGTGTACCAGTCGACGTGGGACGCGGGGTATCGCACCGCCCTCGCCGCCCAGGAGGGAACGGACCTGCGCGTCGCGGGCGACGGCGACGAGCTGACGCCCGCGGTGCTCGACCGCGTCGCGGGTGTCGAGTCGGTCGCGGGGGTCGCGCCCGTGTGGACGGCGAACACCTCGATCGCCGCGCGTTCGGCCTCGCTCGTGATCGCGTCGCCGGCCGCGGTCGCCGCCCTCGCCGATCCCGCGGTCCCCGACCGCGATCGTCTTGCCGAGGGCGCACGCTCCGACGCTCCCGGCCCTCTCCTCCCCGAGGACGCCCAGGACCTGACGGTGCAGGTACGGGCGACGGATGCCACGGCTCAGGCCGCCGCGGTCGTTCTCGTGGACGCGTGGGGGCGGGTTACCTCCGTGGGGGCCGGAAGCGACGGGGCATTCGCGATCCCCGCCGTCTCCGCCGGCCCGGGCGGGGCGTGGCGGCTGGCGGCGGTCGAGGTCGCCGTATCGACAGGGGATGAATTTGGAGCCCTGGTCGCCATCGACGGCGTGAGCGTCGACGGGGCGCTGCTCGACCTGGGCGCGGCGGTGATGCCCGTCGACATCAGCGGCGAGGCGATCGACATGCAGACCGCGGCGGGTCCCGCCGAGGTCTCCGTCGGCAGTGCGATCACCCGGGTGCGGTTCGTGCCGGTCGCATCGACGGCCTCCGCCGTCGTTTCGCAGGCGTTCGCCGCGGCCTCCGGCGTGACGGAGGGAGACACTCTTCCCCTCGCGCTCGCGCCCGGTGCCGAATCGCGGCCGGCCCGCGTCGCCGCGGTCGTTCCGGTCATCCCCGGGGCGCCCCTCGACTCGGCCGTCTTCGTCGACGTCGGGACGGCGCTGTCGTCGCGTCTGCGCACCGCCACGGCACTCCCGGGAGCGGAGGGCGCCTGGATCTCGCCGGGTGCCGATCCCGAGGCCGTCGCCGCGGTGCTGCCCGACGGATCGCGGATCGCGGGCACCACCGCCGACGACGGGTACGTCGTGCTGTCGAAGGTGCCGACGTTGCTCTGGACGGGTGCCGCGGGCTTCGCCGCCCTCGCGGTCGCGGGGCTCGCCGCGATCGCCCTCGTCACGCGTCGATCGAGGCGCGATGAAGCGTCGTCCCTGCGCGCGATCGGTGTCGCACGGGCAGTGCGCCGGCGCCTGCGCGTGACGGAGGCCGCCGCCGCGGTCGCGGCGGGATCCCTGGTCGCCGTCGTGGCGACGGCGGTGGCAGCGATGGTTCTCCTCCCCGTCGTGATCACCGGTGCCCTCCCGCGAGCGGTCGATGCGGACGTCGTGATCGATCCCGTGCGCGCGGGCGGTGTCGTCGCTCTCGCCGTGCTCGTCGCACTGGCCGTCGCCGTCTGTTTCGCGATGCGCGACGACATCTCCACGGACGGAGGCGAACGATGAGGCGGTGGTGGCGCACGATCGCACCGCATCGATTCGCCCTGGCGCTCGTGTCGATCACGGTCGCCGTGCTCGTGGCATCCGGAGTCGCCGTTCCGCGCGTGCTCGACACGGTCGCCGACGCGCGACTGGCGGCGGCCCTCGCGCCGGAGGGCGACGCGGAGGCGGTCGCCGCGGCGAGTGTCGTGTTGAGCGCCGACCTCGACGACTTCGCGTTGGGCGCCGACACCGTCGACGACGTGGCCACCACCCTCGCGCGGTATCCCGCGACCGTCGATGAGCCGCTGCGGTCGGCTCTGGGGGAGGCGGCGTGGATCCTGTCGTTCCCCGATGTCACGGCGGTCGCCGTCGATGGCTCGCTCCTTCGCATCCGCGTGGGTACGGCGCCCGAGTACCAGGGGCAGTGGTCGATCATCGAGGGAACGGCCCCGCGACCTGCCGCCTTCGGTGCACCGGTCGAGATCGCCCTCGAGCAGTCGGTCGCGGCCCGAGCCGGCGCGAGCGTCGGCACCGTGTGGCAGGGTCCCGACGGATCCTTCGCCGTGACGGCACTGATCGCCGACGCGGAGGGCGGTCCGTCGGCGCAGGACGTCTTCCATCGGGCGGTCTCGTCCCGCGTGAGCGCCACCGATGACCTCGTCACGGTCGGGGCGTACGTCGACCCGGGGTCGATCGCGACGCTCGGCCCTCAGCTCGCTCGCGCTCAGCTGGTCGCGACGCTCCCCGTGCGTGCACAGGGCCTGCGATCAGGCGATGTCGACGGCCTCGAACAGGCGGCGAACAAGACCTCCGCGCAGGGGACCACCCTGGCGAGCGGCTATCCCGTGACGGTCTCGACGCGACTGTCCGCCCTGCTCGATCGGGTGCGGACCGCGCAGGACGCGCTCGTCGCCCTCACGGCCCTCCTCGTCGCCGCGCCCCTCGGCGCCGCGATCCTTCTATGCGCCCTCGCCGTCACCGCCGCCGAGCGCCGCCGCGCGGGGGAGCGTCGGCTCGTCTCGGCGCGTGGTGCGGCGACCGGGCGCGTCATGGCACGCGGGGCCGTCGAGGCGTCGCTCGCGGCGACTGTCGGAGGGGTAGCGGGGTGGGCGCTGGCGGTCGCCCTGACGCCTCGGTCGACGCTTCCGGATGCCGTGGCCACCGGGCTCGGCCTCGTCTTCGTGGTCGTGGCCGGGGTGGCGGCGCTGGCGGCGATGTGCGCGCGCCAGGCGGTGCGGCCGACGCGGGTGCCGTCGGTGGTGCGGGTCGCGAGGGACGGGGTCGTGGTCGCCGTCGCCCTCGTCTCACTCTCGCTCCTGCTCGGACGCGGGGTTCCCGCCGCGGGCGTGGACCCGTTGCTCAGCCTCAGCGTTCTGCTGGTGGCGGTCTCCGCGGGGCTCGTGCTCGCTCGGGTGCTCGGCCCGCTGGTGAGTCCCCTAGCCGGGGTCGCGTCGCGCGGCCGTTCCCTCGGCGTCGCTCTCGCGTTGTCGCGACTGGCGCGAGGGGGCGGGCGCGCCCTGCAGATCACCGGCGTGACGATTGCCGTGGCCACCGCGACCCTCTCCCTCGGGCTGGCGCAGCTGACCGGCGACGGCATCTCCGCCGCGGCCTTCCGCAGCGTCGGTGCCGACGTGCGTGCGTGCGGCGACGATGCCTCCCTCGCCGCGACGAGCCGAGAGGCGGCCTCGGTCGACGGCGTCGCCGCCGTCGCGCGGGTGCGCCGGCTCGACGGCATCCCGGTGACGGGGGATGGACGACTGCGGCCCGTCACCGTGCTCTCCGCATCGACCGTCGACCTGCACCGCGTCGCGCCCCCCGTCCCCGAGCTCGGCGACACCGATCCCGTGCCGGCGGTGATGTCGCGCTCTGCGGCGGAACTGCTCGAGGGGACGTTGGCGGTCGGGGGTCGAGAGGTGTCGGGTGCAGCCGTCGTCGACGACGACGTCCTGCCTTCGTTCGCGGACTCGTGGGTGCTGCTCGACGATCGCGCGGCGGAGGCTCTCGCCGCTCCCGTCGGGGCGTCGTGCCTCGTCATCACCGTGATGCCCGACTCGCCTCCGGGGCTCGTCGCTTCGCGCCTGCGCGACGCGGATCCCGGGCTCGAGGTGGTCGATGTGGCGTCCGCGACGGCCCAGCGTCTGGCCGCGCCCACGGCGGCGACGATCCTGGGGCTCCTTGCGGGGGCCGCCGCTCTCGCGGTTCTCACCGCGCTCGCCCTCTCGGTCATCACGGAAGCCGCAGCAGCGCCCGAGCGGCGGCGAACGCGCGCTGTGCTGTCGGCGTTGGGCGCGGGCCGGGTGCACGGCGTGGTCGCGGTCGAGGCGGTGCCGTTGGCGACGGTCGCCGCCATCGTCGGCTGGGGCGTCGGGTGGGTCGGCGTCGTGGTCGTCGCGGGGGCGGGTGGTCTCGCCGACCGCCTGGGTATCGCCGCACCGCTGTCGATCGCCAGCGTCGTGGCGCCGGCGGCCGCGTCCGCGCTGATCGTCGGGGTGATCGCTGCCGCATCGACGACCACGGCCGCGATCGCGGGCAGGCGGCGCCGCGCGCGCCGCGATGAGGGAGAGGAGCGGGGCACATGACGGAGAGCTCGGTCGAGATCGAATGCGTCGATCTGGTGAGGATCTACCGCGGAGCGGGCGTCGAGGTGCAAGCCCTGCAGGGGCTGAACCTGCGGGTCGAGAGAGGCGAACTCACCGCGATCGTGGGCGCGTCGGGGTCGGGCAAGTCGACGCTGCTGTCGATCCTGTCGGCCCTCGATGTCGCGAGCGCGGGGCGCGTCCACGTGGCTGGTCGCGACCTGCTCGCGCTGACCCCGCGCCAGCGGGCGGAATACCGTCGCACGGTGGCGGGATTCGTGTGGCAGCAGACGGCCCGCAACTTCCTTCCGGGCCTGACGATCGCCGAGAATCTCGACCTCACGTTGTCGGTGGGGCGCATCCCGCGCCGCGAGCGGCCGGCTCGTGCGGCGGAGATGCTGTCGATGCTCGACGTGGCGGGCGTCGCCGACCGACGGCCGGGCCAGGTCACCGGAAGCGAGCGACAGAGGGCGGCGATCGCGCTGGGCCTGGCCAACGGGTGCCGTGTGCTGTTCGCCGACGAGCCCACCGGAGAGCTCGACGATGCCAGCTCCGCGCAGGTGCTCGCGGCGATGCGGGCCGTGAACGAGCGCTCGGGTGTGACGGTGCTGATCGTGACCCACGACTCCGGCGTCGCCGATCACGTGCGCAGAACCGTCGGCATCCGGGACGGACGGACCTCGGTGGAGGTGTGGCGCGATGAGGCCGGACCCGGCAGAGATGCCCGGGAGTACGCCGTGCTCGATCGCGCCGGCCGTCTGCAGCTTCCGCGCGAGCACATCGACAGGCTCGGCATGCGCGACCGCGTGCGGTTGCAGCTCGAGAGCGATCACATCCGCGTGCAGCCCGCCGAGACGACGGAGGGTTCTGCGGCGGCGGCGGAAGGGTCGGATGCCGCGGGCCCGCCGCCCGCGACCAGAAGGAGCCGGCGCCGATGAGTGGAGACGACATGATCAGGGTCGCGGGTCTCACCCGCTTCTTCGGACGCGGGGCTGCGCGCACGACCGCCCTCTCCGACGCGTCGCTCTCCGTCGCAGCCGGCGAGTTCGTCGTGCTGCGGGGCCCGTCGGGGTCGGGGAAGACGACGTTGCTGACCCTCGCGGCGGGCCTCGACGAGCCCGACGCGGGGGAGGCGTGGATCGGCGATGTTCGGGTGACGGGGGCGGGGGAGGCGGATGCCGCGCGCCTCCGCCGCGAGGTGATGGGTTACGTCGACCAGGAGTTCGCGCTGGTTCCGTTCCTCACCGCGGCCGAGAACGTCGAGCTCCCTCTGCGGCTGCGCGAGGCGGGAGCGCGCGAGCGACGGGCGCGGGTGGCGGAGATGATCGATGCGGTCGGCCTCGGTGACCATGCCGCTCAGCGGCCCGAGGAGTTGTCGGGCGGTCAGCAGCAGCGCGTCGCGGTGGCGCGCGCTCTCGTGCACCGGCCGCGGGTGCTCGTCGCCGACGAGCCCACGGCGCAACTCGACAGTGGCACGGCGGCATCCGTCATCTCGCTCGTGATCGAGCACGTGCGCCGCGACGGGATGGCCGCCCTCATCGCGTCGCACGATGCGATCGTCGCGGACCGCGCCGACCGGGTCGTCGAGATCCACGACGGGAGGGTGCGCGCCTGACCGGTCTCAGCGGCCCCGCACGTGGTTCCACTGCGTGATGACCTCGGTGCCGTGCTCGAAGCCGAGCTCGCTGACCGCGGAGGTGCCGAGCACGAAATAGCGACCGCCCGCTGCGGTCAGGCCGAGCCAGGTTCCCGCGAGGGCGCGGAGGAAGTGCCCGTGCGAGAACAGCAGCACCTGCTGGCCGGCGCGCACGCGTGGGCGCAGCTCGGAGAGCAGCGCTTCGGCCCGTGCCGTGACCTGCGCGACGGACTCGCCCGGCGTCTCGCCGGCGGGCGTGCCGTCCCAGATGGTCCAGGGATGGCCGAGCTGCTCGATGATCTCGGGGGTCGTGAGGCCCTCGTATGCGCCGTAGTCCCATTCGACGAGGCGCTTCTCGGGCTGGGCATCCGGATAGCCCGCTCGGGCGGCGGTCTCGACCGCGCGCTGCAGGGGACTCGTGAGCACGAGGTCGTAGCGGCGGGTGGCCAGCAGGGTGCCGGCGAGCTCGGCCTTGTAGGCACCGGTCTCGGTGAGCGGAATGTCGGTGAGTCCCGTGTGCTTGCCGGAGCGGCTCCACGCCGTCTCGCCGTGGCGCACGAGCACGATGCGCCCGTCGGGTTCGGTCAGCTCTTCATCCTTCACCCGTCCATCCTTCCGCGCCGCGGGCCTGTCGGCATCCCGAGACGGACGAAGGGCCGGTCGGGAGATTCCCGACCGGCCCTTTCCTGCACCAGAGTGTCCTGCAATCACATGTCGGTAGCTGCCACAGCAAAACAACTACCGTGCGAGCACTCTATAACGGTGAGATAACGGAAGGGAAGAGGTGTCCGTGACACTTTCGTTATTCATAGGTTTCGGCGGCCGGTGCCCCCCGGCCCCGGCTCCGCGGGGCGATGTCGGAGGCCCTCGTTAGCATGCAGACATGCCACCCGAGACGCCCTCGACGCCCCCGCCAGGCGGGCCACGCACCCGTCACGCGCTCGTGGCCGAGGCGCTCGCCGCCGACGCGGCCTTCGCCGCCGCCGAGGCCCGTCGCACCCGCGCCTACGCGGCACTCGGGCAGTTCGGGGTCGACTCGAACGGAGAGCGGGCGTCGGTCCGCGCGTCCGACATGGCGCTCCGCGAGATCGCGTCGGAGGTCGCAGCGGCGCAGCGCCTCTCCGACCGCACGGTGCAGGCGCACATCGGGCGCGCGATGCTGATGGTCGACGACTTCCCGGCCACCCTCCAGGCTTGGGGTGAGGGGGCGCTCACGCGGGCGCACGTGCGGGCGATCGCCGACATCGGCGCCGCACTCCCCGAAGAGCGCCGCACCGAGTTCGACGCCCTCGCGGTGGGGCTCGCGCCGCGACTGAGCCCGGGGCGCCTGCGCTCGCGCCTCGCCGCCGTGGCCGAGAAGCTGCAGCCGACGACGCTCACCGAGCGGCATCAGCGAGGTCGCGAGACGCGCTGTGTGCGAGTGGTCCCCGGTGTCGACGGCATGTCCGACCTCATCGCGACCCTCCCCACGGTGCTGGCCGTCGGAATCTACGACCGGCTGACCCAGCAGAGCAGGCTGGTGATCGACGCGCGCAGTGGGGGCGCCCTCGCGACCCCGGGCGTGACGGGTCCGGATGCCGTGACGGCAGCCACCGGCGCATCCGCGGCCACGACCGATGAACGCACCACCGCGCAGTTGCGCGCCGACATCCTCGCCGACCTGCTGCTCGCCGCCGCTCCGGTCTCCGACCCCACGGTCTCGGGCGACGGACCGGGGGCGCTCGGGGCGATCCGCGCGCGCGTGCAAGTGGTCGTCCCCGCTCTGTCGGTGGTGCGGCCGGGGGAAGAGGGCCTCGATCCCGCCGAGCTCGTCGGGCACGGACCGATCGACATCGACACGGCTCGCCGCATCGCCGAGGCGACGTCGATGCCGTGGGATCGCGTGATCACCCACCCCGTCACCGGCGCTGTCCTGATGACCGACACGTACCAGCGCACCGCGGCCATCGATCGGCACCTCCGTGCCCGCGATCGACGGTGCCGGTGGCCCGGGTGCGTGGTCCCCGCGGTTCGATGCGAGGTCGATCACACCGTCGACTGGGCCCTGGGCGGCACCACCGACGTCGCGAACCTCGCCCATCTCTGCCAACGACATCATTCGCAGAAGCAGTTCACCCGCTGGAAGGTCCGACAGCGCGCCGGCGGGGTGCTCGAGTGGACCTCTCCGTCCGGTCGGGTCTACGCCGACGAGCCTCTGCCGTACTCGCTGGCGGTGCGGTTCCTCCCGGATGATCCGTCGCCGCCGGAAGACGAGGCGGCACCGTTCTGAGGGAACGACAGGGCTGAGCCTCGCCGTTCACCTCCGCCTGAAAGAATGAACCGTGCCTCACGACATCCGCCTGATCGCCGTCGACATGGACGGCACCCTGCTCGACGGAGACGGCAAGGTCCCCGCGGGGCTGTGGGACGTGCTCCCGCGCCTCGCGGCTCGCGACGTCTCGTTCGTCCCCGCGTCCGGCCGGCAGCTGGCGGCGCTGCGACGCGAGTTCGGCGCGGCGGCCGACGGCATGACCTTCATCGCCGAGAACGGCGCGTACGTCGTGCGCGAGGGTGTCGAGGTGGCATCCGCGGTCTTCTCCCGTGACGAGGTCGAGCGGGTCATCCTGCGTTTGCGCGCGCTGATCGCGCAGGGCTACGACCTCGGGGTCGTCCTGTGCGGCAAGCGCTCCGCCTACATCGAGCGGGCCGACGCCGCCTTCCGCGCGAACGCAGAGGCGTACTACGCCGCTCTCGAGACGGTCGACGACCTGCTCGCCGCCGACGACGACGTGCTGAAGATCGCCGTGTACGACTTCGCGATCGCCGAGCACAGCGTCGGGCCCGCTCTCGACGACCTCACCGACACGCTCCGCGTCGTCGTGTCGGCGCGTCACTGGGTCGACATCATGCAGCCCGGCGTCGACAAGGGCACGGCGCTCCGGAGCCTGCAGAACGCCCTCGGAGTCGCGCCGGCGCAGACGGCGGCCTTCGGCGACTACCTGAACGACCTCGAGATGATGGATGCCGCGGACTGGTCGTTCGCGATGGACAACGCCCATCCCGAGGTGGTGGCGCGTGCGCGGCACCGCGCGCCCTCGCACCTCGACCACGGCGTGGTCACGACGATCGAGGCGCTGTTCCCCGAATTCGGCCCCGAGGGCTGACGAGATTCAGCGGGTCACCGCGTCGAGCGCGGCCGCGAGATCGGCGAGCAGGTCGTCGGCGTCTTCGAGGCCGACCGACAGGCGCAGGTGGCCGTAGCGGCGGAACTCCTCGGGGTACGTCGCGGTGCGCGGTCCCTCGGCGGCGGTGTGCACGATGAGGCTGTCGTCGTGCCCGAGCGAGAAGCCCGAGGTGATGAGACGCAGCTGCGCGACGAAGCGGTTCTGCAGGTCGGGGTCGCCGTCGAGGGCGAAGGCCATCATGCCGCCGAAGCTTCCGCTGAAGCCGTCGCCCCCGAACTGTCGGGCCGCGAGCTCGTGCTGCGGGTGCGAGGCGAGGCCGGGGTAGGCCACGAACGCGACCCGCGGATCGGCGTCGAGGAACGCGGCGACACGGGCCGTCGAGGCGAAGTGCTGGCGCAGGCGCAGCGGCAGGGTCACCGAGCCGCGCTGGATCATCCACGCGTTGAAGGGCGAGATGATCCCGCCCACGTCGACCATGGCGTCGGCCTTGATCGGCTCGATGAGGTCGGTGCGCCCGATGACCGCGCCGCCCATCGCGTCGCCGTGACCGTTGATGAACTTGGTGAGCGAGTGCACGACGAGGTCGGCGCCGTCGGCGAGCGGGCGATAGAACGGGGGAGGCGTGAAGGTCGAGTCGACCATGAGGATCGCTCCGCCCTCGTGCGCGATCTCGGCGAGCAGCGCGATGTCGGCGACCTTGGTGGTCGGGTTGGCGATCGCCTCGACGCACACGAGCACCGTCTCGGGCCGCATCGCCTGGCGCACGGCATCCGGATCCGTCACGTCGACGAACGTCGCCTCGATGCCGTATCGGCGGGGGAGCAGCTCGGTCCACAGGCGCCAGGTCGCTTCGTAGACGACGTCGCTGACCACGACGTGGTCGCCCGCGCGCACGTGCGTGAAGAACACGGCGTGGAGGGCGGCGACTCCGGATGCCAGGGCCACGGCGTCTTCGCCGTGCTCGAGGGCCGCGAGCTTGCGCTCGAGGGCGAGCTGATTGACGCCGGTGTTGCGGGTGTAGAGGCCGGGGGCCGTGGCCGACCAGCTGATCTCGCTCGGATCGTCGGGCAGGGCGAAGGAGTTCGCCATGACGAGGGGCGTGCGCAGGGCCTTCGTGCTGTCGAGCTCGATGCCGCCGTGGACGGCGAGGCTCGCGTCGGACAGGCTGTCGGCGAGGAGGCGATCGGGACGGGTGGTCATGTCGCGGTCCTTTCTGCGTCTCGGCGCGTGACGGCGGCGATGTTCTCGGCTACCCTAACGTGCAATATGAGCATTGCATAGTGCTCGATATGCACACCGGGAGAGTCATGGTTCGACCGCGAACGGATGCCGTCGACGAGCGGATCCTCACCGAACTGCAGGCCGACGCCCGCATCCCCCTCGTCACGCTCGCCGCACGCGTGCACCTCTCGCGCAACGCCGTGAAGCAGCGGATGGAACGCATGGAGCGCGACGGCTTGATCGCCGGATACACGCTCGCGCGGCCCCGGGTCGACGACGGCCGCGTGACCGCGATCGTCCTGGTCTACCGTGCCGACCGCATGCGCGGGGCCGGGGTGATCACCGAGCTGACGCGCATCCCCGAGGTCGTGCAGTGCGACATCCTCTCGGGGCAGTTCGACCTGCTCGTGACGATCCGCGCCGAATCGATGGAGAGGATCGGGCAGATCTGGGAGCGCATCGCCGCCCTCCCGGAGGTCTCCGACACGGTGACGTCGGTCTCGCTCACCCGCGTGATCGACAGGGCGTGACCGGCGGGGCGCGACCGACGGGCGCGCGGATGCCGCAGCCCCCTCTCGTGGCGGGAGCCGCGGCATCCGTCGATCATGCGTTGATGCACACGACCTTGGGCTGGGTCATCTCCTCGTAGGCGAAGCGGACTCCTTCGCGACCCATGCTCCCGAACTTGGCTCCGCCGAAGGGCATGCTGTCGACGCGGTAGTCGGAGGAGTCGTTGATCATCACGCCGCCGGCTTCGAGGCGATCGGCGACGCGCAGCGCGCGCCCCAGGTCGCGGGTGAAGGTGCCGGCGTGCAACGCGTATTCGATGTCGTTCGCCTGGGCCACCGCATCGTCTTCGTCGTCGAACGGGGCGAGCACGACCACGGGGGCGAAGGCCTCATCGGCCCACAGCTCGCACGACAGCGGCACGCCCTCGACGACGGTGGGGGAGTACACCGACCCCTCGAGGCGGTGCCCCACGAGCACGCGGGCGCCGGCGCGCACCGCGTCATCGACCACGCGCTGGGCGGTCTGCGCGGCGGCGGGGGTGATCATGGGCCCCACGTCGGTGGCCTCGTCGGCGGGGTCGCCCGCGCGCAGGGCTGCGGCCGCGTCGACGAACAGCTCGCGGAAGGCCTCGAAGACCCCACGCTGCACGAGGATGCGCTGCGCGCCCACGCAGTTCTGCCCGGCGGCCCAGAACGCCCCCGACACGCACGCCTCCACGGCCTGCCGCACATCGGCGTCGTCGAAGACGATCACCGGTGCGTTTCCGCCCAACTCCATCGCGAGGCGCTTCAGGCCCGCTCCTCGCGCGATGGCCTCGCCCGTGGCGAAGCCGCCGGTGAACGACACCATGCGCACCTCGCGCGCGGCGACGAGTGCGGCGGCGACCTCGCGATCGCCGTGCACGACGGTCACGATCTCATCGGGAAGGCCCGCCTCGATCAGGATGCCGACGAGGAACTCGGCCGTGAACGGGGTGTACGGCGACGGCTTGAGCACCACGGCGTTGCCACCGGCGAGGGCCGGGCCGAGCTTGTGCGCGACGAGGTTGAGGGCGTCGTTGTAGGGCGTGATGGCCACGACGATGCCCAGCGGCTCGCGGGTGAACCAGCCCTTGCGGTTCTCCGACCCCTCGAACGCGTCGAAGGGGATGACCTCGCCCGTCGCCGAGCGGGCGGTCTCGGCCGACAGCGACAGGGTCGTCACCGCGCGGCGCACCTCTTTGCGGGCCTGTCGGATCGTCTTGCCGGCCTCGCGCACGATCAGGGCGCTCGCGGCGTCGGAGCGCTCGCGCAGCAGGGCGGCCGCGCGTTCGAGGATGCCGTGACGGGCGAAGCGCGAGAGCCCGCGGGAGAGCTCGGCGCCGACGCGGGCCCGGGCGATGACCGCGGGCACGTCGTCGACGGGCGTGAGGGCGACGTGCCCGACGACGGTGTCGTCGAAGGGGTTGCGCACCTCCAAGGACGAGGAGGGGGCCACGAGCGTCATCGCTTCGCCTCGGCGGTGCGGGCGACGCGGGCGTCGATCTCGATGATGTCGGACAGCAGGGCGTACGCGGTCTCCACGCGGCCGGCGCCGGGGCCGCTGACCGTGACGGTTCCGAGCAGGTCGGTGTCGAACGACACCGCGTTGGTCGGTCCGCTGATGCCGGCGAGGGGGTGGGTGAGGGGCAGGGCCATCGGCTCCACGCGGGCGTCGATCGAGCCGTCGGCACGACGCTCGGCCGAACCGATGAGCTTGAAACGCAGACCCCGGGCCGCGGCATCCGCGATGTCGGCCGGCGCGAGGCCGGTGATGCCCGTGCAGGTGACGTCGGCGGGGGTGATGCGGGCGCCCAGCACCTCGTTCGCGAGGATCACGACCTTCAGGCGCACGTCGGACCCCTCGATGTCGGCCGAGGGGTCGGCCTCGGCGTATCCGAGGGTCTGCGCTTCGGCGACGGCGGTCGCCAGGTCCATTCCCGCTTCCATCTGCCCGAGCACGTAGTTGCTCGTGCCGTTGAGGATGCCGCGCACCGCGTCGATGCGCAGTCCCTGCAGGGCGGATGCCGCGAAGCGCAGCACCGGGGTGCCGCTGACGACCGACCCCTCGTACGCGAAATGCACGCCGTGGGCGGCGGCGACGGCGTTCAGCTCGGTGCCGGCGAGGGCGACGGGACCCTTGTTGGTGGTGGTGACGCTCTTGCCGGCCTCGAGCGCGAGGCGCACGTGCGAGACGCCGGGCTCTCCGTCGAGGGGGTTGGTGAAGGTCGCCTCCACGACGATGTCGGCGCTCGTCTCGCGGATGACCTCGGCGTTGCGCGGGTCGGCCGCGCCCCCGGGCCACGCGGCGAAGGTGTCGTCGGCGCCGAGCGCGAACACCGCGTCGAGGTCGATGCCCTCGTCCTGCACGAGCGAGCCGAGGCGCAGGTCGGTGATCGCGACCACGCGCAGGGCGAAGCCGAGCTCTTCGGCCAGCTCGTCTCCGCGGGTGCGGATGAGGTCGGCCAGCGCGCGGTTGACGCCGCCGAAGCCGATGAGGGCGAGATCGTGACGGTTCATGGTGCTCCTCGAGAGGGGTACGGAAGGGACTGTGACGATCGTGCGACGACGTCACGGCACCGCGCCCCTGACGTTCGGGCGGTGACGGATGCCGTTTCGTCGGTGCCGCGGGCGGATCGTCCGTTCGTCGCGAATGCGTCGCCGGCTCTTGAGCGGGGGTGGGGTGCACGCTAGGGTCCGTGGAAACATGTGCAAAA
>Ga0308167_1002667_pt1 | contig 15918 bp, 30 predicted proteins | sample PhyCR1_2_FD_202138 | JGI IMG/M metagenome (GOLD analysis project Ga0308167, IMG submission 202138) | Phyllosphere microbial communities from UC Gill Tract Community Farm, Albany, California, United States - DLSLRC.R1 | ecosystem: Host-associated > Plants > Phyllosphere > Unclassified | place... | reverse complement strand
CGGGCTCGGCGGGCCCGGCCATCCGGAACGTGTAGCGGCCGTCACCGTGACTGGTCGGCACCACCATCAGCTCGGTCCGGTGGGTGATGCGCTGCGCCGTCTTCCACCTCCGCAGAGCGCCGCGGACCTTCATCCGGGGCCAGTGCACGGGCGTCCGCGGGCGGCTCACTGTGCACCTCGCTGGGTGGGCGGCGGGGTCACGTCGCGGATCGTGGACGGGTCGAGGTCGGACAGGTTGATGCCCGTGAGTCGCCACCCCTCGATCAGCAACCGTCCGCTCGGCGCGACGCGGTACCGGGCTTCTTCGGCGTCCTTCACGGGTCGCGCGATCAGCGTCGTTCCCGGCACGATGTCGGCGATGCTCGGCAACTTCCCGACCGATCGGTCAATTCGGCGCATGGATTCTTCCTCGGTCACACCCGGCTGCGTGGTCTGCTTCGGCCAGTCCGGCTCGGTGGGCGGCACCGGGCGCTCGATGCGGAGAATGCGGTCGAGATCCCAGTCGTACTCATGACGCGACTCAGCGAGGTACCGGTCGCCCTTGCTCACGTCCGCCCAGGTCGGGTCGTCGCCCTTGTCTCGGTCCGCGATGACGCGGTACTGCTGGTCGGTCATGCTTCTGCCCCGTTCTCGTCATTCGCGACCGCCGCCTCGTGCGGAGCGCGGTCCTCGTCGTCGACCAGGTGGCGCGGCTTCCCGCGGTCCGGGTGCTCGACCAGGTCGCCGCAGACGACGCACGGCTGCACGTCCTGCGTCGGGTAGTAACCGTGCTCGTCGTAGAACCGGAGGACGCCCTGCCGGTCCCAGGCCTGCCGTTCCTCCCGTAGGGCGACGATCACCTTCCGGGCGTCCCGCGACGTCGCGAGCGGCGCTGTGTCCTCGTAGCCGCAGTGATCGCAGCGGAGCACGACGTCCTCCTCTCGGCCGCCCTCCGCCCACTCCGCGCCGAGCGCGAAGTGATCGCACACCGGGCACGGCCGAGGGAGCACCCGCCGCTGACCGCGCGGTGCACGCGGGTACTTCGCGAACAACGGCCGGAAGATGTCGCCGACGTCCTCGACGAACGCCTCCCCGCCGCCGTGCGCGAGGATCGCGTCCCAGCGGATCAGCAGCCACGTGACGAGGATCTTTACGAGCTCGCCGGCGCCCGCCGGGGTCGCCTCGGCACGGAACCCCTGCTCGTCATCGCCGCGCCGCCACACGACAACGACGGTCGCCGGCGGGTTCACCTGCAAGGCGCCGGCCCAGTAGGTGACCCACTGCACGAGGCGGGCGTACGCGTCGTCCGTGTCGTCGATCGCGTCAGCCCGGAACGGGAGCGGTGCCTCCTTCGACGCGGCCCGGGGCATCCCGTCGCTCATCGTGCCGAGGGACGGGATCGCGAGGGCCCGGGCGTAGGCGATGAGGCCGGCGGCGTCGTTGAGGTTGCGGCGGGCGCGGACGGCGGCGAGGGCGCGTGCGGTGTCCTCGTCGAGGTCGGCGTTCCAGTTCTGTTCGTCTGCGCGAACGGTTGTGGTCTCGTCGGTCACGGTGTCTCCTTCGTGATCGGTGCCGCCCAGGGCGACGGGTGTGCGGGGAGCTGGTGAGTGGCGAACCACCGGATGCGGGCATTGCGGTTCGTGACCCACAGCGCGATCCGGAAGATGCTGACCATGCGACTGGCGGCCGCCGAGACCACCTCGGCCATCGCGACCGCAGCACGGCCCACGTCCTCGAGAACGCGCCCGAGGGCGGCGAAGTCGATCGCGTTGACGGCTCGCCAGGCCTGCGTGATCTCGGCGTTGCGGCGACGTCGGCCGCCGCGGACCTTCATGCGAGGGAAGTTCTCCCGCGTACGTGCGCGCCCCATCAGAACGGCGTCTCGTCGTCGTACGTCGCGCCACCCTGCGGCGCCCACGCTTGGTCCGGCTCCGCGCTCGGCGTGGTCCACGCCTGTCCGCCGCCCGACTGCTGCCCGCCACCGCGCTGTCCGCCACCCGCCGCTCGGGTGACCTGCGCGGTCGCGTAGCGGAGCGAGGGGCCAATCTCGTCGACCTCGAGCTCGATGCTCGTGCGCTGCTGCCCCTCACGGTCCTGGTAGCTCCGCTGGCGAAGACGGCCCTGCGCGATGACGCGGGACCCCTTCGTCAGCGACGCCGCGACGTGCTCAGCGACGTCCTTCCAGACCGACGCCCGGAGGAACAGCGCGTCGCCATCCTTGAACTCGTTCGCCTGCCGGTCGAACGTGCGGGGCGTCGACGCGATCGTGAAGTTCGCCACCGCCAGCCCGTTCTGCGTGTACCGAAGCTCGGGGTCAGCGGTGAGGTTCCCCACCACGGTGATCACGGTCTCGCCAGCCATCTCAGTTCTCCGTCTCTGCCGCCGTGGCGACCTTCTTCGCGCCGGACCACTCGAGGGCCCGGTCGATTGCCTTGTCGAGCTCGTCGCGGTGCTGCATGGCCTCCGCGATGGTGAGCTGCACCTGTCCAGTGCCGGCGACGATGCTCACGCCGCCGAAGTCGTCCGCCCACGTGTCGGCGATGGTCTCGGTCTTCGTCCTCGTCACGCCCATCGGTCGACCCCGCTCACGTGAACGGCGAAGGACTGCCGGAGCGCCGAGCCGTCGTACGTGCGCGGAACGTCCGCGCTCTCCTCGATGGTGATGACCGGGCGATCAAGCCCCGTCACGACCTCCTGCACGAACGCCCAGGCCTCGTCGAGGTCCTTGACCGTGTTCGTCCAGCTCACTTCCTTGCGCGCCATCAGGCGGCCTCCGTCCCGTCGAGGGCCACCGCACCGTACGGCGACCACTGCCTGTCCCTGAGGCGCGCGTACTGGCCCTGCCAGATCAGCGACACCTCCCCGTTCTCCCCATGCCGGTTCTTCGCCACCGCGACCGTCAGGTCCGCCGGCGTCTTCCGGTCGTACGACAGCAGCAGCACCACGTCCGCGTCCTGCTCAATCGACCCCGACTCACGCAGGTCCGACAGAATCGGCACCCGCGACTTCCGGCCCTCCACCAGACGGTTCAGCTGGCTCAGCGCGATCACCGGGACGCCGAGCTGCTTCGCCATCAGCTTCAGCTGCCGCGACATCGACCCGACGAACTCCTGCCGGGACTGCTTCGGGTCGCCGCCCTCCATCAGCTGCAGGTAGTCCACAACGACGCCGGCGAGCTCCCCGCGGCGCGACACCGACCGGATGTACGCCCGCATCTCCGCGAGCGTCGTCGACTTGTCGTCGATGAAGATCGGCGCGCCCTGCATCTTCTGCCTGGCGATCGCGACCCGCTTCCACTGCTCCTCGTTCAGCGAGTGGTTCCGCAGCGACTTCATGTGGATCTCGCCGAACTGCGCGAGGAGACGCAGCTGCAGCTCGTCCTCCGACATCTCCAACGAGACGTAGACGACCATCCCGCGCCGGGCGAGCATCGTCGCGAGGTTCATCCCGAAGATCGTCTTCCCCTCACCGGGTCGGGCGCCGAGGACGATGAGGTTCCCGCCGGCGAGGCCACCGATCACCTTGTCCAGCGACTCGAAGCCCGTCGACATGAACTCCGGCTTCTCCTCGAGCCGGTCGATCGTCGCCGCGAGGGTGTCGCCGACGGCGTGCACGTCGACGCGTGTGTTCTTCGCGACGTGCTCCAGCTGCTGCTGCGCCTCGTCGACGAGCTTCAGCGGGTCGCCCTCGGTCGCGGACCCCATGCGGGTGATCCGAATGCCGGCGTCCTGCAGGCGGCGGCGGATCGCCTTCTGCCGCACGATGTCCGCGTGGTAGCCGACGTTCGCCGTCGTCGCGACGAGGGACGTCAGCTGGAACAGGTACGCGTCCCCGCCAGCTCTCGTGATCTGGCCGGTCTTCTCGAGCTCGTTGATCACCGCGATCGTGTCCGACGGCTCGTCGCGCTCGGCGAGGGCGGCCGCTGCCCTGGCGATCAGCTCGTGCTTCGGCTGGTAGAAGTCCGCCGGGGTGAGGGTGTCCAGCGCCGTCCAGATGGCGTCACGGTCGAGGAGCATCGCGCCGACGACGGTCTGCTCGGCAACCTGGTCGTACTGCTGCACGTCATCCACGGCGGCTCACCGCCTCGATCCACTCGACGTCGCCCTCGTGCTCGTCGAACTCCTCGACGGTGACGCCGTGCGCCGCGCACCATGCGGCCTTCTGCTCCGCCATCAGCTCCGCGGTCGCGTCGACGCCGTACCGCGTTGTCGGCGTTGCGAGCTTCAGCACGTCCGCCGGCATCACCCAGCGGTGCTCCTCGCGGTAGTGCTGCTGCACCGCCTCGAGCGCGTCCTCGTAGTCGAGGTGCCCGATCAGCTGGTGCCACGCACGCGCGGACAGCTCGTTGAGGGTCCGGCCGTCAACGCCCTGAGCCCAGAGCAGCAGCTGCGCCGCTTCCGAGACCTGCATGTGCTTCCTCCTCTCGCAACCGGGCGACGAGCGCCAGCCCTTCGTTCAGTCGTTCCTGCCCGCGACCGTTCCTCGGCCTCGGGAGATCGTCGTTCCACCGCTCCTGGTTCAGCCACGGCAGCAACCCCGGGACGAACTGCTCATCCCAGCCGCCGACCTTGTACGCCGCGCCATGGGCCTTGACCGCCAGGACGAGGTCCTCGAGAGCGATCCGCTTCGACTCCACGAGCCGCTCGAACTTCTCGCGCGCCGGCTTCTTCTTGTCGTGCTTCGGCCAGGCCATCCAGGCCACCTCGAAGCCCTCGCTCACGCGCGCGTTGGACGGGTTCTGGACGGTTTCTTCTCCGTAGGAGAAGAGGGACGGTTTGTGTGCAACAGGTTGCACGTCGTGAGTACGCGATCTCGCACCCCGTGACGCGTCAGATTGCACGTCGTTCGAGGACGGGGTGCAGGTTCTGCCTGCCGTCATCACCACGTCGTAGACCACCGGACGACGGTCCGCGCGGAAGTGCGACACCAGGTCCTGGTCGCCCTTCCGGATCAGCCCGGACTCCTCGAGCGCGCGCAGGTGAGACGCCACCGACCGGACCGAGCATCGTGCCCGCTCCCCGATCCACTCACGCGACGGGTACGCCGCCGTGCCGTCGTCGTGCGCGCGGTCCGCGAGGGCGAGCAGCACCAGAAGGTGCGACTGCTGCGTCACCGGCGCTTCGTACAGCACCCACGTGATCACCTTCAGACTCATCGCCGCACCGCCTTCCCGACGGCCTCGCGGACCTCGAACCCGGGCTGCCAGAACCCGAGTGCGCCGCTCGCTGGGATCGGCTCGTCGAAGCAGACCGGGTTGCTCAGCACCCAGTGGAACAGGGGTCCGTCGGGGATGTGGTTGCCGAGCGCGTCCTCCGTGCCCGGTCGGAACCCGCCCCCCATGAAGCACGAGTGGCGCTCGCACAGGGCCGCGGAGTGCGACCCGACGATGTCGACGGAACCGACGATCGCCGAGAGCGGCAGGTCCGCGTACACGTCTCGGACTTCCGCGAAGTGGTCGTGTACCACGGCTCCGGCGTGCACCAGCACGGTGCCCCGCATGTACGTGGTCCGTGTCCGGTTCTCGACGCGCTTCTCCCCGAGCACGATGCGGCTCGCGTACGGCTGCCTGATCGTGATCGCCTTCATCGGTCCTGCTCCTCTCGTTCATCCATCTCGCCCGCCTCGATGCGGGTCCTCATGCCCTCGGCCATCGCCGCGAGTAACGTGTTCTGGTGGCTCTCCCACCGCGCCAGGTGCGCCAGCACCGCGGCCCTGCTCAGTGCGCTCACACGGGCCTCCACGGGATCGGGGACTGGGGCGGCTCGCCGCACTGCCGGCACTTCAGCCCTTGACGCGCGTTCCGCTCCTCGAGCACCTGCCGGTGGTAGCTGCAGACGTACGTCGGCACAGGTGTGCTCGAACCACCAGGCCGCGGCGTGCTCGCACGTCCTTGCGACGCACTCGTGGTCATCGCCGAAGGCCTCCTCGAGCACGACCACCTCGACACCGGTCGTCTCCATTACGTCCACGACGCCACCGCCGGGAACACGGACACCACCTGGCCGTCGTCGCGCAGCAGGACCAGCCCGTGCACCGCGTGCCGCACCTCGGTGAGCTCCGGATCGGCGTGCCCGCTGATCTTGATGCCCCGCTCGACCGCCTCCGCCTGCCAGGCCGGATCCGTCTCGATCAGCCCGTTGATGTCGGACTCGAGCCACACCAGGTTCGACAGCCGGTGCAGCGACGGCCGCCCGCCCATGCCCCGGCCCGCGCGATGCTGCGGGACGAGCGTGTCGCCCTCGTTGCCAGTCCACGCGCTCCGGCGACCGTCACGCGCCTCCAACGCTGTGAGGAGGGCCTTCGGGGTCTGCGAGCTCACGAGGTCACCCCGCGATCCCGCCTCGGCCGGCCCGAGAACAGCGCAGGAAGGTCCATCTCGCCCCGCCAGTACGAGACCGTCGAGCGAGGGATCTCCAGCTCCAGACCGATCGCGACATCCGACAGCCCGCGACCGTGGGCTTCACGGATCGCGTCAAGGTCCTCGTCGCTGATCCGCCGTTGCGGCTTCCTTTCCGGATTCTGCGTCGGAGCGCCTGCCAGCTGCCGGCGCACGCACTCCCGCACCAGGGACGAGATGGTCGTGTGATGCTGCCGTGCGAGAGCTGACAGTGCCCGGTACTGCGCACTCGTCAACTCCGTGCGGACCGGCACGTTCAACTCGCTCACGCTGCCTCACCGCCCCACACGAGGGGGTTGGCGACGACAGGGGTCGTGTGTACGTTGAGCCTCACAACGACGCCCAAGGGGGAACCATGGCCAGCAGCTACGTCACGATCGACGGAATCCGATACGAGGGAGAGGCCCTGCCTACCTCGCAGGTCTACCTCGCGGCCCGCGGCATCATCGACGCCGGCGAAACCGAGCAGATCGTCATCGAGGGCACCGCTCCGAACGGCAACGCCTCGCGCACCGTGATCTTGATCACGCCGCACACGAGCGTGCACCAGACCATCGTGCAGGATCCCCTCGATCAGTTCAGCGCGGACATCATCAACGAGCTGCCGGGTAACGTGCAGCAGATCGTCGAGCGGTACTCGGGAGAACGCCCGGACGAGGGCTGACCCGCTCACGGCTTGACCTCGACGACGACCAGCGAGTCCACCGTCACCAGCTGCCGCACACCGATCGAACTTGACGGCCGCATCACGACCGACGTGATCGGCTTGCCCTTCAGACCCAGATCGTGCGACACCGACAGGACCATGCCCTGCCGCTCGTCGTCGAGCCCGTGCTTCGGGACGACGACCGTCTTCCCGAGCGCATCCGACCCCAAGTCGCCCGCGTAGCAGCGGCGCTCGTCAGCCATCAGAGCACCCCCGCTTCCCGCAGCTTCGACTCGGCGAGGGACACCCGCTGGAACTCCGCTGCGTCGCCGCCGTGATCCGGATGCGTGACTGCCTGAGCCCGCCGCAGAGCGCGACGAGCGGCGCCGTCGACCACAGTCATCTCGGAGACACCGAGACCGACGAAGCCGCCAAGGAACGCGAGCGCAGCAGCGACCGAGTCGAACCCCGCAGGTGCGGCCGTCGCCTCGATCTCGAGGAACCCGCGGTACTGCTCACCGCGCCGCGTCACCCCGTACCGGTCCACCTTCCGCAGCGCCTCGAGCGCCAGCGCGATCGCCCGGAGGTTGTCCTCCCACACCGTGAACGTGTCGCACGGGTACGACAGGTGCCCGTGCTTCGTGTCCATCGACAGGATCACGCCCGGGTGCTCAGCACGAGCATCCGCACGCGGTCGACCATCAAGGCGGAACGACCCCGCCGGGATCGCGACGAGCATCTCCGCCGACAACTGATGCGCCCGCGTCTCCGCGAGCTCGTACAGCTCCCGATCGAGCGTCTTCAGCGTCGCCGTCAGCGACGCTCGGAACGGGGACACCCGCCGCGACTGCGCGGGCGTCATCGTCCCCGGCCACTCCCGAATGGGACCGACCTTCATGTCCTCAGGCCATGCACTCATGACCGCCTCCTACCTCTGCTCCGGGACGTGCCCGTGAGCCTGAAACTGATCCGCCGCGCGCATGTCCGCACGGTCGGTCCTGTGGTTGTCGCCCGCCGCAGCGAACGTGTCGAGCAGCTTCCGCAGCCACTGCTCCCGCTTCTCCGCGACAAGCAGCTCGAGGAGCAAGCGGTGGCCGTCGTCCGACGCCTCCGCCATCTGCTGCGCCAGCGCACGCGACGTCTTGTGCGCCGCGACCTCCTCGACCGTCACCCGCGCGATGTGGTGCTCGTACTTCGCCTTCGACGTCGCGTACCGCTCCCCCGCCTCGCGGAGGAACTGCGCGACCTCGAACCGCATCGCGATGAGCTGCGCCCCGTACGAGCCGCCGAGGGTCCGCCCCACGGCGTTCACGAGGGCGACGTGCAGCGGGTCCGTGCGGTCCGGTCGGTGGATGCCGACCGACGCGAGCACGCGCTGGATCCGTGGATCGAGGCCCGGCTCGTCGATGACCTCGCCCGTGCCGGCATCCACCGCGCTCACCGGTCCCGCTCCTCGAACGGTGCGAACGTCGGCGCCTCGGACACGAACCACTTCACGTGAGCGTCCCCGCTGACCGGCTGCCGACGGAGCTCGCGCTGTGCGTGGAAGTCGCCGCCGTGCCACTCCTCGACGAACATGCGCACGTCGTGGGTGCCGAGCGTCTCGTCCAGCATCTCCAGGTGCTCCTGCGCCGTCTTCTTCGCGTCGGCGAGATCCGTGAACGCAGCGACGTTCTCCGTCTGCAACGACGACGCTGAGTAGCCCGTCACGATGTGGACTGCCGTCGCGCTCATCGGCGGTACCCGCTCATGCCATCGTTGTCCTGTTCGACCTCGGCACCCTCGAGCACCCCGTCGACCGTCTCCACGTCGTCCTCCGGCTGCGGCACCGGCTGCGTCGCCCAGTCCGTGACCGGCTCCTCCGACGGCTGCTGCTCCGCCCACTTCGGTTCCGGCTCCATCGGCTTCTCCGCCTCAGCGAGAGCAGCGAGCCGCGCCGCGATCGCCGCACCGAGCTCCGTTGACCGCTCCGGCTTCGCGATCCGCCGCCACAGTGCGTTCGCCTCGTCCTTCGACGTGACCTTCGCCGCCTCCGCGAACCAGTCCGTCGCCGCCGCCTGCTGCTCCTGCACGAGCGCCGGCTGCGCGGCAGGAGCCTGCTCCGGAGCCTTCTGCGGACGGTCCGCCTGCGCCATCTCCTCGGACGAGTACAGGCCCGAGAGGTCCTGCGGGAACGCCTTGCGGAGCGCCAGCATCTCGGCGACCTTCGCGAGCATGAGGTCCGGCATCTTCCCCCACATGGAGGAGACGCGCTTCTCGCCCGTCTTCCGGTTGTTCTCCCACACGTCGTCGTAGACCGCGTACGAGTCCCACCGGGCGACGACCCGCATCGCGTCACGGTGCCCACGGCGGTACACACCGACCCGAGCGAACTCCGGGTGCGGGCGCTCCTCCGTCGCCGTCCACGCGATCGACCACGTAGCGCCGTCGTTCGACCACTCCGGGTCGGTCTGGCCCTCGTACTCGCCGGTCCGCTCGGCAACGAGCCGAGCACCGTCGATCGACACCTGCGTCTGCCACTTCCCGGCTCGACGGATTGCGTAGATCTGCCGCGCGATTGGGTCGAGCCCGGTGCGGCGGCAGTGGAGCAGGAACGCCTCCACGACCGGCCGCTCGGCGAGCATCTTCGGCCCGCCGCGCCGCTCGCTGTAGACGAGGCCCGCGGCCTCCACGAGGGCGGACTCCGCCGGCGTCCACTGCGTCGAGTCTCCCGACTGCGGGAGCGCCACCACTGCGTTCGTCATCAGAAGTCCAGCCCTTCGTCGATCGCAGCCGCCGTCGACTGCTCCTTCTTCACCCACGGCAGCCGCACGGCCGTGAAGCCGCGCGAGATCGACGCCCGCATGTAGCCCGGCTCGATGAGGCCCGCCGAGGCCAGCGCGTACATGAGCGTCTGCCACGCGGCATCTGGGATCTCCTTGTCCACGTAGAAGTGGAAGTGCCCCTCCGTGCTCGACGGAATCAGCTGCGCCGGCAGGTCGAGATCGATGATCAGCTTGTGCGTCTCACCGACCACGACGCCCGGCTGGTCGACGAGCGAGGTGATGACCTGCGCCTTCTCGACGTCGTCGGTGGCGAAGCGGCCGGTCGCCGCGTCGTACGTGTCCATGTCCTGGACCGTCTGGTAGATCTGCCCCGGCATGGGGCTCTCGTGCTGCTCGCTCACGCGGCCTTCTCCTTCTCCTGCTTCGTCTGCTTCGCCGTGGTCACCCGCAGCGCCGCCTTCTTCACCACGACGCGCTCCACGCCCGCCTCGACGACGAACGCCGTCTCGTGGGCCGCCACAGCGCGCGCCTCCACCTCGAGCGCCTCAACCGCCTGCGACGCGTCGTCCTGCGCTCGCTCGAGCCGCGCATACAGCTCCGGGTTCGCCGCCCGCGCAGCCGCGACGTCCGTCACGTACGTCTGCTTCGTCTCGACGATCGCCGGGGAGAACGACACCCTCGTGAGCGCCGTCTCCTGCAGCACCGGCTCCCCCGCATCGACGCGTTCGAGGATCGCGGCCCAGCTCGACGACTTGAGCGCAGCGCCGGCCTTCTCCTCGTCGAGGCCGCGGAGGTAGTTCACGGCCAGCGTGTCCATCTCCTCGTCGATCACCGGCCCCTCACCAGCACGGGCAGCCACCAGCGCCGCGTCGAGCCGCTCGAGGAAGTGATCCGCGAGGACCACGAGCTCGGCGAACAGGTCGTCGTCGAACGACACCCACGCCGTCGGGACGAACAAGTCCAGCGGCTCCGGCTCCGGGTACTGGCCGCCGCGGTCCTGCCAGTCGCCGTCGTGCTGCTCCCACGCGTACAGGGACCGCCACGCCTCGATCACACCGCAGACCCACGTCTGCTGGATGTCGTAGCCCTTCTTCCGGTACGCGTCCGTCTCCGGCGCGATGTCCGCACCCGACGTCTTGATCTCCGCCACCTCGAGGCGACCGTCGTCGCCGACGCGGATCCCGTCCGGAGAGGCGAGGTACCGCGGGTTCGCCGCCGAGCGGAACACCCGTGACTCCGGCAGCATCCCGAACTGCTCCTCAAGCTGCGCCGCGATGACCGGCTCCCGAGTGTTGCCCCACGCGGTGAACTTGTTCCCGCCGAACCCGCCCGTCGCGGCCGCCTCGATCCCCTCCGGCGACGTCGCGAGCAGGAACGGCAGCTTCTCCGCGATCAACTGCTCCACGGTCTTGCCCGGGTAGCCGCGCGCCTTCAGGTACAGGTCACGGATCTCCGTCGCCGTCACGCCGTGCGCGCGCTCGTTCAGCCACGCCGGCCGGTTCTTGTCCGACGCTCCGGCTCGAGCGAGCAGCTCGGCGGGCAGAGTCACAGTCGCGGTGCTCACGCGTCACCGCCGATCGGGTCCTGCAGCGCCTCGGCGATCGTGCTGCCGATCTCCTGCTCCGTGACCTCGTCGTCGCCCTTCTCCTCATCGAAGATCCCGAGCGTCTCGTTCCCCTTCCGCACCTGGTACGCCGACTGCTGCAGCTGCTGCGCCGCCGCGATCCCGTCACCCGCCATCGGCTCGATGTGCACGGCCTTCACCAGCGTCGACGACCCGTCCGCGTTGTCGCGGTGCTCGATGACCTCGTACGTGACGATCGCCGTCACCTTGTGCCCCAGCTGCGCCTGCGCCAGCGCACCGTCGACGTCCACCTCCTGCAGGCCGTCCCGGGTCTCCTCGAGCTTCCGCTTCATGATCTGCACGCTCATCGCGTCGTTCCTTCCTCGTTGATGTACCTGCCGACGCGCACCAGCACGCCCGCCTCCGCGGCGTAGACCTTCTCCGCCACGGCCTTGACCACCTGCCCGTCGTCGCCCCACACCGCTGCATCGGTGAGCGAGTCGAGGACGGAGCGCAGGAGTTTGTCCGTGTCCGGCTTCACGTGCGGCATCTCGCGACGCACGCTCGGCGGCCGGACGAACTGGAACGTCACGACGACGACCAGCGGCTCATCGCGGATCGCGATGCTCGTCCGAGCGGCCTCAGCCGCCTTCGTCACCGCCGCCCGCCACGGCTTCAGCGCGTCCTTGTTCGCGTCGACGATCACCGCACGCTTCCCGACGACGAACGCCTTCTTCGAGCCCTGCGGGATCGGCGTGCCGGGCACGAAGAACCGCATGACCTCCGCCACGGTCACGAGTCGCACCGCAAGTGCAGGAAGGTCCACCGCAGCGGCACGATGCCCGCCGTCCGACAACCCGCACACGCCTGCACCGTCTGCACCTCAGCGACCGGCGCCGCGTGCTCATCGCAGAGCAGCGTCGTCATCCCGCACTTGTTGCAGCGGATCCCCCACTCAGACGGCTTCGCACACCGCTCGACGATCCCCGGCGCCCGCGGCGTCCGCTTCTCGCACTGCGGGTAGTCCGCGATGGCCGCCCGCAGGTGCTCGGGCATCTCGACCGGCATCACGACAGCTCCTCGTTCAGCAGGCCGAGCGCGTCGAGCATCAAATCCGAGTCCGCGCAGTGAGCACGCACTGTCGCGATCGCCAGGTCCACCGTCGACAGGGCGAGCCCAGTCGGACGCGGGTCCTCAGTGCGGAGGTCCTCCGGCGCCACATGCAGGCCGCTCATCGGTCCTGCTCCGGCGTCGTCGCCATCCGGATGCAACCGAGCGCCCAGAAGCCGATGATCGCGACCCACTGACCTCCCGCCGCCGGAGCCTCGGCGAACCAGGCCACAAGAGCGATCACGCAGCCCGCGACGAACCACGGCATGCCACGAGCGACGACACGGCGACGCCGCTCCTGGTCGGTCTCCGGCCGGCGCACGAGCTGCACCCACCGATCGGCCGGGTAGCCGACGACGCGCTTCTCGCCCCAGACGTTCCAGAGGGTGAGCTGCACGCCGCCGTCGACCTCGACGATCGAATGAACCCGCCACATGCCGCCGTCCTCCTCGAGGACGACGTCATCGCTGACGAGCTGGTGGGCCCGCCGCAGACCGGCGACAGGCATGGGGGTAGTACGGAACATGGGTCGTTGCCCTTCGAGAGATGTGATCCCGCCGGGAGTCGGAAGCCCGGCGGCAGAAGATCAGAGGTGGGTCAGGCGGTCCGGGATCGGGCCGCGGCGATCGGGGTGACGTTCGGCTGGCGGTGAGCGCAGAGCGTGCCCCGCATCCAGGCGTCGAGGCACGTGTCCTCGATCCGCCACGACGCGTTCACGGAGCGCTGCTCACCGTGGAGCTCACCGGCCCGGCAGGCGTCCGCGACAGTGCGGGGGTGCCGGCGCGAGATCTCCGCAGCCTCGCGGACGGTGAGCCACTGCATCAGGCCACCAGGCCCGTCGGCTGCTCGACCGATACGAGGCCCGCGGTCGCTCCGAGGCGGTCGACGTAGAAGAGCGAGTCGAGCGCCACGGACGGGAACGCGAGCTTGATGCGGGCGATGACGCGGCTGGACGGTTCGGTCCGGCCGCTGGTGATGCGGTAGAGGGTCGCTGCGTCGATGCCGAGCAGCTTCGCGAACTCGGTGTTCGAGTCCAGCTCGTGCGCCCGGCGCAGCTCGTTGAGCTTGTCGAGGTTCAGCATCAGCATCGGAGGCTGTGCGTTGGTGGATGCGCTGTGCATGGCAGGAACAGTACGTCGACTCGTGCACGGAAGCAACGACCGTGCGTGCATCGAATACGGCGTGTCGCACTCGATCCGCTTATCCGCAGGGTTGTTTTCTCGAATAGTCATTGCACGCATGCACGATTTCGGATAGCGTCAGTGCCCGTGCAGAACGAACACTCCTGGGCCGACTACGTCCGAGCGCTCCACCCGAACCAGTCCGAGGTGAGCCGAAGCGCCGGCATCGCACCCAGCACCGTCAGCCGCTGGATCTCCGGATCCACACCCGAAGCTGCACAGGTCATCGCCGTAGCCCGAGCCTTCGACGAGAGCCCCATCTACGCGCTCGTCGTCGCCGGGTACCTCACCGCACCCGAAGCCGGCGCCGGCGTCACCACCCCGCGCGGCCTACAGCTCCGCGGCTTCACCGAACTCGAGCTCGCGCAGGAACTCGTGCGCCGCATCGAAGCCGGTGAGACCGAGCACGATGAGGAACCCATCTCGAACGTCACTCACCTCGGCGATGTCAGCGGTCGCCCCCAGGATGCCGACGAGCTGTCACCCCTGGAACAGCTCCCGTTCGCAGCGAAGTCGACGGCGACGGAAGTCGAGGAGGACGACCACACCCCATGACGGATCAGTACGACCCACGAGCGCACGCAGCGGAGCTGGGCGTGCCCATCATCGACCACCCGCTGCGCGCCGACCTCGCCCGGTACATCCCGTCGCTCCACGCGATCCTCGCGCGCCCCCGCATGCGCGCGTCGCTCGACCGATCCGTCATCGCTCACGAGATCGTCCACGCGGAACGTCGCGAGTGCCAGACCGGCGTCCCGATCCTCGACCTCCGCATGGAGCGCAACGCCGACACCACCGCGTCGCTCCGCCTCATCGGCGAGGAACAACTCATCGACCTCATGCAGTGGTCCCCCGACCCCGGCCGGTGGGCCGTCGAGCTCAGCGTCACCGCCGACATCCTCGAAGCCCGCATCGCGCACCTGCGACGGCACCGACTCAGAGAGGCCGGCTGATGGCCTGGACCGAACAACGCGCCTCCGGCCGGTGGCAGGGCCTCTACCGGCTGCCCGACGGCTCCCGCCGATCCGCCGGAACCTTCCCCCACAAGAAGGCCGCCATGAACGCCGCGGCCGCCGCCGAGCAGGAAGCCGCGCAGCTCGGCTGGCGGGACCCCCGAGCCGGCGCTCGCACATGGGCCGACTGGGTCGCCGAGTGGTGGCCGACCCGCCCCGTGGAGCCATCGACGCTGCTCCGAGACGAGTCACGGCGGACGAAGCACCTCGACGGCAAGTGGGGTGCAGTACCCCTCGTCGACATCACGCGGCACGACGTGAAGGCGTGGGCCGCCGACCTGCTCACATCCGGGATGGCGCCAGCCACCGTGCAGCGCTGCGTCGCGCTGCTCTCGGCCTCCCTCGTCGCCGCCGTCGACGCCGAGATCATCACCGCGAACCCTGCTGCGCGACTCCGCCTCGCGAACGCCGACAACACCCGCGAGCGGTACCTCACGAAGGACGAAGCGTTCCGGCTCCTCGACGAGATCCCCGAGGGCGTCTACCGCGCGATGGCCGCCATGCTCTTCGGGACCGGGTTGCGATGGGGCGAAGCCGCCGGAGCGACGGTGCAGCGCCTCGACAGCGACGCCGGCGTGTTCCGCGTCGCTGAGACATGGGACGACAAGCTGAAGCAGCCGAAGGCGTACCCGAAGGGCCGCCGCCGGCGCAGCGTGCCGGTCCCTGACTGGACGCTCGACTACCTTGAGCCGATCACGATTGCGCGCCGCGGCGGGTTCATCTTCCTCAGCGCCGACGGCACGCCCCTCGACCACCACAACTACCGACGTCGGATCTGGATCCCCGCGGTGAAGCGCGCCGGACTCGACGACGTGCACCTGCACGACGCCCGCCACACCTACGCGTCATGGCTGATCCAGGAGGGTGTCCCGCTCGAGGAGGTCGGGAAGCTCCTCGGCCATGTGTCGCCGCTCACCACTCGTCGGTACGCGCACCTCGCAGACACCCCGAGCGCATCCGTGCTCAGCGCCCTGAGCCGACCGGAACGGGGGGCAGACGGGGGGCAGGACGACACTCCGACGCACTCCAATGTGCTCCAGTTCCGGCAGCGCCGGACCGGCTGACTTCCGCGCCAGTACAGGGAAGTAGCCGATTGACTCCAATCGCCTCCACCGCACACCGATCCAGCTCGACGCACTTTTAATCCGAGGGTCGTGGGTTCGAGCCCCACGGGGCCCACCCGTTCCCGAACACCGGCTTTTCATCCGAGGGTCGTGGGTTCGAGCCCCACGGGGCCCACCCTTCGTCTCCCCGCGATCGGCT
>Ga0308167_1002666_pt1 | contig 15919 bp, 15 predicted proteins | sample PhyCR1_2_FD_202138 | JGI IMG/M metagenome (GOLD analysis project Ga0308167, IMG submission 202138) | Phyllosphere microbial communities from UC Gill Tract Community Farm, Albany, California, United States - DLSLRC.R1 | ecosystem: Host-associated > Plants > Phyllosphere > Unclassified | place... | reverse complement strand
ACGCGCAGAACGCGGCCAACGTGCGGAACGGCCCCAACGCGCAGAAGCAGGACGCGCCTCCTCGTGCCCGGCTAGCGTGCCCGGACGCGCCACCGCGCCCGACGGACGAAGGAGTCCTGATGCTCGTAGTACTCGGCTATCTGATGGTCCTCACCTTCATGGTGCTGATCATGACCAAGCGGCTCTCGCCGATGCTCGCCCTGATCATGGTCCCGACGATCTTCGGCCTCTTCGCCGGCGCGGGGCTCGGCATCGGCGACATGGTGATCGAGGCGATCGGCGACCTGGCCCCCACGGCCGCGTTGCTCATGTTCGCCATCATGTACTTCGGCCTGATGATCGACGTGGGCCTGTTCGACCCGCTGGTGCGGCTGATCCTGCGGGTGACCGGCAACGACCCGGCGAAGGTCGTGCTCGGCACGGCGCTGCTCGCCGGCGCGGTCTCGCTCGACGGCGACGGCTCGACGACGTTCATCGTGACGACGGCGGCCATGCTGCCCATCTACCTCAAGCTAGGCATGAGCCCCGTGGTGCTGACCTGCGTCGCCGGCCTCGCGAACGGGACGCTGAACATCGTGCCGTGGGGCGGCCCCACCGTGCGCGCCGCCGCCGCCCTCGGCGTGCAGCCGAGCGAGATCTTCGTGCCGCTCGTGCCGTCGCTGATCGCGGGCCTCGTGCTCGTGTTCGTCTTCTCATGGCTGCTGGGGCTGAGCGAGCGTCGCCGCCTCGGGACGCTCGAGCTCGGCGGGTCGACGCTGGCCGCCGCGGCGTCGGCGATGTCGCCGCTCTCGCAGGAGCTCGCGAGCGCCTCGCGCGGCGGCGGCCCCGGCATGCCCGGCGTCGGCGTCTCGATGTTCACCAGCCCGACCGTCGCCCTCGGCGTGCGCGGCGGGCGGGCCGACGGCTCGCGGGCGGACGGGCCGGGCGAGCGCGCGGTCGACAACCCCGACGGCGGTGCCGGCTCGGGCTCGGGCTCGGGCTCGGACGGCAGCGCGAACGGCTCCCTCGGCGGCGGCGTCACGATGGCCGACACGATGCTCGACCCCGACCGCCCCACGCTGCGGCCCCGGATGATCTGGTTCAACCTCGTCCTCACCGTCGCCGTGATGGTGCTGCTCGTCGCCGACCTGTTCCCGCTCGCCTACGTCTTCATGGTCGGGACGGCGGTCGCGCTGCTCGTGAACTTCCCCCGCGTCAAGGAGCAGTCGGCCGAGATCGTCGCCCACGCCCCGAGCATCGTCGGCGTCGTGTCGATGGTCTTCGCGGCCGGCGTGCTGATCGGCGTGCTCAACGGCACCGGCATGGTCGACGCGATGGCCCAGTGGCTGGTCGACGTCATCCCCACCTCGATGGGTCCGTACCTGGCCGTCATCACGGGGGTGCTGAGCCTGCCGCTCACGTTCTTCATGAGCAACGACGCCTTCTACTTCGGCATCCTGCCGGTGCTCGCGCAGAGCGGCGCCGCGTTCGGCATCGACCCGGTCGAGATGGCCCGCGCCTCGGTCGTCGGACAGCCCGTGCACCTGCAGAGCCCGCTCGTGCCCGCGATCCTGCTGCTCGTGAGCCTCGCGAACGTCAACCTCGGCGACCACCACAAGAAGGTGCTCTGGCGCGCGGCGATCGTGTCGCTGGTGATGCTGGCGGTGGCGATCGTCGTCGGCGTCATCCCCTGGGGCTGAGGAGGCGCCTCCTCGGCTGTCTCATCTCGCCTCGCCCCGACGCCGAGTGGTCAGAACTCGTCCCGCCTTCGGTCATGAGAGACATTTCCTGACCACTCGACAGAGTCAGGCGGCTCAGTCAGTCCACAGCAGCGCAGGTGCCTCTCTTGCACGAACGCAATGGAGGCACATGCAGCCCGATATCGGGGCGCTGCGTCAGCCGGGCGGGGTCAGCCGGTGGCGTCGAGGTAGACGGGGCGCTCGGGCTCGTGCGACGACTCGACGCTGCGGACGGCCCCGAGGTGCGCGAGCACGGCCTTGCGGGCGGCGTCGAGCCGGGCGAGGGCCCCGCGCTGCACGCCGGCGACGGCGGCGGCCCGGTCGGCGAGCTCCGCGGGCAGCGGGCCGAGGCCGGCCGGCGGCGTCCAGGTGCCGAGCATGCCGGCACGGGCCACGCCGGCACCGTCGGCGGCGAGCTGCGGGTCGCGCCCGGCCACCGCCTCGAGCTCGTCGAGGGCGGCGAGCCAGGCGGCGTGGGTGCGGTCGGTCCTAGGCGACACCGAGCTCGCCCCCGAGAGAGGTCGAGGAGGCGTTGGTCGCCCCGTAGCCGGAGGTCGCGGCCCCGAAGGCGGCGACGCCCAGGGGCAGCGGCGAGCCGGCGCCGGGCTGCGAGGCCGTCGGCGAGGCCGGTGCCGCAGAGGGGAAGGCCGACGCCGCGAACGCGGGCGCGGCCGCGGCCGGAGCAGCGGCACCAGCCGACGTCGGCGCGCCGGCACCGCCGGCCGCCCCGCCGCCGAGCGACGTCGCCGCCTCGTGCCACGCCTGGCGGAGCGGCTCGAGCAGCCCGGTGACCTCGCGGGTCAGGGCCACGTCGCGGTGCACGTTCGCGTTGATGAGCGCCGTCGAGGTGTAGCTGTACAGGGCGAGGAGCCCCTCGCCGCCATCCCACACGTCGACGCGCAGCGACGAGGTGAGCTCGGCGATGATCGCCTGGGCGTGCAGCAGCTGCTCGGAGGCGGTCGCCCACTCCTGGCCGACCTGGGCCTTCTCGGCGCGCGCCAGGTCGAGCAGCAGGCGGTCGTAGAGCATCGTGACGAGCTGCACGGGCGTCGCTGAGAGCACGGCCTGTTCCGCGTACTCCGATCGCTGGCGCTGCACGACGGCGGTGGGCTGGGAGGCGGCGGCGAAGGCCGCGAAGGAGGTGGCGTCCATCAGCTGCTCTTGCTCAGGCTCGAGATCTGGCTGCTCAGCCAGCTCTGCTGCGCGGTGAGCGAGCTGAGCGCGACCTCGAGGGCGGTGTAGGTCTTCTGGAGCTGGGTGCGACGCGACGACAGCCGGTCGTCCCAGTTCGCGATCTGGGCGGTCAGGTCCTTCACGACCGACTGCTGGCCGGTGATGATCTTCGTCAGCGTGCCGTCGCGCTTGTCGGACGAGCTCGTCGCGGCGGCCTCGACGCGGCCGGCGAGCTCGGAGAGGGTCGCCTGCACCTTCACGGGGTCGGCCGCGAGCGCCGCGGAGAACTTCGCCTCGTCGAACTCGAACGCCCCGGTCTTCGTGATCGAGATGCCGATGCTCGAGGGCGAGACGCCGCCGATCGGCGCCGACATCGCGGTGGTCATCTTCTGCACGACGTCGCGGGTCGTCGAGCTGCCGGTGAAGGTGCCCGACGTGACCGTCACGGCCCCGGAGGCGCTGGTCGAGGTCGACGTCGCGCTCTTCGACGCGATGAGCGAGAGGACGCCGTTCAGCCCCGACACGAGGTCGGAGGCGACCTTCGACGAGGCGGTGCCGTCGCGGGCGACGGTGAGCGTGACGGGGTCGGTGCTCGGCGCCGTGACGGTGACCGAGACGCCGGGCAGCAGGTCGGCGAACGTGTTCGTCGCGCTCGTCACGACCTGCTCGGCGGCGGTGCCGGCCCAGAGGGTGACGGAGGCGTCACGCGCCTGCTTGACGACGGCGGCGCCGGGGGCGGCGAGCAGGTCGGGGGCCGTGCCGGCGGCGACCTCGTCGGCGGTGCCCTGGTGCACCGTGAAGCCGCCCGCCGCGCCGGTCGTCGCCGAGGTGAGCTGCAGGCGGTACGTGACGGCACCGTCGGCGTCCTTGCCGGACGCGACCTTGACGGCCTTGACGCCCGCCTCCGACGAGTTGACGGCGCGCACGAGGTCGTCGAGCGACGGGGAGGCGCTGGTCACCTCCACCGCCTTGCCGGCGGCCGACGTGAAGGTCAGCGTCGCGGGCGACATGGGCCAGGCGGTCATCGCGGCGGTGACGCCGCTCTTCGCCTGCGCCGTGGAACCGACCGTGAAGTCGATCGAGCCGGGCAGCGCGGTCGCGGTCGTCGTCGCGGTGACGTCCTTCGAGCTGCTGCTGGCGGTGAAGGCGGCGAGCGAGTCGGCCTTCGCGGTCTTGCCGGCGAGCGTCGCCAGCTCGGCGACCTTCGTGTTGAGGCCCTGGAGCGCGGTGACCAGCGCCTGGTTCGCGGTCGCCTTGTTCTTCAGGATCGTCTGGGGCACCGCCTCCGCCGCCATCAGGCCGTTGATCAGCGTGGTGGTGTCGAGCCCGGAGACGAGGCCGTCGATGCCGAACGAGGCCATCAGGTGCTCCTTCGGGGACGGGGGCGGGCGAGCTGAGGAGGTGCGGAGGAGACCGCGGGATGCAGGAGTCGTGGGGTGGTGCGGTGCTGCGGGAGGTGCGGGGGAGGTCGTCGTCGACGCTCGGGATGACGCTGAGGATGCTGCTCGGGATGACCGAGGGCCGGGACGCAGAGGATCAGCTGCTGCGTCCCGACCACCGGTCGTGAACCGTTCGCTCCCGGAGGAGCCGAGCTCAGGTGGTGTCAGGCCCCCGCTGGGATCGGGGACCGGTCATCCGCCGGTCGGTGACGACTAGCGGAGGAGCGACAGCACGCCCTGGGTGCTCTGGTTCGCCTGTGCGAGCATCGCCTGGCCGGCCTGGCTGAGGACGTTGGATCGCGTGTACTTGACCATCTCCTCCGCCATGTCGACGTCGCGGATGCGCGAGCCGGCCGCCGTGAGGTTCTCCTTCGCGACGTTGGACGACGCGATGGAGTGCTCGAAACGGTTCTGCACGGCACCGAGCTCGGAACGGACCGACGAGACGGCCTTGATCTGGCTGTCGATGGTCTTGATCGAGGCAAGCGCACCCTCGGCCGACGAGAAATCGAGGCCCTCGTAGGTGATGGCGTCGGCTCCGGTCCCGACCGTGAAGCCCGTGGTCAGGTTGTCCGAGAGCTGAGCGATGTTCGCCTTGCTCAGGTCGACCGTGATCTGGTCGGCCGAAGCGGTGGAGCCAGCGCCGACCTGGAAGGTGAGCTTGCCACCGTCGTTGCCACCAGCCGTCACCGGGTTGGCCGAGGCGTCGAGCAGCTTGATGCCGTTGAAGTTCGTCGACTCCGAGATGCGCGAGAGCTCCTTGGTCAGCGCGGTGACCTCGGTCTGGATCGCGCCACGAGCGTCGGCGTTGTTCGAGTCGTTGCCCGACTGCACGGCGAGGTCACGCACGCGCTGGAGGATCGAGTGGACCTCCGTCAGGGCGCCTTCAGCGGTCTGGACGACGGAGATGCCGTCCTGGGCGTTGCGTGCGGCCACCGTCAGTCCGCCGACCTGCGAGCGCAGGCCCTCGGAGATCGAGAGGCCGGCCGCGTCGTCAGCGGCACGGTTGATGCGGAGGCCCGACGAGAGCTTCTCCAGGCTCTTCGACAGGTCGTTCTGCGTGGCGTTCAGGTTGCGGTAGGTGTTGTTCGCCGCGAGGTTGGTGTTGATCTGCATGCCCATGGTGTTTCCTCTTCCGTGACTGGGTGGTGTTCGTCAGCCCGTCCGTGGGCTGACACCGGCTACTCTCGGCCGGTCGCCGGCACTCGTTAGCCGAGTGCCGAAGTTTTTCTGGATCGACTAGACGGCGGCGCTGAAGCCCTCGACGGCCGGCTCGCGCACGGCGCGGGCGATGCCCACGGCGGCGTTCGTGGCGACCTTCGAGAGGTAGGCGCTGCGGCGCGCGTGCGCCGTCTTGGAGACGGGCACGAACTCGGCCTGCTCGTCGTCCGCGTAGTGGGCCGCGAGCGCGTCCCTGAGCAGGCGGACCGCCTCCGTGCGCTGCTGCGAGACCGCGCTGTGGGTGATGCCGAGCTCGGCGGCGACCTCGGTGACGGTGCGGTCGCCGAAGTAGACGGCCTCGACGATCAGGCGCATGCGCTCGGGGAGGGCGTCGACCGCGGCGCGCACGTAGCGGCTGCGCTCGCTGGCGAGGAGGTGGTCGCCGGGCATCGGCACGTCGGCCGCGAGGTGGTCGGCGACCGTGTCGTCGAGGGTCGAGACGGTGCGAGCCGCGTCGGCGAGGGCGCTCGACGCGGTCTGCCGGTCGACGCCGAGGGCGCCGGCGATCTCGTCGACCGAGGGGGCACGTCCCAGGGAGGCGGTCAGCGCCTCCTGAGTGGACAGCGCCTCCTTGATGCGCTTGCGGGTGCCGCGGCTGGCCCAGTCGCCGGAGCGCATGTCGTCGGCGAAGGCGCCGACGATGCGGGTGCGCGCGTAGGCGCCGAACGGGATGCCGAGGGTGGGGTCGAACGCGTCCGCGGCCTGGACGAGGGCGACGGCGCCGACGCTCGCGAGGTCGTCGCGCGACAGGTGGGTGGCGCGGGCGCACACCTCGCTGACGAGGTAGCCCACCAGCGGCAGGTTCTCGACCACCATGGCGTTGCGTTCGGTGCGGTTCATCCGGTGCTCCCAGCAGGACGGGGGCCTGCGCGGGGCAGGCCGGTGTTCGTTTCCGGGCGCGGCGAACAGCCCTCTGATCAGGGCTCGTTCGTCGGTCCGCTCGTTCGGTCGCGGGCAGGCGAGGTGGTGCAGGGCTCGGACTCCGTGGACGTCGGGCCAGGGACTTCGGGTCTCCCGGCCCGGCGGATCTCCTCCGCCGTGCAAGAGCAAACCTATCGACGGGCCGAGGGCCGTATAAGGGGTGCGCTGTCCCCAGTGAGGGGGCGCGCGCGGCGCGCCTTCGGGGGGTGCCGGGCGTCGGTGGCCCCCGGGCTGGGGCGGCGGTGCCGTAGCGGGGGAGGTGCGTCAGCCGATAAGAGGGTGCGGTCGAGGCGCAGTCACGGACGAGCGGATGCTCCTTGATAAACTTATCAAGGAGCATCCGCGGCCTGATAAGTTTATCAACGTGCGTACTCCGGTCACCAATCCGTTCCAGCCAGGCTCGGACGTCGTGCCCGCCGTGTGGGCCGGGCGGACGGGCCAGCTGAGCGACTGGCAGGACGTCCTGCGGCCTCGTCTCGCCGCAGGACTCTGGGAGCGCGGCCGCACGATCCTCGGTGAGCCGGGCCTCGGCAAGTCCTCCCTCGTGCGACGGATCGCCGGGGACGCGGACCGGCGGGGCGACTGGGTCACGCCCCAGATCCGCCTGGCGCTCGGGTCCGATCCGGTCAAGCGCCTCGCGGCCGAGATCCTCAGGCTCGCCGACAAGGCCGGGCTGTCAGCAGGACGGGAACACCGGATCGGCGAGCTGGTGCGGCGGGTGCAGTCGGTCGCCCTGAGCGGCGTCTCCCTCTCCCTGCGCGGAGCAGAGGGCCAAGAGCCCCACACGGCCCTGACGGACCTGCTGGTCGAGATCGGGCACGCGGCGATCGACCGCGACGCGGTCGTCGTCATCCACCTGGACGAGATCCAGAACATCACGGACGAGGCAGCCCTGTCCCAGGTGCTCATCGCCCTCGGCGACGCGATCACCTTCACGACGGAGGTGGACGTTCCCGGGCTCGGCCCGGTCGAGCGGTCCCTCCCGATCGCCGTCTACCTGACCGGGCTGCCCGACTTCGCCGAGGCCTCGGCCGGACGCAAGGGCGCGACCTTCAGCCGGCGCTTCGCCACGACCGTCCTGACGCCGATCGACGACGACGACCTGCGCAGCGCTCTCCGTGAGTTCGTCGTCGTGGGGTGGGAGGTCCCCGACGGTGAGGGCTCCGTGAGCGTCGTCCACCTCGCCCCCGACGCCGCAGAGGTCATCGTGGACGTGTGCCGCGGCGAGCCCTTCCTCTTCCAGCTCGCCGGGCAGGCCGCCTGGTACGCCGGGACGGGAGACGTCATCAGTCGAGCGGACGCGATTCGAGGGTGGCGATCGGCGGAGGCGGAGGCGACCTCCCACGTCGAGCGGATCCTCGAGCGCCTGCCGCCGCGCGAACGGGACTTCGTGGTCGCGATGGCGAAGCTCGACCCGACGGAACGCACCCTCACGCGGATCTCGACCGACGCCGGCTTCTCGAGGTCGACCGACGCCGGTCCGACGTCCCAGCGCCTCGACCGCGTGCGCGGGATCATCGATCGCGGCACGCGCTACAGCTTCCGCCACCGCGCGGTCGAGGCGTTCCTCACGAGCGACTGGCCCGAGGTCGAGTGACCCCGCGGACGCGGGCCCGGGCCCGGACGCGGGCTCGGGCTCGGACTCGGGCCCGGACTCGAACCCGTGCCCGTGCCCGTGCCCGCAGGTCAGTCGACAGCTGACGCCGGCGTCGGCGCCGCGGCCGGCGTCGCCGCCAGCACCTCGGGCGCCGGAGTCGGGTCGTCGGAACTCGCGTCCGACCGCACGGCCACGATGCCCGCGACGATGAGCACGCCCCCGACGAGCTGCCACGGGGTCAGCGCCTCGTCGAGCAGCACCCACGCCCAGGCCGCCGCGGCGGCGACCTCGAGCAGACCGACGAACGACGCCAGCCGCGACCCGAGCATCGAGCTCGCGGTGATGCTCGTCGCGTAGGCGACGGCGGTGGCGACGACCCCGATCACCAGCATCGGCACCCACCAGGCGACGACCCCGCCGAGCACCACCACGTCGTCGGCCGACGCCGTGAAGGGCACGAGGCCGGTCAGGCCCAGGAGCCCGAGCAGCGCCGACCCGACCAGCAGTCCCGAGGCGGCCAGCGCCACGGGCGGCAGGTCGCCGGCGGGCTGCGCCGCGATGACGAAGTACCCGGCGCAGCAGATCATCGCGAGGACGCCGAAGAGCAGGCCGAGGGGGTCGAGCGCTCCCCCGCCGCTCGGCGACACGACCAGCACGAGCCCGGCGGCGGCGATCGCGGAGCCGATCAGCACGACCCCGGCCGGCCGACGGCGCGACGCGACCCAGGCGACGGCGACCAGGAGCAGCGGAGCCATGTACTCGAGCAGGATCGCCGTGCCGACGGGGATGTGCTGGATCGCGGCGAAGTAGAACACCTGCGTGCCGGCCACGCCGACGACGGCCATGCCGAGCACGCGCCGCCGCGCCCGCCAGATCGGTCGCAGGTCGAGGCGCAGCGCCGCGAGAGCGACGGGGGCGAGCAGCGCTCCGCCGACCAGGGCGCGCAGGGCGACGGCGGCGACGGGACTCCAGCCGGAGGCGAGCAGCGGCTTGACGAAGGGGCCGGACACCCCGAAGGAGGCGGCGGCCACGACCGCGACGATCAGTCCGGTCGTGAGGTGGCGGCGGTCCACGGCTGCTCGTTTCGTCAGGGGCTGCCGATCGTCGAGGACGACCGGCTCGTCAGGGGCACTGTTCTCATCAGGGGCACTGTTCTCATCAGGGGCACTGTTCTCATCAGGGGCTAAAGACTGGTGAGTCCTGACAGTAGACTGGTCGCAAGTAAGGAGTCAATGTGCTTTTCGCCCCTGACACGGAAGACGTGCTGGAGTTCGACGCGACGATCCTCAACACGGCCGCGCGAGCGACCCGCAGCGGCGTCGACCAGCTCGCCACGACCGACCAGCTGGCCGACCTGATGACGCGCTTCGGCTTCTCGGGCCGGTTCGACGGCGACGAGGCCGAGCTCGAGGCCGTGCGGCAGGCCCGCACGCGCCTCCGTCGGCTCTGGACCCTCGACCGCGACGCGATGGTCGAGGCCGTGAACGAGCTGCTCGCGCGGCTGCAGGCGGTGCCGCGGCTCGTGCGGCACGGCGACCTCGACTGGCACGTGCACGCCACCCCGCAGGAGGCGCCCCTCGCGGACCGCATCCTCGTCGAGGCCGCCATGGCCCTCGTCGACGTCGTCCGCACCGACGAGACCGGGCGCCTCCGCGAGTGCGCGGCGGACGACTGCGACGGCGTGCTCGTCGACCTCTCGCGGAACGCCTCGAAGCGCTTCTGCAGCGTGCGCTGCAGCAACCGCGTGAACGCGGTCGCGTTCCGCAAGCGGCGCGCCGCCGACCCGCTCGCGTAGCGCGCCGCGCCCGCGCGCCGCGCGCTGCACCCCCGGACCCGCGGAACCCGCGCACACCCTCGGGCGCGCAGCGGGGTGCGCGCGGGTTCGAGGGGTCCGGACGCCGCGCAGCGCGAGGGCAGCGCAGCGCGCACGCCGCGGCCTCAGCGCAGCGGCTGGCAGCTCGGGCACCACCAGGTGCGGCGCCGGCCGGGGTCGTCCGCGACCTCGGCGCGCACAAGGACGGTCGTGCCGCAGCGCAGGCACGGGCGCCCGGCGCGCCCGGCGACCCAGTGCCGCTCGCCGCGGCGGGTGTTCCCCGTGGTCGTCTGGAACATGCCGGGCACCCGCACCGACGCCTGCAGCCCCCGCGCCGCGACCCGCACGAGCGCCGCCGCGTCGACCGCGCCCACCGGGGTGAACGGCGAGACCCCGCGCACGAAGCAGACCTCGTTCGCCCACAGGTTGCCGAGCCCGGCCAGCACCCGCTGGTCGAGCAGCACGGCGGCCACCGTGCGGCCCGGGTCGGTCGCCTCGACCCGTCGCCGGGCCTCCGCCGGGTCCCAGTCGTCGCGCAGCGGGTCGGGCCCGAGGTGACCCACCACGGAGCGCTCGTCACGGGTGTCGAGCAGCTCGACCACGGGCAGGTCGAGGCCCCACGCGGCGGAGCCGGCCTCGGTCTGCATCCGGACCCGCGCCTCCTTCGCGACCGCCGCGGGCAGACGCCGACCGGGCCGCGTGATCGTCCACGAGCCCTGCAGGCGCAGGTGCGTGTGCAGCGTGCGCCCGTTCACGAAGCGCGTGAGGAGGTGCTTGCCGTGGGTGTCGTGCTCGAGGATCGCCCACCCCGCCAGGGGCGTGCCCGCGGCGGCGCCCGACCGCAGCTCGCCGCCCGTCAGCCGTTGGCCGTCGAGTGACGGACGGAGGCGCGCTGCCAGTCGGAAGACGCTGTCACCCTCGGGCATGCGGGCAGGCTAGCCGCCGCCTCCGACACCGGTCGCGCACGGCCGGACCGCGCGCACGAATCAGGAAGTTCAGCCCGTCGGTTCCTGGATCGTGCTCGGTTCAGGAACCAGGCTCCTCTCCTCGCAACATGCAGGAGCCATCTTCCTGAATGAGGAGGGGAGCGGGTGCGGCTCACTCGGCGAGCAGGTCCGACCGCGACCACGAGTCGACGACGCTCCCCCGCCCGCCGGCCCGGAACGCGAGCACCGCGGCGCCGATGCGCCCGCCGTGCGTGCCGAGCTCGGACAGCCGCACCTCGGGCGCGGCCCGCCAGGCCAGCCCGGCAGCGAGCTCGGCGCGCAGCGGGTCGACGAGGGCGGAGCCTGCGCGGGACACTCCCCCGGCGAGCACGATCACCGCCGGGTCGACGAGCAGCGTGAGCGACGTCAGGCCGAGCGCGAGGGCCCGGACGCCGTCCGCCCAGACCCGGTCGGCGACCGCGTCGACCCCGGTCCCGACGCCCTCGACGCCCCCGACCCGCGCGACGACGGCCGCCGTGTCGAGCCCGGGCAGTCCGCCGAGGGCCGCGTAGCGCCGGGCGACGCCGGCCCCCGACAGGTAGACCTCGAGGCAGCCGTGCTGACCGCAGGTGCAGGCCTCGCCGCCGGGCACCGCCGGCACGTGGCCGAGCTCGCCCGCCGCCGTCAGGGCCCCGCGGACGGCGTGCCCGCCGCTCGTGATCGACGCGGCCACACCCGTGCCGACGGCGACGAGCACCGAGTCGGCGACCCCCGCCGAGGCGCCGAACAGGCTCTCGGCCAGGCCGCTCGTCCGGACGTCGTGGTCGATCTCGACGGGCACCCCGAGCTCGGCGGAGAGGATCGGGCCGAGCGGCACGTCCGTCCAGCCGAGCGTGGACGCGAAGAGGACGACGCCGCGCTCGGCGTCGACCATGCCCGGCGTCACGACGCCCACCCCGACGACGTCGTGTCCCGAGGTCCGCGCGGCCGCCCGCAGCTCGTGCAGCAGGCCGACGACGAGGTCGATCGACTCCGCGCCCGAGGCCCCCGCCGCGACCGAGAGGGAGAGGACGGTGCGCCCCGAGTCGTCGACCACCGCCCCCTTGAAGGAGGTGCCCCCGATGTCGACCGCGACGACCGCGGACCGGGACGGGGCCGGGTCGCGCACCGCGCCTCCTGCGCCGTCAGCCGTCGAGGCGTCTTCGCCGACCGGACCGAGGTCGACGTCGACGTCGACGTCGGCGACGTCGGCGACGTCAGGGTCGCCCGGCCCGCGCCCGACGGCCGCGAGGAACTCCGCGACGACGGCCGGGTCGGTCCGCAGCGTCCCGTCCCCGCGCGGCGACGGCGACATCGCCCGCAGGTGCACCGAGGAGGCGCCGGTCGCGGCGAGCAGGGAGGCCACGCCCGCGGCCCGGACCCCGCCGCCGACGAGCACCTCAGGGGCGTCGCGGCTCGCTGCCGACCGCCGTACGAGCTCGGCCAGCACGTCCGCGCCCTCGGCCGCGGTGCCCGGTCCGCCCGCCGTCAGGACGCGGCGCACGCCGAGCGAGCGCAGCACGTCGTACGCGGCGAGCAGGTCGGGCGTGGCGTCGATCGCCTTGTGGAACGTGACGGGCAGCGGCCCGGCCGCGGCGAGCAGCCGGCGCATCGCCGACACGTCGACCTCGGAGGCGGCGGTCAGGGCCCCGAGGACCACGCCGACCTCGGTCCCGCCCTCCTGGCCGGCGGAGTCCCCGGCCGACAGCGAGTGCGCGAGCGCCGCGATCGCCTCGAGGTCGGCGCACATGACGTCGAGCTCGCCCTCGTCGTACGTGAAGTCGCCGCCGCGCGGACGGACGATCACCTGCACGCCGACGTGCCGCACGGCCCGGAGCACGGAGCGGACCAGCCCGATGCTCGGCGTCGTCCCGCCCTCGAGCAGGTCGGCGCAGAGCTCGATCCGGTCGGCGCCGGACCGGTCGGCCACCAGCGCCCCGTCGAGGTCGTCGACGCAGAGCTCGACGACGACGTCCGTCACGAGGCGTCGACCCCGGCGCCGCGCACCCCGGCGACCCACGCCGCCACGTCCGCCCCGACCCGGATCTCGCCGACGGGCACCCCGCCGCCGAGCACCGGCAGCGCGGTCAGCGACCCGGCCCCGGAGACGTCCACGCCGAGCGCCCCGAGCACCTCGAGCGCGACCAGCGTCGTCGCCCGCGGGCTGCCGTCGACCACCTTCATCGACACGGCCTCGCCGGTCGACGTCGCCATCCCGATCACGCCCTCCGCGCCGCCCTTGGCGAGCAGGCCGGGCACGCGGGTCATCGCGTCGCTGTTGGCGTGGGCGTTCCCGCCGACGTAGAAGGGGTGCGCGCGCATCGCGTCGGCGACGCGGCGGGCGTTCGACCCCGCCGACGCCGTGACCAGCGCCCGGAACGACCGCGCCAGCCCCTCGACTGTCGTGCTGAAGAGGGGCGCGCCGCAGCCGTCGACGGCCGTGGCCTCCACGGTCGTGCCGGCCACCGCCTCCAGCGTCCGGCGGACGAGCTGCTGCAGGGGGTGGGCAGGGTCCAGGTAGGAGGCGGTGTCCCAGCCCGCGGACACGCACGCCAGCAGCATGGCCGCGTGCTTGCCCGAGCAGTTCATGCGGACGCGCGACCGGGTCTCGCCGTCGCGGATCAGCCGCTCGCGCGTCGCCTCGTCCTCGGGCCAGTCGACGGGGCAGCCGAGCGCCGACTCGTCGAGCCCCGCGCGGGCGAGGATGCGGCGGACGACCTCGACGTGCGCGTCCTCGCCGGTGTGGCTGCCGGCCGCGATCGCGAGCTCCTCGCCGTCGAGGTCGGCCCCGGCCTCGAGGCAGGCGAGCGCCTGCACGGGCTTGGTCGTCGAGCGCGGCAGCACCTGCGTCGCCCCGCTGCCGAGGTCGGCCGCGACTCGCCCGTCGGCGTCGAGCGCGACGAGCCAGCCGAGGTGCCGGCTCTCGACGACGCCCGAGCGGACGACGACGGCGAGCTCGGCGAGCGACGCAGCAGGGGCAGGGGCGGTCGACGAGTCGGGGGAAGCGGTGAGGGAGGGGGCCACGGTGTGCTCCTTGGTGACGGGGAGGGACGGGGAGTCAGTCGAGCGCGGGCGCCGAGGCCGGCGCCGGCACAGGTGCCGCGGCGCGCCGCGGGCTGCGTCGCGACGGCCGTGCCCGCAGCCGGGCGGCGAGCGTCGACAGCGCCCCGTTGAAGACGAGGTAGACGAGCGTGACGACGAGGAACGTCTGGATCAGGAGGTGGTTGAACGACGACAGCACCTGGCCGCGGTAGAGCAGCTCGGTGAAGGCGACGATGTAGCCGAGCGAGGTGTCCTTGACGAGGCTGACCAGCTGGGTCACCAGCGACGGCGTCACGAAGCGGAGCGCCTGCGGCAGCACCACGAGCCGGGTCGTCTGCGCCGACGAGAGCCCGAGGCTGAGCCCGGCCTCGCGCTGGCCGCGCGACAGCCCGAGGATCCCGGCGCGGACGATCTCGGCGAACGCGGCGGAGTTCGCCACGGTCAACGGCACGACGAGCTTCCAGATCAGCGGCAGGTCGAGGCCGAGCTGCGGCAGCCCGAACAGCATCAGGTAGATGAGCAGCAGCACCGGCACGGTGCGGGCGACCTCGATGTAGGCGGTCGACAGCCAGCGCAGCGGGCGACGCGGGCTCAGCCGCCCGAGCGCGAGCAGGAGGCCGAGCGCGCCGCCGAGCACCGCGACGAGGGCGGCGGCCTGGATCGTGCCCCAGAGCCCCACGAGCAGGTACTGCCAGATCGGCCACGAGAGGAACGGCGTCCAGCGGTCGGCGTCGAGCTGCCCGCGCGAGCCGAACTGGACGAGCCCGGCCGCGACGAGACCGGCGAGGGCGAGCACGACGACGACCGACCAGAGCCGGATGGCGCGGCGGGTGCGGGGGCCGGGCTCGTCGTAGAGCGAGACCGTGGGCGCCTTCCGGACGGAGGCGGCGGGGGTGGCGGCGGCGGCGCCTCCGGCAGGACGGGCGGAGGGGGTGGTCGGCGTGGTCATCGGACGATCGCCGCCTTTCGTTCGAGGCGTCCGGCGCCGAGGCCGATGACGAGGGCGAGGGCCATGTAGACGAGGCCGGCGGCGGTGAAGATCAGGATCGGCTGCGCCTGGACGAGGTTGAGCTTGTTCACGGCGCTGGTCAGCTCGACGACGCCGACGGCTGCGGCGAGCGCCGTGTTCATCGTGAGCGCGATCATCACGTTGCCGATCGGCTGCACGGCCGCCCGCAGCGACTGCGGCAGCACGACGAGCCGGAGGGTCTGGCCGAGGGTCAGCCCGAGGGCCCTGCTCGCCTCGATCTGGCCGTTGCCGACCGTGTTCACGCCGCTGCGCACCGCCTCCGCGACGTAGGCGGCCTCGTAGAGGGCGAGCACGAGCACCGTGGTCGGCGCGAGCGGCATGATCAGCCCGGCGTCGGGCAGGGCGAACACCGCCAGGATCAGCAGCGCCAGCAGCGGCACGTTGACGAAGAACTGCGTGTACGCCCAGGCGGCGCCGCGCAGCACGGGCACCGGGCTGATCCGGGCGGCGGCGACGAGCGTGCCGAGCACGAGGGCTCCGGCGCCGGCGACGAGCGCCATCACGATCGTCGTGCCGAGGGCCGTGAGGAGCGGCCCTGCACTGTCGACGAAGAGGTCCATGGGGTCTTTCGGGCCGAGGGCGGGTGGGGCGGAGAACGGGGTGGGGCGGAGAACGGGGAGGTGCGACGAACGGGCAGACCGCAGGAGGTGCGGCTGCAGCGAGGCGGCCGGGTGCCGGCCGGTCGTCGGGTCGCCCCCACGGCCGGCCGGCGCACCGCGCGCCCGTGGTCCGGCTAGGAGCCGGGGACCGAGCCGATCTCGGGGGCGTCGGGGGTGTCCGACTCGACGGCGGCGCCGAGGGTCGCGTCCCAGACCTTCGACCAGGTGCCGTCGTCCTCGATCTGCACGAGCCAGTCGTTGATGAACGCCTTGAAGTCGGCGTCGTCCTTGGCGAGGCCGATGCCGTAGGCCTCGGTCGTGAAGGGCTGGCCGACGACCTTGATCGAGTCGTCCGACGCGGCGTTCGAGGCGAGCAGCGTGAAGTCCTGCACGTACGCGTC
>Ga0308167_1002664_pt1 | contig 15923 bp, 15 predicted proteins | sample PhyCR1_2_FD_202138 | JGI IMG/M metagenome (GOLD analysis project Ga0308167, IMG submission 202138) | Phyllosphere microbial communities from UC Gill Tract Community Farm, Albany, California, United States - DLSLRC.R1 | ecosystem: Host-associated > Plants > Phyllosphere > Unclassified | place... | reverse complement strand
AGTTAATGTGAGCCCCGCTTAAACCCTGCTGTAACAGGCTCTCAGGCAGGGCCGACAGCAGTTGCGCTGCGGCAGCGGTTTCACCCAGCAGGCGCGCGCCGCTGACCGGGCTGAAGGGTATCGCGCCGAGCCATTTCGGGTAGTAGCGGATCCCGGCGCGCTGGCTGGCATCCGCCCAGGCGTGATCAAAGACGTATTCGCCCTGTGAATGACGTTTGCGGTAGCCTGGCAGCGCGGCGCGGGTAACCCCCTCCTCCCGCCACAGCAGATGATCAGGCTGCCAGCCCGCTTCAGGCCGCACGCTGCCGCTCTGTTCTAATGTGAGCAGAAAGGCGTGGCGCAAAAACGGCTGGTCATCAGGCAACAGCGCATCCCACTCGGCGGCCGGGATCTCCGCCAGTGACGTCAGGTGAATCAGCGACATGAATTACTCCAGAGAACGTCGGGCAGAGAGTCAGTCAAGCAGGTTTTCCGCGTCAGCGAAAGGGTTAAGGCACGCAAAGCGAAGGGCAAAATGTGATTTTTTCTGTATCAGAGCTGCTGTTTTTGCGCCTTCACATTCAGGCTTGAAGGCGCAGACTGGATTTACATGCTGGAAAAAACATTCATGATCACACCGCCCGAAATAATCAAGGCCATGGCGACAATCGCAGGCAGATCGGGTTTTTGCTTGTACAAAATCATTGAGCAAATGGTGACGCCAACAATGCCAAAACCACACCACAGTGAATAGGCAACGCCTACCGGAATCGTATTCATCGCGTGAGTCAATGCAAAATAGCAAAGTCCGTAGGCACACACGACCAGTAACGAGGGGGCGAGCTTGCTAAAGCCCTGGGTCTTTTTAATCATGGAGGTGCCGGTAATTTCGGCGCTAATAGAGAGCGCAAGCCATAAAAATCCAAGGTTAAACATGACGTCATCCTTTTCTGATAATGATCAACTTTATTGTCGATGGCATAAGCAAATTATTCAGCGTGTGTCTCTTCGCTACCCATTTTTGAAAACAGATTCATAATTACGATACCGCTGGCGATAATTCCCATGCCAATAATAGCGGCGGTATCCGGATGCTGGCCATATAAAACCATCCCCAGGGTGGAAACCACAAGAATACCGGTGCCGGACCAGGTGGCATACGCCAGGCCGACGGGAATATTCTTTACGGCCTGAGACAGCGAGTAATAGCAAATACAATAAAGAATAATCAGCAGGCCGAGCAGCACTACTTTGGTGCTTCCTTCACTGCTGCCAAACATTTTAAGGGTTGATGTTGCTAAGGTTTCAGAAACAATAACCATCAGCATCCATAGCCAGCATTTTGTTTTCAAGCACATAAATTAAACTCCAGGTTTTCTATTAAAGGTAAGGTGCTATTTTCTGTTATTTAAATATTCAATCGCGGCATCGGTTAACCACATTTCAGGCGATGACGCCAGCGCAGGATTATTTGCGAGGTCGGTGACTGTGAGATAACGCCGCATGCTGGTCATCGGAAGCGCTGCAGATTCGCTCCTAATGCCAGTTTATTCATTCATTGTGCGGGTGCGTTAACGTCAGCTTTGGCCTTAAAAGATCTATCCACTTTCACCTCAGCGCGTGGCGGATAGTCTTTTAACCGACTGAGCGCGTCAGTTACGCTGCATTCCGGTCGGGCTATCACCAGCTTTGGCCTGCTGGCCGACGGCCATAACGACCGCCATCTCGCGCTCAATGGCCGTATGAATCGCGCTGTTCTCCCCTTCAAAACAGACGCTCACCCATCCCGATCCCACTTTGCGGTAACCAATACAGCTTACCTCTGCGCATTTACAGGCGGCATCGACGGCCTGAATAGCCGCCACAAATCCTCGCGTTTCAATTACACCTAAACTTTTCATTGTCAGCTCCTGTTAATGGCGGACTAAGCGAATATCAAAATCAAACTGCGTAAAAAAACTTTCCAACTGGTTTAACTCTTCGGCGGAGTAAGTCGGGTCCTGAGTGATGGGATAGGTCATATCAAGACGCTCATATTTTTTACGTCCAAGCTGGTGGTAAGGCAGCATGTCAATGCGGTGGATATTCCCGCGTTTCGCCAGTTTAGTTACGTAGTCAATCGCTCCGGTAATCGCCTCCCATGAGTCGTTATAACCGCGTACCAGCGGCATACGGATAATGACATTAGCACCAGAGTCCACCAGCCATTCCAGATTACGGCGAATACCTTGATTGCCGATACCAAATAAGGATTTATGCCGGTTGCTATTAATTTGCTTAATATCGAATAAGAAAGTGTCGGTCACGGGTGCCAGCTTTTGATAATTCGTCAGCGACGTGGTGCCCTGAGTTTCGACTGCGGTATTGATCATCATATTTTTGCACTCACGAAATAACGCGACAGCAAAATCAGTCTGCAGGCTCATTTCACCACCGCCAATGGTGACACCACCGCCAGAGGCAATATAGAAATCATAATCCTGCATAATGACCGCCATCAATTCACTGACGGTCACATCTTTCCCCATAATATCCAGTGCATGCCGGGTACAAATTTCTTCGCATTTATGACACCCTATGCACTCTTTATTTCGGTTAACGAAGTGCTTTAATTCGCCATGTTTTTCTTTATGGTAATGAATGCCCACCGGGCATACGCTGGCGCAGTCGCCGCAGTTGATACATCTATCCTGCGAAAACATCACCTGAAACTGGCTGGTTAATCCTTCCGGATTCGCACACCACGGGCAGCGAATATTGCAGCCTTTAAAAAAAACCAGTGTGCGAATACCTTCGCCATCATAGATGGAATATTTCTGAATATTGAATATGCGTCCGGTTAATTCTTTATCCACATCTGCCTCCCGAATAATCCTGAGGACATCCTTATCCCGTAAGCCGTCTGCTATCAGAATTTTTCAATTACCGTACGGCTAATAATCTCGTCCTGGACTTCTTTACATAACTCAACGAAGTAGGCGCTATAGCCCGCTACACGGACAATCAGATCGCGGTATTTTTCAGGTTCCTGTTGCGCTTTTTTCAGTACATCGTTGTCGACATAGCTGAACTGCATCTGGCCATTACCCAAAATCGATGCGGTGCGCAACAGCGTGATCAGTCCGTTACGCCCTTCCGGCGTATCAAGCAGCCCTTTAAGAAATTTGAAGTTATGCACCATTCCGATATTCATGGTTTCCACATTCATCTTGCTTACCGACTTGATAATTGCTGTGGGACCTTGCTTATCAGCTCCCTGGGTCGGACTGATCCCGTCGGATAGCGGCATCCATGCCAGACGGCCATTTGGGGTGGCGTTAGTCAGTTCACCTATTGGCGTATTATTTGAGATCGACAGGGTGCCGTGGCTAAGCGTCGAGTAAAGCATCTTGTATTTACGGCACTCGCGCTCGGTCCACTCGGTGATATCGAGCGCGTACTGGTCAACAGAGTTATCGTCATTACCATATTTTGGCGCATTCAGGCAGTCGCGGCGCAGCGCTTCGTGACCTTCAAAGTTCGCCAGCATCGCGTCACGGATTTGCTCCAGGGAATATTTCTTATCCTCATATACCAGCTTGCGGATAGCAGCGAGAGAGTCGACATAGGTCGCAAGGCCAGAGAAGATCAGACCCGGCCCGTGGTTGATCATCGCACCACCCGCGGCGACATCTTTACCTTGCTCCATGCAACCTTCCACCAGCAGTGACATCAACGGCTTTGGTGCCACATCACGGTGAACACGCTGACTGATAACCGTACCTATCGCTGACAAACGAACAATATGGGCAATCTGCTTTTTCACTGCCGCGTCGAACTGTTCGAAAGTACAAAGATCATTAAGATCACCCGTATCCAGCCCTTGATAGCTATCGAAAAGTACCATCCGGCCACGGTTGAGCACGAACTCAATAGCGATAGGCCACTGTGTATAGCCGGTTGAGGTCCACTGATAGATACGCCCGGATTTTTGTGGTTCTACGCAGCCCATCAGGCAGTAATCGCGGGCATCTTCAAAATCAAAACCTTTACGCAGCATCATCCTGATATGCGAGTCATCAAAATGACAGGCCGGAAACCCCATCCCCGCTTTCACCACGTCGACGATTTTTTCCATATACTTATGCGGCGACTGATTGTGAATTCGGCAAGCCAGCGAGGGCTGGTAAACCTTAACAAAGCGCACAGCGTCCATAATTATCCAGGTCAAATCGTTACAGGCATCGCCGCCAGAACGCTTCTGACCGCCAACGGTCAGGTTGATAAAGGGCTGATAACCCGCGAAATATTTTGCCCCCAGTTCGCTGGACATCCACATCAGCTCAGCACACTTGATAATAAATGCTTGCATCATTTCAAGCGCGCTGTCGTGAGTCAGTCGACCTTCACGAATATCAGATGCAAACATTGGATAGCAGTACTGATCGACGCGCCCCAGCGACAGACCGGTCTGATTCTCTTCAATTTCGAACAGTGACTCCACGGTCCAGATGCTTTGCAACGCTTCCTGAAAGGTCTTTGGTGGATTCGCCGGGACGTTCTGGTTGACTTCGGCAATCAGCAGCAGCTCCATGCGACGTTGGGGGTTCTGTTCTTTCGCTGCCAGGTCCCGGGCATGAGCGGCGATACGATGCGCGTAGTTCACCACGCCTTCGCAGGTTTCAATCGCGGCTTTGTAGTAGTAGATGCGGTCAATATCATCCGGGTTTTCCATGCTCAACTGCGCGAGATGCGCTTCGGCATCGGCTTTGATACCGCTCATTCCTTTGGTGAATAGCAGAACGTCGTAGCCCGGGCAGGTATCGCCGCCACCATTAATCTGGTGGTAGGAGAGATCGCTGACAAAAGTCTCGCCGCTGAATGCCCATATCCCAGCTTCGCGGTACTGCGCCTCACAAATTTCATCCAGTGAACGGCCTTCCCAGAACGGCACAATCTCTTCACGGATGATCTTTTTATCTTCTTCACTGATCTCAAAAGGGTCCTGCGGACGGGTGCTCATCGTGTCAAGTTCGTCTCGTACCCAGCGCCAGGCGATATCCGGCGAGAATGCGCCTGCTCGTGGCTTGCCGCACGGATGACCGACAATCAGCTCATCATCCTGAATCAGGATTGGTGCGGTTTCGCAGGCGTGTCGAAAGGCTTTGGCGCGCAACAGAATGGTCGGCATTCCCGGATTAGCTTTCATCACTTCGGTAAAGGCCAGCGCGCGATAGATTGAAACACTTGGGCGCACGGTCAGGTAGTGGCTACGCAGGCGTTGCGTGCGCGGGGTCAGCCCTTCTGACGTTGCCACCTCGCGACAGGCCGCAAACGGTGCGGTGGATATCTGTTGCTCGCCACTGTACAAACGCACCGGCAGATGCAGGGCGCTGAGGTTTTGCTGAGCGCTGAGGAACATATCGGAGAGTTCGTTAATGCGTGCATTATCAAGATTCGCGCCGTGCAGCATGGCATCGAACATCGGGTAGCCCTCAATGGCACTGCCGACACGTACTTCGCAAAGCGTAGCCAGCTTAAACCACAGGCTCTCGACAATTTCATACGCCTGTTGTATCGACAGAGCACCCCTGTTGATGTCGTTCTGATACCAGGGCAACAGCGCTTTATCGGCACCTTCTGGATTAACCGCGTAGCTACCGTTATCCAGCTGCAGCGCAAGCTGGAACAGGTAGAATGTCTGGCAGGCTTCTTTAAAGTTGCGTGCCGGATGGGCCGGAATATGGTGCAGAATAGCGGCACTTTCGCGCAGCTCGGCTTGCCGATAGGGGTTGCTCTCTCCCGCCGCTAAATCCTCAGCGCTCTCTGCCAGTTTCTGCGCCAGCGTTATCAGAGCATCGCAGGCATAAATCGCTGCACGGCAGTCATTAACCTCGTCCATGCCACTTCGACTGACGGCGCTACCGGACGAGCGAATTTTCTCTTCCAGTTGATGTTTGATCGCCAGCACACCGTTCTCAATAACCAGCTTGTAGTCGGGGGAATCAGAATCGCTATCCAGGTTCAGGAACCGGAATACGGAAGGACGATGCGTGGCACTCTCTTCGTGGAAAATGACTCCATGCGGCTTCGGGCTCTGATTGCCGACGATCAGCTCGTCAGGATTAATGCTGACCGGAAGCTGGCGTATCAGCTCATATAAGCGGCGAGCCGGTTTAACCGCAGCGGGAACGCCCCCAATCTCACTCTCCAGGGCGCTCATCGTGGTAGCATGTTCGGTGCAAAGAATGCTTTTGTGTGCCAGTAAACGTTCTGCCAATACTTTAACGCGCGGCGTTAAACTGTAATGTCCCATAGGTAAAGTTCTCCAGATCTTGTTATCAGCGGGCCTGAGTGGCGTTACCGGTCCATGACCGGCGATAGAGTTCAATTAATGCCTGCACATCTGGCGTCCCTGGATTTGTCGACGTACAGCTATCGCGCAGGGCCTGGCCAGCCATCTCTTCCAGCCGATGGTTAAAATCCGTAGCATCAACATCGCCCTTCACCATGACAGTGACCAGGCCTGAACCGATATTTTCATAGCTAATCAGCTCAACATTGGCGGACTTGCACATTGCATCCGCTGCTGCAATACAGACCACCAGACCTTTGGTTTCAATGAGTCCTAATGCATCACCCATACTTTTCTCCTCTGGAAAAATCTGTAAGTCAGTAAACCGCTGCTAATCGACACAAACCGGTTAAAGCAGCGATCGGACCCACTATAAGGAACCAGGAATGAAGTGAAATTTAAGTTGGCTGACAGACTATTTTTAGTATTTAACTCTGCAAATTGGTCTTTCAAGGCAATCTTTTCACGCTTTTGTCCTGTATTATTTTCAAAGCATAACAACCGATCGCGCGTTATTTAGCTAAGCCCGGCTAAGCTGTTATGATGTTAAAAACGTGATGAATTGTTGTGCGAGCAGCGTTATCTGGATATCCGGAAACTGTGGTGAAAGTCATACTTCTGTCCGGGGGATAAATGCAAAAAGTGCGATTCCTGCGTGGTTTTCGGCACAGCAAAAGAAGAGGGAAGGATTAATCGAGTTTGTTACCTGATCTCAGGGTACAAATAAAAAGCGGAGAGTTAATGGAGCTAAGTAAAATCGTTTTTTCATTGACCTTCTGCGCATGAAGAAACAGGCCATCCTGACTATCCGACATCTCCAGCATAAAGTAATTGAAGATAACATCTGGAGATTCATCGATAGGGGAGGCACTGGATTTCCACTGGCTCAAACGATACTGGCGATCGGTAGCAGAGACACGTCTGCTGGAGTAGCTGAAGGTTACGTAACGCTGTAAATAACGTCGCCCGGCAGCTGAGTCGGTGTAACCTTCAACAACCATGGAGCCTTTTCCACTGGCACCAAAGTTGAAGTAAACATTGCCATTAACATTTTCATTTTCCATGTTTTCAAACCGCATAATGGCTTTGGAAGAACAACTCATTGTTCCGGTGTGCTCTGCGATGATTAACTTACCAATACTGAATCCAGCTACGGCGATAAACACCACAGCAGAGAGTGCAAAAAACGGACGCGGAGCAAATCTCATTACGCTTTCCATGCATAGTAAAAATAGTTATCGCAGTAACTTAACGGCTTATCTTTCTGGATGGCACAATGGGCAAGAAAAAGACGGCCCAGACCGTTAGTTTCCAGCCTGTCGCCATAGAAAAAAATAAAATGCTCCCCACTCTGGCATGCCAGTTTCAACCGTTGGCGCACTCTTTCAAAGTTTTGTCTGTAGAGAGTTTCCGTAACTGAATGCAGCATTTCGTCGCTGGCCAGCAGTTCACATGGCCCCTCACTCATCCGGGTAAAACTAATTGCGCGTGACCTATTCCAGTTCAGTGCCGTTAAAATAACCAACACCACGGCGATACCCAGCAAGGTGCAACCTGCCAGATACCAGTATTTTCCGTGCTTATCATCAGAAGGCGCAATAACTGTCCTGAATGAAGTCGGAGGTATTTCGGTTGGCAAAGGCTCGGGACGCGTTTCAGGCAGGAGAACCGGCTCAGCGGTAAGCGGTTCAACAGTGATATTCGGGTTGAGTTGCAGAAAACCCCGCGAAACACTGACGATGACATTATCAACTTCGTAGTGGCGCAGGGCTTTACGCAACATACTCAGGTACTGATTGAGGTTACTATTTGATGAGGTTAATCCATTGTCATCCCAGACTTTCTTAAGTACTTCATTACGGCTGACAACGTCAGTATGGCGCAGGAAATAATAAAGCAGAGCACCTGCCGTAATTGAGAGCTGGCTATCCGGCTCAGTACATTCCGGAAGCGTGAGCGTATTGTCTGTTGCGTCATAAATCACTCTGTCACTAATTTTGTAGCGCATGCTGATTCACTCTGAATATCATGCCTCTGGCAGCGAGGCTCTTCCGGTCAGCGCAGTCATTAACTGCAGGTAGAGTATCTCTGCGCTGTACATGGCCGGTCTGCTAAAGAGCGTATTATCGCATCAATAGAGTATCCTTCAGTTCACATACTTACACCTGACGTTAAACATTGACGTTGCAAAAACCCTTTGTCAAAGACGACTATTAACATTTCATGATGCATGACTGTTATATTGACGACCCGAATAATACCGCTCAGAGATTGCAATATTTTTTGATTACTATCAATATGAAAGGAGTAAGCCGAAAAAAAACTCATTATTATGCAGAGGCTCACAATTTTCCACTTCAGGAGGTCGTACTCTATCGCCACATACTTATATAGTGTAAACAACATTGAATCGCTTCCTGTCAGCAGTAAATGAAATGGATAAATTCACCGTTATCTGCTCTGCTTTTTATAGAGGCTACCGTTCCAATGAAAAAATTTGCGTACAAGTATTTCCCCTTATAAATTAATAGTGCCATTTTGGAGTGCTGTTAGTTCAGATCATCGAGGCACACCGATTTTCGGCTAAGTAAAACAAAGCCCGGCGGCTCATATCTTCACCGACTGTTAAAATGATTATTGAGAAAAAGGATGACTCATTATTATCAGGACCGTATAGGCTATTTACTCAGATTACTATCTGAAGCCAGGACCCCTCTATCCAGCCACCAGATTTGTAAAAATTTGCGGATAAAGCCTCGTACATTGCGTAATGATTTATCAGCTTACAAAGCTATGTTCCATGATAATGGAGTGGCGGTGGAATCTTATCCAGGGAAAGGTTATCAATTAGTTATACTCGATAAAGGAAAATATAGCGCACTGGTTAGTAAAATTACACAAGACGAACATCGACATCAATTTATCTCGCCCATTTCTTTTCAGCGACGAGTTGATTACATAATTCGTGAGCTACTTTCGAGTAAAAATTATATCAAGTTAAATGAACTGGCAGAAGAAATGTATATAAGCCGTTCTACGTTAAGCATTTGCATGAAAAAAGTGCGTAAAGACTTAAAAAACACAAATCTGAATTTGCATGTAAAAACTGCGAAGGGAATAAAACTGACAGGGAGCGAGCTTAATATTCGTCAAGCTATCGCCCGGTATTTTATCTATGAAAATGACCCTATCGCTTCCAGCGAAGACAGCAAGATATCAAGAAAAAAAATCGCTGCCATTTTGAATGAAACATTGCAATCAAGCCAGTTTAAATTAACTGATACTGGATTCCAGAATCTGGTTATACATATTGAAATAGCAATAATGCGCATTGGACAGTGTGATAATTATGAAGCCCTCCCATCAAATTATATAACACTAAAAAAGCGGGATGAATATGGTGTAGCCGAGCGACTTGTCATGGCATTGCAACTGGCTTTTGCGATTGAATTTCCTGAAAGTGAACGCTACTTTATTGCCATTCATCTGGCAGCAAAAAGAAACCTTCACAATCAATCATTTATATCACCACCTGATATTAACGCTTTGTTTGAAAAAATTTGCCATAGAATAAACCAGGAGTTTTTGATCGATTTCTCTAATGACTTTGAGCTTTTTCAGTTGCTGTCACTGCACATTATACCGATGATGGACCGTCTGAATTGGGGGCTAAAAGTCAATAACCCACTACTGGAGGAAATTAAAAAGGAGGATGTCAAAGCGTTCGAAATGGCAGTTTTGGCAGGAAGTATTATTCAGCAGGAATCAGCACTACGATTAAATGAAGCCGAAATAGGCTATCTTGCCATCCATTTAAGTTTAGCTTATGAACGCAAATGTCTTCACCCGCATCGTTACAATCTAATTCTTGTCTGCGCCAGCGGGATGGGAAGTTCACAGTTGCTACTGAATAAAATCAGGCATCGCTTTACACACTCTATTGGCGAAACCAAAGTCGTACAACTTTATGAATTAATAAATACGGATTTGAAAGATTATGACATTGTCATTTCAACTATAGATATACCATTTAAGATCAGGCTACCTGTGATACGCGTCAACTATTTCCTTGGGGAGGGAGATTTAAATCTGTTAGCTCAGTGGATGAATAAAAAAGAGCCCCCTCTCCCGTCATTAAGTCGGTTTTTCAGTCCGGAACTTTTTTTTACCGATCTGAAAAGTACCGAACGTTATCAACTAATTGAGGAACTTTGTCAGCGAGTGACTGAACGTGTCGAAGTCGAATCCGATTTTCTTCAAAATGTCATTGAACGCGAAAAATTGTCTGCCACCGCATTTGGTAATGCTATTGCTTTTCCACACCCTTTACAGCCCTGTGGAAATACAACATTTGTCGCTGTTGCGCTACTCAACAAGCCTGTTAGCTGGGACAAATATGAAGTGCGCTATATCTTTATGCTAAATATACGAAAAGGTGAGAAAGAGCCATTACAGTGCCTGCATGAGAGTCTCATTTCACTCCTGGATAACAGCAAAAAACTAGCCGCACTGGATAAGAACCCAACCTATAGCACACTAATAAAACTGCTCACTCGCGATACGTTACCGCCGGCGGAGTGATCTTTTTAAAAATGCCGCCACTACTGTGGCAAAAGTGTGTAAGCCTGCGCGCAGACTCTCCGACTACAATCTCTTACCAATAGGGTGATTTTTTTCACCTTAAATTTCAAGATAACGACTTGTGCAGCATATGTGAATATGCTGAAAACTGGAGAGTAATATGCGCAGTTCTACGACTTTACTGGAAAACCACCTCATGCCGATCGTGACAAGGGTTGGAAGTAATCGGGCGCTGATCGTCATTCGTAATGCTATGTGCGCCTGTATGGCGCTATTGATTATAGGCAGCACCTCTATTTTATTATCGAATATTCCATGGGCGCCGCTGGCAAACTTTATGGCACCAGCCGCACCCATTTTTGATACCATATTTAACTCAACTACCGGAATCATGGGATTACTGACAGCCGCCAGCGTGGCGTACTACGGCGCCCTTGAATATAAACAGGATATCTTTGTTACTATCGCAACGTCCGTTAGTCTTTTTGTTCTCAGTCAATATCAGTTTGTTAACGGTAATGAGTATCAACTCAATATTGACGGACTGGGAACGTCAGGCCTGATCAGTGCGATTCTCATCGCCTTTATCACATTAAAGACACTCGCACTCTTTAAACAAAAAAATATCACAATACGCATGCCAAAAGGAGTTCCTGACGCAGTGAGCGAGTCATTCACCTCGTTACTGCCCGCACTCTTTTTACTGACTATTTTAAGTCTGCTGGTTGTTCTTTTTCACTTCAATATTAACGTAGCTGTAGCGTACTTACTGTCACCTGTCACTTATGTGCTGAACTCCGCACCAGGCTATGCTCTTTATCACATGCTATGCGCGCTGGTCTTTTTCTGCGGCATTAATTCTCAGGTTGTCATTGGCATCGCTATGCCTTTTCTGATGCAGAATGGTGCGTTAAATGAAAAGGCTTTTCAGGCCGGTGAGCAACTGATGTTTGCTGCAACAAATGCAACGGACGCAATGATATGGGCGGGCGGTACGGGGGCAACGCTGGGCCTGGTGGTGCTAATGTCGTTTATGGCTAAGAGCCAATACTTTAAGAAACTTGGCAGAATGTCACTGGGGCCGGGATTATTTAACATCAATGAGCCCATCATTTTCGGCACTCCTGTATGCTTTAACCCTTTATTTATGCTTCCTTTTATCCTGACACCTGGACTGATTGCTGGCAGCACTTATCTGTTGATGCAGCATGGAATAATAGATTTGCCTCACGTAGCAAACCTCCCATGGACCACACCTTCCTTTATTGCTGGTTTCTTAATGACAGGAGGCAGCATGAGTACAACGCTCTGGTCGTTCATGATCGTTATCATCTCCATGTTGATCTACTTTCCGTTTTTCCGCATAGCGGACAAGCAACTCTATTTAAAGGAGCAGCAGGATGCTCTGTTACAGGATGAGGAATGCAAATAATGGAACATATTAAATTAAAGGATTTCCCGCCCAGTTTCTTATGGGGAGCGGCGACTGCCGCGTATCAGGTTGAAGGTGCTATCCATGAGGAAGGTAAAGGTGTTTCAGTACAGGACAGCAAAAACTTCTCTAATGCGTTCCACGACACCACCATTACATCAGACCATTTTCATCGCTTCCGTGAGGATGTGGCTTTAATGAAGGAGTTGGGGCTGAAATCCTATCGTTTTTCTGTGGCCTGGACGCGACTTTATCCGGATGGCTTTAACATTAACCCACAGGGTGTTGTTTTTTATAACCAGCTTATAGACGAACTGGTTAAAAATGGTATTGAACCCCTTATTACGCTCTATCATTTTGATCATCCTCAGGCTTTACAGGAATCTTTCGGCGGCTGGTATGGCGATGAGATGATTGAACACTTTTTACGTTTTGCAACCACCTGCTTCAGGGAGTTTGGTGATCGGGTTAACTGGTTTATTACCCTGTGTGAATCAAACAATGTCGTGCTCTATCCCGATTTAATTGGCGGGGTATCAGCAGGTGTAGAGGTTGAAGCCTGGCGTTTTCAGGTTAGCCGGGTTATGGCACTGGCAAATGCCCGAGTTATCCGCTTAGGTCGTGAACTATTACCCAATGCGAAAATCGGCCCTTGCATTGGCTATGCTGTTGCCTATCCGGCAACCTGTGCGCCACTTGATATTATGGCAGCACTGAATGAAGATGAATTCCGAACGTTTTATCCTCTTGATTTACTTTGTCAGGGCCGCCAAAACCCTGCTGTAATCAGTTTTTTCGCGCAACGCGGTTTAGATATTCGTTTACCGCCATCAGAACTTAACGAACTGGTGTCTGTGAAGCCTGATTTCATTGCATTTAATTATTACCAGAGCGATGTTGCCAAAGCCTGTCCGGTAAATGACAAGGGAAATCAGCCGGGATTTAATCCTGATGGAAAAAAAGGGGGGTTTACTTACCCTCGTTTTCCAGGACTTTACGCAGGTGATAGCAACCCTTATCTGGAGCGTAATGACTGGGACTGGGAGATTGATCCGGTTGGGTTAAGAATCGCCTGCCGTAAGTTGTTTGACCGCTACCAGCTTCCACTCATGATCACTGAAAACGGCCTTGGCGCGTGCGATACGTTGGCCGATGGACAGGTCAATGACATTTACCGTATCGACTACCTTCAAAAACATATTCACCAGATGCAGTTAGCTATCACCGATGGCGTACCCGTTCTGGGATATTACCCCTGGTCTTTTATCGACCTGATGAGCACCAGCAATGGCTATAAGAAACGTTATGGATTCGTCTACATTGATCGGGATGATAATGATGTAAAAACACTGAATCGTTATAAAAAAAATAGCTTTTATTGGTATCAAAACGTCATTTCCAGCAATGGTCGTGATCTCAATAATAAATAAGGGCATTCAAAATGAAAAATATTCTACTGATGTGTTCCGCAGGCATGTCTACCAGTATTATGGTTAAAAAAATGACAGAAGCTGCTGCAAAAATTAATGCTGATGTCTCGATTAAAGCGATTCCGGAGCAGGCACTGAACGACCATCTTGATGAGGCCGATATTATATTACTGGGTCCACAAATCCGTTTTTTACAGGACAAAGTAAAAGCAGCGGCAAAAGAGATTCCAGTCAGGGTAATAGATACTATGGATTACGGTTTAATGGATGGCGAAAAGATTTTACGCCAGGCATTGGATATTCTCGGAGAAGAGTAATGGACATTGAGCAGATCTGTTTTGAAATGATATGTCACGTGGGTGATGCACGTTCATCTTTCGTTGAAGCCATTCAACAGGCCAGACAGAAAAATTTTTCACAGGCTCTTGAGTTAATCGAAAACGGTAAATTAAATTATCATCTCGGACATGCAGTTCATGCCAGACTCGTTCAGAAAGAGATGGAAGAAGAGGTTAATCATCTCTCTTTGATCCTGGTTCATGCCGAAGATCAAATGATGAGTGCGGAAAACTTTAAAATTCTGAGTGAGGAGTTTCTACTAATGTATCAACTGTTCCACAGTAAATGTGATTGGTAACATTAGTAATTCCATGTGAAACCTATAAAGCACGCTCCATTTTTACATACGCTTTATTCTCATCCTTATTTAATTAATTGTACGTCCTGTCAGGGAACGAACAATTGAGAAAGTTATGGAAATTGAAATGAAAAATATGAGATATTTATTGTTCTTTGCAATTGCTTCTTTTTCTCACCCGACCATGGCCAGTGATGTTTATATTTACCTGGTACGGCACGGTCAAACCTTATTCAATCTTACGGGCCAGGTGCAGGGATGGAGTGATTCGCCGCTCACTGAAAAAGGGATTTCTCAGGCGAAACTCGCAGGGAAGGGATTATCAAATGTTGCTTTTAACACGGCTTTTAGCAGCGATGCCGGCAGAGCGCGTTCAACAGCCCTGATTATCCTTGATGAAAATAAAAGCGACGAAAAACCGGCACTTACTGAATTAACGCAGCTTAGAGAGTGGGGATATGGGGGGTTCGAAGGCCGGGATGATGCAGAATTATGGCAGCCTCTGTTTGCCGCAAAGCAGGTGGAATTCAGGAAAGACTGGTCAACATGGGAAAATTTTACAGCTAAAATGAGTGACCAGGAAATAGCCAATGCGATTGCCCATAACGATAAATCTGGCATGGCAGAAGATTACGCTCATATCACTGCCAGATTAAGGGAAGGGATAGAAAAAATTGTGAGAGAAACAGTAGAAAAAGGAGGTGGGAATAGTCTGGTCGTATCTCATGGAAGCGCCATCCCCACCCTGCTTTCTCTGTTTACACCTGAGCAATATCATGGCGAAAGCATCGGCAATGCCAGTCTGACAATTTTACACTACCACGATGGGGTTTATACCCTTAAAACCATCGGCGACACCCGCTATATGCAGAAGTAGCGAGAGAACAACATCGGGTAAATGTGTGTGGCGATCATCAGATCGATGGGGAGTAGGCCTGGCCTAAAGATGAATCACAATGCCGGGGCCGACTTCTTTGCCAGCGATAGCAGGAGAATCAGCGACCAATAGTGACGGGCAGAGAGTCAGTCAAGCAGGTTTTCCGCGCCAGCGAAAGGGTGAAGACACGCAAAGCGAAGGCTGCATCAGTAGAGCACAGCTTCTATACTGCGACTTTATCTCCACAGGACACCGCCATGGATCGACTCGATTGTGACCGGATGTTTGTCACGGTGCTGGAAACCGGCAGCTTTTCTGCGGCGGCGTTACGTCTCAGCACCAGCAGCAGTCAGGCTTCCAAGCTGGTTTCAAAGCTGGAGCAGCGGCTCGGCGTCCAGCTGTTCAAGCGCAGCACGCGCGCCCTGTCGCCCACCGATGTCGGGCGCAGCTATTATGAGCGGGTCAAAAATCTGCTTGATGCGTTTGAGACGCTGGATGCCAGCGTGCGTGAAAGCGCTACGACGCCCACCGGCAGGCTGAAAATCAGCGCACCCGGCTCCTTTGGTACTGTGGTGTTGTCTGAGGTGCTGGTGGCGTTTGCCCGGCGCTATCCGCTGATTGAACTGGATGTCAGCTTTTCAGACCGGTCCGTC
>Ga0308167_1002663_pt1 | contig 15933 bp, 15 predicted proteins | sample PhyCR1_2_FD_202138 | JGI IMG/M metagenome (GOLD analysis project Ga0308167, IMG submission 202138) | Phyllosphere microbial communities from UC Gill Tract Community Farm, Albany, California, United States - DLSLRC.R1 | ecosystem: Host-associated > Plants > Phyllosphere > Unclassified | place... | reverse complement strand
GAAGACCAGGCCGATCGTCACCGCGAGCACGATCATCACGGGGTTGAGCGTGTCGAACATCGGGAAGGCGAAGAACGCCCACGTCGCGCTGAGGATCGCGCCCGCGAGGTACACCGGGCGGCGTCCGATGCGGTCGGACAGGCGTCCGAGCGGCGGAATCACGGCGAAGTGCACGATGTGGGCGATCAGCAGAGCGAGCAGCAACTGGCTGGTGTCGTACGAGTGCACGATCTTCAGGTAGACGATCGAGAAGCTGACGACGATGTAGTAGACGATGTTCTCGGCGAAGCGCACGCCCATCGCCTGCACGACGCCCTTCGGGTAGCGACGCAGCACCTCGACGACGCCGAACGAGGTGGCCTTCTCCTTCTCGACCTGCGCCTTGGCCTCGAGGAAGATCGGGGCCTCTTCGACGTGGCGGCGGATCCAGAAGCCGACCAGCACGATCACGGCCGACAGCCAGAAGGCGATGCGCCAGCCCCAGTCGAGGAACGCGGCGGGGCTCAGCACGAACGAGGTGATCAGCAGCACGAGGGTCGCCAGCAGGTTGCCGACCGGGACGGCAGCCTGCGGCCAGCTCGACCAGAAGGCGCGACGGCGGTCGGGGCTCTGCTCGGCCACGAGCAGCACGGCACCGCCCCACTCCCCGCCGACCGCGAAGCCCTGGATGAAGCGCAGGGCGACGAGCATCGCGGGAGCCCAGTAGCCGACGCTCGCGAAGCCGGGCAGGCAACCCATCAGGAAGGTCGCGACGCCGACGATGACGATCGTCGCCTGCAGCGTGGGCTTGCGACCGAAGCGGTCGCCGATCTGGCCGAACACGATGCCGCCGAGCGGGCGCGCGATGAACCCGACCGCGTAGGTGACGAAGGCGGCGATGATTCCGTCGAGCGGTGAGCCCGACGACGGGAAGAAGAACGTGCCGAAGACGAGGCTCGCGGCGGTGGCGTAGAGGAAGAACTCGTACCACTCGACGACGGTGCCGGCCATGGAGGCGGCGACGACACGGCGGATGCGGCTCGAGGTGGGGGCGTCGCTGCTGCGCGGCGCGGTGGTGGGGGGTTGCATGATGCTCCTTCGGTGTCGACGGTGACGACCGCGCCTCAGTCTGAGGTGATCTGCTGCGCGCGACAATGCCCAGTACCGCTCCCCCGCTGTGCAGAATTGCACACATGGATGCCGGGAACGTACGCGCCGACGACTTGCTGATGCTGCTGGCCGTGGCCCGCACAGGCCGGTACACCGCCGCCGCCCAGCTGCGCGGGGTCGACCACACGACCGTCGCTCGGCGCATCGCCGCCCTCGAGGGGGCCCTGGGCGGCAGGCTCGTGGCGCAGTCGGGCCGCGGGTGGGAGCTCACGACGCTCGGAGCACACGCCGCCGAGACCGCCGGGCGCATCGAGGCGGCGATGTCGCAGCTCGCGGCCGGGGGAGCGGAGCCCGATCCGGTATCGGGTGTCGTGCGCATGTCGGCCACCGACGGGTTCAGCGCCTACATCGCCGCCCCCGCCATCGCGGGCCTGCGCGAGCGGCATCCGGATCTCGTCGTCGAGGTGGTCGCGGCCCAACGGCGCGCAGCCCTGCACCGCCCCGGTCTCGATCTCGAAGTGGTCGTCGGCCAGCCGCAGACCTCGCGCGGCACGACCGTCGAGCTCGGGTCGTACGCCCTCGGCATGTACGCCTCGCGCTCGTACCTCGACCGGCACGGCCACCCGCGCGACCTCGATGAGCTGCAGACGCACGGGCTCGTCTACTTCGTCGACGCGATGCTGCAGGTCGAAGCCCTCGACCTTCCCCGACGCGTCGTGCCGCGCATGCGCGACGGCGTCACCTCGACGAACGTCCTCGTGCAGGTCGAGGCGACGCGCGCCGGGGCCGGTATCGGCATGCTCCCGTGCTTCGTCGCCGACCGTCACGACGATCTCGAGCGCCTCCTGCCCGAGACGATGACCGAGCGGTTGCCGTACTGGATGATCGTGCGCGCCGACTCGATGCGCATCCCCGCCGTCGCCGCCCTTGCCGACGCGCTGCGCGAGCAAACGCGGCGGTCAAAGGCGATGCTCGACGGGGTGTGGTGACGCGGCGTCAGACCTCGGCGCCGAGCGAGCGGAGTTCCTCGGCAGCCGCGGCGCCCGTACGCAAGCCGAGCTGAGGGGCGACCTCGCTCGCCAAGAGGTCGATCGACCGCAGAGTCACCTCGTGGGCCGGGTCGATCGAGTGCACCTGGAAGGCGACGTCGGTCGCGAGCTCGAGGGTGCGATCCGTTCGGAGCGACGCGACCACCTCATCGACCGTCCCGAGGTGAGTGTTGGTCAGAGCCGCGAGTTCCCGCAGGTCGCCGTCCGCATTCCGCTGAAGGAATGTACGCGCGAGACGTCGGATTCCGGCATCCGCCCTCGCCCACACCTCATCGAGGCGGTCGGCGTCGACGACCACCGCGGTGCGCGACGCGAGGATGCGCGGAGCGACACCGCGGGGGAGCGCGGCGAGGTACGCCTCGACGATCGGCACCTGCACCTCATGCAGATCTTGACCGTCGTCGCGAGGCTGCGTGCGCGAGAGGAGCAGTCCGTCACCGGCGGATCCGGCTCGTCGACCGCCGTCGATGGAGAATGTCGCCTGCCACAGCCGACCGCCGAGGTGCGGCGCCGCGGGGTTCAGGCGCAGATCGGTGTTCCGAATGCCGCGCCCAGCGAAGGCGTCACGCAGGACGTCGAGGTGCGCGGCGTGGATCGCCCGGCGATCGTCGGAGGACCGCTCGAAGGCCGCGAACGACGAGGGCGTGCCGCCCGTGCCGATGCCGAGCTGTACGCGACCGCCGCTCAGGGCGTCGACGAAGGCGGCGTCCTCCGCCACGCGCACGGGGTCGTCGATCGGAAGGGTCACGATGCCCGTTCCCAGCGCGATCCGTTCAGTCTGCACGGCCGCCGCGGCCAGGAACGGGAACGGCGACGGCAGGCCTCCCTCGTCACGGTCGAAGTGATGCTGAGCGACCCAGAGGGATGCGAAACCGTGCTCGTCGGCGGCACGGACCTGTGCGAGCGCCTTGCCGTATCGGTCACCGTCGGTACCGGCATCCAGCACCCGTGTGAAGAATCCGAGGCGTGCGCCGCTCATCGAACCGAGTCCCTTCGGGGCCACGCGGCCCGATATCGCTGTATGCGCGGAGTGGAATACACCCGCGCACACCAGGCTAGGCCCGTGTCGTCGAGCTGGAGGCCTCTCTCGGGAACCTGTGACGGGATGCTCAGCCGGCCGCCACCCCGATCGGATCACCCGTGCGCGCGAGATCCGCCTCGAGCTCGCGCACGATCGGGATCACCGTCTCACCGAAGTGCTCCAGCTCCTCCTGGAAGTGCAGGAAGCCGAGCAGGAACAGGTCGACGCCGCGCTTCTTGTACTCGATGATGCGCTCGGCGATTTGCTGCGCGTCGCCGAAGAGCTGCGTGCGGAACCCGTCGTTGTACTGCACGAGATCCTCGAGCGACGAGTCGGCCCACATCCCCTTCTTGTCGGCCGTCGCGTTGCCCGCCTCCTGCACGCTCTTGCGGAACCCCTCGACGGCGCCCGAGTCGGCGTGGGCGATGATCTCGCGCAACTGGGCCTCCGCCTCAGCGCGGCTGTCGCGCTGGATGACGAACCCGTTGAGGCCGAAGCGCGTGCGCCGACCGTGCTCGGCGGCAATACGGGTCACGTCGTCGTACTGCTCGGTGAAGCCGTCGAAGTCTTTGCCGTTCGAGAAGTACCAGTCCGAGAACGCGCCGCCGTTGAAGCGTGCGGCCGTAGAGTTGCCGCCCTGGAAGATGTCGGGGTGGGCCCGCCCCGGCACCTCGTACGGGAAGGGGCGCAGCGTGAAGTCGGTGATGTCGTAGTACTTCCCGTGGAACGAGAACTTCTCCTGCGTCCACAGGCCCCGCAGTACCTGGATGAACTCCGCCGCACGCTCGTAGCGCTCGTCGTGCTCGAGCCACTCGAGACCGAGGTCGGTGTACTCGTCTTTGAACCAGCCGCTGACGACGTTCACCGCCGCGCGCCCGTGCGAGAACTGATCGGCCGTGTTGATGAACTTCGCCAAGACGGCCGGATGCCAGATGCCGGGGTGGATGGCGGCGATGACCTTCAGCTTCTCGGTGGCCAGCAGCAGCGCCAGGCTGATCGAGGTGGACTCGTGCTGCTGCGCGGCGCCGTAGCTGGAGGCGTACCGCACCTGGCTCAAGGCGTATTCGAACCCGACGCGCTCGGCCGTGCGGGCGAGCTTCACGTTGTAGTCGTAGTCCCAGTCGGTGCGCTGCTCGATCGAACTGATCACGAGCCCACCGCTGACGTTCGGCACCCAGTAGGCGAACTTCAGCGGCTCGTGGGTGGGGGTGGAATCGGTCATGGAATCCTCCTCGCGGATCGGAACCCGGCCAACTTCCCACCGCGTCGAGCATCGGTCAACGACATGTGACGGACCGTTTCGTCGCGTGACGCCGGGCGACATGCGGCGGGTGAGGATGGAGCCATGACCTCCCCCCAGCGCGTGCGTTTCGGCTACTGGACCCCCATCTTCGGCGGATGGCTGCGCAACGTCGACGACGAGCAGACGCCCGTGTCGTTCGCCCATATCGCCGCGATCGCTCGCGCTGCGGAAGAAGGCGGCTTCGACCTCACGCTCATCCCCGAGCTGAACCTGAACGACATCAAGGGCGTCGAGGCGCCGTCGCTCGACGCGTGGGCGGTGACGGCGGGGCTTGCCGCCGTGACCTCGAAGCTCGAGCTGCTCGCGGCCGTGCGACCGGGCTTCCACAACCCCTTCCACACCGCCAAGCAGGCGGCGACGATCGATGAGATCAGTGGCGGCCGCTTCACCCTGAACGTCGTCTCGGCATGGTGGGCCGAAGAGGCCAAGCAGTACGACGGCCTCTTCAGCGCCCACGACGACCGCTACGCCCGCACGATCGAGTGGGTCGAGGTGCTGCGCGGCCTATGGTCCGAGACGCCGTTCGCGTACGAGGGGGAGTACTACCGCACCGAGGGAACGTACCTGGAACCCAAGCCGCAGGTGCGGCCGCGCCTGTACGCCGGCGGCGAGAGCGAGGCGGGACGCAACGCGATCACGCGCTTCGCCGACGCGTATCTGACGCACGGCGGCACGCTCGAGGAGCTCGAGACGAAGGTCGCCGACATGCGCCGGCGCCGGGCCGAGGCCGGGGCGACGCCGTTCGAGGCGTTCGGAATGGCGGCGTACGCCGTCGTGCGCGACACCGAAGACGAGGCGCAGGCAGAGATCGACCGCATCACCGACGTGCGCGGGGGAGCGGCCTACGGTTCGTACCAGGACTTCGTGAGCAAGTCGAAGCTCGACACCCAGATCGACCTCAAGGAGTACTCGGTGTCGAACCGCGGCCTCCGCCCCAACCTCGTCGGAACCCCCGATCAGGTGGCAGAACGCATCGTCGCCTTCGCGAACGTCGGCGTCTCGACCCTGCTGCTGCAGTTCTCGCCGCACCTGCCCGAGTTGCAGCGGTTCGCCGCCGAAGTGATCCCGCGCGTGCGCCGCCTCGAGGCCCAGCGCGACGCCTGACCGCACTTCGGGCATCGGGGCGTACCCCCCGTTGAGTGAGGGCGCGTCCGGGCTGGGGCTCGGGACGCCGCTCTCCGGTGCTGAGTGCCCAAAACACCCGGACGGAAGCGAAAACCGTCCGGCTGTTTTGGACACCGAGGTGAGTTCGAAGGCTCCGGATGCCAGGAACCCGGGCCTGCACCGACGGCGGGTCCCGTGGGCGCCGGAGCATGGGACCAAAGCGCCGGGAAACCACCGGGACGGGAGCGCTAGGACGCGGCGCGGAGGGCCTGATCAAGGTCGGCGATGAGGTCTTCGGCGTCTTCGAGGCCGATCGACAGCCGGATGAGGCCGTCGCCGATGCCGAGGCGGTCGCGTGTGTCTTGCGTGAAGCCGAGGTGGGTCGTCGTCGCGGGGTGCAGGGCCATCGACCGCGTGTCGCCGATGTTGGTCATGCGGCTGAACAGACGCAGAGCGTCGAAGAAACGCTCCGCGGCGGGGCGACCTCCGCGCACGGTGAACGAGAAGACGGAGCCCGACAGCCCGTCGTAGTCGCGGACGGCGAGCGCATGCTGCGGGTGCGACGGCAGACCCGCGTAGTCGACGCTCTCGACCGCGGCGTGCTGCTCGAGCCACTCGGCGATCGTGCGCGCCGTGGCGAGGTGTTGACGCATGCGCACCGACAGCGTCTCCATGCCTTGCAGCAGCAGGAATCCGTTGAGCGGCGACAGGGCGGGGCCGGTGTCGTTCGCGATGCCGAACCGGAGCGACAGCTCGAACGCACGCGGGCCGAACGCCTCGACGAACGAGGAGTGTCCCGAGATCGGCGTGTCGGTGATCGCGGGATAGGAGCGATCGGATGCCATCCAGTCGAACGTCCCGCCGTCGACCACCGCACCCGCGAGGTTCGCGCCGTGCCCCGAGAGGAACTTCGTCGCCGAGTGCACGACGATGTCGGCTCCGTGCTCGATCGGGCGGATGAGGAACGGCGTCGCGATGGTGTTGTCGACGACGAGGGGGATGCCGTGCCGTCGCGCCACGCGTGCGACGGCGTCGATGTCGACAACGTCGTTCTTGGGGTTCGGGAGCGTCTCGGTGAAGATCGCCTTCGTCTCGGGGCGGATGAGGGCGTCCCACTCCGCCTCGTCCGCCGGATCCCAGACGTACTCGACGGTGACGCCCATGCGGGCGAAGGTGCGGTCGAACAGCACCCGCGTGCCGCTGTAGATGCTGGCGGTCGAGACGATGTGCTCACCGCTGGCGGCGAGTCCGAGAAGCGCGATCGTGATCGCCGCCTGACCCGATCCGACGACGATCGCTCCCGATCCACCCTCGAGGGAGGCCAACCGAGCCTCGGCAACCTGATTGGTGGGGTTCGCGTTGCGGGAGTACAGGTGACCCAGATCTGCGCCGGCGAACCGATCGGTCGCCTCTTGGAACGAATCGAATCGGTACGCGGCAGACAGGTGCACCGGGGTGATGCGCGAGCCGTGGGTGAGGTCTTCGATCTCGCCCGCATGGACCTGGCGCGTGGCGAAGCCGAAGCCCTGCCAGTCGAAGTGCGGGGGAGCGGGCTCAGCCACGCAGACCCACCGCTTCTTGGGGGAGCAGCGTGCCGAGCCAGCGGGCGATCTCGCGGGGTCCGGAGCGCGGTGCGGTGGCTTCGACGTCGGGGTTGTAGTTGGTGTTCGTGTTGACGTCGTAGGTGACGGTGCGCCCGTCGCGGGTCTCGATGAACTCGATGCCCGCGATGCCGACCCCCTCGGCCGCGAGGAACGCGAGGTACCGGTCGATGAGCGCCGAATCGACGTCCTCACGCAGGCGGAACAGGGGTTCGGGCTCGACCCCGTCCGCCCCCGGAACGGCGCAGGCTTCGGCGGGGCAGAGCTCGAAGCTGCCGGCACTGGTGTCGACCCGCACGGCGTACACGAAGTCGCCGGCGACGAACTCGGCCCGCGTGATGAAGGGCGTCTTGGCGACGAGCAACTCCTGCAACAGCGTGATGCCATCGGGGGAGGGCTCGAAGTCGGGACTCTTCACCCAGGCGGCGAACTCGTCGACGGTGTCCCAGCGCCGCACCCCGAGGCCCTTGCCGCCTTGGTTGTGCTTGCTGATGAAGGGGGCGCCGAACTCCTCGGCCTTGGCCGCGAGGTCGTCGACGCCGAACACGGCGACCGTGCGCGGCACCTCGATGCCCGCGTGTCGCAGAGCCGCGTGCTGCGCGACCTTGCTGACCTCGAGTTCGAGCACGTCGGCCCCGTTGATCACCGTGCGACCCCACGACGCGAGCCAGCGCAGCACGGCGCGGCCAAATTCTTTGCTGTAGGCGTGGTCGCGGGTGTGGGCTGAGGCGCTCAGCCGCGACCAGAAGATGCCCTCGGGCGGCTCGACGGCCAGGTCGATCGACCCGTCGGTCAGCATCCACTCTTCGAACGGCACACCCTCGGCTTCGAACGCCGCCGCGAACGGCGGGATCCATTGAGGGTTCTCGTGGATGACATAGACCTTGCCCGACATGCCGCCAGGCTAACCCGGACCTCCGACATCGGGTCGACCGTGCGTCACCTGACGACACCGGGCCGCTGGCATCCGCCCCCTAGGCTCGGATGCCGGAAAGGGATGCCATGACCTCGGACTACATCGATGCCAACCGCGCCAACTGGGACGAGCGCGCGACTCTGCACGCCGCGCGAGACGGTTCGGGGTACGGCGTACAGCGCTATGTGGAGGATTCCGCGGCGTTGTCGGACGTCGTGCGGTTCGATCTGCCGCTGCTGGGCGACATTGCGGGCAAGCGGGCGGCGCACCTGCAGTGCCACATCGGCACCGACACCCTTTCGCTCGCACGGCTGGGCGCGCGGGTGACGGGACTCGACTTCTCGGAGAACGCCGTCGCAGAGGCGCGACGCCTTGCCGACGAAGCCGGGGTGCAGGTCGATTTCGTCAGATCGGATGTTCGGCGCGCGGCGGAGGCGCTCCCGCGCGGCGAGTTCGACCTCGTCTACACGGGGATCGGCGCGCTGTGCTGGCTCCCGTCGATCACGGAATGGGCCGGGGTGGTCACCGAGCTGCTCGCGCCCGGCGGGACGCTTCACATCCGCGAGGGGCATCCCGTGCTGTGGGCGATGAACGAGGACCTGCCCGGGCTGACCCTCGCGTTCCCGTACTTCGAGCAGACGGCACCTCTGGAGTGGGATGACGACAGCACCTACGTCGCGGTGTCGGCTCCGCTGACGTCGACGAAGACGTACGAGTGGAACCACGGCCTCGGCGAGATCGTCACGGCCCTACTGGAGCGCGGCCTGCGTCTCGACGCGCTCGTCGAGCACGACAGCGTCCCGTGGGAGGCTCTGCCCGGCCGCATGACGGAGCGCCCGAACGGTGAGTTCGCGCTGACCGAGCAGCCGTCGGTGATGCCGCTGAGCTACACGATCAGGGCGACGAAGGTGGCGTGACGGTCGGAGCGCAACCGTTTCCTTCGTGTGCGTCCGTGCCGTGCGCTTTACCCCTGTGGAGACTCAAGATCCGCAACGCGGCCCGGAACGCATCTTGACTTCGCGCGGAAAAGCACGACCTCCGGACTGATTGAAAGCTGAGTGAACCCGCCGTCGTCGCGCAAACCCTCTAGGGATGGTGGGTCTGACACCAGATAGCTTGATTCAGTCGGTAGTGAGTCCGGTCCTGCAGCGGGACTCAAGCCGCGCTCGGTCCACTGGGCGGCGACTTTGTCGCCATAATCCCGCGTTTCACCCGCGAGTGCCACAAACTTTTGCGCGGCAAATGTCCACTGCACCTCGTCTTCCCTGCCTGGAACCTCGCACGGTCCCCAGAAGGTCCGGGGCGCCCAGCCACCTGTACCGATAACTTCCTCCGCGTCGGCAAAGAGCGCCTTCACCTCAGCTTTGGCCTCGTCCGGACTCATCGTCTCTCCTCCATTTACCTGGGGGGTGGCTCCGCATGCACTCAGAGTGAGCGCGAGGAACACGAAGACCGCCGACTTCCCAAACTTCCTCACCTGTATCGCTCCTCCTCTGCCTCGACGAGCTTGCGCTGGTCGCGCTCCTCGGGGTTTCCCCATTCCGGTATTTCAGGTCCGCGGCCCATCGCGATCATTGCCGTATATTGCTGAGCCGACGCATTCGGGTCCAGGTAACTCAGCGTTGAGGCACCGTCGCCGAAGGGTCCGTGTTGCCCAACTGCGGGGTGGGTCTTCCCATCGATAACCGAGGCCTCCGAACTGAAGACATGGGCATTGAACGAGTCTGCCGTCGGGTCGACCCGACCTGAGAAGTACTGCCCAATGGGAGCCCACCCATCGCGAGTCGACTGCGTGGCATAGACCTCGCCGGCGGGCACTTGTAACGCCGCCGCGTCCGACACTTCATCCGCCACCCCAGCGGAACCAAGAAGCGCGACGTGATCAACTCCGGTGGATTGCAAAGCGAGCGTGAGAACGTCCGTGCCGTATGAGTGGCCGATCGCAGTGAGGGAGAAAGTGGGCGCTTCCGCTCGGACCTCACGCAGCGCCTCAAGATCGATAGCCAACGCATTAGCGCCGGATCTCGCTCTTTCATTCTCGAACACTTCGAGTGGCGCGGCATTTGTGGGTGGGTGGTAACCGAGCCAGGCCAGGACAGCGATGTCGCTAGTCGCCACCCCACTGACGTAGCTCTGAGCGAATCGCATATCTTCTGCTGCCACGGCGTAGGACTGCACCCCATTCACGACCAAAGTATTCATCCCCGGAACAATCACGCTTACGTAAGAAGCCGAGTCAAGGTCACCCACCGCGACCTGCGCTAAAGGCGGCCTATCGAGAATCACGGAAGCCAGCGTCCGCCCTCGGCTAGCCGTCTCCAGCGCCTCCAGCGCCGCCACCTGCTCCGACTGGTCCCACGGGCTGTTCCGCGCCTCTTCGAGCGCCTGGGCGAGCACGATGCGGTTCGCGCGGTCGCGCGCGGCGTAGGCGACGCCGCCGAGGTTGCCGATGATCCCGGGGGCGCAGGCGATCAGTGCATCCTGCTGCGCCGAGCTCAGGCCGCGCCACCACGGTGCGACATCAGCCGGGTTGCTCTGCGCCAGACGCTCCAGCAGGTCGGGTCGTGCCCCGAGCAGGTCGGTGAGCGTGTCGGCGTCGAGGGTGCGCATCATCGCGAGCACGCGTCCGGGCGGAAGCGCTGCGACTCCGAGACCCTCACCGACCCTCGCCCATGCCTCCCCGCGGGCGCGCACGGCCTCGATCGCCCGTCTGACGGCGACTGTCGCGACATCGCCCGCCGCTTTCACGTCGACGCACGCGTCAGCCACCATCGCCTCGGCCCGCGCTCGCGCCTCGCCGGCGGTCGTCGGAGCCGGCCCGCGGTGGCGGGGATCCGACACCAGCACGGGCCACCCCCGCGAGAACGACGAGAACCCGGCGGGCGTCCCTGGCGTCTCAGGCAGCGTCGACGCGAAAGCCCACGCCTCGATCGCCTGCGCGGCCAGCCCCTGCGCCGAACTCAACGCCCGGGCGTACGTCTGCAGCGGGCCGACGACCGCGGAAAGTCCGTCGCCGATCTCGGTCCAGCGTCGCGCAACCGATGCCACGCGATTCGCATACGCCTCGGCCGCCTGCCCGGTCCATCCGTCGATCTCGCGCATGCGCAGCAGTCGGTCCACCAGATCGGACGCGACGCGTTCTCGCTCGGCGGCGAGATGCGCGACCTCGTACGCGGCCTCCACCGATCCCGGAACAAGCCCGGTCGCGTGTGACGAGTGCCCCAGAGCGGTCACAGCAGAGCCTGCAACGCCTTGAGCGTGACGTCAGCGTCATCGTCCACGCGTTCGTACATCGCCGCCACTTCTCGCAGACCGGATGCCACGTCGTCGACGCTCGCGACCGCCTCGGTCCAGCCGCCGGCCAAGGCTCCTGCGAAGTCGTCGACGGCCTCGCAGAGCGCCTCGTGACCGAGGGTGCGGGTCCACGGCATCCGGAACTGAGATTCGGCGGGCCGGATGACGTTGTCGAAGATCAGGGCGGTGCGGCGGAGCTCGTCGGGGATCACGGTGAATGCACGCATGCGGGGAAGGTACTGAGAATCGCGGCGACCCCGAGCGAGTTATCCACAGGGAAAAGCCCGGTCCAGGGCATATTCACCCGTCGATTGGCCAAGTTCACCCGAGAGACCCATGACGAACGTCACCCCTGAATGGTGACGGCCGGCTGATGTGCCCTCCCGGCCCCACGGCCAGCATGAACACATGACCTCCTCCACCCCCACCCCCGCCGCGATCGACGCGCGGGGCGTCGTCAAGAGCTTTGGCTCCGTCCACGCCGTCCGCGGCGTCGACCTCACCGTCCGACCGGGCGAGATCGTGGCCTTCCTCGGCCCGAACGGCGCGGGCAAGACCACCACGATCGACATGATTCTGGGCCTGACGAACCCCGACGCCGGCAGCATCGAGGTGTTCGGCCACAGCGCTCGCGGCGCCGTCGCTCGCGGCCTCGTCTCGGCCGTTCTCCAGTCGGGCGGGCTGCTCAAAGACCTGACCGTGCGCGAAACGGTCGAGCTGACGGCGAGCCTGTTCGCCGAGAAGCGTCCCGTCGACGAGGCCCTCGAGCGTGCCGGCATCCTGAACCTCGCCCGCCGCAAGGTGGGTCTGTGCTCGGGCGGTGAGCAGCAGCGTCTGCGCTTCGCGATGGCACTCGTGAGCGACCCCGCGCTGCTGATCCTCGACGAGCCGACCACCGGCATGGACGTCGAGGCGCGTCGCTCGTTCTGGAGCGCCATTCGAGCGGATGCCGCGCGCGGACGCACCGTGATGTTCGCCACGCACTACCTCGACGAGGCCGACGAGTACGCCGACCGGATCGTGCTGATGCGCGGCGGGCAGATCGTGGCCGACGGCAGCACCACCGAGATCAAGAACCTCGTCTCGGGGCGGGTCGTTCAGGTGACTCTCCCGGATGCCGACCTCACGGCCCTCGCGGCCGTTCCGGGCGTCGACTCGGTCGAGGCCGCCGGCGAGCGCATCACCGTGCACACGCGGGATTCCGACGCCCTCGCGCGTCACCTGCTCACCTCCACCTCGGCGCGGGATCTCGAGATCACCGCCCAGAACCTCGAGAGCGTGTTCCTGACGCTCACCGCCGAGCCCTCGGCATCCGACCTCGTCCCGACGGGAGCACTCCGATGACCGCCATCGCCCTCGACCGCCCGCTGCCCGCCATGGGTGGGTTCACGCTGACCTACCTGCGCATCGAACTGGTGCGCAAGCTGCGCAATCCGCGCAGCATTCTCTTCACCGTCGCGTTCCCCGTGCTGATGTTCTTCATCGTGGGGTTCCAGACGCTCGACGTTCCGCTGACCGATACACCGCTGGCGTCCGGGGGAGTGTCGGTGGCCGCGTACATCATGGTCTCGATGGCGATGTACGGAACCATGATGTCGGCGACCCAGACCGGGGCCTCGGTCGCGGTCGAGCGCGCACAGGGCTGGTCGCGACAGCTGCGGCTCACCCCCCTCAACCCGATCTCGAACGTCGTGGTCAAGATGCTCGCAGGCATGATGTTCGGCCTGATCGCGGTCATCGCGACCTATGCGGTGGCCGCCGGAGCCGGCGTGCAGCTCGCCCCGGTGCAGTGGATCGTCACGGGTCTCGCAGCCTGGGTACTCGCGGGAGCCGTCTTCACCACCCTCGGCCTGATGGTCGGCTATATGGTGCCGGGCGAGAACGCGGCGCAGATCACGAGCCTCGCGGTGGTGCTGCTGTCGTTCCTCGGCGGGCTGTTCTTCCCCCTGTCGTCGATGCCCGACTTCCTGCAGGTGATCGGCAAGCTGACGCCCGTCTACGGCATCGGCGAACTCGCCCGGTCGCCCCTCACCGGCGACGGTTTCGACCTCGGCGCCCTCGTCAACGCGGTGGTCTGGCTCGCGGTGTTCATCGCCGGCACCGTGTACTTCTTCCGTCGCGACACGCGTCGCGGCTGACACGCCTAGGGTGAACCACGTGAGCACGACGACCGGCCCGGAGCGCACCCGCGTTCCGGGCCGCCGTCCGTTCCGCCGTGGCTGGTTCATCGGCGCGTCGATCTCGCTGATCTGGACCTATCCGGTGCTGGTCGAGCTGTGGCAGGGCCCGAGCGTGACGGGTCACCTGGCCGGCACCGCGATCATCATCGTGTTCGCCGCCGTGTTCATGGCGACCGTTCCCTACGCCCGCGTCACCCCGTCGCGCATCCGCAGGCTGCTGCCGACGGTGGTGCTCTTCGCGCTGAGCCTCACGCTGCTGCCCTGGCTCGGCACCGACATCCGCTGGATGTGGACCTTCGTCGGCGTCGCGTTCGCCGTCTCGGCTATGGGCCGGAGGACCACCTGGCTCTTCGTCCCGGCCCTCAGCGCCGTGTCGTTCATCGTCGGCGACGCGATGGGGGCCGACGCGTTCTCGAACGTCGTGAATTCGGCGATCATCCTGTCGATCTCGATCATGATGTTCAGCTTCGTCGAGAACATCTCGACCCTCGAGCGCCTGCGCGCGGCTCAGGAGCAGATCGCCGAACTCGCCGCCGAACGAGAGCGCGGCCGCGTCGCCCGCGATGTGCACGACATCCTCGGACACTCGCTCACGGTGATCACCGTCAAGGCCGAATTGGCAGGACGACTGATGGATGCCGGCTCCCCGGCTGCCCGCGACGAGATCGCCCAGATCGAAGGCCTCTCCCGCGGGGCGCTGGCCGACGTGCGCGCGACCGTGCACGGGTATCGCGGCGTGAGCATCAGCGGCGAGCTGGCCGCGGCCCGCGCGGCGCTCGAGAGCGCCGGCGTCTCCGCCGACCTCCCCGGCTCCACCGACCAGGTGCCCGCCGATCGCCGAGAACTCGCCGGGTGGGTCGTGCGGGAGGCCGTCACCAACGTGGTGCGCCACTCCGGCGCGAGCGCCTGCCGCGTGCGACTCGACAACCGCTCGATCGAGGTCGCCGACGACGGGTGCGGCCCGGCGTCCACGGCATCCACCGGCTCAGGACTCACGGGACTCCGCGAACGCGTCGAGACCTCGGGAGCGCGGTTGACCATCGGTCGCAGCGACCTCGGCGGCTTCAAAGTGAAGGTGGCGTGGTGATCCGACTGCTCATCGCCGACGATCAGGCCCTCGTGCGCGGCGCCCTGGCCGCCCTGCTCGGGCTCGAGGCCGACATCGAGGTCGTCGCTCAGGTCGGACGCGGAGACGAGGTGGTCGAGGCGGCACGCACGTCGGAGGCCACTGTCGCCCTGCTCGACATCGAGATGCCGGGCATCGACGGGATCGCCGCCGCCGCGCAGTTGCGCGCGGAGGTTCCCGGATGCCGCGCCCTCATCGTCACGACCTTCGGACGCCCCGGCTACCTGGCGCGGGCGATGCAGGCCGGCGCGTCGGGCTTCGTCGTCAAGGACACCCCCGCGGCCGAGCTCGCCGACGCGGTGCGGCGGGTCTCCCAGGGACTGCGCGTGGTCGACCCCGCTCTCGCCGCCGAGTCGTTGGCGCAGGGCGACTCGCCGCTGACCGAGCGGGAGACCGACGTGCTCGCCGCGGCACGCGACGGCGGCACGATCGCCGACATCGCGCGGACCGTCCACCTCTCGGAGGGCACGGTGAAGAACCATCTTTCGAGCGCGATCGGCAAGACCGGCGGGCGGAATCGGGCGGATGCCGTGCGGGTCGCTGTGGAGCGTGGGTGGCTCTAGCGGTCGGCACCCACCCCGAACGCCTCCGCCTCCTCCTCCGTCAGCATCCGGGAGCGGATGAGGAAGCGCATGCCCGTCGGCCCCTCGACCGAGAAGCCCGCGCCACGACCGGGGACGACGTCGATCGTCAGGTGCGTGAACTTCCAGTACTCGAACTGCGACTCCGACATGTAGACCTGAATGGGGTCGTCGAGACCGACCTCGATATCGCCGAGGTGCACGTCGCTGGGACCCGTGATGAACATCCCCACGGGGTAACACATGGGGGAGCTGCCATCGCAGCATCCGCCGGACTGGTGGAACATCAGCGGCCCGTGCTTGACAGTGAGCTCGCGCAGCAGCGCAGCCGCGGCATCCGTCACGTCGACGCGGGAAAGCTCGGCCATGTCCCGTTCCTTTCGAACGATGTCCCACTTTCGGTCGCCTGAAGGGTCCTCAGGAGACCAAAAGTGGGACATGGGGATGCGGCGCCGGGAAAGCCCCGGCGCCGCTGCGACTCAGAAGAAGCCCATCGCCCCGTCGGCGTACGACACGAGCAGGTTCTTCGTCTGCTGGTAGTGATCGAGCATCTTGAGGTGGTTCTCGCGACCGATGCCCGACTGCTTGTATCCGCCGAACGCCGCGTGCGCGGGGTACTGGTGGTACGTGTTCGTCCAGACGCGGCCCGCCTCGATCGCGCGTCCGGCG
>Ga0308167_1002659_pt1 | contig 15957 bp, 14 predicted proteins | sample PhyCR1_2_FD_202138 | JGI IMG/M metagenome (GOLD analysis project Ga0308167, IMG submission 202138) | Phyllosphere microbial communities from UC Gill Tract Community Farm, Albany, California, United States - DLSLRC.R1 | ecosystem: Host-associated > Plants > Phyllosphere > Unclassified | place... | reverse complement strand
TAGGGGTTCCTGAAGACATGCTCTGTTCAGCCTTGAATATAAGCTCCGATTCATTAAAAAGTAATCTATCAGTTCTTAAAGGCATATGCCCTGAGGTTATAGAATTATTTAATGATAGAGATATACCTAAGAACACATTTATGATCTTAAAAAGAATGATTCCTTTTAGGCAAATTGAATGTGCAAACTTGATGATAAAATTTGATAATTATTCAAAGATTTTTGCTCAATCGCTTTATCACAGTTCATCACCTGAGCTTTTAAACGACAAAGGTAAATCTAACATTGATGAGAGATCTGGTAATAGAAAAGCAATTGAAAGGCTTGAAAAAGAGATGGCTCAGGTCCATTTCGATACGCAAAAGATAAAAGAAAACTACGGTTCCAATAGTTTGAAGCTAACGATTGTTATCTCTCACATTAAAAAAATACTCGAAAACCCTAAGGTTTTCCACTGGCTTCTTAGGAATAAACAAGATTATCTTAGCGAACTGACCAAGATATCTGACATTGATAAATTATCTTAGTCTTTATGTATCCACTGTATAATCAACTAAATTGTAGCTAAAGAACGGCCTTTATGGCTTATATCAATAATATTATATTCTATATATACCGGCTGGAAGATCATCACAATCACCTTTATTGTTACTTATATTTAAAGAAGAGTTACCACTGGGATTAATGTTAGATATTAATAAATTAGCTGATTGAATTAGCAATAGTAAAAAAAATGCAACAAATATCCTTAATAGAAGCGCGTGTGTCATTTTAATACATGTGACTTTAAGATTAACACCATTTCTATTTCTACGCACACAACTAAGATTGGCAATTATAAGCCTTTTTTCGTATTTTTTATCATCATGACTCCAAATATTAGTTAATTCATTTACATCCACTCTATGTGAAGCAGAAACCTTTAATGTATCGAATGCCCACAGCGCTGCTCTAAGCAAGTTTATTAATGCATAAATAAATATAGTAAATGATAGACCATCAATAAATTTACTACCATCACCTTTTGTAATGGCTCCAGGTATTAATGATATTAGCACAGGAGCCAGAGCTGTTATGGCTGCTAAATATATTGCGGCCTTGCTATCAGCACTCGCCCTTCTCTGCTCCTCTAATTCGTTTAGTTCCTTAGCCTCATTAAGTGCTAACTCACAGCTATCATTCCAAGTGTTTGCTTTTATTTTTGATAAATCCTTTTCAAGAATTCCTTCTTCTTTATTTTTTTCATCATCAGATAACTTTTCAAGAATAGGCCAGAAAAACTCTTTTATTCTTAACCAATCAACTTTCATTGCAATTTATCCTTAAAAGCTCATCAGCAATAGAGCTTGCAATAGGTAGCTTCGTCTGATTTTCTATCCACGCCCACTGCCCATTAGGATTAATTTCCAAAAACCAATAGTTATCATCTTTATCACAGATCAAATCAATTGCGCCGAATCGGAGATTAAGTGATTTGACTAAATCTATGCATTTATTTATTAATGAAGATTCTAGCTCTATTTTTTCATGTTTAAGATCGGTCCTAGACCCTTTCCGCCAGTCTATTTCAGTTTCTTCATAACTTTGAGAATAGATAGCGACAGGGAAAACTTTTTCACCAACTACGGTTACTCTAACATCGAATTTCTTAACAACCTCTCGTTGAACTATAATTGGAACAAGCGAAATAGAACTTGAATCTCTTTCTCCTAACTTACCCAACCTATTAGTAAATATCACACTTTCATTATCATTACTAACAAACAAAGCTTGCCGCAATGGTTTGCCTACAGCATTATAATGGTCTTTAAACTCCTTAACCTCTCCTGGTGAATTTGTAATTATTGATTCTGGAATGTTGAATCCTAACTTTTTAGCAATGACTAATTGCTTTGGTTTATCTTCAGCCAAGATAATATTAGTTGGTGAGCTAAACCAAAAACCCTCCAAACGAGCATAAAGGCTTTTTAAAAAACTATTCCACTCTCCTTGAATATAATCAATTACATTACGGTCAGTTATATATGATGGAACCTCTGGGTTTCCTGGCCTGCGAAAATATGCAGCACCAATGTCACATCCTTTCAATGTCTTCCCATAGATATCTATTTTCCAATCCATAAAAGATTCATCTGACATAATAGAAAAAGATGTTGTTAAATCCTCTGTGTTTAAGCGGAAATATTGTACACCTCTTTTTTTAAGCTCCATAACTATATAATCTGATGTGATATCGCGTTTATTAGTTACTAACAATATCATTTGATTCACCCTTTTAAATGTGATGAACAAGCATTTATTAAACACTCTTCATCTCTTTCAACTGCAACGAAAGTTTTAGTAGTCAGTTCAGTTAAATTTTCTTTTTCCCAACTCTCATCATCTCTTTCCTGAACAGTGTCAGTTTTAGTCGTTAACTCTAACAAATGGTTCATACTTATATCGTTATCATCTCTTTCAAGCTTAACTTCTGTCTTAGTGGTAAGTTCAAGCACCGCCGCAGAGCACTCATCATCACTCTCCTGCTTTACCTTTGTCTTGGTGACTGCTTGTGAAAGATTAAATTTAGATATTATTGGTATTTTTTTACCATCTTCTTCAATTACCCAAAGGTCTTGTTCGAAGGAGTACATCCCCGGAATTTCATTTTCATCAGTTCTTTCGATGGCGAATTTTGCCAAGTAAGGTAAGCTTTGTGAAAAATCATTCATATTATTACCTCATTTTTTAAAGGATAAAATTCATCAATTGTTTTGTGGCTCTAAATTTTTAGACATACAAATCTTTAATACCTTAAAGACTGTCATGATTGCAAGTTTTTTGCTAACAACTTTTAATTCTTAATGCTCTTACTTCAACACCTTAAGTAACCGATGCAATAGCTACCTTAATTGAGCCACCTAAAGAAATCCATTGAATATATTACTATTTAATTTAAAATCTCCTCATCAAGTTAACATATGCAGTTCAGATTAAATGAAAAATTCAAAATAAAGCAGATAAAATCATGTAAACTCGCCATACAAAAAACCCTAACACTCATAAGCACCTGATTTTAATATAATTTAATTTATGGATGTTTTACCTCCTCAATGCTAAACTCAAATTAATCTTATAAATCAATTTTACGAGACAATCAAAATGTAAAATATCATTCCTCACATTATCAATGACTTAATTATAAATCATCAAGGTATACAGGATAAATTTAAAGGGTAACGTCGCTATATGAGAAATTTTTTTAATTACTCTGTTTTTTTTACAAAAGGATTGATTTCTCAGCTTGTTCTCGCATTCATTGGCTTGGCTTCTATATGGTTACTTTCAAGTATTTTTACTGAAGGAAGTATTTATTTTTGGTCAATGTCGCCCCCTGTTTTTTTAGGCGGTTTTTTTATTTATAAACTATGGAGCAAGCATGATTATTACAAGCACCTCAATGATGCTTTACTTTACGTTTATGCAACCTATGTAGCGATACAGAAAATATTATCTCCAAGCGCCAGCCTATTAGAGGTGCCTCTAAATGTGTCCTTCCAAGAATTTTGGAATGGTAATAATCGTTATGAATACTATAATCTAATGATAATTTTTCTTATTGCTACTTGCACAGTAGGAAAAGCTTTCATTTCTTACTTTTCTTTTTTGAATGATTATAATAAAACTCAACAACAATTTTCAGCTTCAAGCGCAGGAAATCAAAAGCGGTCGGCAGGAAAGAAAGCAGGGCAAAAAAAATAACAAGCTCATATAACTTAGGGAACATAGCGAAAGCTAATATTAATAATATTGCCGAAAAAAATATTTTAACATAATTAATTTTTTTGCTCATTTGGTATCCTTCTTTTTTCTTATTTTATTAACAGAATATTATAATATGTCAAGCAAGGGCTAACTCATCGATGCTCCGCATCTATGAGTTGCCTTGCTTTTTCCGCCCTTCGGTTGAAAAAGAAAGATCAAAACCATGCCAAAAATCAACCCCCAACCCATTGACGCGATTGATCTTTGTGGTATTTATTATAGTTAGCATATGGATATGCTATTAATGAAATAATATCAAAAGGAGTTGATATGAAAAAAAACAATACTATATTCGACGATGAGTTTCCTTCTTCATTTACCAATGATCCTTCTATTAAAAAATTACCCCCTAACCGCCTTCGCAGATATTCAGTGACTGTCAGATTAAATGAGGTTGAGCTAAGTAAAATAAACCAGTCCAGAGGACAGCTCAGCAAAAGCTGTTGGTTGAGATCTTCAGCTCTCAATCAACTTCCCCCTTCTGTTCCCGAAATCAACAAAGAAGCCTGGCTGGAGCTTACTGGCTCACTACAGAAACTTAACGATCTGGGGTCATTCCTGCTCCGTAGAGGCGAAGATGCTCAACCACTGTCACAAGAGGTAAGTGCTTTAAAAGTGAAGCTGTCGCATGTAAGAGATGCTTTGCTGACTCTCGAAAAGTGATCATCCCAGATGAAGGGTATGAATAAAATAAAAAGGGGCAAGAATTTCCGGGGAGTCATCTCGTATGCGCTTGCCCCTGCTCCTCATCATATGACTACACCAATGGTGATTGGTGGCAATCTTGTCGGCATTACTGTAGACGATCTGACCGCCGAGTTCGTAAAGACTCAGAAGCTAAGAGAGGATGTTACGAAACCAGTTTGGCATAACTCCCTGCGTCTCCCTGTCGGTGAATCACTCACAAATCAACAATGGAGGAACATTGCTGACGATTACATGCAGCGAATGGGATTCTGCGACACTCACCTCCGTTGTTATGTCCTACACGATGATGAAGCTGGTCAGCACATACACATCATTGCTTCCCGTATAAACGTTTTGGTAGGTGGCCAGCTTTACTTGGGTAAGAACGAGAATCTCGATAGCACAAGAATCATTCAAGACCTTGAACGGGATCATCAGCTCACCAGAACGAAAGGTTCTTCTCCTGCTAGACAGCCCAAAAAGCAAAGGAAGCTCACTCGTAACGAAAAGATGATGCAGGACAGGACCGGAGAGAAACCTTTTAAAAAAGTGATACAGGAAGCTATAGATGCGATCCTTACCTTCTTCGATACCATCACTATCGAAGACTTCATATATGAATTAGAAAAGCAAAACATATCAGCGACAGCAAACATCGCATCTACTGGCAAGATCAATGGTTTCTCGTTTGCGTATCAGGGCATTGCTTTTAAGGCATCTCAGCTTGGAAAAGCTTATGGCTGGTCAAATCTGAGTAAGCGAATCATCGCTTCTCAACCAACAGAGGCTATCAATCCTGTAGAGATTCCGGTAAATGTTAACTCCCCTATACACATGGAAGATCATCCCACAGTTACTCCAACACCACTTACGGCAAGTTCCAGTGAACATACCCGCTTTCACTGGTTGCAGTGGATACCTTACCTTGAGGAGCTTGTTACCAGTTTAAAAGCCATTGGTTCAACGATTCTCAATCCTCTCAAAAGAAATGTCATCTATACAGCAATACGAACCGGCAACTCTGAAACACCAGAGATTTCTGAAGTAATTTTTCAAAACTCAGCGATAAAAAACGTTTTCAAACGACCTTAAAGAGCTAGTTTTCAGTGAGTTAAAACCACTTACTAAGTCAAACTCGATAAATATTTTCATTCTATTTCAAATTGATAGACAAAAACGATCGATCGTTATTACTGATCAATAATATATACATGATAGTCTTAGGCTATCAAAAGAAAGCGATCGATCGGTACAAATGATTTGCTAGACCCCATTTCCAAGCCGTAATGTAACTCCAAACGAAACCACATAGCACACTGATTTATCAGCAGAAAAAGCTGATGCATACGTGCGCCTTCTATTTAGTGAAACTAACCTTGGAAGAACCTATGACAGCAATGACCGAAGTAAAACAGCCAAACTTCCTTATGATGAAACGGGTGTGGATTGCTATTGCACTTCCGATTGTCATTTTCTCTTTCTCAGGTATTCAGGGTTTGGTCCAGCTTGCAATCGTATGGGTTTTCGCAAGCATCATGCTTTTGATGTTTGCTTATAAAAAATTTCGAATTAAGAAGTGGAATGCCAGCACCAGAGATGTATTCGGAGAGTCTGACGGCATGTGGAGTCACGAGTTCGGTCCTACTGCTATGAAGCTCGATGAAAAACGAGGACTAATTCATCTCAAGGAAGAGAACAAACAAAAAACGTATCCGTTCTCAGCTATCAAAGAATGGCGATACAACTTGTCTACTACGAGACAAAGAACAGGTCTTGATAAAGAACTGGATCGCACCCACGATTTCAGAGAGTCAGGCTTTTACATCGCTGTAGACGATGTGCAGTATCCTGAGTGGAGAGTTATGTTCTTCCCACAGCAGGGCGACTTCAATTCGCAGGAAGGTATTCGAGATACTGAGCTACAACTTAAAAGATGGATGCATATCTTTGACAATGTAATTAATAAATAATCTAAAAAACCAAATATTATAATTTCAAGCCAGCTCAGAGCTGGCTTGAAATATTTTAAAATCAAAAAACACTGATTAATTCTTCTTGTTTATCTTTTCAAGGCCTATATGCTTTGATACTGAATTATAACTTATACCAGCTACAGAACAAATTTGCTGCACTTCATTATCAGAACGTTCAAACATGTAAAGATAGTTTAGTACAATGCTTTTAACCAAATTATCAGATATGGGATTTTTATCGAGACTATGTAGAATTGAACGTAGGTGTTCAACAGAAATAGAGTTACCCAGTTCAAGCATAGTCGCAAGTTTTAATATTTTGCCTGCATTAGATTCATACTCATCACACAATTCATCTATCACAGGTTGTAAGTTATTGCTTCCAATTGAGGATGATATCTTAGACAATATAGTATAACTCAATCCTATAACCAACTGGAACAGGAAATGCTTAGCCATTTCCTTGACCTTTAGCTGAGTCAGTTTCTCATCATTTTGTTCAAATAGTTTACGCTCAATAGCTTCAAGAACCACTTCTGATTCATCTCTAATATAGCTAATAAAAAAATCCAATGTCCTTAATGGAGCATTTATTGCCTCGCCTAATAATCTTTTCTTTTGAGGAACCTTTAAAGAACCGTAGTAGTTCCTTGAAATTTGCCCTAAAATCTCCAAAGATTTAAATGTTAGGTTCATTTCCTTAAGAAGATCTGAACCCGAGGCGACATCATTTTTATTATCTTCTTTTGATACGTGATCTTCATCTTCTTCAAAATTTTCCAACCTATTAGTTTTTTCTTCTTGTTCATCTCTACGATGCTCATAATCTCTTCTTAACTGCAATCTATCCTGAGTCTGAAACTTGATAGAAGGAAGTGCATCTACTATGTCATTAATAAACTTTATTTTTATATCTAACTTAGTTGGCTTATTAGTTTTAAACAAAGTTCTGGCTTGTTCTACAACCTTATCTAAGATAGATTCGTCTCTAGAGTGGTGAGTAAGGAACATTAAAATACTCATGCTCCTTCTTTTTCCTAAAGAACTAACAAGGCCATTAATTATTTCGACAGTACCTGGTTCTCTTATTGTTTCTGCTAAATGTTTTGCAATGAAGAAGTAGTAAACGTATGGATACTTAAACTTGTAGTAGCCACCATCTTTCTTTTCCATTATTTTTGCTTTTACAAGCAAAGAAATCCTATTTTCAAAATCAATACGGACTCCATAATCTTTACAAAACCGAACATTAAAATCATAAAGATTATCTCTGGTATCTTCTTGGTAGTTATTATTAAAATAATAAAATGATAATTCTTTGACATAATTAAAGAACTCATCAAGTTCTTCTTTTCTTACAGAGGCACTGCCTAAACTATGAGTTATAAGATATTCATAATAGTAGCCATAGGAGCTTGCGTTAACATCCAGAGAGTTACCATTCTCCATAGACTGTAACATAGTTAGCAAGAAGAAAGGAGTTGATGGGATGTAATTCCTACCAATTATTCTGGTGATAGTTTTAAATGCAAGGTCATTTTTTGCCAAAAGAACTTTATTTTCATTAGTGCATTCCTCTTTCATAAGATTCCACTTATGCACTAAGTCATACCTCAGTTTGTAGCCTAACCTTAATATCTCATATTTCTCATAACCTTCCTTGAAATAATTATCACCTATTAATTCACTACCATTAAAATCAAAACTATCACTTACTGTTATTATTATTTTATCAAAGACCTTCGTAGTATTTTCTAGGAACCTCTCAACCGATTTTTTATCCCCCCTAATTAAATCAAAACTATCGATTAGAGCAACTTTAATAGTTGAGCTATTGACAAATTCACTTAAACTTATGTTCTCATACTGAGAAGTTAAAAATTTTTGAATTATTTTATTATAATCACTACCTGCTCTTTTTACTATTCCACAATCAATGGAAAGAGGAAGAAATCCTTTTTTTGCTGCATCAAGGAAATACTTCTTTAAAAGAGTTGACTTACCGCAATACTCATCACCTATTAGAATCACTTTATTATTTGAACTCATCAGGATACTATCTGATGATATTTTTTTCATGTCGAGTTTACTTTCACCATCAATCTTTTTAATGTTGGGGTAAATAAAAACATCTTCTAGGTTCAAATCATCTTTGTCAGGATGTATAAAATTCACACCAATATCTAATATTGATTTTAAATAATCTATTTTTACAATGTAATTGTTTATACTTATGGAATTCTGCTTAATTATCTCGCTTTGCTTGACTTGATTAACCTCACTAAACTCGTTATCTAGCCACTTATAGCTTTTTACCAAAACATCGTTTTCTTCAAACTTAAAAGTGAGAAACCCATTACTTTCACTCCAGTTATCATCAAAACACATGGCTTCAAGCATTAAACACTTATTACTTTCACTCTCAATTCTTAAATTATCTTCAACATGCTCGTGACCAGTAATTACAATATTACTCTTCTCCCTTAACATATTTCTTAAATGCTTATGGTTATTCGGCTCCAGCCATGATAAGGGATGGTGTAAAATTGTTATATTAACGTCATTCAGAGGTGAATCTATCACATAACGTTGGGGGAAAGACATACTCCCCCCTTTCTCATGTAACTGTGAACACCAGGCAGTATTAAATGTTGTTATACTTACTGTCCTGTTACCTAAATCAAGAGCATAGGATTTACACAGTTTGTTTTCTTGCTGTGGCTTAAAAGTGTTGAGAGAGGTTTCAAAATCGTAATAAGATCTCATCCCGCTTGTAATCAAATCAATGGAAGAATCATCAAGAGTTTCAATATCTGCTTTGAGTAATTGATTCCTTACTATTGAGGTATAGTTCGTGAAATCATGATCGTGGTTACCAGGGCACATTATCAAATGATATTTGGTTGCCATATCTTCAAAGTAATCATAAACATATTCATACTCTTCCTTTTTGCCACTGTGCGCAATATCACCTGAAACCAGAATAAAAATATTTTTGTTTTCAATGCTAAAGACATGTAGTTGTCGGATTAACTCTTCAAGTTTTTTACTTATCAGTTCTTTATTTTCATATTTGACGTGTATATCACTAATATTAACAAAAAGAGTATTATCCATTATGAATACCATGCAAAAAGGAAGTTGAAGACACATTCTGCAACATAGTGTAACCAAGTTAAAAATTAATCAATATACCTAAGCAAACAAAACACCTTGCAAAACTTAAATTGTTGTTTTTAAATGAATTTATTTCACCACGATTAAAAAAAAACACCATTGAATTAAGTCAAATTTATGAGTTGTCTATATTTAGACCATTGAGAGAAACAATACAAAACCCGATAAAAATCATATCCTATTGATATATATGAAATAAATTAACCACCTCTAATTGTGACAATTTTGACTTTATAGGTTAGAATTTTTTGGGTTTTATTAATTATGGACTGAAAATGGACAACTACTGGGACAGGAACAGACAATCAAACTACTTTCTAAGTATGGCAAGTCTTGAGGCTAATCACTTAGTCAATGTTGCCACATCCCTCTCACAGTTCCATCTTAAGGATGCGCTTGTCCGTGTAAAGTTTCAGGATGAAGTAAGGGAGTTTACCCGCTTGCAGATCCAGACTATCCGCACTTCTACCTCGGATGATCAGTGTCAGGCATGTATCCAAAATCTTAAGCAAGAAGCCCAAAACTTAAAGATTCAGGACAGGATGCTCAGAACAGGAGAAGCCGTAGTTTCTTCTTCTGTGAAGTTTTACCATGACCATGAAAAGATCATTGGCTATGTCATCGACGGCATCGGAGTTGTTCTTGGGACTGTTCAGTTAGCGGCTGGTGTAGGCTTGTTTGCTGGATCACTGTTCAGTGGAAATGTTATCGGTGTTGTTGCTGGTTCTGCATTGATAGCTAATGGTGCAGGTTCAATGGCGGAAAGCATAGATAAGTTAAGAGGAGTTTCAAACCCTACTAATCCGGTGATTGAAGCTTATCAGGATGTAGCTGAATTTTTTGGATTTGATAAACGCCTGGGTCTGCTTGCTTACCAAGTGGTTGATCTCACTACATCTTACTACGGAATTTTCAAACTGACTTTGAAACCCGAGGCTTGGAGAATATTCAAGTATCTCCCTACTGATTACTATCGCCAGGTGCAGATGATGAGCAAACAAGACTTGGCTTTAAAAGGTGCAACAGCAGTCTGGAAAGGTAGCGCTATAGGTGTGAACCTCTATCAGATGAATCACAACCAAGATGGAAACTAACTTTTGCTATTACTTGCAAACCTGTGTGCTTTCCAGGCCAGATTCATTGGTATGACAAAGTAAACGATTATGGCACCGATGATAAGGACGATTGCATAAGAAATCAGGCTTTCTTTATGCCCTTTCGCTATACCGTAAATGAAAACTGATAAAATAATGAGCATGGAAATTATACCAGCCCAAAAGCGCTTGCTCAGCTCCTGAATGAGAGTCTGAAGTGTATCTGCTTTGTTATCATCTCGGTTAAGAATTTCATTAAGCTTGCGGATATCCTTCGCCGAAAATCCATTTTGAAGGAGCTTTTGCTCAAAATCGTTCATTTCATCATCCTAAAACGCCATAAGATAAAAGGAAATATATCATACATTAAAGCTGAGATGCCATATGATCCATTTACAGAACACTCGCCCTAAGTTAAGTGTAATGATCATATGGCATGGTTATTGTATCGCCATACTGAATAAAAAGTTTATCCTAAACCCTTTTCTTCATTTTGAAGCCATCCACTTTAAACTCTGGTAAAGGCGTAAAGCTCTGTTTTTGAGTAGCAAATATTCTTTCTACTTCATACTCATTCCAAATAATATATTCAATGATAAACTTATAGAAATACAGCACTCGTTCAAGACTGACTGTTGAAGGTATTGTATAGAAGTTTGGACTGAGTAAAGAAGAACTTAAAACTGCAATAATGTTGCTTGGTCCCTTTAGATAGGGATTCTGATAGTCTTGCTGATACTTCAAAAAGTAACCCACACAGAATAGGTAGGCATCTTTTACGATTTTTTCTTTATTGCAGTCTGATTCATCGTATCTAAGAATGAAGCGATTGAGGAGCATCAAAAATTTCTGATCTGGCAAATATCTGTTTAATTTATTCATAATAAGCATCCTTGCTATTTGTGAAATGTCATCCTGACAAACAAAGAAATATCATAATATTCAATCATGTCAATAGTTAAAACCTATCAATTTCTATTTAAATATCTTTTTTAGGTAAAGGACGATTAAGCTCTTCGGCTGTCATTTGCTTTAAATGAGAATTATATAGCCATATCTTAAACTGCTCTAAATACTTGTTATTCAATGCTATCAAAGCTTCGTTTTCAGTTTCGAGCCTTTTTATTCTTTGACAAGCGATTTTAAAAGTAGCAGGTTTAACAGCACATGTTTCTTTCACACCAGATTTGAGAAGCTTCTTTTTTGAATTAAAACAATCCGCAATTTTAACATGACTACTTAAAGATTGCCTCGAAGGTCTCTTCCCAATGTTCTTTATCAACTCGTCGCATAAAACCTCCCAAGTCAGCTTCTTGTCGTCATTCCAGGTATTAATAACTTTCATTATCAATTTTTCATCATATCCAGTAATATGTTTAGCCATTTATTCTCCTTTTATTATTTTAGTTTGAAATGCATACCATTTTTCAGCATTGATATTCCCATCATTTTTATCATCATAAGTTTTTTCAATAATTTTATTATGCATTACCATTAGTCGTTCATCATCCTTTCCAGAGTCTTGCATTGGATAATAACCACATGGGTCAAAAGCATATGAGTGCTTGCAGTAACCGTGCTTAGTGACAAGCACAGCTCCGTTCTTCAATGAATCGAAATCAGTTATTTCCATAACAGTTATTTCTTTTTTCCTATGACTGTTACCGGCTCCGATTGAAGTTTTATCTTTCATGAGATTGATAATTTGTAAGTGTGATCGGTGATCATAGGAAACATTTTGTGAGACAAGCTTCCTTCCAGACCATCTGGCAATGCTAAACTCGTCCATCCCATTGATTTGAGAAAACGTATTGAGCAGATGTCTTAACTGATGGGTCCTAAGTGAATATGGGCTGCCATCATCGTTAATATAACCGTGTCTTTTAAAGAGGTTTGTTGTGCCTTTTAGACTCGATAAGGCATCAATATCCAGTCTAAAAAACTGAGCAGTGGGTCTGAACAAAGGCTTCAAAAGCTTGCTAGTTTTCTGGCACAATTGCCCTTCAAATAACAGGCATAAAGCATTAGAATATTTGATTTTCTTCTCTTCATCATACCAAGGGAAATCCTGAGGTTTTTTACTGAGTAGTACATGTTTGTATGACTCAGTGACCTTACCTTCCATTGTTCTTGCGACAAGCCTTGCATGGTTGGACAACTTTCTCAATCGAGCTATGGCCTTTTTAGCTACAGGGACCATTACTGTAGGAATCCATTTAATGTCTCCCGCATATCCCTTCGCTGAAAAAAATCTTAAACCATATCGTTCAATGCCGTTCTCATCATGCTCTGTAATCTCACAATTCGCAGGAAGACTTAAAATTTCCGAGATTCGTCCTGGTGCACACATCAGTAGTGCAAGAACAGACGTTGTGAAAATGTCCCTTACAGACAGTTGGCTTTCATCTTTGGAAAAAATCTCAGCAATGGCCATGACGGATTTTATGTCTGGTAATTTTGAGTGCCCTTCCAGCGAAGGTTCATAACCTTGCCAACTCTGAGTTATCTTATGCCTTAACGGATTTACCCAAAAAAAGTATGATGAGATTGTCATTCTGTTTTCACTCAAAAATAAACATAGTTTCTCAAGTTCCTTACCAATTCCAACTGCTGTTAATTTCGTATATTTAGCCGTTGCTACTCTTATACACTCATCAAAAATGTAATTATTACACTTGACAACATTAGCTTCACAGTATGATTTCAATAATACAAACTCAACGATCTTCAACATTGCCAAAGCATTCTGGTTTAACTTTGACTTATTAAACGAATGAGTATGAAACATATAAGCTTTAGCAAAATCAATAAAACTATCATCTAATCTATCTTTGCTATTTCGATTATTGTTGATATCAAATTTATTGAATCTGTAACACCCCTTCCATACATTGCTTTCCCATGAACTGGCTAACCTGGAGTTAAAAATATTACTCTTACAAAATTTAATAAAATCATTAACATTTAAATTTGGATCGTTAGCATTGGTTGGCTCGAATAAGACTATATTGGTCATTGAGAACTCCATGCTCTAAAGTTTTTGCAGGTAAAACACTCTATGTGTTCGTGTTTACAATCAGTAAATCCAAAAGAATTTAAAACATATTCTTTAAACAGCCTCTTATTCTGTGTGTTATCGCCACCAAGAAATATTTTTGATAGCGGTTCAAAAAATGAATGAAGTTTCATATCAATATCGTGAACATTGTCTGGGCTATTTTTTACGTATATCCCTGATGAGTTAATAGATTTATGGTCTAATGCTTTAGCGATCACTTCAACTGAGGCTCCTTCCTTTGCTAAACGAGATCCAAGCGTATACCTGAAACGTCTTGCATTAAGCCGTATAGCCTCGTCATTCCTTGATGATTTAATGTTAAATTTAGTAGTAAAGTTATTTAGTTTGTTTGAAATAAATGAATTCTTCATGTGTAAGAAATCAGTTTCCATGATTTTATCTAAACTTTGACTAGACTGAATTGATACAGATTTTTTGGTGTCCATGAATATAGGTAATTTATTTTTTATATGAGCAATACTCTGACTAACATTATCTTCAATGTATTTTTGATTCATATCAATCAAGGTTGTTAATTTCTCATAAAGGCAGTCATCGATACTTACCAAGCTAAACTCACTTCTAAAGTCCTTCCTTTGTTTTACTTTCGGTATGTTTAGAAAGCAACCTTCTCCCGTTCTGATGAGATCTTTTGCTTTTAAGGAAGTTAACTGTAATGGCCTCCTTCCTGTGGTTGCTAAAAGAATGACATAGCAATAAAGATACATAGGAATTTTGTCTTCTTTCAACAAATTGCTGAGACTCTCAAGAACGATTTCCAGTTCTTCTCCAGTTAGCGGTCCACTATTTGGATCTCTTCGTTTGACCGCTTCACCTGTCAAATTAGTCTTAACCTTTATTTTTTCCAGCATTGTTAAAGCTGAGGTTTCAACTCCTACATAACCGAGCTTTTTCCACTTCGTTAGAAACTTCTTTATAGAATTTAGTTTGTAGTTTTTCTCAGGACCTAAATTAACATTAAGTTGATAAACCGCATTAGCATCTATCGTCTTAATATCTATCATCCCTAACCATTGACTAAATATCTGGTTTATGTTTTTTGTGTAACCTGCACTGTATTGAGCCGAAAAGTAAGCCAGGGTAGTAAGGTAACCAATACGCATCGACTCTGGCATTTTATCGCCAATCTTATGTGGGAAAATAGAATTCTCTTTATCTAATTGCCATTTGATATCAGAAAGCTTGAAGCTATACCCCTGCATCGTTGCAAAAACCAGACTCTCTTTTCTTACTTTACATGTTTCCATTATATTGACCCTCAGTTATCTTTTTCAAAGATTCATAAACTCTTCCAATAACTTCCTTTTCTTTAATTGATATGTGTTTGAAGTTATAATTCTCTGACATCTTTGAATTTTTGGACCAACCCATTAGATAGCATCTCAATCCTGATTTTCGGCTGACATCTAAATTTGAATTATCAATTTCATTTGAATAAAAATAGTTCCATGAGTGTCTTAATCTATGTCCTGATAAGTTCTTTAATTCTGGGCTTGATTTTTTAATAGTAGAAATTATTTTTTCATATGCTGAAACAGATAAAGGTTCCCCTACTGTTTTACCTGCGCTGTGAGTGACAAATAGAAAGTCATGTTTTTTCTTTTTAGTGTATTTATCCCTAAAATTATTTATGTAATCGAAGACCTTTATCACTAACTCGTCTGATAATGGGATTATCCTTTCGCCAGTTTTGACTAATGGCTGATTCAGCCTCCGGTCTTCAATGCAGTCATGTCTTCTAACAATACTCAGTGTGTTATTTATAAGATTTAGATCATTTACCCTAAGATTTAGTAATTCACCTGCCCTCAACCCACAATTCAGTAGTAAGGTAAAAATGAGCCTGTTCCTCACTTGAACCTCCTTCTGAAAGGGGTTTTGGCTCCCTTCGACTTCCAATAGCCAAAACAGAGTTTTTATTTGTTCTTCACTTATCGATTTATCTGTTCTGTGATTGATGCTGAGTGAGCGATTTCGCGGGAAGTGCGCCCTTATGGTTTCAATAAAACTTTCGACTTCATATCTGGCATGGATTCCCTTCATAGAATGAATCAATCCGCACAACCATTTTAGGTAATTTGAAAAAACGTGTATCCTGTAACTAAAAGTTCTTGTAGCAATCTGCTTTCCTTTGAGTAATCTT
>Ga0308167_1002658_pt1 | contig 15961 bp, 16 predicted proteins | sample PhyCR1_2_FD_202138 | JGI IMG/M metagenome (GOLD analysis project Ga0308167, IMG submission 202138) | Phyllosphere microbial communities from UC Gill Tract Community Farm, Albany, California, United States - DLSLRC.R1 | ecosystem: Host-associated > Plants > Phyllosphere > Unclassified | place... | reverse complement strand
GACTACACGGGCCGGGTGCGCACATGGCAAGTTACCCAAGCGGCCAAAGGGATCTGACTGTAAATCAGCCGGCGTAGCCTTCGGGGGTTCGAATCCCTCACTTGCCACCATCGGAACGGCCCCGTCCTCATCGGACGGGGCCGTTCCGTTTCCGCGAGGATGGACGCATGCCCTCCGACCTCACCCCCGTCCAGTTCGCCGACCTCGCCGAGTCCATCGCCCGAGAGGCAGCAGCGCTCGCCGCACGCCGACGGGTCGAGGGGGTCGAGGTCGCCGACCGGAAGTCGAGCATCGTCGACGTGGTCACGGCTGCCGACCGCGAGGTCGAGGCACTCGTCCGGGCCCGGATCGCCGAGGCCCGGCCGGACGACGCGTTCTTCGGTGAGGAGTCCGGCACCGGCGCGGGGACCTCGGGCATCACGTGGGTGGTCGACCCGATCGACGGTACGGTCAACTACCTCTACGGCAGCGCCGAGTACGGCGTGAGCATCGGCGTGGTGCGCGGACCGGCCGACCCGACCTCGTGGGAGCCGATCGCCGGCATCGTCGTCCAGCCCGCGACCGGCGTCGTGTTCCGCGCGGCCGCCGGCGAGGGTGCCACGCGCGACGGGGTGCCGCTGCACGTCGGGACGCCGGCCTCGCTCGCCGAGACACTCGTCGCCACCGGCTTCGGGTACACCGCCGAGCGCCGTCGGCAGCAGGTCGCGGTGCTCGCTGGACTCATCGGCGACGTCCGCGACATCCGCCGCGGGGGAGCGGCCTCGCTGGACTGCTGCGCGGTGGGGGTCGGCACCGTGGACGCCTACTACGAGCGCGGGATCAACCCGTGGGACATGGCCGCCGGGTCGATCGTCGCCCACGAGGCCGGCGCCGAGACCCGGATCTGGGAGGCCGGCGGCACGCGGTCGTTCCTCTTCGCCGCACCCGCGGTCGCGGACGAGCTCGAGGGTCTGCTGCGGCGCCTCGAGGAGTCCGTGCTCGCCGGGTGAGGACATCCCGAGGACTGGCGTCTCCCGGATGCTCCTGCTAGCGTGCTCGGGTCCCGTTATCTGCTCGTTACCAACGAGCGCGTCTCGCCCCGATCAGGATCCACGCCGAACACATGCCCCACGCTCCCCTCACGCCCGTGCACACCGACGGCTCCGCGGACGCTCCCGCACCGGTCGTCCACCTGACCCGACGGGCCCGCATCGAGGCGGAACGCGCGGCGGCGACGGCGTCCTCCGGGGGAGCACCGGAGCACGTCGAGCACGCGACGGCCGTGGCGGAGCCGAGCCGCGCCTCCCGGGCCGCCCTCGGAGACGCGAGCTTCGACGACCTGGTGAGCCCGGGGACACCCGCGACCCCGGCCGCGCCGGCGTCGCCCATCGACCTCGCGCCGGCCTCGCCCGCGATGCCCGCGGCGACCGCATCGCCCGTGACGCCGCCGGCGCCCTCGTCGCCGGTCGTGGCTGCTACCCCTGCGGTCGCGGCACCCACACCGTCCGCGCCGGCCGCGCGCCGTGTCCTCGGACAGGTGCCGGCGTCCCGTCGGACCGGGCGTGCCACCACCGCCCCCGTGCAGGCCGACCGGGCCACGCGCCACATCGCTCGCACGGCTCCCGCGGCAGCGACTCCGGTCGCCGGGGTCGCGCCGCGTGCCGCGCGGGGATCGCAGGGTGCGTCGTTCCGTCGGGCGGCCTCGCGGGTGACGGCCGTCGGCGCGCTGCTGTTCGTCGCGGGGCTCGTCGTGTCGACCTCGCTGCCCGCACAGGCGCTCTACACCCCCGAGCCCGGCTCGACGTCGGCGCGGGCGACGGCCTCGGGTGACACGCAGTCCCTCAGCGTCGGTGCCGGTGCGACCGACGCCGAGACGAACCGCGACCAGTACTCGGTGTCCTCGGCGACGCAGTACAAGAACGTCGACTCCTCGAGCTTCACGAACGACCCGAACGGCACGATCCAGTGGCCGTTCCTGACCGGTGTGCCGATCACCTCCGGGTTCGGCGGACGCCAGGTCGAGGGGTGCTCCTTCTGCTCGACGAACCACATGGGTGTCGACTTCGCTCCGGGTGAGGGCACGCCGATCCGGGTCATCGCCGCCGGCACCGTCCTCAAGGTGCAGGCCAACGACGGCGGCTTCGGCAACGACGTCTGGGTCGAGCACGACGTCGACGGCAAGCAGTTCGTCAGCGTCTACGGCCACATGGAGGACAACTCCTTCAAGGTCGTCAAGGGCCAGCAGGTCGAGGTCGGCGACGAGCTCGGTCTGGTCGGCAGCACCGGCAACTCGACCGGTCCGCACCTGCACCTCGAGGTGCACGTCGACGGTGTCCCGGTGGACCCGCTGGCGTGGCTCGAGGCCAACGCGAACTAGCGGTTCCACGCGGCACGCCCGGGCGTCACGGCCGGTTCCTGACCACCGTCGCGGGTCTGCTATCCTCGTGTGGTGCCGCCGAGCGGCACATGCCCCGATAGCTCAGTGGTAGAGCACTTCCATGGTAAGGAAGGGGTCGTCAGTTCAATCCTGACTCGGGGCTCCGACCCGGTGCGGTAGTCGTGCCGGATCCTTGGCGGGGTAGCTCAGTTGGTTAGAGCACACGACTCATAATCGTGGGGTCGCGGGTTCAAGTCCCGCCCTCGCTACCGCAAGCCCGGCGATCCGTTCGCCGGGCTTTCGTCGTTCTCGGGGCGGTGTCGCGCGCGTGCGTGTCTCGCGTGCGCGGCGTCGGCGTCGGCGTCGGTGCGCGTCGCGGCGGCGCAGCGTCGAACCACGTTCCCGACGTCGAACCAGGCCCGCGACCTGGTTCCGTGTCGTTCCCGTGGTTCGTCCCGGTGCCCGCTCTTGCCGGGCAGCGCCGCGGCGCTGCCCGGCCCCGCGCGCGGCGTCGGGTGCCTGCGCACAGGGCAAGTCGCCCCGAACCGCGGGAGTGCGCGGTTCGGCGCGCTTTGCGTTGTGCGGCACGCGTGCCGGCGGGGGCGACCGCTCGCCGTCGCGGTCCGTGGGCGGGGTCGAACCACGTTGCCGACGTCGAACCGGCCCCACGACCTGGTTCCGTGTCGTTCCCGTGGTTCGACCCCGTCCGCGGCTGCGGCGTAGCCGGGCGCCGGCAGCGCCGGGCGCCTGCGCACAACGCAAGTCGCGCCGAACCGTGCGAAGACGCGGTTCGCAGCGATTTGCGTTGTGCGGCGGCCGGCGACGCGCCTGCGCGGCCCACGCCCGCGCGGCGCGGGCGGCGCGGCCCGCGCGGCCCGCGCCACGCCCGCGCGGCGCTACCGCGCGCTGAGCACGCCCGCCTGCCGCAGCGCCCGCTCGATCACCGCGGCCGTGCTGCGCCAGGCATCGTGCCGCCGCTTCGCACCGATCTCCCCGCCCGACACCGCGGTGCCGTGCCCGGAGTGCCGCAACGTGATCGTGGTCGACGTCCCCGTGACGGTCGTCGAGAGCTCGTACCGCCGGAACTCCCGCGACGGGTGCACGAGCGCCCCGAGCAGGATCGTGAGCACCCGGTTGCCGGTCGTCGCGGTGAGCGTCCCGCCCGTCGACTCGACGTGGTGCCCCGCCTGCTGCAGTGCGGCGCCGGCGGCCTCCATGGCGGTGCAGCGGTCGCCCGTGTGCACGGCGAACTCGGTCGTGTGGTCCATCGTTCCTCCCCATCCCCGGAGATCGGTGTCGGTTCCCCCGAACCGCGTCGGGTCAGCATAGCCGATGCATACTCATGAACACAGGCCCCCGAGCGGGCGTCGCTAGACTGCCGGACGTGTCTGTGAACCCCGAGCTCGTCGGCAGGACGTTCCCGCCGGCCCAGCCCTACCTGGTCGGTCGCGAGAAGGTGCGCGAGTTCTCCCGCGCCGTGTTCGCGACGAACCCGATCCACCACGAGCCCGAGGCCGCCCGCGCCGCCGGCTACGACGACGTCGTCGCCCCGCCGACCTTCGCGGTCGTCGTGCAAGAGGCCACGCTCGCCCAGCTCCTCGCCGAGCCCGACGCCGGCATCGACTTCTCCCGCGTGGTCCACGGCGAGCAGGCCTTCGCCTACGAGCGACCGATCGTCGCCGGGGACGAACTCACCGCGACCCTGACCGTGACGAGCGTGAAGACCCTCGGCGGCAACGCCATGGTCACCGCCGAGAGCACGATGAACGACGCCGCGGGGGAGCACGTCGTCACGGCGACCTCCACCCTCGTGGTCCGAGGAGACGACGCATGACCACCGCACCCGTGACCGCGCTCGAGGTCGGCACCGTCGTCGCCGAGCGCGAGGTCCACATCACCCGCGACTCGCTCGTCCGCTACGCCGGCGCGTCCGGCGACTTCAACCCGATCCACTACCGCGACGACGTCGCCGCCTCCGTCGGGCTGCCCGGTGTCCTGGCGCACGGCATGCTCACGATGGGACTGGCCGTGCAGCCGGTCTCCGAGTGGCTCGGCGACCGCGGCTGGGTGGTCCGCTACGGCGTCCGGTTCACCCGCCCCGTGGTCGTCGACCCGGAGCAGGGCGCCACCGTCGGCGTCGTCGCCAAGGTCGGCACCGTCGACGACGACGGCCGTCCGCAGCGCATCGACCTCACCGTGACCGCCGCCGGGCAGACCGTGCTCGGCAAGGCGCAGGTCACGGTGGCGTTCCGCTGACCGTGACGGAGTCGGTGCTCGCCGACCTCACGACGCTGCGCGTCGGTGGTCCCGCGGCGCGGCTGCTCACGGCGTCGACCACCGACGAGCTCGTCGCGCACGTCACGGCGGCGTGGGACGACGACGAGTGGCTGGTCCTCGGCGGCGGCAGCAACCTGCTCGTCGCCGACGACGGCTTCGACGGCACCGTCGTGCTCGTGCGCACGACGGGCATCGAGCACGACGCGGACGACGACGGCGTCACCGTCCGCGTCGCGGCCGGTGAGCCGTGGGACGCGTTCGTCGCCACGACGGTCGAGAACGGGTGGACGGGCCTGGAGGCGCTGAGCGGCATCCCGGGCACCGTCGGCGCCGCCCCCGTGCAGAACATCGGCGCCTACGGGGTCGAGCTGTCCGACGTGCTCACCCGGATCGAGTTCCTCGACGCGTCGACGGGGGAGCGCGCGTGGGTCCCAGCGGCCGAGCTGGCGCTCGGCTACCGCACCTCGACCCTCAAGCACGGACGGCGCGGTGCCGTGCTGACGGTCGAGTTTCGGCTCGGTACCGTCAGCGCCGCCGGGGTCCCGGTCCGCTACGCCCAGCTCGCCGGGTCGCTCGGTGTCGAGCTCGGGGCGTTCGTCGAGCCGGCGACGGTGCGGTCCGAGGTCCTGCGGCTCCGGGGGTCCAAGGGCATGGTCCTCGACGCGGACGACCACGACACGTGGAGCGCGGGGTCGTTCTTCACGAACCCGATCGTGTCCGCCGCCTTCGCCGAGACCCTGCCGGCCGAGGCACCGCGCTGGCCGGCGGGCGACGACGTCAAGCTCAGCGCCGCATGGCTCATCGAGCACGCCGGCGTCCACCGCGGGTACGCCGTCCCCGGGTCCCGCGCCGCGATCTCGTCGAAGCACACGCTCGCGCTGACGAACCGCGGGGGAGCGACCGCCGCCCAGGTGGCCGAACTCGCCCGCTACGTCCAGGTGACCGTCCTGAACCGCTTCGGTGTCTCGCTCGTGCCGGAACCCGTCGTGGTGGGCGACCTGCTCGCCTGAGCCGAGCCGCGCCTCCTGGCCCGCGACGCGGAACGGCCCACCTCGACGAGGTGGGCCGTTCTGCATCGACGGGTGACTACGCGAAGAACTTCGCGAGCCGCGCGACGCCCTCGGCGATGTCGTCGTCACCGAGCGCGTACGACAGGCGGAGGTAGCCGGAGGGGCCGAACGCCTCACCGGGGACGACCGCGACCTCGGCGTGCTCGAGGATGAGGTCGGCGAGTTCGAGCGTCGTGGTCGGAGTCGAGCCGGCCCACTCGCGGCCGAGGAGCGCCGTGACGTCGGGGTAGACGTAGAAGGCGCCGTGCGGGGTCGGCGTGACGAAGCCCGGGATCGCGTTCAGACCCGCGACGATCGCCTGACGACGGCGGTCGAAGGCCTCGCGCATGGCCGTGACGGGCTCTTGCGGGCCGGTCAGCGCGGCGATCGCGGCGCGCTGCGACACGTTCGACACGTTGCTCGACAGGTGCGACTGCAGGTTCGACGCCGCCTTGACCGCGTCGGACGGGCCGATGAACCACCCGACACGCCACCCGGTCATCGCGTACGTCTTCGCGACGCCGTTGACGAGGATCGTCGTGTCGGCGAGGGCCGGGACCGCTTCGAGGATGCCGGTGAACCGCACACCGTCGTACACGAGGTCCTGGTAGATCTCGTCGCTGATGACCCAGATGCCGTGCTCGAGCGCCCACTCGCCGATGGCCTTCGTCTGCTCGGCGGTGTACACCGAGCCGGTCGGGTTCGACGGCGAGCAGAACAGCAGCGCCTTGGTCTTCGGGGTGCGGGCTGCCTCGAGCTGGTCGACCGTGACGAGGTAGTCCTGGTCGCTGCCGGCGAAGACCTCGACGGGGACGCCCCCGGCGAGCCGGATGGCCTCGGGGTAGGTGGTCCAGTACGGCGCCGGCAGGAGGACCTCGTCGCCGTCGTCCACGATCGTCTGGAACGCCTGGTAGACGGCCTGCTTGCCGCCGTTCGTGACGATCACCTGGGAGGGGTCGACGGTGATGCCGGACTCGCGGGCGGTCTTCTCGGCGATCGCCTGCTTGAGCTCGGGCAGGCCGGTAGCGGGCGTGTACCGGTGGTTCTTCGGGTCCTGCGCTGCCTGCACGGCGGCGTCGACGACGTGCTGCGGCGTGGCGAAGTCCGGCTCGCCCGCGGCGAACGAGATGACCGGGCGGCCGGCGGCCTTGAGCGCCTTGGCCTTCGCATCGACCTTGAGCGTCGCGGACTCGGCGATCGCGACGATGCGGGACGCGATGCGCGGCCGATCGGTGGTCGCGGCAGCGGGGTGGGCGGTGGACTCGGGGCCTGGGGCTTCGGTGCTCACGAGGCCCAGCCTACCGGCGCGGCACGCCGGAGCATCCGTCAAGTGGACACCGTGTGACGGACTCCCGTACACTCGACCACCGGAACACGGATCGGTGACGAACCGTGTCCGAAGGGCGGTGGCTCAATTGGTAGAGCAGCGGTCTCCAAAACCGCAGGTTGCAGGTTCGAGTCCTGTCCGCCCTGCACATCTGGAAGGGTAGAAGTTGGCGAGCAAAGACATGGAGACGACGGCGGATGACGTCGTCGCCAAGGCGAAGCAGGACCGGGCCGAGCGCCGTGGTCCGTTCGCTGCCATCGTGCTCTTCCTCCGTCAGGTCCTCGGCGAGCTCCGCAAGGTGGTCACGCCGACCCGCAAGGAGCTCTTCAGCTACACGGGCGTCGTCCTGGTCTTCGTCGTCGTGATGATGATCCTGGTGTCGGTCCTCGACTTCGTGTTCGGACTCGGCGTCGGGTACGTGTTCGGCAACGGGCCGACGGCCTGAGCCGGACGCCGGCTGTCCTGACCGCTCGCGGACAGGAGTACGGTCGCCCGAGACGGCGCCGATCGTGAACCGATCCGCCCGCCAACCCGATCCGCATCACCGAACGGAAAGATTCGACAGTGTCTGACAACTCCCGCGACGACATCGACCTCGCCACGGCTGCCGAGCAGTCCTCCGAAGTCGAGGAGAACCAGGAAGGCGACGTCGAGACCGGCGAGGAGCGTTCGGCCGAGTCCGCCGAAGAGCGAGCCATCGAGATCGAGGACGAGAACGACGAGTCCCTCGGCCTGAGCGACGAGCCCGACGACGGCACCGTCGACGCCGGCATCGACGAGGCGCTCACCGCGCTGGCCGAGTCGCGCGACCCCGAGGCCGACGCCGTCGTGGACGACGCGCTCGAGATCGACACCGCCGACGAGGCCGAGGCCGCCGTCGAGGCAGTCGAGGACGAAGAAGAGGTCGAGCTGGAAGCAGAGACCGCGGCCGAGGCCAACGCGACCCTCGCCGCCGACGAGGCCCTCGACGCTGAAGAAGCCGAAGAAGAGGCCGAGGTCGACCCGTACGAGGCCTTCAAGGCCGAGCTGCGGATGAAGCCGGGCAAGTGGTACGTCATCCACTCCTACGCGGGCTTCGAGCGCCGCGTGAAGTCGAACATCGAGAACCGCATGGTCTCGATGTCGATGGAGGACTACATCTACCAGGTCGAGGTCCCGATGGAGGACGTCGTCGAGATCAAGAACGGGCAGCGCAAGCTGGTCACCCGCGTCCGGATCCCCTCGTACGTGCTCGTCCGCATGGACCTCAACGAGGACTCGTGGTCCGTCGTCCGGCACACCCCGGGTGTCACCGGCTTCGTCGGCAACGCCCACAACCCGACGCCGCTCCGCTTCGACGAGGCGTTCGGCATGCTGAAGTCCCTGGTCCAGGTGGCCGAGGCCGCTCCGACCAAGGGCGGCGCGAAGGGCTCCGGCGGCGCTCAGTCCCAGCCGGCGGCCGAGGTCGACTTCGAGATCGGCGAGACGATCACCATCAAGGAAGGCTCGTTCGCGGGTCTCCCGGGGTCGATCTCCGAGATCAAGCCGGAGAGCGGCAAGCTCACGGTCCTCGTCTCGCTGTTCGAGCGCGAGACCCCGGTCGAGCTCAGCTTCGACCAGGTCACCAAGCTGTAGTCCAACCCGATCATCGGGTAGACTCAACGAGTTTGGCCCCGCACGCTTCGTGCGTGCGGGGCTTCACCGCGGTCCGGAACGGCCGGGCCAGCGGGAGAGTGCACGGATCCCCGTGCGTTCGATTCCAGGAGGAAGACAAGTCATGGCACCGAAGAAGAAGGTCACGGGCCTGATCAAGCTGCAGATCAACGCGGGCGCCGCCAACCCGGCCCCGCCGATCGGTCCGGCGCTCGGTCAGCACGGCGTCAACATCATGGAGTTCTGCAAGGCGTACAACGCGGCGACCGAGTCGCAGCGTGGCAACGTCGTGCCGGTCGAGATCACCGTCTACGAGGACCGTTCGTTCACGTTCGTCCTCAAGACCCCGCCGGCGGCAGAGCTGATCAAGAAGGCCGCGGGTGTGCAGAAGGGTTCCGCGACCCCGCACACGGTCAAGGTCGCGAAGATCTCGATGGACCAGGTCCGTCAGATCGCCGAGACCAAGCAGGCCGACCTGAACGCCAACGACATCGAGCAGGCCGCGAAGATCATCGCCGGCACCGCTCGCTCGATGGGCATCACGGTCGAGGCGTAAGCCCCACCTGCTCAGGCACACAACCGAACACCCTTCCGTGGGAGAGCCGCGCCGGCTCGTCAACCACGTAGCTCCCAAGGAGAACACCATGGCGAAGAAGTCCAAGGCCTACCAGGCCGCGGCCGCGAAGATCGAGGCCGACAAGTTCTACACCCCCACCGAGGCAGTCGCCCTCGCGAAGGAGACCGGTTCCACCAAGACCGACTCCACCGTCGAGGTCGCCCTGAAGCTCGGCGTCGACCCGCGCAAGGCGGACCAGATGGTCCGTGGCACGGTCATCCTGCCGCACGGCACGGGCAAGACCGCCCGCGTCATCGTCTTCGCGGTCGGCGCAGCGGCTGAGGCCGCCATCGCCGCCGGCGCCGACGAGGTCGGTGGCGACGAGCTCATCGCGAAGGTCGCCGAGGGCTACACCGCCTTCGACTCCGCCGTCGCGACGCCGGAGCTCATGGGCAAGGTCGGTCGTCTCGGTAAGGTGCTCGGCCCGCGTGGCCTCATGCCGAACCCGAAGACCGGCACCGTGACCCCGAACGTGGCGCAGGCCGTCAACGACATCAAGGGCGGCAAGATCGAGTTCCGCGTCGACAAGCACGCCAACGTGCACTTCGTCGTCGGCAAGGCCTCGTTCACGCCGGAGCAGCTCGACGAGAACATCTCGACCGCGCTCGAGGAGATCAACCGCCTCAAGCCGAGCGCCTCGAAGGGCCGCTACATCACGAAGGGCGCCGTCTCGACGACCTTCGGCCCGGGCATCCCGCTCGACGTCAACAGCATCTGATCCACTGATCAGTCTCGGAAGGACCCGCACCGCTCCCGGTGCGGGTCCTTTCGCGTACCCGGGGCTGTGTGCCGGTAGCGTGGCCTGGTGCGCACCCTCGTGAACTCGCTCCGGCTGCTCGCGGTCATCGCCGTCGTGGCCGCCATCGTCGGGCAGTGGCTGGTCAGCTCGAAGCTCCCGAGCTACAACCCGTGGAACTTCTTCGGCTACTTCACGATCCAGTCGAACATCATCATCGCGTTGGCCTTCGCCGTGACCCTCGTCGCGGCGGCCCGCCGGAAGCGCGGGGACCTGCGCGTGAGTCTGTTCCGCGGCGCGGCGACGGTGTACATCGCGACGACGGGGATCGTCTACAACACCCTGCTCACCGGGGTCGACGTGTCGGCGAACGTGCAGTGGTCGAACGACATCCTGCACAAGGTCCTCCCCGCGTACGCGGTGCTGGACTGGCTGCTGTTCTCCGACCGGTCGAAGCTCCTGCTCCGCCACGTGTGGTGGTTCCTCGTCTACCCGGCCGTCTGGACGATCGTGGTGCTGGTCCGCGGCGCGACGGACGGATGGGTGCCGTACCCGTTCCTGAACCCCGACCTGGGCTACGGCGTCGTGGCGCTCTACTGCCTCGGGGTGGCGGTGTCGATCGTCCTGCTCGGCGTGCTCGTCATCGGGATGAGTCGCCTGCGGATCGTGAAGGTCTAGCTCCGGAAGTCGCGCAGCCGGTCGAGCACGAGGTCGGCGAGCTGGATCAGCCCGCGGATCTGGTCGTCGTCGCGGTCGACCCACCGGCACTCGGGCTCGTCGGCGACCGGCACGAAGCCGTCGTGGCGTTCCCAGACGAACAGGGTGCGGTCGGCACCGAGCACGTACTGCTGCCACCAGATCTGGCGGAGGTAGTGCCGGGGGATGCTCCGCCAGCCCTTGCCGGTGGTCTTGATCTCGGCGAGCACGACCCGTGACGAACCGTCGACGCCGACGCCGTCCGGGGTCGCGAGGTGGGCGCGGTTGGTGGCGGCGTGGAACAGGTGCGCGGACGGCTGGATGCCGTGCGTCGCGGCGACCCAGGCGGCGATGACCGGTTCGCGTTCCTTGCCGTGCTCCGTGTACGAGTTGCCGGAGAACCGTGAGCCGTACCGCTTGTCGGTGACGACCGCGTCGACGGCGCGCAGGGAGGCGAGCCGGGCGACGTCCGTGGCGGTGATGCCCATGGCGCGGGCGCGGAGCCACGCGACGCGGTCGGACGAGTGCGCGACGATGCGCTCGGTGTGCCCGCGGAGCGCGGTGAACGCGTCGAGGACGACGGGGCCCGATGCCGTGGAGCCGGCCACGGATGCGACCGACGCCGGCGTGCCGGGGGCGGGTTGCGCCTCCAGGCCGGGGTCCAGGTCGCCCCACAGGGTGGGCTGCACGATCGTCACCCGACGATTGTCTCCCCACGCACCGACGAGACGAAACCGACGCACCGGCGGACCCACGGACGCGACGCACCGGTCAGGAGACCAGCTGGCGCCCCTCGGCGAACGTCACCAGCTCGTCGACCCCCGCGGGGGAGAGCGCGTACCCGATGGCGAGCGCCGCCGCTCCCTGGAGCGCCGCGAGCGACCCCGCCCGCGACTGCGCGATCACCAGGTGTTCCGTGGCGAGGGGCATGGAGCGGGAGTAGACGACCTCGCGGACCCCGGCGAGGAGGTGCTCCCCGGCCTGCGTGATCGATCCGCCGAGCGCGATGACCGACGGGTTCATGAGCGAGACGCACGTGGCGAGGACCTCGCCGATGTCACGTCCGGCCTGGCGCACCGCCTGGATGGCGTCGAGGTCCGACCGGTTGACGAGTTCGAGGACGTCCGCGCTGGAGTGCACGTCGTGCCCCTTCGTGCGGAGTCGTCGGGCGATCGCCGGACCGGAGGCGACGGCCTCGAGGCACCCGGTGTTCCCGCAGTGGCACGGCACGTCGCCGGCGCTCGAGACCCGGACGTGACCGATGTCACCCGCGGTGCCCTGCGCGCCGCGCTGGAGCTCGCCGTCCGAGACGATCCCGGAGCCGATGCCGGTGGCGACCTTGACGAAGAGCAGGTGGTCGACGCCCGGCCAGCCGTGCTCGCGCTCCCCGAGTGCCGCGATGTTCACGTCGTTGTCGAGCAGGACGTGGGCGGCGATGTGCGCGCGCAGCCATCCGGGCACGTCGAAGCCGTCCCAGCCCGGCATGATCGGCGGGTTCGCGGGGCGTCCGGTGGAGAACTCGACCGGCCCCGGGACGCCGATGCCGATCGCGATGACGTCGTCCCGGGCGCGGCCGACCTCGTCGAGGAGCGCGTCGATCGTCTCGACGAGCCACGTCAGGGTGGGGACCGGGCCGGCCGCGATGTCGATGCGTGCCTCGCGGGTGGCGAGCGGCTCGGCGACGAGGTCGGTGACGGCGACGCGGCCGTGGGAGGCCCCGAGGTCGGCGGCGATGACCAGGCGTGCGCGGGGCATGAGCGCCACCTGCGCAGGCGGGCGTCCGCCCGTGGACGCCGCGGTGTCCACGGGTCCGACGAGCCCGACCTCGATGAGGGCATCGAGGCGCACGCCGATCGTGGAGCGCGCGAGTCCCGTCAGGCTGGCGAGCTCGGCCCGGGTCCGCGGCACGCCGTCGCGGAGGATCTGGAAGAGCTCGCTCGTCCCGACCGGAGGCGACGCTGCCGTCCGGTTCAAGTCGACCATGTGGGGGAGTGAAGCACACATCGAACGCGCCACGCAACGAAGTTCGTCGAAGAACCACGAACTTCTGCTTGACCGCCGACAAAAGTGGTCATAGTGTGACGCTCGGTCGACGACGACCACACCATCTCGACGAGGAGAACCCCTGGTGACCCAACCGCTCTCGGTCCAGCTCTACACAGTCCGCGACGCCCTCGCTGCCGATCTGCCCGGCACGCTGCAGCGCATCGCCGACATCGGCTACACGAACGTCGAGGCCTTCGGCTTCGTCGACCGCGCCGAGGCGCTGCGCGATGCCCTCGCCGCGGCCGGACTGCAGAGCCCGAGCGGCCACGCCCGCCTCCTCGACGCCGGCGAGCAGGACCTCGAGCAGATCTTCCACGCGAGCGTCACCGTCGGCCTCACGACCCTGATCGACCCGCACATCGACGAGGCCCGCTGGACCACCCGCGAGGACGTCGAGGCCATCGCACGCGAGCTGAGCGCCCTCGCGCCGCGCGCAGCAGACCACGGTCTCACTCTCGGCTACCACAACCACGCGTTCGAGTTCTCGAACCGCATCGACGGCGTCTCCGCCTACGAGGTCTTCGCCGACGCGCTCTCCGACGACGTCGTGCTCGAACTCGACACCTACTGGGTGAAGGTCGGCGGCGACGACCCGGTGGCGATCATCGGCAAGTACGGCGACAAGGTCCAGTTCCTGCACGTCAAGGACGGCGACGGTTCGCACGACGACAAGAAGCAGGTCGCCGTGGGCAACGGTGTCATGCCGATCCGCGAGATCATCGCCGCGGCGCCGGACGCGCTGCACGTCGTCGAGCTCGACGACCACGAGGGCGACGTCTTCCAGGCCGTCACCGACTCCTACACGTTCCTCGAGGGGGCCCGCGCATGACCGACACCACCACCGCGACCGACACGCAGGTCGACGCCACCGAGACCACCCGCACCGGCCCGGTCGGCGTCGGCGTCATCGGCGCCGGGGTCATCTCGGACCAGTACCTCTCGAACCTCACGGTCTTCCCCGACGTGACGGTGCACTTCATCGCCGACATCGACCTGCCCCGCGCAGCGGCCCAGGCGGAGAAGTGGGGCGTCGCCGGATCCGGCACGGTCGAGGAGCTCCTCGCGAACGACGACATCGAGATCGTCGTCAACCTGACGATCCCGGCCGCCCACGTCGAGGTCGCCCTGCAGGCCCTCGCCGCCGGCAAGCACGTCTGGGGCGAGAAGCCCTACGCCCTCGACCGTGCGAGCGCCGCCGAACTGCGCGACGCCGCCCGTGCCGCCGGCAAGACCGTCAGCGTCGCCCCGGACACGTTCCTCGGTGCCGGGCTCCAGACCGCGCTGCGCACCATCCGCGACGGTCGCATCGGCACCCCGCTCAACGGCCTGACGCTCTTCCAGAGCCCCGGCCCGGAGTCGTGGCACCCGAGCCCCGAGTTCCTCTTCGCGTACGGCGCGGGCCCGCTGTTCGACATCGGCCCGTACTACATCACGACCCTCGTGCAGGCGTTCGGCCCCGTGAAGAAGGTCACCGCGACCGCGTCGAAGTCCCGCGCGACCCGCACCATCGGCTCCGGCCCGAAGGCGGGCACCGAGTTCCCGGTCGAGGTCCCGACGAACCACTCGGCCCTCATCGAGTTCGAGAACGGCGGCAGCGCGCAGAGCGTCTTCTCGTTCGAGTCCGACCGCGGCCGCACCGGCTTCGTCGAGATCGCGGGCGAGACCGGCACGGTCGTGTTCCCCGACCCGAACAACTTCGACGGCGACACCGAGCTGTACGCACTCGGTTCCGAGGAACCCGAGACGATCCCCGCCGTGGGGTCCACCTACTCGCGCGGCACCGGCGTGGTCGACCTGGCCCGCTCGCTCCGTGCAGGAGAGGAGAACCGGGTCCCCGGTGCCCTCGCCTTCCACGTCCTCGACGTGATGGTCTCCATCGCCGAGGCAGCCGAACGTGGTGAGGCGGTGCTCGTGGAGAGCACCGTCGCACCCTCCCCGACCCTCCCCGAGGGCTGGGACCCCGCGGCGTCGACCCTGGCCTGACCGGCCGGAGCGGCACCGCACACACAGCAGCACCCGACAGCACGACCAGTACCACCCCCTGCACCATCTCAACGACGAGAAAGTAGAGAGTCATGCGCACTGCCATCCGCGCACTGGCCATCACCGCGGCCGCGGCACTCACCGTGACCGGCCTCGCAGCCTGCTCCTCCGGAGGCTCCGGTTCGTCCGGTGACTCCAAGACGCTCACGTACTGGGCGTCCAACCAGGGCACGTCCCTCCAGAACGACAAGGAGGTGCTGACCCCCGTCCTCAAGAAGTTCACCAAGGAGACCGGGATCAAGGTCGACCTCCAGGTCATCGGCTGGAACGACCTGCAGAACAAGATCCAGACCGCCGTCACCTCGGGCCAGGGCCCGGACGTCGTCAACATCGGCAACACCTGGGCGACCTCGCTCCAGGCCACCGGCGCTTTCCAGGAGTTCGGTGACTCGGAGATGAAGGCGATCGGCGGGTCCGACAAGTTCGGCAAGGTCGCGCTCTCGACCGGTGGCGCGCCCGGCAAGACCGTCACGAGCGTCCCGCTCTACGGCCTCGCCTACGGCCTGTACTACAACAAGAAGATGTTCTCGGACGCCGGCATCGAAGCGCCGACCACGTGGGAGGACCTCACCGCCGACGCGAAGAAGCTCACCTCGGGTGACAAGTACGGCTTCACCATCGCCGGTGGCTCGTACACCGAGAACTCGCACTTCGCGTTCATCACCTCCGCCCAGAACGGCGGCGAGTGGTTCGACAAGGACGGCAAGCCGACCTTCACCCAGAAGGCGAACGTCGACGGCATCAAGCGCTACCTCGACCTGATGCAGTCCGACAAGGTCGTCAACCCGTCGAACGCGCAGTACGACAACGGCACCCAGGCCGTCTCGGACTTCGCGAACGGCAAGGCCGCGATGATGCTCACGCAGAACAACGCGAACGCGACCATCACGTCGCAGGGCATGAAGACGGACGAGTTCGGCGTCGTGCCGTTCCCGACCACCGCTGACGGTCAGGACATCGCGTCCTTCCCGGCCGGCATCAACCTGTCGATCTTCAAGAACACGAAGAACAAGGACGGCGCGCTCAAGTTCGTCAAGTACATGACGAGCGCGGACACGCAGACGACGCTCGACAAGCCGTACTCGGCGCTGCCGGTGCTCGCCGCGGCTGCTGACTCGGTCACCGACGAGCAGACGAAGACGTTCCTCGACATCTACAACAACAAGGCGAAGCCGCTCCCGCT
>Ga0308167_1002656_pt1 | contig 15970 bp, 10 predicted proteins | sample PhyCR1_2_FD_202138 | JGI IMG/M metagenome (GOLD analysis project Ga0308167, IMG submission 202138) | Phyllosphere microbial communities from UC Gill Tract Community Farm, Albany, California, United States - DLSLRC.R1 | ecosystem: Host-associated > Plants > Phyllosphere > Unclassified | place... | reverse complement strand
AGCGCCTGCTGCAGGGCCTCGTCGCGGGCGCCGTTGACGATGTACCACTGGCGGGTCGAGACGATCTCGAGCGGCTTGTCGCCCTTCTCGAAGAACTTGACGGGGTGCGAGATCTTGCGGATCTCGCCGATCAGCTCGCCCGAGGCCGTCAGCTGCTCGACGATGGCGGCCTTGGCGCTGAAGACCGTCTTGCCGGCGAGCTGGGCGTAGGCCTCGCGGCCCGCCTCCGACTCGATCGCGGCCGGGGCCTCGCTGACGAAGCGGCCGTCGAAGCCGATCACGGCACGGTTCGGCAGCTGCAGCTCGCGCCACCACACCACGTCGTTCGTGTCGCCGAAGGTGCAGACCATGGCGATGCCCGAGCCCTTGTCGGGCTGGGCGAGGTGGTGCGCCACCACGGGGACCTCGACGTCGAAGAGCGGCGAGCGCACGGTGGTGCCGAAGAGGGCCTGGTAGCGCTCGTCGTCGGGGTGCGCGACGAGGGCCACGCAGGCGGGGAGCAGCTCGGGACGCGTCGTGTCGATGAGCACGTCGCCCTCGCCGTCCGTGCGGTGGAAGGCGAGCTTGTGGTAGGCGCCCGGCACCTCCTTGTCCTCCAGCTCGGCCTGCGCGACCGCGGTGCGGAAGGTGACGTCCCACAGGGTGGGCGCGTCGGCCTGGTAGGCCTCGCCGCGGGCGAGGTTGCGGAGGAACGCCTTCTGCGCCATGGCCTGCGAGCGGTCGTCGATGGTGCGGTAGCTCTGCGTCCAGTCGACCGAGAGGCCGAGCTTGCGCCAGACGTCCTCGAACTGCTTCTCGTCCTCGACGGTGAGGCGCTCGCAGAGCTCGACGAAGTTGCGGCGCGAGATCGGCACCTGGTCGGCGGCCTTGGCCGACTTGCCGTCGCCGCCCTCGAACGGCGGCGTGAACGACGCGTCGTAGGGGAGCGACGGGTCACAGCGCACCCCGTAGAAGTTCTGCACGCGACGCTCGGTCGGCAGGCCGTTGTCGTCCCAGCCCATCGGGTAGAAGACGCTGGCGCCGCGCATGCGCTCGAACCGCGCCTTGACGTCGGTGTGCGTGTAGCTGAAGACGTGGCCGATGTGCAGGCTGCCCGACGCGGTCGGCGGCGGGGTGTCGATCGAGAACACGGAGGCGCGCGTCGCCTGGTCACGGTCGAACCGGTAGGTGCCCGACTCCTCCCAGACCTGGCCCCAGCGGGCCTCCAGCCCCTCGAGGGCGGGCTTCTCGGGCATCGGTGACGTCATGGGCTGCTCCGGTTCTGTGGGCGGCGCCGTGTCGGTGGGGAGGCGCCTGGTTGTGGGACTGCCCCAGTGTACGCGCGGCGGAGATGGCGGCCGGGGCGAGGACGAGGGGTGGCCACGAGGCGGCAGCGCAGGAGGTGCCGTGGTCGTCGGCGAGGAAAGATGCGGTCAGCGCACTGTTGCGAGCGCTGCACTGGATCTGACATGCCGGTCTCTGTTAGCCTCGTCCGGTTTTGCCCGACACCGTGGTCGCGCTCCGTCCGACCACCCGGAGGTATCCCGACACATGTCTGCCCGCAAGAACAGCCCGGAGGCCTCGCGCCGCGAGCTCACCACGGACGACGTCACCGTCGTCGAGGAGTCGATGCTCAAGCGCGCCGTCAGCGCCGCCGCGCTCGGCAACGCCATGGAGTGGTTCGACTTCGGCGTCTATGCGTACATCACGACGACCATCGCGCAGGTCTTCTTCCCGCCCGGGAACGACGCTCTCAACATCCTCTTCACCTTCGGCACCTTCACCGCGGCCTTCGTGGTCCGCCCGATCGGCGGCGCGTTCTTCGGCCCGCTCGGCGACCGCATCGGCCGGCAGAAGGTGCTCGCGATGACGATGATCCTCATGGCTGCGGGCACCCTCGCGATCGGCCTCATCCCCTCGTACGCGACCATCGGCATCTGGGCGCCGATCCTGCTGCTGCTGGCGCGCCTCCTGCAGGGCTTCTCGACCGGCGGCGAGTACGGCGGCGCCGCGACCTTCATCGCCGAGTACTCGCCCGACAAGCGCCGCGGCTTCATGGGCTCGTGGCTCGAGTTCGGCACCCTCGGCGGCTACGTGCTCGGCGCCTCCCTCGTGACCGCCCTGCAGCTCGGCCTGAGCGAGGAGGCGCTGCTCGGCTGGGGCTGGCGCATCCCGTTCATCGTCGCCGGGCCGCTCGGCCTGATCGGCCTCTACCTGCGCCTCAAGCTGGAGGAGACCCCGGCGTTCCAGAAGCAGCAGGCGGAGGCGTCGGAGCGCGAGCACCAGAAGGTGCCGTTCCTCACGTTGTTCCGCGAGAACTGGCGTGCGCTGATCGTCTGCGTCGGCCTCGTGCTGGTCTTCAACGTGACCGACTACATGCTGCTCTCGTACATGCCGACCTACCTGACCAACACCCTCGGCCGCGACGCGACGAGCGGGCTGCTCTTCATCATCGTGGTGATGGTGCTGATGATGCTCGTCATCACCTTCGGCGGGCGGCTCAGCGACCGCTTCGGTCGCCGGCCCGTGCTCTTCGCCGGCTGCATCGGGTTCCTGGTGCTGTCGTTCCCGGCGCTCCGCATGGTGCAGAGCGACAACGGCGTGCTGTCGTTCGCGGGCCTGCTCGTGCTCGGCCTCGTGCTCGTCACCTTCACGTCGACGATGCCGTCGACGCTGCCCGCGCTGTTCCCGACGATCATCCGCTACGGCGCCCTCGCGATCGCGTTCAACGTGTCGGTGTCGCTCTTCGGCGGGACCACCCCCCTCGCCACGGAGGCGCTGGTCGTCTGGGCAGAGGGCCGCGGCTTCGGCTGGGCCCACGACATCCCCGCGTTCTACCTGATGGCCGCCGCGGTGATCGGCCTCGTCGCCGTCTCGTTCACCAAGGAGACCGCCAACGAGCCCCTGCTGGGCTCGGGCCCGTCCGTCGCGACCGACGCCGAGGCCCAGGAGCTGATCGCCGCGTACTCGGACGCGTCGAGCGACGTGTCGAAGTCGGACTGGGCGCTCGCGTTCGCGGAGTCGGGGCCGATCCAGGTCGTCCGCCCGCCGGCCGACGACGAGGTGTCCGCGAAGGCCTAGCGCCCCGCGCCCCCGTCACGTCGAGACCCCTCGGACCCGCGCGCACCCGCGCGCGCGCCGAGGGGTCTCCGCGGTTCTCGAGGGTGTCTGCGCCGCGCGGTGCTAGGGCCGCGCGGCCAGCAGCGCGCGTGTGTGCTCGTGCCGGGGGGCCGCGAACACCTCGGCCGTCCGGCCCTGCTCGACGACCCGCCCGTGCTGCATCACCGCGACGCGGTCGGCCATGTGCCCGACGACGTCGAGGTCGTGCGAGATGAGGAGGTACGCCAGGCCCTCCTCGCGCTGCAGGTCGTCGAGCAGGTCGAGCACCTGGGCCTGCACCGAGACGTCGAGGGCCGACACCGGCTCGTCGCAGACGATCACCCTCGGGCGCGCGGCCAGGGCGCGGGCGATCGCCACGCGCTGCCGCTGACCTCCCGACAAGGAGGCGGTGCCCCGGTCGGCCAGGTCGGCCGCGAGCCCGACCCGGCCGAGCAGCGCCAGCACGTCGCGACGCAGGGCATCGCTGCCGACGCGCGTGCGGTCGCCGCCCGTCAGCGCGTCGGCGAGGAGCCTGCCCACCGGCAGCCGGGGATCGAACGAGCTCGCCGGGTCCTGGTAGATCGCGCCCAGCAGCGGCCGTCGGGCACGGCGGTCCCGCTCGTGCAGCGGTGCCCACGGCTCGCCCAGCAGCTGGACCGTGCCGGCGTCGGGGGCGTCCAGCCCGAGCAGGAGGCGCGCGGTCGTCGTCTTGCCGCTCCCGGAGGCGCCCACCAGGCCGAGCGTCTCGCCCGCGCGCAGCTCGAGGGAGACGTCGTCGACCGCGACCCGGTCGGGCACCGCGCCCCGCGCCGGGAACACGCGGCGGAGGCCGCGCGCGGAGAGCACGAGTCGCACGTCGTCCGCCCGTGCCGCCGCCGCCCGCGCACGCCATGAACCGCGAACCGGACCATGAACCGCGACATGTCCCGGTTCATGGTCCGGTTCGCGGTTCGAGGAGGAGGGCACGGTCGGCGGCGACAGCCGCGCACCTCGGGGAGCCCCGGCAGGCAGGGCCGCGACGAGCATGCGCGTGTACTCGTGCTCGGGCGCGTCGAGCACCTCGGTGGTCGGCCCGGCCTCGACGACCTCGCCCGCCCGCATCACGACGACCCGGTCGGCCAGCCGGCGCACGACGCCGAGGTCGTGGCTGATCATCAGCACGGCCGTCCCCCCGTCGCGCAGCGCCCGCAGCCGGTCGACGACGACCCGCTGCACCTCGGCGTCGAGCGCGGTGGTCGGCTCGTCGGCCACGACCAGCTCGGGCCGGACGGCGAGGGCTGCCGCGATCAGCGCCCGCTGGCGCAGCCCGCCCGACAGCTCGCCCGAGCGGGAGCCGAGCCGCGCCTCCGGGTCGGGCATGCCCACCTCGACCAGCGCCTCCAGGGCTCGCTCCCGCCGCTGGCGGGGCGTCAGCCGCGTGTGCAGCCGGAGCGCGTCGTCGATCTCCCGGCCGATCGGGCGGAGGGGGTCGAGCGACACGAGCGCGTCCTGCAGCACGAGGCCCACCCGGGCGCCGCGCACCCGACGCCAGGCGCGCTCACCGAGGCCGGCGAGGTCGGTGTCGCCGAGCGTCAGCCGGCGGGAGGAGACCGCCCCGCCCGTGAGCCCGAGCAGCGCGCGCGAGGTCACGCTCTTGCCCGACCCCGACTCGCCCACGATCGCGACGCACTCGCCGGCCGCGAGCGCGAACGAGACTCCGTCGACGACCGGTCCGGAGCCGAACGAGACGCGGAGGTCGTCCACGACGAGGAGGGGAGCGGTGACGCTCACGAGGCTCCTCCGCCCCGTCGCGCGAGCCCCCGGCCGAGCACGGTCGCCGAGGCGGCGGTCAGCACGACGGCGAGCCCGGGGAACACCGTCATCCACCACGCGGTCGTGACGTACAGGCGGCCCGCCGAGAGCATGGCGCCCCACTCCGGGGCGGGCGGCGGCGCACCGAGGCCGAGGTAGCTGAGCGACGACGCCCAGACGACGGCCTGGCCGAGGCCCAGCGTCGCGAGCACGACGACGGGCGCGAGGGCGTTCGGCAGCACGTGCCGCCGGAGCACGGTCGCGGGGCGACGGCCCAGCACGACCGCGGCCTCGACCATCGCCGAGCGTCGGACGCGGACGACCTGGCTCCGCACGATGCGCGCGTAGCCCGGCGCCGTGGCGAGGCCGACGGCGACGGTCGCGGGCAGGGCGCCCGGCCCCGTGAACGCGATGACGACGAGCGCGAGCAGCAGCCCCGGCAGCGCGAACATGACCTCGAGGAGGCGCAACACCGTCACGTCGGCGACCCGCCCCGGCAGGCGCCCGCCCCCGAAGCCCGCGGCGATGCCGAGGACGACGCCGAGGCCCGTGCCGATCACCGTCGCCGCGGCGCCGATCGCGAGGCTGGCGCCGGCTCCGTGGACGATCCGGGTCCAGATGCCGCGGCCGGACTCGTCCGTGCCGAGGGGGTGTGCGAGCGACGGGGCCGTGAACGCGTCCGTCGGCGAGACGGCCAGGGGGTCGGCGGGGGCGAGCAGCCCCGGGGCGACCGCCGCCACGACGACGAGCGCGAGGGCGACGGCGGCGACGACCTCCGGGACGCGGAGGCGGCTGCGCGGCTGCCAGCTGCGGAGCCGGTCACGAGGCGGCCGGGTGCTCGACGCGACGCTCACGACGCGCGCACCCGAGGGTCCACGAGCCGCTCGGCCAGGTCGCCGAGGGCCACGACGACCACGTACGAGAGGGCGGAGACGAGGGCCACGCCGGTGACGAGCGGGATGTCCCGCAGCGTCACGGCCCCGAGCAGGGTGCGGCCGAGGCCGGGCCGGGCGAAGACGGACTCGACGACGACCGCCCCGCTCAGCAGCGAGCCGAAGGCCCAGCCGGAGAGGGCCAGGCCGGGCAGCGCGGCGTGCCGCAGCAGGTGCCGCCCGAAGAGCCCGGAGGTCGACTCGCCCCGGGCGCGGGCGGAGAGGGCGAACGGCGACGACGCCGCGTCCAGCAGGGAGTCGCGCGTCACCTGGCCGAGGAACCCGGCGACCGGCACGGCCAGCGTCACCACCGGCAGCACGAGGCCGATCGGGGTGCCCGTGCTCACCGGGGGCAAGAGGCCGAGCTGGGTGCTGAGCACCAGCACGAGCACGCTGCCGAGCCAGAAGTGGGGCACCGCGGCCGCCACGACCTCGAGGCCCGACGAGACGGCGGCGGCGACCCGGCCGCCCAGGGTGGCCCACCAGGCGGTCCCCAGCGCGATCAGCCAGGCGACGGCCAGCGCGCACGCCGCCAGCACGACCGTGCCGGGCAGCTGGTCGAGCAGCAGCGCGCCGACGTCCGTGCGGAGCGAGTACGAGGTGCCGAGGTCGCCGGTCACGAGACGGCCGAGCTGGGCCAGGTACTGCAGGAGGAGGGGGTCGCCCAGCCCGTACTGCTCGCGCACCAGGGCCAGCGCCTCGGCCGACGCCTGCGACCCCGGACCCCCGAGGATCGCCTCGGCGGGGTCGCCGGGCACCAGCCGGATCGCGAAGAACACCAGGGTCGCGACCGCCCAGAGCACGACCACGCCGCCGACGACGCGACCGGCCAGCCACCGGGCCGCCGCTGCCGCGCGCCCGCGCCTCCTGCGCTCCGGCGTCACGGGCGACGGGGAGGACGCGTCGTCCGTGGTGGGGGGAGCGGTCGAGGAGGCGCGGCCCGCCGCGGCGTCGCGCCCCGGCTCAGTCGGTACGGGAAGCGTCATGCAGGGTGACGGCCGAGACCGGCGGCAGGGCGCGGACGCCGGTCACGGACGAGCGCACGAGGTAGTGGTTCTGCTGGTCGTAGAGCGGCAGCACCGTGTAGCTCTCGAGGACGATCTGCTGAGCCTGCTGGTAGAGGTCGGCCCGTTCGTCGGGGTCGCTCGTCTGCGCGGCGTCGGTCAGCAGCTGGTCGAGGGCAGGATCGCTCAGCTGCGCCAGGTTGGCGAAGTAGCCGCTGGGCGCGGGCGTGATGCCGGCCGTGTCGTACAGGATGCGCAGCACGTCGGGTCCGACCTTCGTGTACGGAGCGCTGACCAGGTCGTAGTCGTTCTCGGCGAGGGCGCCGTACCAGCTCGACAGGTCGAGGGGAGACAGCACGACCTCGATGCCCAGCTGCTTCGCGCCGGCCTGGATCTGCTCGAAGAGCGACTGCTCGGCGGGGATCGACTGGTTCGTGCTCACGGGGAACTCGAGGGAGAGGCGCTCGCCGCCCTTGGTGCGGTAGCCGTCGGAGTCGCGCTCCGTCCAGCCGGCCTCGTCGAGCAGGTCGCCGGCGGCGTCGGGGTCCACGTCGAACAGCGACTCGTCGGAGTACGCCAGGGGCTCGACGCTCGACAGGGCCGAGTACGACCGGTCTGCCGTGCCGAAGAAGAGCGAGTCGATGCCGTCGTTCACGTCGACCCCGGTGATGAAGGCCTGCCGCACCCGCTCGTCGTCGAAGGGGGCCTTGCCCGAGTTCAGCTCGATCCGGTTCGCGGCGCCGGGGCGGGGCGCGTCGATCTCGTCGAGCGAGTCGTCCTTCTCGGCGGCGACGAGGGTGTCGGGCTGGACGTTGTCGATCACGTCGACCTGGCCGGCCTGGAGGGCCGCGTAGCGGGCGGCGGAGTCGGGGATGAAGCGCCAGACGACCTCGTCGAGGTGCGCAGGGCCGTCGTGGCCTGCGTCGGCGGGCGGCGACGAGTAGTCGTCGTTGCGGCTCAGGACGACGCGGTCCTGCTTCGTCCAGGACTCGACCACGAAGGGGCCGGTGCCGACGGGCGACTCGCAGTTCACCTCCTGGGAGCGCTGCAGCGCCTCCGGCGACTCCATGGCGAGCCACGGCTGCGTGAGCGACTCGAGCAGCGCGCTGTCGGGCTCGCTGAGGTCGAAGCGGGCGGTCCGAGCGTCGACGGCCTCGACGCCGGTGACCTTCTGCAGGGCGAGGTAGCCGGTCGACGAGAGCGTCTCCGGGTCCTGCAGGTGCGCCACGTTGGCGGCGACGGCGGCGGCGTCGAAGGGCGTGCCGTCGGTGAACGAGACGCCGTCGCGCAGGGTGAAGGTCCAGCTGAGGCCGTCGTCCGACTCCTCCCACGAGTCGGCGAGCCACGGCACGATCTCGCCCTCGGAGTCCTTCGACACGAGCGACTCGAGGTACTGGGTCGAGACGAGCGCCTGCGGGTAGTTCCCGCCGACGTGGGGGTCGAGGCAGGTGGGCTCGGCGTCGCCGGTGGCGTAGGTCAGGGTGCCGCCGGCCCGTGGGGTCCCGTCGTCGGAGGCGTCGCCGCCGGAGGCGCAGCCTGCGAGCAGCAGGGCGCCGGCCGAGGCGAGGGCGAGCAGGGGCAGTGAGCGCGTGCGCATGGGGCTCCGGACGTGGGCGGCGAGGTGGGCTGGCTTGTTGAACTGGGTACAACAAAGCCGAGGACGAGTCTAGCGGCATGATTGACCCCATGTCAGACGAGACGGCGTCCCGCAGCGCCCGGCCCTCGGGGCGACCGCGTCGCTCGTCCGCCGACGTCCTGGCCGACGCCGCGGCCGAGCTGTTCCTCGAGCAGGGCTGGTCGCGCACGACGGTCGACCAGATCGCGCAGCGGGCAGGGGTGAGCCGCGGAACGTTCTTCAACTACTTCGAGTCGAAGGCGGACACGTTCTGGCTCGACCTGGACGCGACCGCGGCGGGCCTCGGGGACGCCCTCCGCGCCTCCTCGGGCCCGTCGCCCGTGCGGAGGGCGGAGGCGGCGCTCGTCCAGCTGGCGGCCGCGCACCCTGCCGACCGTGTGCCGTGGGCGCTGACGCAGTCGGACGCCATGGGGCTCGGCGACGACCTCGTGGCCTCCGCGGCCGTGCGCCTCGTGCGGATCCGCGCGACGGTGGCGTCGTTCCTCTGCGAGTCGGAGGGCGTGCCTCGCGGCGACGTCCGGAGCGAGGTCGCGGCGTCGTCCCTGCTCGCGGCAGCGTCGACGGCGGTCGTCACGTGGGCCAGGGCGGGGGTCCGACGGCGGGCCCTGGACGAAGAGGTGGCGGCTGCGCTGGCCCCCGTGGCCGACGGCCTCGCGCGCGCCGACGGGCCCGTCGACGCCTAGGCCGTGGGGGTGGAGGCGGTCGACGGCGAGACGGGGGACAGCACGTCGTCGAGCTGGGCGCGCTTCGGGAACACCCACCTGTTCATGGCCCAGTAGCGGAAGACCATGGCGAGCATCGTGCCGATCACGGGGCCGCTGACGAAGTCCGCGATCTCCTGCGTCGTGCGCGACACCTGCGGCACCTCGAAGCCGAGGCCGTACCGCGACAGGTAGAGGGGCGCCGAGTTGATCGCGACGCCGATCACGCTGACGACGACGAAGAGCAGCATCTCCTGGCCGGTGTGCCGGTCGCCGCGGTCGTCGAACGACCACTTCTTGTTCATCCAGTACGACACGATCGTGGCCACGATGATGCCGAGCGACAACGCCGTCACGGGGTGCTGCGGGATGACGAACAGCTTGAGCCCGTAGTTGATCACCATGGTGATGACGAAGCCGATGCCACCGACCACGAGGAAGCGGAGGGCGGAGGGGTGGGCCTTGGCCAGCCGGATCATCGTGCGCACGGACCGACGCTACAGGGGCTCCCTAAGAGCGGCCCGGGTGTCGTCCCCCGGGCGCACCGGACGGACAGGCGACGGGCACGGGGCCGTGGTCACGCCGTGGTGACGCCACAGAGATCCTCCTCGAGGATGATCACCGATCATCGCGAGGTGGACATCGCCGTGTCCGGGGATGACGTCGCCCCGCGGACCGGGCCGCGGCCTCGGTCGCCCGATACGCTGCACGTGTCGGCTCCTGGGGGAGGTGACGGCGGCGTTCGGGGGTGAGCCGGGGACGGCATCGCCACGGTCGGCTCACGGACAGGACACACCATGAAGAAGCACTGGGAGACGCTGCTGGCGACCTCCGCGGCGGTCTCGATCGCCCTCGGGGGCGTCGTCGTCACGTCGGCGACGGCTCAGGCCGCCGATCAGCCCTCCGGGGCACAGGTCGTCGACGGCTCGACGGGGGCGCAGGTCGTCGATCGGGCGGCTCCCGCCGTCGGGGACGCACCGACGGTCGACGTGCCGGCCGACGAGCCCGTGGCGGACGAGGGGACGGCACCGGTCGAGGCGCCTGCCGCCGAGGACGCACCGGAGGCGGCTCCCTCGGGAGCAGCGTCGCCGGTGGCCGAGGAGTCCGCGGACGCTGCGCCGGTCGACGCGGCGGAGACCGACGCGGAGGTCGAGGCGGCCGCCCTGGCGCCCGCGCCCGACGCCCCGGTCATCACCGAGCCGTTCGGCGAGATCGGCATCGCCGAGGTGACGGCCGCCCAGGGCGCCACGGAGACCGACGTGCCCCTCACCTTCTCCGGCACGGGGCAGCCCGGCGCCGTCGTCGCGCTCGACTTCCGTCGCGACGACGGGGTGCAGGGCATCCCGGAGCCCGACACGACCGCGGTGGTCTCCGCCGAGGGCACGTGGTCGTCGTCGTTCCGCATCGTGCCGGGCCGATGGGGCTTCTCCGCGACGCAGCGCACGGTCGACGCCGACGGCGTCGCCACCAGCGAGCCGTCCGCAGCCTCCCGCGAGCGCCTGATCGTCGTCATCGCCCAGGTGCTGCCCCAGTGGGCGACCCTCGACCAGACGGCGGACGAGACCTGGGTCGCCGACCAGGTGACGTCGTACGGCGACGAGTTCGTCGACGTGCCCGTCTCCGGCACGACCGGCACCCTCTACCGGGCCGAGATCTCGGTCAACAGCGCCGACGGCTCGACCGTCTACGGCACCTTCCCGACCGAGGAGTACCGCGACGGCGGGTGGTCCGCCCGGGTCGACCTGGCTCCCGGGCAGTACCGCATCGGGGCTCGCCAGATCGACGTCGACACGTACCCCGGAGTGAAGCGGGCCACCTCGGCGGAGAACTTCTCGCCGGTCATCACGGTGCTCGCCTCCGGCGAGGTCGTGACGACCGCCCCCGTGGTGACCTCGCCGGCCGACGGCGAGGTCGTGGTCGGCGCGGCAGGCCCTGACGGCGTCCTGGTCGACTTCCAGGGCACGGGGCAGCCCGGCCACGTCGTGTCCCTGTACGCCGAGGACCGGCGGACCGGCCAGATCCGGAGCTTCAGCTACGGCAGCGAGACCGGCGATCCTCTCATCGTCGTCGGTGCCGACGGGCGGTGGTCGACCGGCGAGGTCGCCGTGCCCCTCGGCTTCCAGGACGTGGTCGTGAGCCAGTTCGACCCGACCCTGCAGAACCCGCTCATCTCGGACGTGACCGAGCTGAGCATCGAGGTGCGGGCCGCCTCCGCGACGGCCGGCGGCGCCGGGTCCGGGTCGACCGCCCCGGCGTCCGGCTCGCTCGCCTACACCGGCTCCGACGACTCCGGTCCCGCCCTCCTGGGCGGCGCGCTCGCGATCGCCCTCGGCGCTCTCGCCCTCGTCGCCTCCCGGGTGCGACGCGGGCACCTCGTCGGCCGCCTCGTGCGAGGCCGCTGACCCGCACCTCCCCGGCCGTCCTGCGACGGCCTCGACCGAGCCCGCAGCCCCGTCCCCGACGAGGCTGCGGGCTCGCGTGCGTTCCGGGGCCCGAGGGTCTCGGGGGCCGACGTGGTCCTGGAGGATGACGTCGCCCGACGGGAGGACGAGATGTGTCCGGGAGGCCCCCGTCGGGCCCTCGGCATCGGTACGTTCTGAGCACCGGCAGGCGACGACGCCGCCGGGGCCGGCGTCCCGGGGGTGGGGAGGGACGCTGCGGCATCGTGACCCACGGGGACGGACACATCATGAAGGACTACAAGGCGGTCGCCCTGGCGCTGCCGACGATCGTCGCGCTGACGCTCGGAGGGGTCGCCCTGACGGCCGCGCCTGCCCTGGCGGAGCCGGCGCCGATCACGACCACGGAGGCGGCACCCGCCGCAGTCGAGGACGCGGCCGCGGCGGACCAGGGCGCGGGGGCTCCTGCCGTCGAGGTGCCGGCCGAGGCCGTCGAGCCTCAGGAGGCCGTGGACCCCGAGGCCGTCGAGCCCGAGGAGGCCGCGGAGCCCGAGGAGGCCGCGGAACCCGAGGCCGTGGACCCCGAGGCCGTCGAGCCTGAGGAGGCGCTGGCGCCGGCGCCGGCCGCCGAGGCGCCTGCCGTCGGCGACGCCGAGGTGCAGATCGATGCGGAGCCCACGGAGTTCTCGGTGACCAGCCCGCTCGACGGCACCGTGCTGCCGTCCGCGGGCGTGGTCGTGACCGCGGAGGTGCCGGAGGGCAGCGAGGTCAGGATGAGCAGCTCGCCCGGCGGAGGCGGCCGGTACGAGCCCTCGTCCGGCACGAGCATCTCGCAGGCGTTCTTCCTCGACGCGTCCACCGTGCCCGTCGAGCACGTCGTCACCGTCCAGGTGACGAGCCCTGACGGACGTGACCTCGGCTCCGTGCAGCGCCGGGTCGTCGTGCCGGCCCTGGCGGCCCTGCCCGCGCCGGTCCTCGTCACGCCGCGGAGCGGGGACGTCGTCGTGGGTGCTCCGTACGCCTCCGGCAGCTACAGCACCGGCGCGATCGAGTTGACGGGGACGGGCGCCCCGGGTGCGACCATCGACATCGACCTCCTCGCACTGGACCCCGTGGTGGCCTGGGGCTACGACGACGAGGCACCCGTGGTCGCCGCGGACGGATCGTGGCAGGACGGGGTCTGGATGCCGTACGGATCGTGGCGCGTCTCCGCGGCACAGCAGTCCTTCGACGCGAACGGCTTCGCGACGTCGCTGCGCTCGACCTTCGACTCGACCGACATCCTGGTGGTCGAGCCGGCCGCTGCCCCGGCTGTCCCCGCCGCCCCGGCGGTCCTGCCCGTCCTGGAGACGACCGCGGTCGTGCCCGTCATCCAGGCGCGCTCGGCCGTTCCCTCCCTGCCGCGGGCTCTCGCGTCCACCGGCACGGACGAGACCACGCCCTGGGCCGGGCTCGTGGGCACGGGCCTCGTCCTGCTCGGAGGCGTCGCGCTGGTCGTGGGCAGGAAGGCACGCCGGGCCTGACCTCGCGTCAGACCGATCTGGAGCTCCCGGGCCCGTCTCCTCACCGGAGGCGGGCCCTTCGGCGTCGGTCGCACCGGCGTCAGCGACGCGGCTGCAGGCTCGGCTCGTCCGGTGTCGAGAGGGTGAGCACCGCCTCCTCGACGACGTCGTGCTCCTCGAGCTCGCGCTCCACGCGGCGGAGGGCGACAGCGACGTGCTCCTCGGTGTCGTCGCCCGTCATGTCGACCGCGGCGACCAGGTAGAGACGGCTCGGGCCGACGAACTCCGTGTGCAGGTAGGTGACCCGGGCGATCTCGGGCCGGGCGAGCAGGCGCTCGAGCACCGTCGTCTCGAGCTCGTCGCTCGGGCTCTCGCCCACGAGGAACCGGCGGTTGCGGTCGACGAGCACGAGGGCGACGACGCCGAGCAGCACGCCGACGAGGATCGAGCCGACCGCGTCGAAGACGGCCGAGCCGGTCACCTGGTGCAGGAAGATGCCGAGGAACGCGATGAGCAGGCCGACGAGGGCGGCCGCGTCCTCGGCGAAGACGGCACGCAGCGTCGAGTTCGAGCTGCGGAGCACGAAGCGCAGGGTGGGCACCTGTCCGGCGCGGGCGCTGCCACGGGCCTGGCGGAAGGCCTGGAGGAACGACGTGCCCTCGAGCAGGAAGGCCACCGCGAGCACGACGTAGTTCACCAGGTAGTCCTCGGCCTCCTCGGCCGCGCCGAGCTGGGAGATGCCGTGCTGGATCGACACCACGGCGCCGACGGTGAAGAGCCCGAACGCCGCGAACATCGACCAGACGTAGGTCTCCTTGCCGTAGCCGAGGGGGTGGTCGTCGTCCCGCTGCTTGACGCCGCGCTTGTCGGCGATGAACAGGAAGATCTCGTTGCCCGTGTCGGCCCACGAGTGCGCCGACTCGGCCACCATCGACGCGGAGCCCGTGAGGAACGCCGCGACGGTCTTCGCCACGGCGATCAGCAGGTTCGCGAGGAACGCCACGATCACCGTCGTCGTGCTCTCGGGCTTCGGCGCGGACCCGGCGCCGGGCTCGGTGGGCGGCTCGGTCGCCGCGGGCGGCGCCGCGGAGGGCTCTGGTGTCATGCTGCCGATTCTGCACTGCCTGCACCTGATCGCGTCCCGCCTCCTCGGCTCGTATGATGGACGAGCACTGATCCGGCCATCACCGGGGAGCACTCGGCAGAACGCGTCGATCGTCCCGACACCGGGGCAGGAGGCGTCACTAGACCCGAGCGGGGCAGGCCCGTCACAGCCGTAGCAGAGAGGTCGTCCCGCCAGGGGCGGCAAGCGAGGTGGTACCGCGCCGACCGAGAACCCTCGGCAGGCGTCCTCGTGGACGGACATCCGCAGCACCTGGAGCCCCCATGGCCTACAAGCCGGTACCCGCATCGCCCCGGTTCCCCGACGTCGAGCAGGGCGTGCTCGCCTTCTGGCGTCGCGACGACACCTTCCAGGAGTCGATCCGCGCCCGCGAAGGCTGCGACGAGTGGGTCTTCTACGACGGCCCGCCCTTCGCCAACGGCCTGCCGCACTACGGCCACCTCCTCACCGGCTACGCGAAAGACGTGTTCCCGCGGTACCAGACCATGCGCGGCAAGCAGGTGCACCGCCGGTTCGGCTGGGACACCCACGGCCTGCCCGCCGAGCTCGAGGCCATGCGCCAGCTCGGCATCACCGAGAAGCACCAGATCGACGAGATGGGCATCGGCGCGTTCAACGCCGCGGCGCGCAGCTCGGTGCTGCAGTACACCGACGAGTGGCAGGGCTACGTCACCCGCCAGGCCCGCTGGGTCGACTTCGACGACGACTACAAGACCCTCGACGTCAGCTACATGGAGAGCGTGCTCTGGGCCTTCAAGCAGCTGTGGGACAAGCAGCTGGCGTACGAGGGCTTCCGCGTGCTGCCCTACTGCTGGCACGACCAGACGCCGCTCTCGAACCACGAGCTCCGCATGGACGACGACGTCTACAAGATGCGCCAGGACCAGACGGTCACCGTCGCGTTCCCGCTCGTCGGCGCCAAGGCCGAGTCGCTCGGCCTGACCGGCGTCGAGGCGCTCGCCTGGACGACGACCCCGTGGACGCTGCCGACGAACATGGCGCTCGCCGTGGGGCCCGGGATCACGTACGTGACGGTGCCGCACGCCCTGCTGCCCGGCGAGCGCACGGGCGACCAGCAGCTGCTCACGGGCAGCGTGTTCCTGCTCGCCGCCGACACCCTCGCGGCCTACGCGAAGGACCTGGGCTACGAGTCGCCCGAGGCGGCCCAGGCCGCCGTCACGGCGACCTTCGCCGGCGCCGAGCTCGAGGGCGTCGAGTACGACCGCATCTGGGACGTCTACGCCGACACGGAGGCGTGGGGCACCGAGAACGCCTGGCGCCTGCTCGTCGCCGACTACGTCGCGACCGGCGAGGGCACCGGCATCGTGCACCAGGCGCCCGCCTACGGCGAGGACGACCAGCTGGTCTGCGCCGCCGCGGGCATCCCCGTCATCGTGTCGGTCGACGAGGCCGGCCGCTTCCTGCCGATGTTCGACGAGCTCGGCGTCGCCGGGCTGCAGGTGTTCGACGCCAACAAGGTGCTCGTGCAGCGCCTCCGCGCCGACGGCCGTCTCGTGCGGCTGGCGAGCTACGAGCACAGCTACCCGCACTGCTGGCGCTGCCGCAACCCGCTGATCTACAAGGCGGTCTCGAGCTGGTTCGTCCGCGTCACCGACGTGCGCGACCGGATGGGCGACCTCAACCAGGAGATCACCTGGGTGCCCGAGAACGTCAAGGACGGCCAGTTCGGCAAGTGGGTCGCGGGCGCCCGCGACTGGTCGATCTCGCGCAACCGCTACTGGGGCTCGCCGATCCCCGTCTGGCGCAGCGACGACCCGGCCTTCCCGCGGACCGACGTGTACGG
>Ga0308167_1002644_pt1 | contig 16032 bp, 13 predicted proteins | sample PhyCR1_2_FD_202138 | JGI IMG/M metagenome (GOLD analysis project Ga0308167, IMG submission 202138) | Phyllosphere microbial communities from UC Gill Tract Community Farm, Albany, California, United States - DLSLRC.R1 | ecosystem: Host-associated > Plants > Phyllosphere > Unclassified | place... | reverse complement strand
ATTGCCGGTTTCGTGCCCGGTGCACGCGTCCAGGCAGTTGCCCACACCGACCTGCCAGCACAGCTGCCGGCCCCGGTGGCACACCCGCTGACTGCCACGGCCCCGCTCAAGATCGTCGTACTGGGAGCCATGAGCGCCATCAAGGGCGCAGACGTACTGGAAGCCGTGGCGATCGAAGCCGCCAAGCGGGGAGCTCCTGTGGAATTCCATCTGCTCGGCTATGGCTACCGCAGCCTGCAGACCCAGCCGCGCGCACGCCTGACCGTGCACGGCGGCTACAAGGAAGAAGAACTGCCTGCTCTGCTGCAGTGGTTGCAGCCCGACCTGGCCTGGTTCCCCGCCCAATGGCCGGAGACCTACAGCTACACCCTGAGCGCCTGCCTGGCCGCCGGGCTGCCGATCGTCGCGCCCGACATAGGGGCCTTTCCCGAAAGGCTGGCGGGCCGCGACTGGTCCTGGGTCATGCCCTGGGACGCCAGCGCCGCCCAATGGCTGGACTTCTTCGCGCAAATACGCGAACGCCACTTCATTGAAGGGCAGCCACCGCAGCAACCCACCGCGACAGGAAGTGCGGCCGCCCAGCCGGGAGCCACTTTCTATGGCGACGGTTATCTCCAGGGGCTGCAGCCGCGCGATCAGGCCCTGCTCCAGCCACTGGATGCGGCCTTCCTGGCCACACATCGCCTGCAACGCCAGGACCATGCTGCAAGATCGGGGGCCTTGATCCTGCTGGCCCACCTGCGCTCGCTACCCATCCTGCGCGGCGTGGCCAGGCGCATTCCCGCGCACTGGCAGCGCCGGGTCAAGAATTGGCTGCAGGCCTAGGCGCCGCCCAGGCAACGCCAGCCATCGCTGCGCCATCCGGATGCAGGGCCGCTCCACGCCATACCATGACATCAAGGCCAGGCCCAATGTCAAGGCAAGCGACAGCAGCATGCAGATGCCCAATGACCAGCCCTCACGCAGGCAAATGGCCGTCATGGCCTGCTGGACGGGGAAGGCGTAGATGTAGACGCCATAAGAAAGATCGGTGCGCCAACGGTGGCTTGCGGCCACATGGCCTGCATGGGCAAGATAAAAACTTGCGCAGGCCACCAATCCCCAGACTGCCACCTGGCGCATCCAGGTGCTGGCGGTGAGTAATGCGCATACAGCCAGCACCAGCGCGACTGCAGCCATCCATGCGCGATGGCGTATGCCATAGGCAGCCATCGTGCTTCCCAGAAAGAAGGGAACACCAAATCCGCAGAAGTCCCGCCAGCGGAACATGTCGACCAGCGGGGTGTGGATGGCATCCAGGCCCTGATCCCACCCCTTGACTCTGGCCATCTGCCACAGGATCGCCAGTACGCCAGCCATGAGGGGATGGATCCAGCGCTTGCCTCTTGCAAGCCATGCCAAGGTGGCCAGCACAAGGTACATCGCCAGCTCATACCGCAAAGTCCACAGGGACCCGTTGACCGTATAGGCAAAGGGATTGGATTCGAATACGCCCGGCAGTATCTGAACCGTGGCCTGCCCTGTCATGTTGTTGATCAGATGACTCCAGGTTTGCGGTGACTGCCAGTACTGCAGCGAATCAAGCGAGGTCATCGCCCAGCCGATGACGAAAACCGAGAAAACCACGGCCATGATCAGGCCCGGAAAAATCCGCATCAGCCGCCTCAGCCAGAAGGCATGCCAGACCGGCTCGCGCATCCAACTCTGGCATACCAGATACCCGCTCATGAAGAAGAATACATAGACCGCAAGCGACCCCAGGCTGTGGCCGGCAAAGGGTTCGGCAAGACGCAGGCGGTAAAGAAACTCTCCATGCGCAACAAACACTGCAAGCGCCGCCGTCAAGCGCAGCATGTCAAAGCGGTTCCCCCTCTCTTCAACGCTGCGCATGACACTCCCTTCTAGGTGCGGAACACCAAGTGTTTGAGCCGCAGCATCGGCGACTCGACCAAGTGCCAGGAGGCATAACCAGCAGCCAGCGCAAGCAGCCATGCAAGCGCCAGACTGGAGTGGAATGGCAGCTGAGGCCACAGTGCCTGAACTGCTTGCTGGATGGGACAACCCAGCACGTAGACACCATAAGAAGGATCTCCGAGTCGATGCAACCCGGAAAACACCCTAGAACGCATGGAACCCAAATAGATGAGTAGCGGCGGCAGCAGCAGCAGGCCGGCAGAGTGCTCCAGCTTCAAGCCAAAGAAAAGCACCGCAGCCACAGGTGCCAGGATCAACAGCAAGTTTCGACCATGGGCAGCAAAGGCAGGCTGCAATAGCGCGATCAGCGAGCCATAGGCGAAATAGGCCGGATACTCGAACCAATGAAACATGGTTCCAGCCAAATCGGCATTGCGCTGTGTCAGGGAAAAGACCAGATATCCGGCTGCGGCCAGGCTGGCAAGAAGCCTGGACCGCAGCACGCCCAATATGCCCAGTGCAGCAAGCACCACGTAGCACATCAGCTCGATGGGGATAGTCCACAAAGGGCCGTTCATCAGCCCTGGCAGCGGATTGGAAGAAAACACGCCCGGCATGAAGGCGTAGTCCTTGATCAGCAGCAGATTGCGCCAGTGATCCAGGGTCTGCGGATGAAGCCAGAACTCCTTCAGCGGCAATGAAGTAAATGCCGGGCCGAACAGCAGCACGCCAGCCACAACAGCCACCAGCATGCCCGGCCACAACCGCAACAGACGCTTGGCCATGAAGGCCGCCGCTCGAGGATCACGCAGCCAGCTCAGCGTGACAAGAAAGCCGCTGATCGTGAAGAAAGTCATCACTGCCACGCCGCCCACCATGTCCGCATGCAGCCACGATGGCGGTCTGGTGCCCGTGATATGGAAATGATGGCTGTAAATGACTGCAGATGCAGCGGCCATACGCAGTGCATCAAAGCCATTGGAATATGCAGGCCGCACGGGTGAAGAGATCGTGGGGGCCGGCTCCTGCATGGCTTCGTCAGGTCTTGCCCAACAGCAGCAAAATCTCGTTGTTGCGCAGCCACTCCTCGGGGTAGCGCCCCGCCAGCGCCTCGGGAATGGCCATGTCCACCTGGCGCCGCTCCTCGCGCAACACCTCAAAGCCGGCCTGACGAGCGATATCGACCAGCTCGTCTGCCGTCAACCGGTTCAGCGCCTGGTACTCCTTGAAGACAAAGCGCTTGTAGCCATCGACACCGAAATCGGCAAAGCCGAAGTCCACCTCGGCGGCGTCCAGCGGACCTTCATGCTTTTCGATGATGCTCCACAGCTCATCCTCCGACGCCAGCAAGTGGTGCCAGGGCACATCGTCGTAGCGGCGCAGGTGCGAGCCCCAGGGAGAATGAAACAAGGGCTCGATCTGCAGGAAGAACACGCCTCCCGGGCGCAGGCAGGCATGCAGGTCGGACAGGATCGGCAGCACCTTGTCGCGCTGCACATGCTCGAAGGTAGACCAGCTGAGCAATCCGTCATAGTTCGCATGCCGGCCGGCCAATGGCGAATTCGGTTCGATGGTCTCGAAGCTCAGCGCAGCCGGAAGGCGCGACATGCCTAACTGCTCTCGCGCAATGCGGGGCAGCTTGGCGTACTCCTGGCGAATATCGATGCCATGGATGGAGGTTGCGCCATGGCGCAGCACCAAAGCCAGATCGGTGATGCCATCACCGCAGCCGAAATTCAGCAACCTGGCCTTGGACAGATCCAACGACTGTCCCAGCCAGTCATGGGCCAGATCCGCTGCATAGTTGAAATGCGCACGAAACCACTCATCGGTGATCTTGCCGGCGTCCCATGGCGCCAGGCCCAACAGCCGTTCCTGCAAACGCAGCATCCAACTCATGCAATCGTCCTCTCTGTTCTCTCTACAACCCTGTCAACACGCTCACAGCCGCTGAAGCACATAGGCATCCTGGTGGTTCCAGAAATGCACAAGTGATCGGTGACGCAGTGCATCGCCCCCCCAGGTTTCGGCAATGCGGTCCAGGACGAATCGCTCGGAAGTGAACGCCGTTCCATACTCATTGGCATCGATGGCATTCGACTCACTGGACGGGGCAAAGAAAAATCCCTCTTCATCCAGCTTCACACTGTCGAAATCTGCGGCCTTCATGCCGTGCGTGCTAAAAACCAGCAACCCGCCAGGAGCCACCGCATCGCGCAACACCTGCAGCCAGCGCGTCCAGGTCGAGCGCGGCAGATGGCTGAACAGCGAGAGCACGAACACCAGTTCGTACTGCTGCGGCCAGCGTACCTGCTCCGGCACGCTGGCCGATGCAAAGCCCTGCACACCGAAGGTCTGCTTGGAAAAGTCCACGGCATCGATCACGATGTCCGAGACCGTGACCCGTTCCGCACCCAGCGCCTTGACCAGGTGCCGTGTGAAGCGGCCATGGCCGCTGGCGAACTCCAGGACGCTGGCCGTGCGCAGCAAAGGCTTGTCCACAGCCTCCAGCAGCAGCATCAGCTCCGACAGCGTGCGCCAACCGTCGGCGAAGTAGTCGCGCAGGGGATTCAGGCTGGAAGGGTGGCCGCGGAAAAAGCCGAAGATGTCGTCCTGCGCCGAAATCCGGCACTCCAGTCCCATGATGTTGGAGAACGAGCCCACCAGGCCATGGGCCTCAATCAGTTCATGCGCCTGAAGCAGCGTATCGCGCTCGCTGCGGGCCCGCACCAGGACCTGGGCTGCTCCAGCCAAGTCTCCTTGAACCAAAAGCTGCTGCGCCTCAAGCAACAGTCGCTGTCCTTCACTGGTTATCGCGGGGGAAGAATTCGTTGTATTCATCGGTATATCAAAAATTGCGGGAGATCGGCTTTGCCGCCGACCTCAGCTCACCAGGCGCCTCAACCCGGGAATCGAAAAAAGAGTCAGCGAGGTCAGGGCAGACAAGGCAAACACCACCAGCGTCAGCACTGGCCAGTATCCGCCTGCCTGCGGCAGGCCATAGCCCCAGCGCGCCAGCATGTCGATCCAGAATGGGTGGATGGCATAGATGCCCAGGGTCGCCTTGCCCAGGTGGTTGACCCAGGCGGGCACGGCTTGAGGCGGCAGGCGCAATGCCAGCAAAAACACCGAGAAAGTCAGCAGCATCGCAAAGGGGCTACGGTTGCTGTAGAAAAGCACGAAGGCCCAATCCTTGAGCACCGGATAGGCCACCGCCACGCCAACCGCCATGCCCGCAACGGCCAGCACGACACCAGCCACAAGCTGCCAGGTGGCAACGCGCACCGGACGCCGCAGCAGATAGTAGCCGCCCAGGAAATAGACCACAAACAAGGGGGCCAGACCGATGAAACTGGCATGCGATGTCTTTTGCAGCGTCTGCGCGATGGAGGCAAACCAGGTCATCCCCGCCGCCACCATCAAAAGGTGGCGCCAGCCTGGCCCCTCCCCCACGCCCAGGACCGCGTAACGCATGGCCGGCATCATCAGATAAAGGCCCAGCATCATGTACATGAACCACAGGTGATACCAGGGGCTGCCCAGCACGACATCCTGCACGATACCGGGCCAGGTGATGCCGCCCCACATCCATTCACGCCAGGCGAAATAGAACACCGACCAGAACAGCAGCGCGGGCAGCAAGCGGGACAGTCGCTGGCCCACAAACCCCCAGGGATCACGCTCGGCGGGACGCGCCAGCAATATGGCGCCGCCGACCATCACGAACATCGAACTGCCGAAACGCCCTGCCGCATCGCCAATATTGGCCACCCACCAGCCAAGGCTGTGCACGTCTACCTGAGAGACCCGCAGAACCGCCGTGTGCACCATGATCACGGCGAACGATGCCAGCACCTTGAGCAAGCTCAGACGCGGATCCACACCGCTTTTGGTGCCCCCCTTCGCAGCGCCCTCTGCCACCGCCACCTGCGGCAATCCGTCCTGTGCCTGCGCCATGCTTCAACTCCAGTGATGGGGCAGGCGCACCAGCCCCGGCAGTGGCTTTGGAAAGATGAAGCGAAGGTGCAGAAACTGAAACCATTCATCGTAGACAGCCAATCCCGTCTCATCGAACAGGAAGGCACTGATCACATAGTCCCCGCTGTGCAAAGGCAGCTCGGGAAAGGTCAGCACCGTCTGCCAGCTTCCGTCCGGCAGTTGACGCGGGAACGCATTGTCTTCGTGGGTGGCCAGCGAGGTGATTCCCACGCCTTTGGATTGCTCGATCATGAAGCCTATGTGGGGCCGCTCATTGCCACGTCCTCGCGCCGTGATGGTAACCACCAGATCCTGGCTCTGCAGCAGTCCAGGTTGGTCGCCCACGGGCTCCGCAAGGTCCTTCACATCCACCGACAGGATGCAGGCCGTGCCGCTGTCCACCGCAGCCACGGGGCTTGCAGGAGACGCCGTGGCCTCGCGTGCCTTTTCCTCCTCATGGCCCGGCATCTGCGGCGCAACCGCGCCCTCCAGTGCCAGCTGCTCACGCTCCTGGCGTTCGCGGGTATGCAGATCGTAGGCGGCCAGCACCGGCTCGGTATCACCGAACTGTGCCACCTGTCCACCGCGCAACCACAGCGCAGCATCACAGAGATGGCGAATGTGATACGGACTGTGGGAGCAGAACAGGATGGTGCAGCCGCTGTTGCGGAACGCCATGATGCGCTCTATGCACTTCTTCTGGAAATGCTGGTCGCCCACGGCAAGAGCCTCGTCGATGATCAGCACATCCGGCTGCACCGCCGTCACCAGCGCAAACGCCAACCGAACGGTCATGCCTGACGAATAGGTCTTGACCGGTCGCTCCATCGCCTCGCCCAGCTCGGCAAAAGCAGCAATCTCAGGCTCCAGCTCGCGCATGCGCTCAGGACTGATGCCGATCAGGCTTCCGCCGAAATACAGATTGTCCCGGCCGCTGAAATCAGGGTGGAAGCCCGCTCCCAACTCAAGGATGGCCGTCACCCGGCCCACCCGCTCGATCGTCCCGCAACTCGGTTGCAATGTGCCCGCCAGCAACTTCAGCAGCGAGCTCTTGCCCGCGCCGTTGTCGCCGATCACGCCAATGCACTGGCCGCGGCGCAGTTCGAACGACACATCGCGCAGCGCCCAATGGCTGCGGTGCGTGGCAGCGCCCGTCAGCAGCGCCTTGAAACGTGCGCGCGGCGAGGGATATAGCTTGTATTCCTTGCCCAGGTCACGCACGCGCAGGACCAGATCTTCGGGCAGCTCGACATGCTTGGCGTTCATAGCCAGTCCACCAATTGATCGCGGCTGCGCCGCACCAGGCCGTTGAGCAGTACGGCCAGCACCAACAGCCATGCGGCAAGCACCACCCACACGGAGATCTGGGGCCACAGCCCCTGAAGTAACACGTTCTGGTAACCCAGCACCAGCGCCGTCATGGGGTTGGCCCAGAGCACCCAGCGCCACCGCTCAGGAAACAAGGCCAAGGGAAACAGAATGGGCGACAGATAAATCCCCACCGACAAAAGGAAGGTCACCAGCTGGCCTACGTCACGCAGCGCCGCCGTCAGGATGGCCAGGGCATAGGCCAGCAGTGCGCACAGCAGCAATTGACCCAGGAGCAGCGGAGCCAAGGCCAGCATCGATGCATTCAATCCGTGCCGCGGCAGATAGGCCAGAGCCACCAGCACGAGTAGCGGACCGAAGATCACGCTGCTGGCCAATACGGCCCGCAGGGGGAACAGCACAGGCGGCAGAGGGTTCTTCTGCAGGATGCCGCCTGCCTCGACAAGACTGTTCATGCCGCGCGACGTGGCATCGCAGAACGCCATCCAGGGCAAGGCGCCAACCACCAAGAAAGCACCTACGGCATGCGTGGGCGCGTTGTCACCCAGGCGCATGGAGAACACCACGTCAAAGACAAGATAGTAGGCAGCCACCGTGAGCAGCGGCTGCAGATAGGGCCAGAGCACGCCAGCGGCCGTGCCTGCATGGCGAGCCGCCACCTCGCGCCGGGTCATCACCCACAGTAGGCTGCGGGCCTGCCACAGCGCGCGGCATTCGCCGAGTAAAGAGTACATTGTTATGCGAAAAGTGCCGCAGCCGCCCCATGGACGATGCGGCACCTAGAGTCATGCCAAACCTCGTATTTTCGCGCATCATTTCTGAATGCGCTCGTCTTTATGGTGAAGCTTTCATTCGCTTGCAACCAAGCAAAGTGTGCATGCCCCTGCCCAGGGGGCCATGTACCCAAGATTCAGAGGATGGCCTTGCGCCTACCAAGCATCAAGGATTGGGCGACTTGGTGGTAGCAAAGGACTCTGCGGCAGCAGCATCCAGAGTGCCATCCTTGCGGATTTTTTCGGCGGCGATGGCGCGCGCTTCCTGAGCCGCAGAGTTGCGAATACCCTTGACCAGTTCATCACGTACTTCCGCAAAAGGCTTGACACCGGCTGGCCGCAACTCCTCCAACTGGATGATGTGGAAGCCGAACTTCGACTCCACCACGCCACTCAAGTCACCAGGCTTTTGCAGTGCGAAGACCGCCTGCTCGAATTCAGGCACCATTCGGCCCTTGCCAAAAAATCCCAACTCGCCGCCCCGTGCACCACTGCCCTTGTCAGCGGAATGCTCCTTGGCCAGCGCAGCGAAGTCACCGCCATTCTTGATCTCATCCAGTAGTCGATCCGCCTTTGCCCGTGCTTCGGAATCCTTGCCGGAGATCAGGATGTGTCGCGCACGCACTTCCCCGTCCACCTTGAAACGATCGGGTTGGGCTTGGTAAAGGGTAAGCGCCTGCTTTTCAGCCACTTCGACGCTGGGCATGTTTTTCTCGTCAAGCGCAGCCAGCCAAGCGTCAGCCAACACCTTGTCGCGCGCTACCTGGAGAGATGCCTGCACCTGTGAATCGCGATCCATGCCATGTTGTTGCGCCATCTGGGCCATCGTACGCAACACATAAAGGTCTGACGCCATCTTCCCCACGTTCTGCGAGCGGCCAAGAATCATGGGACGCACCTCGGGCGGAATGCGCTGCGCGTCGGCCAGCACATCCTGCGAAGAAATGGCGATGCCTTTGCCTTGCACTAGCACGGACGGAGCAGTTGCAGGCTGTGCCGCAACCGGGGCAATCTTGTCAGCCGAATGCGCACCATGGGCAGCGAAAGCCAGAACCAGGGCCAGCGAAACCGAGCTCAAACGTTGAATAGATACAGTCATAAGCCTTTGTGTTGATACAAGCGAAAAAAGGCGGGAGTTTCCTCCCGCCTTTCCTAGATCACGCTTGCGCGTGAAAGTGCCCGCCGATTAACGGTATGCGTGGGGCCAAGTGATGCCGTAGGTGCCCACGGTACCAGGAGCGGCTTCGGGATTGGTCAGCTTCAGGAAAGCTGCACCCAGCACAGGAGCCTTGGTGGAGAAGCTCATCTGGCTCCAGCCGTTGACGTACGGAGCAGCAACGCTTTGGCGTGCCACTTGTGCGCCCAGGGCAGAGTTGTCGGTCGAGAATGCCAGCACGCTGACTTCGCCGCACAGACGGGTCTTCTGCACGTCGCTAGGCGACCACACTGCACCATCTTGCTGCTGCGACTCTTCACGATCCCAGAAAGGCTGCTCGGAAGCGGTCACGCAGATCTGACCAGCATCGTTCACATCGGTGTTGGAACCCGTTGCGAAGATGTTGTCAACCTTTGCGATTTCATCGTTGATGAAACGATAGGCTGTGGTGTCACTAACAGCACCAGCGCCGCCCGTCAGGTTCGTACCGGTCACCAGGCCAACCTTTTGGTTCACTGCACCAGCTGCGTAGTTAGCAGCGATGGTGTAGCGACGTGTGGGCATGGAGAACACCCAGTCGGTCTTGGCCGAGATGGCGGGAGCCGTAGCGAACTGGTTGATCACCGAGGTGCGGGCAATGGCAGCCGTCAGGGCAGCAGCTTGCACGTCAGCGTCGGTCACGCCAGCTTCGTAAGGCGTCGACAGATCAGGCACGTCGTAGTGCTGCGAAGGCAGCACGCCAGACACGATCAGCGGATCAGCCGTTTGCAGCAGAGCCGTGCCGTTCTTCTGGGGCGAGAACACGTTCACCGTGGTGGCGTCCGACACGATAGCAGGCGTAGCGCCCGAGAAAGTGGTGGATTCAGCCACGTTGATCACATACCACGAACCAGTCAGACCACCGGTGGGGATGGTCAGATCGTTCACACCGCTGCCAGGCAGGGCGAGGTTGGTTGCGTTAGGCGCAGGCGTGACATTCAGAGTCTGCTGCAGCACTGCGGGCGTGCAAGGAGCCACGCCATTGACGTGCTTGATGGCCTTGTACAGACCCTTGTCAGCCGTAGTAGCCGGAATGTCGGCCATGTTCAGGATTTCGACATAGCCTTCGCGAGTTTGCGCGGCCTTGTCGGCAGCTGTCCAGCCAGTCTTGCTCAGACGGTTGGTCACGAAAGGATACTGTTGACCCTTGGCCATAGCGGGCAACGTGCAGGTGTTGTCGCTGGTAGTCAGTTGAGCCTTGCCGCCAGCGTCTGCCGTCACGGCACCAGTCCACACGTCACCAGGCGACAGGAAGACTTGGAAGTCAAGCACGTCGTCGGAGTTGGAAGCGCCGCGGAAACGCACCTTCACAGCCTTACCGTTCAGGGTATCGGTGTTGGTCAGGTGGAACACGGACATGTTGCCATTCTGGACGGTGTAGTAAGGCACCACCAGGATGTGACCCAGGCCGCTCTCGTTCACGCTCAGGGCTGCGGAAGCAGCACCGGCGAAGCCCAGGCCACCAACCATGGCAGCAATGCTCAGGGCCAGAACATTTTTCTTCATAAGAACTATCTCCAGTAAAAAGATAAGGTAGTTGCAACCACCACGATTGATCGCCGGGGAATCGTAGCACAGCCAATCGTGCCCCCATATCGCTTTTTGGAAGCACTCAAGCGGAGTTTTGCGGAAAAAACAACACTCCCCCTAGCGAGCGCCGTTACAGGGACTGCGCATTATCCCAAAGATTTGACACCGCGCACAACCCACTGCTAGGCATCTACGTTGCCGTAGGCTACTCCACGAACAGCCACCACTGGCCGTCCTGCTTGACCCAGATCTCACTGATGGCGATGGGGATACGTGCACCTGTCATCAACGGCGTTGATGTCGTGAAACTCTTGCGCACCTCGCATCGGGCCTCCTCACAGGTGACCGATATCACCTCGCCACCTTTGAGGATGGGGACCGCCCCATACTTCAAGCGAAATTTTTCCTGATCATTCAAAGCACGATAACTTGGCGTGGTGACGGCGTAGGTCTTGGCCACCTCGCCAGCCATCCGTGCCTTCCAGTAGTCGTTGGAGCGTTGCAGCACGACCTCTTCGGGCTTCTGAGTGCCCCCCAGGTTGGCGCAGCCGGCTAGAACCGTGGCGCAGACCAAGGCACTGCCCCATCGTGGCCAACGTGCGCGCGTCACTTCAGAAAATTTCGTCAACATGTTCATATGTGTAGTTGGATACAGGGAAAAGCTTGGAACACCTCGCCAGCCGAATGTTCCAAAGATCTGGATCACTATCGCTGCCCAGGCGCGAGAGGCCCCACCTCAACAGAGGCCTTCCCGCCTTGATCTCCGGGAGGCAGTGACGTGGAATTTTTCAGCAAAGGTGTCAAGGCCTGCATCTTTTCACGCAGATCCTCACTTACCTCGCGGACGTCGATATCAGTGCGTACCACACGTGGCGTGATGATGACGATCAACTCTGTGCGAGCCCCTGTGTTGTTGGTAGTGCCGAAAAGGTTGCCAACGATCGGCAAGTCGTAGAGGTAAGGAATCCCAGAGCGTCCTGAGCTGGAGTTTTCCTGTATCAATCCACCCATAACGATAGACTCGCCCGAGCGCACAGCCACACGGCTCGATATCTGACGCTGCAGGAACGAGCGCTGCTGAGTCACTTCATCTTTACCACCAACGTCGGTCACGGACTGATTGACCGTCATGGTGACAAGATTGCCAGCATTGACCGAAGGGACGACCTGCAGATTCACGCCAGTGTCCTTGTATGCATAGTTGTTAATGGAAGCACTCGAAGTACCAACAATCGTGGTGCCAGCCTGATAGGGCTGCTGCGCACCTACGGAAATTGCCGCCATGTGATTGTCAAGCACCATCAAAGTGGGGCTTGCCACGACCTTGACTTGTGTCTTGTTTGCCAAGGCCGTGAGCACCGCCTTGATATTGCCAAGTGAGTTCTTGAGTGTGTAGTTGAAGCCCTGACCCAGAGCGACCGCGCCCGATGCTCCAATGCCGCCCAGTGCGCCGGTCGCAGTGTTCATGTTCGAGGCGCCCACAGTACCGGCAGACGATGCCCCCAACAAACCGCCAGTGCCGCTATAGCCTTTGTTGCCAACGTCACCTGTGAAAGCCCACTGCAACCCGTACTGAAGCGAGTCATTGAGCGTTACTTCGACAATGCTGGCCTCGATCAGCACCTGAGTTGGCGGCAGATCCAGTTTTTTGAGAGAGACCTCGATGCGCTCGAACTCTGCAGGGGTTCCCCAAACCAGTACGGAGTTGTTCAGCTCATCCGCCATGATGCGGATATTGCCCAGGTTGGCCACAACAGAGCTCTGACCACCCACCTGCCCCGTCGTTCCCGACTGACCAAAACCCGTCGTTCCACCCAAGCGCTGGCCGGAACCAAAACTATTGGTGTTACCAAAGCTGCTGTTACCAAAGCTGCTGTTACCAAAACCACTGTTGCCAAACCCGCTTCCACCGAAGCTATTAGTACCAAAACTACTGCCGCCGAAACCATTGGAAGTGGAGGTACCCAACCCTGGAGCAACACCGCTGTTGGTCGCGCCCCCCCCCGTCGCCCCCCCAAATATGCCGGACAGCACATTTGCCAGATGGCGGGCATTGCCGTTCTGCACACGATAGATATTCAATTGGGGCTGTGAGCCACCGGAGCCGGGCTGATCAAGCTTGGTAATCCAGCGACGCGCCTCTTCAAGATAGGCAGCACGTGGCGTGATCACCAATATGCTGTTGAGCCGCTCGATCGGCATGATGCGCAGAGCACCAAACAAGGGATTGCCCTCACCCAGCGCTGCTGACGCACCTGCTCCGGCAGCAGCTTGTTGCGCGGCAGCACCAACCCTTGCACCACCTGCGGCACCGGGTGTTGCGGCAGCACCGGGCGCGCCTGCAGCGCCCCCTCCGCTCATCAATTGCAAGGCAGCGCTGACCTCTTGAATGGACACATACTTCAAAGGAAAGACGCCAACGGACATGCCTTCGAGCAGGTTCACGTCGAAGGTACGAACCATCTCAAGCCAACCCTCGGCCTGAGCGCGCGAACCGCCCATGACCAGCAGATTTCGAACATTGTCTACACGCAATATGGCGTCACTGGGGACCATGGGCCGCAAAATGGCCGCCATTTCGTTGGCGCCTATGTAATTTAGCTGAACGATGATGGCCCCATATCCGGGTGCAAGCGGCTGACTTGTCGAAGCCTGCCGCACAGATGCCCCCAAACCTCTGAGAGCGTCGACCCGACCAACATGGTAGGTGCCACGAGCATCACGAACGATGGCTTGACCATTGGCCTGCAATGCAGCCTCGAGCAAATACAACGCCTGGTCGCCTGAGACATTCTTTTGCGTGCTCAGCGTGACCGTGCCGGTGATCGGCGGATGGAGCACATAGTCGAGAGAGAGTATGTCTCCCAGTACAGTGCGCACGACCTGAGATAGCGGCGCGTCTTCAAAGCTGAGCTTGACCTGAGCGTCCTTCAATGCTGGCGAGGGCTTTGCTTCTGCAAGCAGCTTCCCCGTACCTGACAATATGCGAGGCTCCGATGCTGACGTTTTTTCAGCATCTTTCTTGACCGGCACCTCATCGTCATTGAAGACATAGCCTTCCGACTGAGCACCGACGCCGAAATGGCTGATGAAATTGTTCTTGGGCGGCTGTGCGCAAGCGAGAAGCAGTTGACAGACCGCCAATGCCAATGCCGTGTGAATGTATCGGTTATGCAATTTCATGGTGTGTTTGACCGGTCTTTCTCTTTACTTTGGCGGCGTTCCGCCAAAAACAGCCTGTGGAGGCTCTTCAACCTGAGCCCCATCATGACTAGGCGTGTCTTGAGGCCTCGCCTGAACTGTTGTTCGTTGTGATGGCGGTACGCGCATTCCGGGCGGAATGTTAGGTCCTTTGTCCACGACCGCCTTCACCAGTTGCAACACGCGAGTCCTCCCGTTACTTTCAAGAACGACGCTCCCTCCTTGAACGCTTTGAAGCTTCCATCCAGCCAGATTCTGGTTGAGAAGCAAGCGCCGCTCCTTGCCCTCCAGCGAAAAGATGATGCCGGTGATAGCCCCTTCAAAAACACCAGTGACACGGGCTTGGTTCCAGATATCGGGAACTTCTTGTTGCGCCTTCTTGTCCGGCGGCGGCGGTGGAGGTGGGGGAGGGGGAGGCCTGCGACTGATCACGAAAAGCGGCCGCTCCTGCATTTCCAGCAATTGCTGCTCGTCGCGTTTGCTCTGGTCTTCAGGTACGTTGGCAGGGGGAACGAGCGCCTGGATGTCCGCCTTCAGCGGCTGCGGCGGTATCCAGGCAGTGTTTTTCAGTTGCAACTCAGGCGTCAGCCACGCCCAGGCCAGCGCGCCCCCCAGCAACGCCGCGGGCAGGGCCAGTCCTGTAGTCCAAAGAGTGCGCTGGTTCACGGCTTGCTCCGCAGAATGCTGAAAGTGAATTGCGCGCTGAGCTTTGGCGGCACCTTGGGATTGTTGCTTTCAAGATTGCCCAGCAGATTGAGCTGCAAGTCATCCAGCCACACGGTGGGGGAGACGTCCCGCAGGGACAGCAAAGCCAGCTGGATTGCAGGCCATCCACCTTCCGCCGTCATGGAAACTGCTATGCGCTCATACGGACCCAGACTCTGACTCTGGTCTTCCGACTCCGAGGAGGGTCGTACCTGGCTGCTCACCACAGAAAGGCCCGCCTTGTCGAGCAGCGCCCGCAGTCGCTGCTGAACCGCATTGCCCGTTTGCGTGCTGTCTTGCTCTGCTGGATAGATGTGCAGCGCCTTCACGGTCTCTATCTGCTCCAGCGCCTCCTGGATTTCCTGCGCCTGCTCCTGAATACCGGCAAGTCTTGCGTAGCGGGGCTCCAAGGTCTCCACTTGCTCCTGAGCCCATACATGCTTGGAGTAAACCCAGGAGCCCAAGGCGGCCAGCGGCACAATCAGAATCAAGCCGATTCCTCCCAGCAGCAACCACTGGCGAGGCGTGAGTTTCTGCGAACCGGCGGTCATTGCGCCTCCTTGGGATCCGCATCGCCCTCAACGGACGGTTTTTCCTCTGCAGCCTTGGCCAGCAGGCCCAGCACATTGGGATCAATGTTGGCTTCAAGCACAAAATTCTCCTTGCCCGACCCTGGTGCACGCGTCACCGCCGTGGGCAAACGCACATCCAGGAACCCGGGAGTTTTGGCCAGCAAGGCCACGACATTGGATGCATTGCTGGTCAAGCCTTGGACCGTCAACTTGGTTCCTCGGAGCACTACGCGCTGGGCCGCTGAATCATCGGGCAGCACCTTGGTCAACACGGCCAGCACCTGCAGATGGTTCAGTTGCTGATGCAGTCGCTCCTGCAGCTTGCCAAGATTCTCCCCACCTTCGACCAGCGCCTGGCGCTGGGCCATGACCTCGGTTGATGACTTCGTCAATGCGGCCAACTGCTGACTGGCATCGATGGCCCTCATCCTCAGTTGCAGTGATGGGGTGACAGCCAGAGCCACGCCCAATGCCGACACAAGGCCCAGGCCAAGCAAGATCCAGTTGCGCCGCCTGGCTTCGCTGCGCAGGCGCGCCGGCTCGCCAAAGCCCGGCAGGACAACCAGCTCCGCGCCGGCAGGAGCCCAGACTTCGGGATGCCCATCTCCAGGCAACTTTGCCGACTGAAGACGCAGCGCCTGCTCCACCTGGTTTCGCGATGCGATCACCACCTCGACCCGCTGCCGTCCCTGTGCTTTCGCCAGAGGGCGCTGGACATACGACCAAAGCGTGTCCTGGGGCGCAAATGGCGTCATGGTCTGCACGTCGAGTTCAATGGCACTGCGCAGGGCTGCAGGTGCCATCGGAGGCAGCGTCAGGGAACGCTGCAACACCT
>Ga0308167_1002639_pt1 | contig 16063 bp, 14 predicted proteins | sample PhyCR1_2_FD_202138 | JGI IMG/M metagenome (GOLD analysis project Ga0308167, IMG submission 202138) | Phyllosphere microbial communities from UC Gill Tract Community Farm, Albany, California, United States - DLSLRC.R1 | ecosystem: Host-associated > Plants > Phyllosphere > Unclassified | place... | reverse complement strand
AAGATCGTGTCCTGTTCCTGCTCGGACAGTTCGCCGTCGGCGTCGATGCGCGGGGCGTCCTTGATCTTGTCCTTGTCGTGGCCCACGCGCAGCTCGTCGCCGTCGAACGTCGCGTCCTGCAGCGGCACGAAGGACTCGGACGTCCCGAACAGGCCGGTTGCGACGCTCGCGAACAGCGGCTGGCCGTTGTCGTTGTCGAGGTAGACCTGCTTGACGGTACCGACCTTGTTGCCGTCGGGGTCGACGACCTTCGCGTCGAAGATGCTGTTGGCGGTTGCGTTGTCGATCATGGTGTCTCCTGGGTTCGGGTGTCGTGCTGAGTTCGGGTGTCGTGCTGGGTTCGGGTGTCGTGCTGGCTTCGGGTGTCGTGCTGGCTTCGGGTGTCGTGCTGGCTTCGGGTGTCGTGGTGGTGCTGTGTCACCGGCCGAGGCCGACGCGGTCGACCTTGCGGTGGTAGTGCATCCCGGCGAGACCGCCGAGGATCGCTCCGACAAGGCTGATCACGGCGACGGCGAGGACGGTGATGATCCCGGTGGCGGTGAGGGTGCCCTCGTCGACGGGGATCCGCGGGAAGCTGTTGAGCTGGCCGAGCACGTCGAACTGCGACCCTGCGACGGCCACGACGATCGCCACGACGACTGCGATGACGACCGCCCAGATCCACACGGCGACGCCCTGCTTGACGCCGGCGAACCGCGCCATGCGTCCGGCGACGTACCCACCGCAGTAGTACGCGACGAACAGGATGACGGCGAGGGCCACGGCACCGACGATGCCGACGGCGCCGGCGTCCTTCGACACGTTCGCAGCGGCGTCGTCGACGTCTCCGTTGTTCGTCCCGAGGCCGACCCCGGCACCGACGGCGCTGAGGAGTGCGGTGAGGAGCACGGCGGTGCCGGTGGCCGTGAGCCAGCCGAAGAACGCCGAGCCCCACTTGAACCCGCCGAACTCCGCCTTCTCGCGGTCGACGACGACCTCGCGGTCCGTGGGCGTGTGCCCGTGGTGTGCGGTGTCGGTGTCGTTGCCCGGGCGCTCCATCGGCACGGCACGTTCCGTCGGCACGGAGTCGTCGACCCTCCCGCCGCGGTCGTCCGGTCCTGGCCCGTCGGGGCCGGTCCTGTCGCTCATGGGTGTCTCCCTGGTTCCGCGGTGCCGCTGCTCGAGCACCGCGTGGCAGACGCAACCCCCTCGGATGCGTGCTCTCGCCCAGACAGCGGTGCCGCCGTCGCCGGGACGGGGCCCCGCCGACGCCACTCCCCCGGAACGACGCCGATGCGGCCCCCTCCCTGCTGTCGGTCGAGCGTGCGGTGGGTGCCGCGTCCTCTGGACAGGAGCTGTACCTCCCGCTGCTTGCGGACGTCCGGACGTCATCCTCGAGCCGTCGCCACGTCGGTCCAGCGGCCGGTCCCGATCATCCGCACGACCGATGCTCGGGACCGATCGACTGAGCCAGGCTCAACAGCATGCACACTCCAGGCTCGAGGTCGAGCAGCACCGCGGAGCTCGTCGTCCACGACGACGCCGTCCGCGCCAACACCGCGTGGTTCGCGGACCGGACCGGTGGACACCTCATGGCCGTCCTCAAGGCGGACGCCTTCGGGCACGGCTCCGTCGCCCGCTCCGTCGTCGCAGCGGGTGCGACCTCGATCGGTGTCACCTCGGTCGCCGAGGCCCTGGCGATCCGCGCCGACGGCGTCGAGGTCCCGGTGCTCAGTTGGCTCAACCCGGTCGACGCCGACTTCGACTCGGCCGTCACGACGGACGTCGATCTCGCCGTGTCGAGCACCGAGCTGCTCGACGCCGTCAGCCGGGCAGCTGCCCGCGTCGGACGGACCGCCCGGGTGCACCTGCACGTCGACCTCGGCATGTCGCGCGACGGTGCCCCGCACGACACGTGGGCCGCGCTCTGCACGGCTGCCGCCCTGCTCGAACGGCACGGCACCGTCCGGGTCGTCGGGGTCATGGGCCACCTGTCCTGCGCCGACCAGCCCGACGACCCGCAGAACGACCGCGAGACCCTGCGCTTCGCGAACGCCGTCCGGACCGCGCGACGGCGTGGGCTGTCCGGCTTCGTCACGCACCTGGCGGCGACCGCCGCGACGATCACCGGCGTCGGTTCCGGGCACGACCTGCACCGCATCGGCGCCGGGCTGTTCGGCATCGACCCGTCCTCGACGTCCGACGCACTCGTCCCGACGCTGTCGCTCACCGCGCCGGTCGTGTCGACGCGGGCGGTCGCATCCGGCGCCGGCATCGGGTACGGCCACGACCACGTGGTCGACCGGCCGACCAACCTGGCCCTGCTCCCCCTCGGCTACGCCGACGGCCTCCCCCGGGCGGCGTCCGACCGTGCCGAGGTGCACGTCCGGGGCCGCAGGCGTCCGGTCGTGGGACGGTTCTCCATGGACATGGTCGTCGTCGACACCGGCGACGACCGGCTCCGGCCCGGCGAGACGGTGACGCTCTTCGGCCGCGGGACCGACGGCGAGCCCACCGTCGCCGACTGGGCGCGCTGGGCCGGCACGATCGAGCACGAGATCGTCACCGGCATCGGCTCCCGCGTCCGTCGGGTGCACTCGGCGGCACCGGTCGGTGCGCTCACCGGGACGGCGGCGTCCCGTGCCTGACCGGACGCCCCTGCGGATCGCCGTCGTCGGCGGTGGCGCGAACGACGAACACGAAGTCTCCCTCGCCTCGGCAGCGGCAGCCGTCCGAGCCGTCGACGGTGACGACCGGGTCGCGGTCCCCCTGACCATCGACCGGGACGGCGGGTGGCGGCACACCGACGGCGGCGTGCTGAGCGCGGCGGAGGCCGTCGCCGTCCTGACGTCCTGCGACGCGGTGCTGCCCGTCCTGCACGGGGTGGACGGCGAGGACGGCGCGATCGCCGGACTGGCACGCATGATCGGCGTCCCGGTGGTGGGCTCCCCCGTCCGCGCCGGCGCGCTCGGGATGGACAAGTGGGTGACGAAGCTCGTCGCGGAGTCGCTCGGCATCGCGACCGCGCCGGCGGTGCTGGTCGGGACCGGGGACGACACGGGCCCCACGCCGGAGCTGCCCGTCGTGGTCAAGCCGACCACGGGCGGGTCGAGCAACGGCGTCTCGGTCGTGCGCCGACCGGAGGACTACGCCCCGGCGATCGCCGCTGCCCGGGCGGCGGGCACGGACGTCCTCGTCGAGCGGTTCGTCGCCGGCCGCGAGGTCGACGTCGCCGTCTTCCGTGACCACACCGGCGCACTCCGGACCGGAGCGACACTCGAGATCGGTGTCGCCGAGGGCGAGGTGTTCGGGAGGACCGAGAAGTACGACGGCTCGGCGGCGTTCACGGTGCCGGCACGACTGACGGCCACCGAGCGCGACCGCGTCGAGTCCGCCGCGAGGACGCTCTACGCGGCACTCGGCTGCGCCGGCGTCGCCCGGTTCGACTTCTTCGTCACGGACGACGCGGTGGTGCTCAATGAGGTGAACACCGCACCGGGCTTCACCGAACAGTCGCAGGTGCCGAGGATGTTCGCCGCGACGGGGCTCCCCTACCGTGACCTGGTCGGGGAGCTCGTCGCGGCGGCACTCGGGTCAGGAACCTGAGGGCTGCGGGTCCTCGTCGCCGGTCGGCACGTCGTCGGCGTCGATCTCGAGGGCGGCCTGTTCACGGCCGTCCTCCTCGACGGTGGAGCGGTCGGTGTCCGGCTGCTCCGGGGCCTCGGCCTGGGTGGTCTCTTCTGCGGGGTCCGGCTGGCTGTAGCTCATGCGCCGGACGCTACTCGCCGTCACCCGTGACGGTCCCGGGGAGCCGCCGCCGGGTGCGCGACCCGGCCACGGACACGACGGGAGGCGCGTGGCGAGCCCGCCACGCGCCTCCCGTCATCTGGTCTGCTACTGGTTCTGGATCATCTGCGTCGCGAGGATCGCCCCGAAGATCATGAAGATGATCGCGATGACGATGCCGATGACGCTGAGGACGATGCCGGCGAGCACCATGCCGCGGCTCAGGCCGCGACGACGGGCGATGAAGCCGAGCACGAGACCCACGATGCCGGCGATGAGGCCGACGATCGAGAACAGGAACCCGAAGACGACGGCGACGATGCCGAGCACCAGCGAACCGATGGCCAGCCCGTTGCCGCCGTTCGTCGCGGGAGCGGCGCCGGGGGTGTTCGGGGCCGGCGGGTAACCGTTGGTGGACATGGGAGCTCCTCGTGTCAGGGGCCGCTGGCACGGGTTGCGCACGGCCGTCTGGGCACAAGGTATGCGCTTCCTGCGCGGCGTGTTCCCATCTGCTGGGTGCGGAGCCGTCCGCTCAGCTCCGGACGTACGCCGCGAGGTGCTCCCCCGTGACCGTGGAGCGCGACGCGACGAGGTCCGCGGGCGTCCCCGCGAAGACCACGCGGCCGCCGTCGTGTCCGGCACCCGGGCCGAGGTCGATGATCCAGTCCGCGTGCGCCATCACGGCCTGGTGGTGTTCGACCACGACGACCGTCCGACCGTCGTCGACGAGGCGGTCGAGCAGACCGAGGAGCTGCTCGACGTCGGCCAGGTGCAGGCCCGCCGTCGGTTCGTCGAGCACGAGCACCCCGCCCGGTTCGCCGAGGTGGGTCGCGAGCTTCAGCCGCTGGCGCTCCCCACCGGACAGCGTCGTGAGCGGCTGGCCGATCGTCAGGTACCCGAGTCCGACGTCGACCAGGCGCTCGAGGACGGCGTGCGCGGCGGGGACCCGTGACTGGCCCGACGCGAAGAACCGTTCGGCCTCGAGCACGGACATCGCGAGGACCTCGGCGATGTCCTTCCCGCCGAGGCGGTGGGCGAGCACGGACTGGTCGAACCGCCGGCCCTCGCACTCGGCGCAGGGCGTCGAGACCCCCGCCATCATGCCGAGGTCGACGTACACGACCCCGGCACCGTTGCAGGCGGGACAGGCGCCGTCCGAGTTCGCGCTGAAGAGTGCCGGCTTGACGCCGTTGGCCTTGGCGAAGGCCTTGCGGACGGGTTCGAGCAGCCCGGTGTACGTCGCCGGGTTGCTCCGACGGGAGCCGCGGATGGCGCCCTGGTCGATCGCGACCACGCCGTCACGCGGGGACAGCCAGCCGTGCACGAGCGTGCTCTTGCCCGACCCCGCGACACCGGTCACGACCGTGAGCACCCCGGTCGGGACGTCGACGTCGACGTCCCGCAGGTTGTGGCGGGTCGCACCACGGATCTCGAGCACGCCCGTGCGCTGCCGGACGGTGCGCTGCACGGACGCGCGGTCGTCGAGGTGCCGCCCGGTCACCGTCCCGCTCCCCCGCAGCCCCGCGACGGTCCCCGCGAAGCACACGGTGCCACCTGCGCTCCCGGCACCGGGTCCGAGGTCGACGACGTGGTCGGCGATCGCGATGACCTCCGGCTTGTGCTCGACGACCAGGACGGTGTTGCCCTTGTCGCGCAGACGGAGCAGCAGGGCGTTCAACCGCTGCACGTCGTGGGGGTGCAGGCCCGTGCTCGGTTCGTCGAACACGTAGGTCACGTCGCTCAGGCTCGAGCCGAGGTGCTTCACCATCTTCACGCGCTGTCCCTCGCCACCGGACAGCGTGCCGGTCGGCCGGTCGAGGGACAGGTAGCCGAGCCCGATCTCGACGAACGCGTCGACGGCACTGCGGAGGGCGTCGAGGAGCGGCGCGACCGACGGCTCGTCGAGCTCGTGCAGCCAGGCGGCGAGATCGCTGATCTGCATCGCACTGACCTCGGCGATGTCCCGCCCGGCGATCCGCGACGACCGCGCCGTGGCGTTCAGCCGCGTGCCGGCGCAGGCCGGGCAGGTCGTGAAGGCGACCGCGCGGTCGACGAAGGCGCGGACGTGCGGTTGCAACGCGTCCCGGTCCTTCTGCAGGAACGACCGACGCACACGGAGCACCAGGCCCTCGTAGGTCATGTTGATGCCCGCGATCTTCAGCTTCGTCGGCTCGCGGTACAGCAGGTCCCGCCGTTCCTGGTCCGAGTACTCGCGGATCGGCTTGGTCGGGTCGACGTACCCGGACTCGGCGTACATGCGGATCATCCAGCCGTCGGTCCCCCACCCCGGGATCGTCACCGCGCCCTCGCGCAGGCTCTTGGTGTCGTCGAAGAGCTGGGCGAGGTCGATGTCCGAGACGCTCCCGCGCCCCTCGCACTCGGCGCACATCCCGCCGAGCCGCGAGAACGACACCTGCTCGGCCGTGGCGTCCTTGCCCTTCTGCACGGTGATCGCGCCACCCGCCGTGACGGTCGCGAGGTTGAAGGAGAAGGCGTTCGGGCCGCCGATGTGCGGCGTCCCGAGCCGACTGAACAGCAGGCGCAGGAGGGCGGCGGCATCGGTGACGGTGCCCACGGTCGAACGCGGGTCGGAGCCGATGCGCCGCTGGTCGACCACGATGGCGGTGGCGAGCCCATCGAGCAGGTCGACGTCCGGACGCGCGAGCGCCGGCATGAAGCCCTGCACGAACGCGCTGTAGGTCTCGTTGATCATCCGCTGGGACTCGGCGGCGATGGTCGCGAAGACGAGTGAGCTCTTGCCCGAACCGGAGACCCCGGTGAAGACCGTCAGGCGCCGCTTCGGCAGGTCGACGTCGACGTCGCGCAGCGTGTTCTCGCGTGCACCGCGGACGCGGATCCGGTCGTGCCGGTCAGCAGCGTGGTCGTCCCTCGGGTCCATGCGACGACTGTAGCGACGGCCCCGGGTCGCCGGGAGTCCCTCAGCCGCGGCTGTGGAGTCGCACGAGGGCGGGCAGTTCCGCCGGCTCGAACGGTTCGTCCGTGGCGTCGAGCTCGTCGGCGGTCCACCAGCGCGACGCCAGGATGTCGACCTGCTCGTCCTCGGTCCAGCCCGCGTCCGACAGGGTGAACCCGGGGGTCCGCACCACGTAGAACTCGCTGTGCCCGCGGTCGTGGTCGGCGAGGTCCCAGGTGACGGTGAAGTCCCACGACCAGACGGACTCGCCGGGGTCGTCGACCACGATGCCGGTCTCCTCGTGCAGCTCCCGCACGGCGGCGTCGCGGTGGGACTCCCCCGGGTCCACCCCGCCGCCCGGGGTGATCCACCGGTGGGAGCCGTCCGACGACGGCGACCGGGTGTCCATGAGGAACACGCGGCCGTCGGGGTCGAGCAGGATGATCCGGGACGAACGACGGAGGCCAGGCTTCGCAGTCACCCGGACGACGTTACTGCGTGAAGCCGCTCACGTCGCCGACGAGCTTCGTGTGGTCGGCGGGGATCGGCTCCACCGCGGCGAGGGCGATCTCCGCCGCGAACTCGGACACGCTGTAGAGCCGTCCGACCTCCTGCCGGCGGCCCTCGATGGCGCCGGGGTTGAGGCGGTTGAGCAGCGTCGCGGTGATGGTGCCCTCGATCATGTCGCCCGAGACGACGACGAACTCGATGCCCGCGGCCTCGAGCTGCGGGATCAGCTCGCGCAGGGCCAGCTCCCCGGCGCGCTTGCTCTTCGCCACGGGGACGTACTCGTCCATCGTCTCCGCGGTCTCCACGAAGTGGGCCTGGTGGCTCGTCACGAAGACGACGCGCGACCCGGCGGGCATGTGCGGCACGGCGGTCTGCAGCATGTCGACCTGGGCGTCGCGGTTCAGGCGGAGCGCGTAGTCCTCGCCGGCGCCGGACTCCATGCCGCCCGAGGCGTTGAGCACGAGCAGGTCGATGCCGCCCCACTCGGCGACGACGGTGTCGACCATCGCCTGCACCGAGTCGTGGTCCGTCAGGTCGGCCGCGACGGCCAGCGCGGAGCCGCCGTCGCCGACGACCTTCTCGACGATCTGCTCGGCACGTCGCGCCTTGTTGCGGTAGTTCACGACGACCTTCGCGCCGGCCTCGGCCAGGTAGCCGACGGTGTCGGCACCGATGCCGCGCGACGACCCGGTGACGAGGGCGCGCTTGTCGGCGAGGGATCCGGGGGCGAGGGGGTTCGTCACAGTGTTCTCCTGGTCGTCGTCCGGCCGGTCGGCCGCCGACGAGCCTACCAACCGCTCCGGGTCACGGCGCTGCCACCCGGCGCGCGGTCGGTGGGGACCGGTAGGTTGGAGGCAGGAAGACCGGCCGTCGCGACGCTGCACGCCGGAGCGCGCGACCGAGGGAGGGAGATCGCGTGAACATCGACTGGATCCAGACGGTCGTCTGGATCGGACTCACACTGCTGCTCGGGGTGGTCGAGATCTTCACCCTCGACTTCATCTTCATCATGCTCGCGGCCGGCGCCGCCGGTGGGCTCATCGCAGCCCTGGTCGGCGCGCCGTGGTGGCTGTCCGCCATCGTCGCCGCCGGCGTCGCGCTCCTGCTGCTCTCGCTGGTGCGCCCGCGACTGCTCGTGGCGCTCGGCCGCGGTGCCGACCCGCACCGGACCAACGTCGAGGGCCTCATCGGCCTGCCCGGCACCGTCGCGGTGGCGTTCACCCCGTCGTCGCCCGGCCAGGTCCGGCTCGCGAACGGCGAGACCTGGAGCGCCAGGCTCGCACCCGACTCCACCGTCCGCACACCGCCGCTCGGCACCCCCGTGGTCGTCGAGTCGATCGAGGGGTCGACCGCGGTCGTCCGCCTCGGAGAAAGGGCCACCTCGTGACCATCTCAGCCGGGACGATCGCTCTGCTCGTCCTCGTCCTCGTCGTCGTGATCTTCGTGATCGTCGTCCTGTCCCGCGCGATCCGCATCGTGCCGCAGGCGACCGCGGGTGTCGTCGAGCGACTGGGCAAGTACCACAAGACCCTCGCCCCGGGTCTGAACATCCTCGTGCCGTTCATCGACCGCCTCCGGCCGCTCCTCGACATGCGCGAGCAGGTCGTGTCGTTCCCGCCGCAGCCGGTGATCACCGAGGACAACCTGGTGGTCTCGATCGACACGGTCGTCTACTTCCAGGTGACCGACGCCCGTGCGGCGACGTACGAGATCGCGAACTACCTCGGGGCGGTCGAACAGCTCACGACGACCACGCTCCGCAACGTCGTCGGTGGCCTGAACCTCGAGGAGGCCCTGACCAGCCGCGACAACATCAACGGGCAGCTCCGCGTCGTCCTCGACGAGGCGACCGGCAAGTGGGGCATCCGCGTCGGCCGGGTCGAGCTCAAGGCCATCGAGCCGCCCGTGTCCATCCAGGACGCCATGGAGCAGCAGCTCCGCGCCGAGCGCAGCCGTCGTGCTGCGATCCTGCAGGCCGAGGGCACCAAGCAGTCCCAGATCCTCGAGGCCGAGGGGCAGCGTCAGGCCGCCATCCTCGCGGCCGAGGGTGACGCCAAGGCGCAGGTGCTCCGCGCCGAGGGCGAGGCGCAGGCTATCGCGACCGTCTTCGAGGCGATCCACACCGGTGACCCGGACGAGAAGCTCCTGTCGTACCAGTACCTGCAGACGCTGCCGAAGATCGCCGAGGGCAGCGCGAACAAGCTCTGGATGATCCCGAGCGAGTTCACCGAGGCGCTGTCTGGCATCGCGAAGGGCTTCACCGCGGGCCGCAGCGGCAGCGGACCGGTCGCGGGCGCGGGTGGCGGCACGGACTTCCTGTCCCGCATCTCGAAGCTCGCGAACGAGAGCCTGACGAACACCGCGACGGCCGACGCAGCGACCGCCTCCGCACCGCGTGCCGACGCGACGGCGGCGGACATCGTGCCCGAGTCCGAGCTCGACCAGCGGCTCGCGGAGTCGGACCGCAGCGTCGACGAGCACCTCGCCGCCGCGGACGACGCGACGGACCAGCAGGTCGGGCCGACACCGCCGGCGCCCGACGACGCCTCGGGGCACCGGTTCAGTGACGGTTCCGGCCGACGCTGACACGCACCGCTGACGCGCACCGCTGACACGACGACGCCCGCCCCGGATGACCGGGGCGGGCGTCGTCGTGTCAGGGTGTGGGTTCCTAGGCGCCGCGACGTGCGCGGAGGAACTGCAGTCGTTCCTGCAGCAGCTCCTCGAGTTCCTCACGCGACCGCCGCTCGAGCAGCATGTCCCAGTGGGTCCTCGGTGCCTTGACGTCCTCAGCAGCGACCTCGACGGGGATCCCGTCGTCGCCCAGCAGTCGTCCTTCGCGCCCGGTCCGGGGTTCGGACCACGTCTGCGGTACGTCCGCGTCGGCGGAGAAGACGATGTCGAACGTCTCTCCCGACTCGGTCTGGTAGACCGCGCGCTTCCGGTCGGAGAGCTCGACGCCCTCCTCGCTCTGGAGACTCTGGCTCCCGAGCCGCATCCCGCGGAGACTCCGATCAGCCATGTGTGTGCTCCTCTCGCTCGTCTGCCGTCCTCAACACCCTCCCACGCGGGTTGAATCCCGATGGGGCGCATTCACAGAGCGTTCCCAGTGGGCAGTGGCGGTGTTCAGGAAGCGCGGCGTCCCGAGCGGGTCGAGCGACGTCCCCACGGGGCGCACGCGAGCAGCGCGAGGAGTGCGCCGAGGGAGACCAGGAGCGTGACCGCGCCGGACGCCACGGTCGCCGGGGTCGTCCCCGTCCCGAGCGGCACGTCGGTGATCATCGAGGTCGCCGTGTAGGCCGGGATCCGGTCGATCGTCCGGCCCGTCGGGTCGATGACCTGCGATGCGCCGACCGTCGAGATGTTGACCAGTGACCGGCCCGTCTCCACCGCGCGGAGCCGGGCGATCTCGAGCTGCTGCAGGTTCTCGTCGGTGCCCGAGAAGTCGGCGTTGTTCGTCTGGGCGAGGATGACCTGCGCTCCGCCGCGCGCCATGTCTGCGGTGAGTCCGTCGTCGACGATGTCGAAGCACACCGCGATGCCGGCGCGGATGCCCGCGACGTCGAGCACGTTCGGCTTCGTCCCCGGGGTGTAGTCGCGCTGCAGCAGCCCGATGAGCGAGGGCGCGAGCTTCGAGAAGAACCAACGGTCCGGCACGTACTCGCCGAAGGGCACCGGGCGCTTCTTGTCGTAGGAGGACTGCCACCCGTCCGCCGTCCAGACGAACGAGGTGTTGTGCAGCACGCCCGAGGCCGTCTGCGTGATCGCCCCCGCGACGATCGGCGCGCCGACGGTGTCGACCACCGACTCGAGCGCGCCGGCGATCACCGGCTCGGCCCGCGGGTCGTACTCGGCCGAGGCCTCCGGCCAGACCACCAGGTCCACGCCCCGGGCCTCGACGTCGGACGCGGCGACCTGTGCGGCGAGGACCTCGCCCGGCTGTGCCCGGTCGAAGTACCCGGCCGGGCCGTTGCCCTGGACCGCCTCGATGCGGATGCTGCCGTCGGTCCGGGTCGGCCAGGCAGGGACGGCGAGCACCGCGGCGACGAGCAGACCGGCGGTCGCGACGCGCACCGGCGTCCGCAGCACCGCACCGGGTGCGTGCGGGACGACCAGCGCGAGCGACACCACGACCGCCACGCAGTACACGACGACGAACGTCACGCCGAGCACGCCCACGTACGCGGCGAGGTGCGTGAAGGGTCCCTGCGACTGGGACAGACCGACACGGCCCCAGGCGAACCCCTCGTACGGCCAGCTGCCGGAGAACCACTCGCGGCCGGTCCAGAGCCCGGCGACGACGGCCGGCAGGCCCCACACCCGCCAGGCGGTCGACGGCAGCACGCGGGCGGCCCAGCGGTAGGCGAGGGCGACGGCCACGCTGCCGAGGGCGAAGTACGCGGCCTCGAAGAGCGCGAGCGCGAGCCACGGGACCGGGCCGAGGTACCGGCCCGCCCAGGAGATCGCCGGGAGCCAGAAGGCCGCTCCGGCGACGTAGCCGAGCCATGCTGCACGCCGGGCACGCTGCCCCATCGCGGCGAGGAGCATGCACGCCATCGCGGGGTAGGCCAGGAACCACCAGCCCGGCGAGGGGAACGACAGGGCGAAGAGCAGGCCGCCGACGACGGCGAGCGGGAACGCTGTCCGCAGGGGCAGCGCGGCGAACTCGGACGTCCGCGCCGTGCCGAGCCGGCCGGACTGCGGGCGCACCGCCGCCTCGAGGACCGCCACCGTCCCTCCCGTCAGACCGTCGCGTAGGCGACGATGCCGCGGCGCACCGCGTCCGTCGCCCGTCGGGCGGTCTGGGCGAGTTCGTCGTCACCGGCGTTGCGGATCTGGTCGAGCAGGTCGATGACCTGCTTCGACCAGCGCACGAAGTCGCCGGCGGGCATGTCGAGCGTGCGGAGCACGTCGTCGAGCGCCGAGCCGGACGCCCAGCGGAACACGCCCACGGACATCGCCGGCGTGGGCGGCTGCGACCCCGCGAGACGGGCGTCGCGCTCGATGTCGTCGAGCCGCGACCAGATGGTCAGGGTCTCGTCGAGCGCCGGACGGAAGGCACCGCGCGGAAGTGCGTGCTCGGTACCGGGCGCGTCCTCACGGCGGGGCTGGTACACGATCGTGGCGGCCATCGCGGCGAGCTGCGCGGGGGTGAGCTCCTTCCAGACCCCGGCCTCCAGGCACTCCGCGACGAGCAGGTCGCGCTCCCCGTAGATCCGCTGCAGCCGACGACCACCGGCGGCGACCGTGGCCTCGTCGTCGCCCGTCAGGACCAGGTAGCCGAGCTGCAGGAGCACGTCGGTGACGCGGTCGAACGTCGTCGCGACCGCGCCGGTGCGCGACCGGATCTGCTGCACGAGCTTGTCGTGGCCGCGCTTGAGCTTGTACCAGCGCTCGGCCCAGCGGGCGTGTGCCTCGCGGTCGGGGCAGGCGTGGCAGGGGTGCCGCTGCATCTGCCGACGGACGTCGGTGATCGCGGCCTGGCGCTCCTGCCGGGCGCCGTGCGAGGCCTCGCGACCACCCGGCACGTTGGTCCGTTCGAGGTCGGAGAGCCGACGGCGCAGGGCGGCGTACTCGGTGAAGTCGCCGAGGTGGCACTCCATGGCACGCTGGTACCCGTCGAGCGACTCCTGCTGCGAGCGGACCTTGCGGGCAAGGTCGACGACCGACCGGTCGGCCTGGAACTGCGCGAACGAGGTCTCGAGGACTTCGCGCGTGCGCTGGCGGCCGAACTGCTCGATGAGGTTCACGGCCATGTTGTAGGTCGGCTTGAACGACGAGTTGAGCGGGTACGTCCGACGGCTCGCGAGCGAGGCGACGGCCTGCGGGTCGAGTCCGTCGGACCACTGGATGACCGAGTGCCCCTCGACGTCGATGCCACGGCGGCCGGCGCGACCGGTGAGCTGCGTGTACTCCCCCGGCGTGATCGGGACCCGGGCCTCGCCGTTGAACTTCTCGAGCTTCTCGAGCACGACCGTGCGCGCCGGCATGTTCACGCCGAGCGCCAGGGTCTCCGTCGCGAAGACGACCTTGAGGAGCTTGCGCCGGAAGAGGTCCTCGACGACCTCCTTGAACGCCGGCAGGAGCCCCGCGTGGTGGGCGGCGACGCCGCGCTCGAGGCCCTCGAGCCACTCCCAGTACCCGAGGACGGCGAGGTCCTCGTCGAGCAGGGTGCGGCAGTGGTACTCGGCGGTCTCGCGGATCTCGTTGCGCTCGTCGGCCGTGGTCAGGGAGATCCCGGACCGGAGGACCTGGCGCACGCCCTGGTCGCAGCCGTTCCGGCTGAACACGAAGAAGATCGCGGGCAGGAGCATGCGCTCGTCGAGCACCTTCGCGATCTGCTCGCGGTACATCTTCTCGGTGCGCGGTCCCCGGCGCTCCGGGTACCCGCCGCGACCACGACGGCCGCGGTGGCCACCGCCGTTCCGTTCGCTCCGGGCGCCGCCACCGACGAGCCGCAGCAGCTCCGGGTTGACACGGTTCGTCGCCGCCGCTCCGCTGGAGTCGAACAGGTCGACCATCTTGTTGCCGACGAGGACGTGCTGCTCGAGGGGCACCGGACGGTCCTCGGACACGATGACGTCCGTGTCGCCGCGGACGGTCTGCAGCCAGTCGCCGAACTCCTCGGCGTTCGACACCGTCGCGCTGAGCGAGACGAGCCGGACCTCGGTCGGCAGGTGCAGGATCACCTCTTCCCACACCGCACCGCGGAAGCGGTCGGCGAGGTAGTGCACCTCGTCGAGGACGACCCACGCCAGGTCGTCGAGCAGGTCGGAGTCCGCGTAGATCATGTTGCGGAGCACCTCGGTCGTCATCACGACGACGCGGGCACGTGGGTTGACGTTCGTGTCGCCGGTGAGGAGCCCGACCTCGGACTCGCCGTACTCGGCGACGAGCTCGGCGTACTTCTGGTTGCTCAGTGCCTTCATCGGCGTCGTGTAGAAGACCTTGGCGGTCGGCTGCCGCATCGCGAGCCAGATCGCGAACTCGGCGACGATGGTCTTGCCGGCACCCGTCGGTGCGGCGACCAGGACGCTCCGCCCCTGGTCGAGCGCGTCGCACGCCGCGATCTGGAACGGGTCGAGGTCGAAGCGCAGGTCGGTGCGGAACAGCTCGAGGTTGCGCGAGCGGTTCCGGACCTTCGCCGCCTGGAACCGTTCGGCGGGGCTGAGGCCGGTCGTCATCAGAGTCCGTACTCCTCGTCGAGCTTCGCCTGCTGCTTCGCGAGCCGGCGGTCGTGGAACCAGGTGATGCCGCAGGCCGCCAGGTAGAGCACCGTCATCGGGATCGCCAGCAGGAACATCGAGATGACGTCGGCGGACGGGGTCACGATCGCGCAGAAGACCAGGATGCAGACGATCGCCACGCGCCACGACCGGATGATCGAGCTCGCCGACAGCACCCCCACGAAGTTGAGCAGCACCAGGAACACCGGCAGGACGAACGCGATGCCGACCGCCACGATGAGCTTGATGACGAAGTCGTAGTACGCCTTCGCGTCGACGATCGAGGTGTCCTGCGTCGACACGAAGCTGCCGAGGATGCCGACGATGTGCGGCAGGACGTACCAGCCGAACCAGCAGCCGGCGAAGAACAGCGGGATCGCCGTCCCGAGGAAGCCGAACACGTACTGCTTCTCGCGCCGGACGAGGGCCGGCACGATGAAGGCCCACACCTGGTAGAGCCAGACCGGGCTCGAGATGACCACGCCGATCGTGATCGCGATCTGCAGCCGGAGGTCGAACGCCCCGGTGATCATCGGGAAGTTCAGCTCGGCCGTGTGCCCGCCGACCTCGGCCAGCTGCGACACGGGCTGCCGCAGCGCGTCGAGCACGAACGGCGTGAGGAACCACCCGCCGATCGCGCAGACGGCGACGGCGAGGACGGCCTTGAACAGACGGTTGCGCAGCTCGATGAGGTGCTGCCCGAGCGACATGCGACCGTCGGTGTCCTTCTGCGGACGACCGGGCCGCTTCGCTCGCCCGCCCGCGGTCGTCGAAGCCATGGACCGATCCTACGGGACCGGCACCGACAGACTCGCCGCGGGTGACGGACGCACAGCCCGTGTCCGGACTGGAGGCGCGGGGCGGGCCGACACCGCGCCTCCCGTCCGACGACGGCGCAGCTCGGGACGCTTCGCGCCCCGGCACCGGCGTCGCGCCCCGTCGTATCGGGGTGCGGCGTCCGCAGCGGGGCGCGACGCCCCCGGCGGCGTCACTCGGCGGCGAGGGCCGCCGCGGCGAAGTCGCGCACCGCTGCGCGAGCGGCGGGCGGGTCGAGCACGACCGCGCGACCGGGCAGGCCGGCCACGAGGCGCACCACGCCGTCGAACCCGTTCGACGCGGCGAGCCGGATGCGCACGCGCCCGTCGGCGTCCTCGGCGTCGGCGGTGTCGGCGAGGTAGTCGGCGACCAGCGGCAGCGAGGAGCAGTCGAGCTCGACGGTGACGATGACGTCACCGCCGGACTGCTGGAAGAGCGTGTCCGGGATCACGACGTCGTCGATGGACTTCTCGGCGGCACGCTCGTCGACACGCACGTTCGACATGCGGTCGAGCCGGAAGGTGCGGAGTGCCTGCCGGTCGAGGTCCCAGGCGCGCAGGTACCAGTCGGTGTCGATCGACTCGACGCGGAGCGGGTCGACCTGCCGGGTCCCGCCACGGGTGCGCGGCCCGGCGTACTCGAACGCGAGTCCGCGCCCACCGGCGACGGCGCTGCGGATCGTCGAGAGCGCCGCGTCGTGCAGGTCCTGGCCGACGGCGACGTTCGACGCCGCACCGCCGGCTCCGCGCGAGAGCTTCGCCATGAGGGCCCGGATCGCGTCGCGGTCGGCGGCCTCGGGGAGGGCGGACAGGTACTGCAGGCCCGCGATGAG